>ERZ1370068.2594-contig-1733_pt1 | contig 44128 bp, 91 predicted proteins | sample MGYA00561227_ERZ1370068 | MGnify/ENA primary metagenome ERZ1370068 (study PRJEB38410, sample SAMEA6850437) | metagenome | study: Metagenomic assessment of the ecological functions of the soil: analysis of the soil microbiota associated with the...
AGTACTTCGTTCAGTTACGTATTGCTCGGGGTCCCGCCGGACGATCCTGACCGGCCGGCGGCCTGACGACGGCCCCGCCACCTGAGTAACGGTGCCAACACGCCGAGCCGCGACGAACCGTCGCGCCGCTGGCAGGAGGTAGTCGAGGCCCTTGAGGCGATCAATGCGCTGCAGCCCTCTGACGACGTTAACGATCGACTCGGCGAGGCCAGCGGCAAAGCTGCGAATGCACCGAGACTGCAAAACGTCGTCCGCGCCCACGCGGCGGAACCGGAACTGGAAGGCCGTACTGGCCGCCGCCGACGAGCTCACCCAGCTGGACCCGGAGGCGGGGACCCGGATAGCCTAGCCAGCAAGGCACGCGCGGAGCTGCCGATGCCGAGCTCGCGGCCAGCTACGCTGCGGTGTGAAGCAACCCAAGGAGCACGACTGGACCGACGACGAGGCCATTCAGGCACTCCTCCAACGAACCAGCTATCGACGCGGACGGGCTGCTCGCACTGGCTCAGCGCCAGGGAAGGCCCGAAGAGAAGCTGCGAGCATCCGCCCAAACCACCAGCAAATAAAGCCTGAGCCCTCAGAGTACGAGGGAGGAAGAGGGCCGCAGAGGCAGGATGACGCAGTGCTCCCCATCGGGGTGCTCATCATGGTGGCGCTCGGCCTCGGCGGCTGGAGGGGGCTGTATCGGATTAGCTCAACACTCCTGCGGTGCCATGGAGGTACTTACTGGCCCGAGCGGGAAGAGGGTTGAAGGGTGCCGAACACAGTGGCTCACGCGATGAGCGGCAGGCGCGCGACAAGCTCACGGCCAACAACCTCAAAGTCAGTCGAAGTTCCGAGCGGCGACGTGGACACCAGGGCACGATTTTGTACGCAGATCCGGTCGCCACCACCGTGGTCCCGACGAACAGCACCGTCACCATTAGGTTGAACGAGAGCTCCCAAGACGGCGACCATCCGAGCAACCCAGTCGTAGTTAAGGACGTCAAGAGTGCTCTGAAGGATTTGGGGGTTCGGTAACGCGTTAAAACGGTCGCGGCCAGAGCGGGCATCCGGACACCAAGCCGGGTGAGGTGACCAGCATCTCGCGCCCCAGGAAGGCACTACCGTTCAGTTGGACAGCAAGATCACGGTGAGGTACGCCGCCTATGCGTCGACCTGACTTCAAATCCAGCGATGAACAGATTTCTGGCGCCACATTGGTGCGTCAGCTGGCGCGTCACTTTCTCATCCAGTGTCTCCCGCTCGGTGGCCACCACCTGATGATGATGGCTGTTGATTCAGCTTGGGCTATCTCGTCAGTCCATGTGGATGCGGGCCTGAGTGATCACTGCTCATGAACTCCCGCCATCTGGTCGTACCCAGCGGAGTCGGGCCCGCCCCGCCGGCAGGCGGGGTCCCCCGGGTGCTTAGTAGGAAGGCACTCTCGGGGATCCCGTGCCAACGACATATAGCTAGAACTCGGTGCGAGCGTACTGATGCTTCTTGTGCCGGTTCCGCGTGGTGCTTTAATGATCAAAGGTCAAGGCGGGCTACGGGCCGGGCGACAGAGCAGTTCGACTAGCATCACACTGCTAAGCATCCAGTACCCGGAGCCCGTCGCAACGGTGCTACTTGGGGGTCGACGTTTTATGAGTAGGGCCTGAGATGAGCACCCAGTCGTTATCTACTTGACCAAATAATCGGTCTTACGCGCAATGTTTAATGAAATCGTAATGATCGGCGCGGGAGTAAATCGAGAAACAGCCTACCATCAGGCAATTCTTGGCTATAGTCCTCGCTCATGCGAACATTCGCTGAGGCCTCTCGAAACCCATGCTTGCGGTGACTAGTTGAGTAGCGCAGGGCGATATCGCCGATGATCACGTCGGCCTACGCTCCTTAAACCCAAGTTCTTAGCGTCTCATTACTTGAGGTCATGGTAGATAGCACCTACCTGACTCTCGCATATCTCTGGTTTCGGGTTGTGGAGCGAGTCGCCGGCGAATTTAGCCATGTAACCGGAGTCGAACTCATGTCTTGAATACGACCAAGATAGTCTTTGCGCAGCGTCTTGCCGCCGATCATGCGACGGTATGGTATGTGATCATAGACTTTGCTGGGGGCATGAAGCGTATTTGGAAATGCGTCGGCGAAGGGTGAAGACCGGTTGAGGACGGTACAAGAATTGCCTCGTCAATTTATCCGGCTTCCCTATCCAGCCGGAAGATGGATATCGCTTTCATTGGAGCTCGGATGGCAAGTGTTTCTTATGGAGCGCGGACGCCGCCTGAGGAATACATAATCCTGTCGCCACTTCTGTTTCTTTCTAGCCTCACCTTTCATTCTATTGGTTGTCCTTTGTAGAGCTGCCTTTACAGTTGCTGGCCTTTTACCCACGGTAACAATCAACGAAATGGTCTTTCCTTCCTGAGCCTAGTTGGGAAAGACATTTTTCCACGATCGTTAGGAAGATTTATTCGCCGCCTCTCGGTCGCGAGCGATCCTCGGAATCGGGAACTCAGCGCGACGTCGGAGGAGAGGTCATGATGACGCCGCCACATTCGGTCAGTGTCCTCTGGCTCGGAAGAGATAATCATCCGGACGCCGTCGATCTGAATCATTCTGGCGTGCGCCTCTGGGCATTGCTTCGATGGTGATTGTCGTAGCGGGTGCTGTCGCCGTCGATCGCTGCCTGGATGGGTGGAATATGAGTATTACTGCGGTGCCTGCCGGGTCGCTCAACGGCCACGCCGCCGTCAGCCACCGCCACAACGGCGACGCCCGAACCGACTCCCACCCCCTCACGTCCGGCGAAGTACTGGGAATCACCGATTGCGACTCGCGGACGGTGATGCTGCCGACCTCGATTCCGATGGATCCCGCATGGGCCGTTCATGATAAACCTGCGTGCATAGAATCGGTTGCGACATCGAGTTCTTCGACAGCGGCCTACGGGGCGTAGATCCGAACCGAGTTTGCTCTGCTGGCAGCCCCCTAGTTACGAGAAGTGCCTAAATGCAATCGGATCCAAAATTCCAGATGTGGTGCATCAGGGGAATGCAATTATGCGTAATGACCAATGAGAAACGACTCGCATTCCTTACCGTTAAGAACGTTATGAAGCTTCAGGAAGACCTCGCGGGGCCTTCCTATACAAATCCAACTCGATGTAACGGTATGGGATCCACCTCATAAGTGATCAGGCTCGCTAGCACAGAAGCGGTGAACTCAGAACCCTACCGACCGAAGCTTTGCTGGCAGAAGCACCCCCGGACGGCAAAGTGGCTGAGCCTATGACTTCAGCTCCGAGACAACCTGAAAGGCGAAGACGAGCAGTCGGCCCCGGACCATCTCAAGACATACCTGAGGGCTCAGATTGGAAGTCCTGGACTGCACACCGTGGCGGTGTTCGGCGGCGAGGGCAACCGCTTTACGGTCAGAGACAAGCAAGTACGGCGACGCTTCCGCCAACTTCGTGCTGCTCGCCTGCGCAAGGTCATCGACTCAGCCACGATTCCTGCTACCCATCCTGATGCTCTGGTGCTCCCGGCACTCGCGGCTTGAACACAACCGTGCACATAGGCCGCATTGGTGCCATGCTCGATATCATCCCGACGGGCTGCGGTAAGGGTTCTTCGATCTTTAGCGGGTGTTCCCTTTCATGCTGCTGATCTCTGCGGTCGGGTGACCGCGATGTGGCTGAGGATACGGCGCTGGTAGTTGGCGAGGTTGCGGTATCCGCAGCCGACTCTCTTGGTCTGTTTGATGATCCGGTTGAACCCTTCGGTGCGGGCGTTGGTCACGTCGTTCGGTGAGTGCGATGAGGATGGCTGGCCACCAAGTCTGGATGGTCTGTGCGAGTCGGGTGGTCTCCGGCATTGCGGCGTCGATCGGCGGCGTCGTAGAAGTCGGCCAGTCGCCACCGGATCTTCGACGGCTCACGCTCGCCCAGCAGCAGGCGGAGGCGTTCCTTGACGCCCCAGGCGGCGCCGATCTCCTTGGTCGGGTCGCAGCTGTCCAGCATGACGCTGGAGCCGTTTCCATTGCTTGGTGGACAGGTGTTCGGCGCCGGTGAGCAGGAGCCGTCGGTTCACCCAGACCGGGTCGGCGACGGTGCCGCGGCGGCCGAGGAGATCGCGAGTGACACGCTGCCGCACCTCGGTGATCATCGTGTTGGCGAGGGCAACCAGATGCCACTTGTCGACCGCGATCCGCGCCTTCGGCAGCGCGGCCCGGATGCCGGCGGCGTACGGCGCTGACGGGTCGATCACCACCAGCTCGACGGTGTCGCGGAACGCTGCTGTCTGCTCGGCGAGCCAGTCACGCACGCAGCCGCCGGTACGGCCCGGTGACAGTCCGAGCAGGCTCCCGGGACCGTCGCGGGAACAGTCGACGAACGACGTCAGCCACGGATCCGAGCGCTTCCAGGTGACGCCGTCGAGGATCCAGCGGACCGACCGGAACCGCGTCTCATCGATCCCCAACCGCCTCGTGGGTGTCGGCTCGGGCAGCCACCGAGCGGCGGCCGCAATGAGCGCCCTGTGCGCCGTCGGCCACGACACCCCGTACTCGCCGGCGACCTCCGACACGGCCCGGTTCCCGGCCGCGATCGCCTCGGCGACCTTGGCCCGCAGCCGCTCGGTCACCCGGCCGCGGGGCCGGATCGCCACACTTTCCTGGGTGAACGACCGCCGCGGGCACAACGCCTCAACGCACAGCAATCGACGCTTCCGCCACCACAACTTGGTCTGCTGCCCCGATGCAGGCAGATCCCTGACCCGGCGCACCGGCCGGTCCTTCACCCGCGACGTGAACACCCCACACGCCGGACACGGCGCCACCGCTGAGCGCATCTCGATGATGATCTGGACCTGACCGGGATCGAGCCGCTCGACGCTGACCACGTCGAACTCCTCCTCGATCCCGAACAGCACTGACGTAGCCTTCGACATACTCGTGGCCTCGCTGCTGGACGTTGTGGAAGACCAACAGCATGTCGAGGCCATGAGCCCAAATCAGTCAGGCGCGCTCAAGTTCGTAGAGCCCGGTAAGGGCTGTCTCCAGCTTCTCGGGACCCATTCCTGGTCGGTCTTCGGCCAGTCCCCACAGCACTTGGTTGGAGGTGAGGCTCAGGGCCACGGGCACCGTCCGGAACGGCCGGCCGTCGTAGATCGCGTCCTGAGGGGAGCTGTTGCCGCATCTGGACAGGTAGCCCGCTGCTGCGCCCGTGCTCGTCCACGGATCCTCGCTGCCTCGCTCTGGAATTGGCGGCATCGGGCGCAGCTACATCCCGCATTCCATCTCATGCGATGGTGCCGCGCGGGCTCCACGGTTGCCGCCGCGTCGTCGTCCCCTCGGGATCTGTGAGTTCGCGAACCTGCAACAGTTGCGCTTGCGTCCACGGCGGCCCAGGGATCAGTCCAAGAGACTGCTAGCGCCTGATGACGGGCGGCGACACGCTGCACGCGGCGGCGCCTGGCGAACTGAGGTGACCGTCATGGTGTCTGGAGCGCGTGGTCGATCGGTCTTGATGCCAACTTGGTTCGGGTCAACGCCTGGTGGCACCCGTCGATGCGGCGCTAGATGGCAAAGGAAGGTCGCGACCAGCAGCAAAGCAACGGCGGGGAGGTCACCGACATCAACGCCGTGCGCGTAGGAGTGAGCGAGACCAGGACCGCTCCTTTGGGAACGGCTCAACGACTACGAGCCCGATGGCTAGGGCGGCCCAGCGTGAGGGGCTTGGAGCCTGCGGCTGCGGCGCTGGGTAGGTCTCGACACCTCCAGATGGTAACGGCCCGGTGTTAGCAGTCGTGAGCTAACGCCAAATGCTCTGCTGCCGCCAGAGACTGTTCCGCGACATGCAGGCACCGCGTGCGGGTCATGCGACAGGCGAGTGCGCCAGGGAGCCACATCCACCGCTTCACGCCTCACAGCCGCCTCCCGGCTCTTGATTGATGCCAACTCCGGTAGCAGCAGTGGCGAACAATCGGGCCGCCGTAGCGGCGGACCTCAGGGAACCGCTGCGAGATGGAGTCATGGTGGCTTTCGCAGGCCAGTGAATGACGATCAGAGGTTCCAGATCTTCGATCAGTTCGATCCGGATTGCGTCGCGTGGTGAGTGGTTGAGGTGCGCTGTGGTCAGCACGGTTACGGTTGGCATTGGGATTCCGGCTCCTTACAGCTGGGATCTCAGGCCCGTTCTAGGATTCGCCCTCGCTGGCGGGCCACTTGTGTGTTTGGTCCTGGTGGTGGAAGTTGATCTTGGGTATCTCCTCTCTCCGTCTTCACATCGGGGTCACAGCACTGCACGACAACCGGTGTACCGGGTTTGATCATGACTCGCACGAGCTATTTCGGGCTGGTGAATAGGCCTATGACCGGGACAGGGGAGCTTGCACTCACAAGCACTCGACCGCACCGGTGAAAATGGGGCTGGCTGACGTCGCGGCAGGTTCAAGAGTTCGTCCTCGGCGAACTCGCACGACTAGTATTCGTGCATCGCCCCTGTCCAAGGTTTGAGCCGACTTCTGTTTACAGGCGTGAGTCAGGTCGCGACATGTACACGATCAAGCGTGTCTCTGAGATGGTGGGCGTACCGGTTGCCACCCTCCGTGCATGTGCAACGGCGTTATGGCGTTGTCAATCCCGGCCGTTCGAAGATTCCGGGTTACCGGCTGTACGGGCTCGAGATATCGTGCCGTGCTACGCCGCATGCAGTCCCCGAGTCGCATCCGGATGGTCACCTAAGGAGGCGCGCGGCGGCAGTGTCGGGCGAAGCTGATTTTGAGACCGACCCGGCGAAACGTCCGGCGTAACAGAGCCGCCCGCGAGCGGCGGCGCTAGCGACGAGCTACATCAGTTGAGGATCTGGTCGCCGCGGCGATCGATCTCCGACTCACTCGCAGCCAGCCGGCTGCTGGACGAACATTTCGCCACGAGCTCCTTCGAGCATGCAAGTCGACGCATGGTTGCTGCCGGAGCTAGAGCGATCTCGGTGCCGCATGGGCCAACGGAGACGTGACTCGTTGCGGGGAACATTGTTGCCGCGGCCGCGCAAACTGGCGATTAGAGTGCTGCATTCGACGCGGCCGCGATGGACAGCGAGCGGTTCGCTCTGCTGACCGGACTGCCCGCCGGCTGCCATCGCCATGAGCTCGGCATCCTCGCGTACGCCACGGCGGCCCGGCGGCGAGGAATGGCGGTTCTCCATCTGGGACCAGATCTTTCCGGCGCGGGACTGGTTCACGAGCGGTGCAACGACACCAGCCAGATGCGGTTGTCATCAGCAGTCCAACAGCTGCTGATATCCAGCCGGCGGCTGGAGCTCCTCAAGGGGGCTCGTAGCCCATCAGGTGCCGATTGCCGTCGGAGGCTGGTACCAGGACGACGCCGTCGCCGCGGCCAACTTGTCTGACAGTGAATCGGTGGTACGCGCTCGGCCGCTCGATAGGCGGTACGGGCGCCTAAGTTGCGCGAGCGAGGCTAGGACCTCCACGCAGCTGATCAGTGTGCAGCGGAGGTTTGTAACACCGTTCGTTGCGCTGAGCGGTGGAGGAGAGCGCTCGGCACTAGACGTACGCCAGGCCAGTGCTGTGGTGAGTTCGGTGAGGCCGGCGACGCCTGCCGGGTGCAAGGCTCCGGCGTTGAGATAGACGATGACCTCCTCGACCTGCACGAGAAATCAAGGTCTCCATCTCGGTACGAACCCCCGGCGTTCACCATCGCATCCCAAAGAACGACGACGTCGTGAGCGCTCATCGCCAGGCGATCCTGCTTGAAGCGTCGACGCGGTGGTGCCACGCTCAGCCGCGGGGCCGCCAGGCTGAGCAGTACGGTCGGCTTTCTCGTCGCAGATCATCACCCGCTGGCTTGCCTGTTATCGCAGGATCTCCACACGCCCGAGGACCTCGTCACGGGAGCGCAAAAGCCGCACCTGCGTGATCGCCATAGCGGCGCAAGGCACGATGCGCTTGCGTCCGTGCCACCCCTGCCGTTGCACCTAGGGCCAGTGGGCGTGCCACCGTGTGCGAGCCCGACTCAGCTGAGGCGAGTCCGCTCCGCGGCTGAGGTCGATCGCGCCGGCCCTGCCGCACCCGTCAGGTCGCCACGCTGGCCCACACAAGTTCGACGCCACAGCCCGAGCCACAGCTCGCGAAGGCGAGGACTCAGCATCGCCACCAGCCGATGAGCCTGCACGAGTGCAAGGTCACCTAGTAGTCACGGCAAGGTTGCGTCCGAAGGCTGCGCTGTCACCACGGGCGCCAGCTGCGGCGTGCTCACTGCTCGGCTTGACGGTGCGCTGCGAGGGCGGCCACGGCGCAGATCCGATCTCGTCCATCACGTCGTCGTGCAACAGAGCGAACTGATGGAGCAGTTCCAGAGCCGTTGCGGCTGCCTGATCAGCTCGTATGCCCTGGGCTGGATCGAGCTCGCGCGCCCGACGCCGACGGTATCCCCTAATGGCACATGGCCGGCCGGAGCCGCTGCCACCGTTCGCGTGCACAAGATCATCCAGCCAGGTCGGCAGATCTTCAGCCAACACCTCGGGCGCATGCCCGTCATCAAGCTCTGCGCCATCAGCCGCGCCAGCTCGTGGCTTTGCTCGCCGAGCAGGCGAGTAACGCCGGCCAAGGTGATCCCCGCGTCAGCGCGATGTCCGGTGGCGGCCCTCAGCCCCAGCCGACCCTTTCGGTCACCAGCGGTAAGACCTTGAACTCCTGTGCAACCGCCCATGGACTGAGCAGGCCCGGCGCCCGCTCGACGGTCGCCACGAGATCGGGCCACGCCAGCCACCGGTAGTCCATGACTCCTTCGGGGGTCGGGACGGAGCACAGCGGCATCGACAATCGATGCACTAATAAACCGGGCAGGACTCGTTCTCGACGAGACCGTGCGGATCAGTCGCGGTGTAGCCTTCGAAGTCGGGCAGCGCGGCCTCGACGTTGACGACACTCCACACCGAGTTCCTCATAGACACGACGGTGAATAGCCGCCACGTCTGACTCTCCCGGTCGCGGATGGCCGCAGCAGGAGTTCGACCACACGCCCCGGCCAGGTGATCTTGCTCAGGAACCTCCTGGTCAACAGCACACGACCAGCGTCGTCGGTCAGGTAAACCGAGAACGCGCGATGCCGGGGCGTAAGTTGCCGTGATGTACTGGTCGCGCGCGCCGCTTGCCCGATGACCCGGCCGGCTTCGTCCACGAGGTCGACCCAGGTCGCCGATCCTGATCTGCCGTCGCCCTTTCCATGCGGCCGCCTCCCTGTGCCGACAGCTGGGGGCAATACTGCAGAACAAGCATTGAACAAACACTAGACATCCACGAATCTTCGGATGACGGCTTGCATCCATCTAGTTCGTGCGTGAACGGCCGTTCGGATCAACCATCTGGTCGTCCAGGTGAGTGCCGTACGAAGTCGACCTGTCGAGCCATGATGGTACGCAGCGGCGTTGGCCACGCAGGCGTCGCTAGCGAGTGTTGACAGCAACCCACGACCGTCGGATGGTTGGTAGTGAACCCCACATCTCATCTAGAGAGGAAGATTGATCATGCGCAAGGTCGTGCACTTTGAGATTCCCGCCGAGGACCTCGATCGAGCGAAGAAGTTCTGACTGATTCCATCTTTGGCTGGGAACTGCAGACCATGCCGCCGATGGGGGACGGGGACTACACGAGTGTCAAAGACCACGGCAACAGACGAGCAGACGCAGATGCCCACCGAACCGGGCGCTATCAACGGCGCGGCATGTTCGAGCGGACTGGAGCGACTCTCCTCGCCGAGTGATCACAATCGACGTCGAGGCTATTGATGATGCCTTTGAAGCAGATCGAGGACAGTGGCGGCAGCACGGTCGCGCCGCGTACCGCGATCCCCGGCATGGGCGCGTTTGCCTACTCAAGGACTCGGAGGGCAACGTACTCGGCTTGTGGGAGAACACTCCTTAGAGTTGCGTGAGGGTAGGAGTTCCCTGATTTAGCATCGCCAGTGCGGCGGGAGGGCGCCAGAAGGCGCTTTCTGCAGCTCACTAGCGATGCAAAATCAGGGTCTGCAGAAATTCAGGTGGCCTCAGCTTCACTGAGGATCCTGGCACCGGTGCATTGACCAACCACGAACTGGACAGGCCACCGCCGGAGAGCGTCTACTGGTAGTTCGTGCGCCGAGAGGAGTTACACCGTTGTCGGGGGATCGCCGCGCGGATCGCGCAGCAGCTGCGCACCAGCTTCCGTACGGGAGAAGATCTTCACAAGGAGCCTGCCGCTGTGACCATCGACTCTGACTGCAAAAGCTGACGAAACAGCTCCCGCGTCTTCGAGGCGCCGTCGAAACCCAGAACACACCGGCGAGTCTGGCGCGCAGCGCTTGGTCGCGGATGCAGTCGCTGTTCAGCCATTGGCCCGGGGTCGTGGTCGCCGGTTCTATGGCTGCGCTGGTCGCGGCGGCGTACCTGCTCGCTGCGCCGATGGGTCGTGACTTTGTCGGCGCAGATGGCTCATGCTCAGCTGGCCGAGTCATATTGGCCAGAGCTGCTGAGCCTGCGGTGGTATGGCGGTTTCAACCCGCTCGGCTACAGCGTCTTGTCTCCACCGGTGATGGGACTGTTGGGCGTACGCCTCACGACCGCGCTCGCCTACGTAATGAGCGTGGTGTTTTTCGCTGCATTGTTGAAGGTCACTAACGTGCCGCGACCCGTTATTGGGGCGATCACTGGAGCCGTCTGTCTTGCGGGGAATCTGGTAGTCACCCGGACCACCTTCGAACTGGCGCTCGCAGTCGGGCTCGGCGCGCTGCTTGGCTCTGGCCGGAGGGCGGCTCTGGCTCGCCTCCGTGCTGTCGTGTAGTGGCTGCTCTGACCAGCGGCGTCACTGGTTTGTTCCTCGGCGTAGCTGGCGGCGCGCTCTTCCTGTCGGGTCGACGACGGGACGGCATCACGCTAGCTGTCAGGTGGCATGGTTCCGACGGTCGCCGTCGGCGTAGCGTTCGGCAATGGTGGGCGGCAATCATTCGCCGAAGAGCACGCCCTCGTGGGCTTGATCGTCTGTCTAGCGGTCGCTGGTCTAGTGTTGGCGCCGTCCGGTGGTCCGGCTGGGGCGCCCTACTGTCGGCCGCGACTGGTTGTCGCCGCGTATCTGCTACCAACGCAGGTAGGTACGACTGCGACACGTCTGCCCGAGCTGTTTGGTGCTCCGGTGATCATCGCGGTTTCGGCCGTGCCACTGGCGGTGGTCATTGCCGAGCACGGTGGCCACGGTCTTGCTCTTACCGCCGGTGTCCATCAGCAGAGGTGCAAGAACGAGGCGATCCCGCACTCAGTGCGCAGTTCTATGCGCCTCTGCTCGACCAGCTCACTGCTCGTGGCGTTGCCGGTCCCATTGAAGTCGTCGCAACCCAACGACGCGGCGAGGCTGCCTTCGTAGCCCCGGTCGGTGCCGATTGCACGAGGCTGGTCCCGGCAAATCGACATCGGTCGCAACCCGATCTTCTACGACGGGACTCTCAACGCAGACACGTACGGAAAATGGCTCGACGACAACGCCATCTCCTACGTGGCCCTGCCCACCGGGCCGTACGACTGGGCTGCAACTGCCGAAGTGAAGCTGCTGCGCGGCGGGTTGCCGTACTTGAGACAAGTGTGGTGAAGACAGCACCTGGACCTCTACGCCGTCGCGAACCCGCGGCCGGTCATTTCACCTCCTGGGCGAGTGGTCGCCCGCGCGCGCTACCTCCTCACCGTGTCGGTGCCCGAGGCGGGTGAGTATGTGATGCGGCGTGCGTTGGTATCGCTATCTGTCCGCCTCGAATGGTTGCGTGCGACCAGCCGAAGGTGGTTGGTCGACACTGGTCGTCGACCGCCCGGGCACCGTGACGATCACGGGCAGTTTGCTGCCCCATCATTGTTGACACTGAAGATCGTCTGCTTAGGGTATGATTCCTGAAAACAATTTCGGTTTCGGCGACCCTGCAGACTTCGGGATATCAATGAAAACTTCAATTCAGGACCAGGGTAAAGCGGGCGCAGTGGCGGCTCGTAAGACTACAGTCAGCATGAAGGATGTCGCCGCGCTGGCTGGGGTTTCTGGGCACGGTCTCGAACGTCCTGAATTCCCAGATATTAGTTGCCGAGCCAACGCGGCGCAGGGTCGAGCCTCGCCATTGCAAAGCTGGGTTGGATTCCTAATGAGCCGGCGCGCCAGCTTCGGGGTGGGCGAAGCCGCTCTATTGGCATGGTCGTTATGGATATCGCGAATCCTTTTTACACGGATTTGGTTCTCGGCGCCGAGAATTGCGTACAAAAGCGTGGCTATTCAGTCCAAGTGGGAAATAGCTCACAAGAGGCGGATCTGGGAAAGCACCCAATTGCTTGTGCTGATGCAACAGCGGGTTCGTGGGGTCTTGCTCGCGCCGATCTGGGGCATCGACGAGCGGGTCAGGCAGCTCGAGCTACGCGGGATCCCGGTCGTTCTCTCTGACCGAGCCGGGAACGATGCAGACTTCTGCTCTGTGTCGGTCGATGACGTTGAGGGTGGCCGGCCTCGCGGTACAGCATTTGCTTGATCAGGGTCACACGGCGATCGCTGTCGTTGGTGGCCCGGAAAAGCTGCAACAGGTCGCCGATCGGCGGTTGGGCGCTGAGCTCGCAAGGTCACGACATAACGGCGGCTTGGCGCGGCTTTTGGTCAAGTCCACGCCGCATCTCGATGTAGCTTCTGGCGTCACAGCCGCCGAAGAAATCGCCACCATGCCGGACAGAGAGCGGCCAACCGCGGTATTTGCGACGAATGATCTGCTGGCCATCGGTTTGTTGCAAGGGTTTGTCACCGCGGGATTGCGGGTGCCTGAAGAGATGGCAATTATCGGATACGACGACATAGCTTTTGCTGCTGCTGCCGCAGTTCCTTTGTCGTCAATCCGGCAGCCTCGGCTTGCTATTGGTTGCCGTGCCGCCGAACTGCTCTTTGACGAAATTGAAGCGAATGAGCGCGAAGCATCCCATGATCATCAGCAGGTCCGCTTCACTCCAGAATTAGTGGTGCGCCGCTCAAGCGCGAAGAGCCGCAATCCGGCGCCTAAGCCTGACATCAGCACAGCTGTTTGACGACCATCCCGTCCCCCGTCAGGCTTTACCTGTGGCTGGGCAACCGCTCAGTGCCCGACGTCGGGTCGTGACGCTCGTCGCGATGTGCGTCGCCCAGGGCATGATTCTGCTCGACAACACGATTGTGAACGTTGCCCTGCCCTCGATCCAGCGCGAGCTCGACGTGAATCCGGGCAACCTGATCTGGGTCGTCAACGCGTACGTCCTCTGCCCTCGCATCGCTCATCATGGTCGGCGGCACCTTGGGGGATCGGTACGGTCGCAAGCGCGTGTTTCTCGTCGGGCTGGCGATCTTCACCGCGATGTCTGCCGCCTGCGCCCTCTCCACCGACGAGTCGGCGCTCATCGCTGCGCGCGCCGCGCAGGGCGTCGGTGCGGCTCTCGTCGCACCGCTCAGCCTGTCGATCCTGGCTGACGCATACCCGCCGGAGCGTCGCACCGCTGCCATCGGAATCTGGGCTGCTGCTGCCGGGTTGGGGTTCGGTGCCGGGCCGGTCGTCGGCGGCATCCTGGTCGAACTGTTCTCCTGGTCGGCCGTGTTCTGGGTGAACGTACCCATCGGGATCATCGGGCTGGTCCTGGTGATCACCGGTGTCCGCGAGTCGCGCAACCCGCATGCCCGCAGGCTTGATCTGCCTGGTGCCGTGCTCGTCGCCTGCTGGCCTGTGCGTCCTGACCTTCGCGATCATCGAGTCCGAGCACATCGGCTGGACCTCCCCGACCATGATCGCGCTGCTCGCGACCGCAGGCGTGCTGCTGGTTTCCTTCCTGGTGGTCGAATCCAGGGTCCGCGAGCCGATGGTGCCGCTCGGGCTGTTCCGGGATTCCCGGTTCACCGTGTCCTGCGCGGTCTACGCGATCATGTACCTCGCGCTGGCCTCGACCTTCTTCTACGTCACGCTCTTCTTTCAGAACGTCGAGGGGTGGTCGGCGCTCGAGGTCGGGCTGTCCTGGTTGATCATGAATACGCCCTTCCTGATTGCGTCAATGCTTGCCGGCCGGCTCGCGGGGTGGATCGGTACCGCAACCTGCTGGCTCGGCGTTCTGCTCGGGGGCTTGGGGTGCTTGCGCTGGCGTTCTTGACACCCGGCGCCGGTTTGCTGGCGGCATCGCCCGGCTACGTGCTGATCGGGGCGGGCTACGGGATGGCGGTGCCGACGATCTCAGCCGTCGCGGTGTCGGCGCTGCCGCTGGAACACAGCGGACTGGCCTCCGGCGTGCTGAACTCGGCTCGCCAGGTGGGTACCGCGGTGGGACTGGCCGCACTCGGGTCCGTCGGACTAGCGGTCACCCGCAACTCCTGGGCGGCCAAATCCGCCCAACTGCCGACATCAGCTCAAGCGGGTGCCCCGGATGTCGTCCAAGACGTGAGTGGTGGACAGGGCAGCGTCGTCGCGCAACAGCTCGGCCCTGCCGCCCAACCGCTCGCGGACAGCGCCTTCGTCGATGGCCTGCACGTGGCGCTGCTGATCGGCGGCGGGCTCATGCTGGTCGCGGCAGCATGCGCCTTCGTGGTGCTCCGCCGACCTGCGGTGACGGCATCGACGGCCGACAGCGCCGCGCCGGCCCAAGGTGCCACTGACAGCGCCGCCGCCTCGTAAGACACGACTTGTCAGAAGGTGGTGCGGCTATGGGCCAACCACCTTCTGACAAGTCGGCTTCAAGGCGTTCAGCCCTTGACTGAGCCGGCCGCCATCCCTCGACGATCTTGCGGTTGAAGAAGATGAACATGATCAACGGTGGGATGGTGACCAGCAGGATGGTAGCGAACAGCAGGTTGTATTGGCTGACGAACTGGGTTTGGTAATTGAGCAGGGTGAGCTGGATCGGTGGCGTTCTGGGTTCCTGGTAGGAAGTAGAGCGGGTGCTGGAAGTCGTTGTAGATGAGCACCGATCTGCAGGATGATCACCGTCATCATGACCGACCGCAGCACCGGGAAGATGACCCGGAAGAAGATCTGCACGGGTCCAGCACCGTCGACGATTGCGGCTTCGTCCAGTTCCCGTGGCACTGAGGCGATGAAGGCGCGGAACAGCAGGACGCAGAACGGCATGCCCATAGGCGATCTCGATCGAGGATGAGGCCGGGCATGGTCTTGAACAGGCCGAGGGTCTGCAGCACCCAGATGGTGGGCACCACGGCGGGAGGCACGATCAGGCCGGCCAGGACGAGGATGTTGATGACTGGCCGGGTCGACCGCCGCGGCGTTGCCAGACGTAGGCCACCATTGCGCTGAGGATGACCAGGGCGGCGACGCTGACCACGGTGAGGATCACGCTGTTGATGAAGGCGATGACCATCAGGTAGTCGCGGGCCGCGAATGCCTGCTGGATGTTGTCGAACAGGACGAAGTTCTTCGGCCACGAGAACTTCAGCAGCGCTCGCCTCGACCTTGTCTTTGGAGGCCATGAGGAAGATGAACAGTGAATGGCACCACGAAGAAGATTGCGGTAACAGACGATGGCGGCCGTTCCGATGACCACACCACGGGTGTTTTTCATCAGGACTCTCTCCTCGGTTGAGCCACCAGGTCGAGCGGGACCACGATGACCGTGACCACCAGGAACAGCACCACGCTGCCCGCTGTGGACAGGCCGTAGAACCCGGCCTGGTACTGCTTGTAGATCACCGAGGCGATGACGTCGGAGGCGAAACCAGGTCCGCCCCTGGTCATCGACCAGATCAGGTCGAAGGAGCGCAGGCCCCCGATGAGTGACAGCGTGATAACCGTGGCGGTGGCCGGCCGGGCGAGTGGCAGGATGATGTTCCGGAAGAGTGTTCCAGCGGCTGGCGCCGTCGACCTCGGCGGCTTCGTAGTACTCACCGGGAATCGAGACCAGGCCGGCGATGTAGATGACGGTGGCTAGTCCGACGCCCTTCCACACATCGACCAGGGCAATGGAGAACAACGCAAGGTTGGGGTTGGTTAGCCAGCCAGGCCCGTCAATGCCCACCACGGCCAAGCGCCTGGTTGATCAGTCCGCGTTCGGGGTTCATCAAGACGGTGAAGGTGAGTCCGACGCCGATCGTGCTAACCAGCACGGGGAAGAAGATGACCGAGCGCAGGTAGCCGCGGGCGATGATCTTCGAGGTCAGCAGCAGGGCCAGCGCCATGCCGATGACGACCTTGAGCCCGGAGGTGATAACCGCATAGATCAGCGTGTTGCGCAGGCCGATGATCAGCGCCTGCTCGGCGAAGAAGGTCTGGTAGTTCTTCAGGCCGATCCAGGTCGATGTGAACAGGTCCCACCGGGTGAAGGAGAAGTAGAAGGAGGCGAATGGTGGGAACGATGAAGAAGATCAGGTAGATGAGTCGCGGCGGGAACATAGAACCAGTACGGGATAGGGTCCCTGTCGCTTCTTCCGCTCTCTGAGTGATCCCGGCGCACTGGGCGCCAGAGCGCGTCGCCTCGAAGGTGCTCGAGTGTGCTCGCCATAGCGGAGCCCTTTCATGAGGTCCTGCCGCCGGTCCCGGCTGAGACCGGCGGCAGGAGTTAGTCGACTGACAGCAGCAGCCCGGTAAGTGGCTAGTTCAAGCTCACTCCCCAGCCAGGCAGAGCCGAGCTGCTGGGCCTGCTTCTTGACGTCCTGGTCGTAGAGTTCGGCGCCCTTCTTGGCGTCCACCTGACCGGTGCCCACCTGGATGCAGATCTGCTCCAGAGACGGACCCTTGATCGGCGACTTGAACTCCAGCGCCGGGCTGGCCTTGCCGGAGTCGAAGTAGGCCTGGGTGTCCTTGGCGACCTGCGAGACGTCGGCCGGCAGCTTGCACGCCTTGGAGAGGTACGGGCCCTGCGGCGGCGAACCCGTTGAGTAGGCGTCACAGCCCTGCTGGGTCGCGGCGAAGGCGATGAACTTCTTCGCCGCCTCCAGCTTGTCGCCCTCCACCGTCTTCGGGATGTACATCGCGGCTGTTCCGGGCCAGACCGTCATGCCGTTGCTGGCCGCATCCGGTCCAGGGAGTGCGAAGAATCCGACATCGTTCGACTTACCCGGCAGCGACGTTCTCGATGTTGTTTGCGGTGGCGCCGAGCTGCGGATAGTGCGCCGCGGTTCCGGTGGCCACCGCCTTGACCCCGTCGGTCAGCTTGGCCGAGGCGAAATCCTTGTTGAAGTAGCCGGCGTCTTTGACGTCCTGGATGTGCTGGAACCCGGCCAGGGCGGCCGGCGTGGTGGCGTACTTCAGCTCGCCGGCGGTGTACTCGGCGGCGAAGTCGGGGACCTGCGGCCTCGACATTGTGGTAGTCGCCCGAGCACGAACAGCTGGGAGGTCCAGGTCTCGCCGTAGGTCTGCTCGACCGGGTCTGCGCTGCCAGCCTTCTTGATCGTCTCGTTGTTCTTCATGAACTCATCCCAGGTCTTCGGGATCTCGAGGCTCAGCTTCTTGTAGACCGGAATGTTGTACAGCACCCCGCCGCCGAACGCCGTCCCGTACGGACCGCCGTAGAGCTTGCCATCAGAACCCTTCGACGAATCGGCGAAGGTCTGGTCGAGCTGGCCCGCCCACGGCTGGTCGTCCAGGGGGTGAGATTCTGCTCCGGCTTGATCGCCTGCAGCAGTGAGCCGTTGTTGTAGATGAAAACCTCGGACATGTCACCGGTGGCCAGCCGGGTCTTCACCAGGTTGTCACCCTCCGAACCTCCCGGGCGGGTGTCGGTCTTGACCGTGATGTTAGGATTGGCTGCCTGAAGGCATCGATCACCGCCTTCGCGCTCGCCACATCGGTGTCCGTGCCGCCGGTGAGGAACGTGATCGTCGTGGCGCCGGCACTGCCTTCGCCGCTGCGCTGCTGCCGAGACTTCCAGCGCTGCAGCCGGCCGCGAACAGCGTGCTCGCCGCCGCCAGGGCCACCAGCGCTGTGCCGCGGCCCGCTTTCTTGCTAAACCTCATAGGGACCTCCAGGTCTGGAATTACAGCGAGGTCGGAGAGCCGAAGCCACTGTCTGAAGCGTTTCAATGCCCGAACGCTAGCGTACGCCGCAGGCTCCGTCAACCCCGTTCTGCAGAAGTTGTTAGCGGTTCACTAGCGAATCCGGTGCCGGGCATTGCGGTCGCGAGTGCGTGCGTGCCAAAGGCAGCTTGAAATGTTTCAGTCTAGTGAGTCGCGTGAGCGCAAACTGTGTGTTCGGCGGTTACCTCGTCACACTCGGGATTAAGCGATCGGAGGTTGAGAGATGGTGCTGGCCGCTGCCTAGCTCCTGTCTCGTCTGCGCCAGGCAGTTGCACCAGACGCCGCAACGCCGTCGGGAACCGTGATGTCCAATCTCGATCGGGCCTTCGGCGTCCTGGGTCCAGGAGACCGAAAATCTTGCCGTGTCTGGTTTGGAGTGAGGACCGCGCCCAGCTGAATGCCACCGCCAGGCTGCGGCGCGATCAACACCCTGGAGTACCTGGGCTCCAGCGGTGCGATGCCGCCGATGTTGCGATGCATCCAGTCAGCCACAGCACCCAGGGCGTAGTGGTTGAAGCTTGTCATCTGGCCGGGATTGATCGTGCCGTTTGGCAGCATCGAATCCCAGCGCTCCCACATCGTCGTCGCGCCCATCATGACGGTGTAGAGCCAGGACGGGCACTCGCGTTGCAGTAGCAGCCGATAGGCCTCGTCCAGATGCCCTGTGGTACTCAAGGCGTCCAAAACGTACGGAGTGCCGGCGAACCCGGTCTGAATCTGGTGGCCGCTCTCGGCTACCAGGTCTGCTAGCCGCTTGCCCGCCAGCAGCGCTGTCCTATCGTCCAGAAGGCCGAACACGATCGCGAGCGCGTACACGGTTTGCGCGTCGCTGCGTATGGTGCCGTCGTCGCTCACGTAATGGTCATTGAAGGCAGTTCTTGTGCGCTCGGCGAGCTGTGCGAAATGCGCGGCATCCTCGCTGCGTCCAAGCAGGGCGGCGGTCTCGGTAAGGATTCGGAAGTCGCGATAGAGGCAGGCAGTCGCCACGACGCCGTTGTCCGCTTTGCTGCTGATCGGATCGTCGGGAGGTGCGGTCGGATCCAGCCAATCTCCGAATTGGAACCCGGTGTCCCACAGTCCGGTGGGCGAGAGCAGTGATTGCACACGCCGTACGTGCGCCGTCATCGAGTCGAACTGATCGCTCAGCACCTCCCAGATCCCCGTATGCCTGCCACAGCGCCCACGGCACCCATACTGCGGCGTCGCTCCAGATCGCAGTGCTCTCTGGCGCCGGGAAGTACGACGGCTTGTCGACGTACTTCAAGACGTCGGGCACGACGAAGGACACCATCCCGTTGGCCGCCCGCTGCTCCGCGGCCAAGTCCGCAAGCCAGTCGCGCAGGAAGTCCTCGACGTCGAAGAGATAGGCGGCAGTTGGTGCGAAGACGGCGATGTCGCCCGTCCAGCCGAGCCGCTCGTCTCGCTGCGGACAGTCGGTGGGCATATCGAGGAAGCTGCCGCGGGTGCCCCACACCACGTTGCGGTGGAGCTGGTTGAGCAGCTCCGTCCGAGCACTCGAATTCGCCGATCCGCGGCAGCTCCGAGGAAACGACAACCGCGGTAAGTGCGCCCTGAGCCTGTCGAAGGGCCTCAGCGCCGCCCGGCCACCCATCCACCTCGACATAGCGAAAGCCGTGGAAGGTGAACGTCGGCTCGAACACATCATCACCGCCGCTGAGGATGAAGCGATCCGTAGCTTTGGCGGTGCGTAGTGGTCGGGTGCCCAGTTCCTCGTGCTCCAGCACCTCAGCGTGCCGGAGGGTAACGGTCGTGCCGGCCGGGCCGCGCACTTCCAGCCGCACCCACCCGACGAGGTTCTGCCCGAAATCGACCAGCGTCTTGCCTGCCGGAGAGGTCCAGATCTTGAGCGGCTCGCAGCTCCTCCCGTCGGCGGGCGGGGGACCGACGTACGGAGTCAAGGGTGGCGAAGTCGAGCTCGGCCTGATGCACTCCGGTCCAGTCCTGGTTGGAAAACCCGGGCTGCAACCAGGCGGCCGAGTAGCGCCGCGCGTCGATCGTCTGACCGTCGTAAAGATCGTTGGACACCACAGCGGACGGCCCAGCCGTCCAGCTCTCGTTGGTAGCGACGGTCTGAACATGGCCGTCGGAGAATTCGATCTCGAGCTGCGCTAGCGCGGCAAGCTCATTGCCGTAGAAGGCACCGTGCGCCGCTCCAGCCGAGCCGTCCGCGAAACCAACCATTCCCGAGCGCGATACCAAGGACCGACCTGGGCTGAATGAGCGAGGTCACGTCGTAGCTGCGGTAGCGCAGACGCCACTCGTAGCTGCTCCAGCCAGGGCTGAGGACGTCGTCGGAGACGGGTCGACCGTTGAGGAAAGCCTCGAAAATCCCCTGGGCCGTGGCGTGCAAGGTGGCTCGGACCACAGGCCCATGACCCTCGTCCAGCACGAACTCGCCACGGAGCAGCGGCGCCCCATCGAAGTCGTTGTCCGGGGAAATAGGCATGGCAGACCAGGTGGGCGACATGAGTTCCTTTCGGTTTCTAAAGCGGAGATCGCAAGGTGCTGCGTCGAGGGATGAGGTGAGGGTCCAGCATCACGGTGCGGTGTGTGTGATCACCAGACGAGTGAATCTCCTCGAGGAGTAACTCGATGGCCAGCTCACCCATCCGATACCCCGGCAGACTCACGGTGGACACGGGAATACTGCTCTCGGAGGCGAAGTGATTGTCGTCGTAGCCGATGACAATCAACTCATCGGGTACCCGAATTCCGAGTTCGGTTGCCGCCTGATCACGCCAACCGCGAGCAGATCTGAAGGACATACCACTCCGTCCACTGACTGGGAGAGGAGTATCTCGCGTCCGACCCTCGCGACCGGTCGCGATCCCGAGGTTGGGAGCGTCAACCACGCTGAGACTGGCGCCGGCTTCGGCAACGGCTCTCCTGACGCCGGCCAGGCGGCGGCGGATCAGTCGCAGCTCAGGAAAGCCAGCGAGGAAAGACGAGTCTGCGCGCTCCTGCTTGGAGGAGATGGGTGGCAGCGAGATAGCCGCCCAGTTCCTTCGTTGACCATGACAGAACACATGAGCGGGTCTGCCGATGAGGCAATCACGAGACACGACGGGGCGCCCATGGCCAAGCGACGGCATGTGCTACGTCGAGCGGCTCCTCGAGCGGAGTGAGTAGGACCCCAGCGACGCGGGCTTGGTCGAAGAGCTCGAGATAGTTGTCTTGCTTGGTTCGAGTGCTGTCGCTGTTGGCGAGTAAGAGTCTGAGCTGAGCTTGACTTGCCGCCGATTCGGCACCGCGCGCAATGTCGACGAAGAGCGAGTTCCCGATATCGATCAGGATTAATCCGACGGTATCTGTCCGTCTTGCGGCGAGTGCCCGGGCAGCGCTGTTGCGGACGAATCCCAGCTCGGCAATCGCTGCTTCCACCTTGAGCCGAGTCCGTTCGGTGACTTTGTCCGGATTGTTGAGCACATTCGAACACCGTGCCGATCGCAACGCCGGCATGACGAGCGACGTCCTGAATGCGCGGAGCCCTCGACCCGGACGTTGTCGCCATCGGCAAGGGGGAACCGAGTTCGCGACTGCGCCATAGACCGCAGGGTATACCTTGATGGTCCTGAGAACTGAAGCGATTCAACACCTCACGCGTTGGCGGGTTCCTGAGTGGGATCCTGGCGGCTTGACACACCTGCGCAGGGCTGGGTAGCCTCAGATACTCTCCAAAACGTTTCAATTGAGCAGCCCGGTGTTTGCTGCCTGCCGCCCTCTGGCTCAGTTCAGGCGCTGGTAGGAGAAAATGCGGGACGGCAAGCCGACGCTGGTCGCATCAGCGACGTTAGAGGAAATCAGTGTAACTCGCCTGCACGCCCGGCCCATCGATCTCGAGTTGGGCGTGCAGCGATCCATCCGCTCCGTACAACTGTCTTGGAAGTGATCACATGCCAACCTTCTCCGACATCTCTGATCAGCTGGCCCATCAGGTCATTGAGCTGCCCTCCTGGGCATTCGGCAACTCCGGCACCCGGTTCAAGGTCTTCGGCTCGCCGGGTACGCCCAGAACCGTGCAGAGAAAAGATCGCCGACGCGGCGAAGGTGAACGAGCTGACCGGGCTCGCCCCGAAGGTCGCGCTGCACATTCCGTGGGACAAGGTCGAGGACTATAGCGCCCTCCGGGAATATGCGGCTGATCTTGGTATGGCGCTGGGCACGATCAACTCCAACACGTTCCAAGACGACCTCTACAAGTTCGGCAGCCTGACCCACATCGATGAGGCCGTACGTCGCAAAGCCATTGATCACCACTTCGAGTGCATCGAGATCATGAACCAGACCGGGTCTCGGGATTTGAAGATCTGGCTCGCCGACGGCACCAACTACGCCGGACAGGGTGATCTCCGGGGCCGGTCAGGACCGGCTCGCCGACAGCCTGGCGCAGATCTATGAACGGATTGGGCCGGAGCAGCGGCTGATGTTGGAGTACAAGTTCTTCGAACCCGCCTTCTACCACACGGATGTGCCCGACTGGGGTACCTCATATGCCCAGGTCGCCGCATTGGGGGACCGGGCCGCGGTGTGTTTGGACACGGGACACCACGCGCCCGGCACCAACATCGAGTTCATCGTCGCTCAACTGTTGCGGCTCGGGAAGCTCGGCTCTTTGACTTCAACTCTCGCTACTACGCCGACGACGATCTCATCGTCGGATCCGCCGATCCGTTCCAGCTGTTCAGGATCCTGTACGAGGTCGTACGCGGCGGCGGGTACGGTCCGGACTCCGAGGTCGCCTTCATGTTGATCAGTGTCACAACATCGAGCCCAAGATTCCTGGACAGATTCGTTCCGTGCTGAACGTGCAGGAGATGACCGCGCGAGCGCTGCTCGTTGATCAGGAGGCTCTGGCGGCCGCCCAGGAAGCCAACGACGTACTCGGCGCCAATGGGATCTTGATGGATGCCTTCTACACCGACGTACGCCCCGCGCTCGCTGAGTGGCGCGAGTCCCGCGGCCTGCCCGCCGATCCGATGACGGCGTACGCCGAGTCCGGACATCAGGCCAAGATCGAATCCGAACGCGCCGGCGGCACCCAAGCCGGCTGGGGAGCATGAGTGATCATGACGAATCAAGCAGTTGCAGAGCTGATCTCCCGGTCCAACAGGCTGGGCTCGGATCCCAAGAACACGAACTACGCCGGAGGCAACACATCGGCCAAAGGTGCCTGAGACCGATCCGGTCACCGGTGAGCCGGTCGAGCTGGTCTGGGTGAAGGGTTCCGGCGGCGATCTGGGCACCCTGACTGAGTCCGGCCTCGCGGTGCTGCGCCTTGATCGAATGCGCCGGCTGGTGGACGTCTATCCCGGAGTCGAGCGCGAAGACGAGATGGTCGCGGCCTTCGACTACTGCCTGCACGGCAAGGGCGGTGCGGCGCCGTCGATCGACACGGCGATGCACGGCCTCGTCGATGCGGCGCATGTTGATCACCTGCATCCTGATTCGGGAATCGCGGTAGCTACCTCCGTCCGACGGTGAAGAGCTGACAGCCAAGATCTTCGGCGACCGAGTGGTCTGGGTGCCGTGGCGCCGGCCCGGCTTCCAGCTCGGCCTGGACATTGCCAAGATCAAGGCCGACAATCCACAGGCGATCGGCTGCGTTCTCGGTGGCCACGGCATTACGGCGTGGGGCGACACGTCGGCGGAGTCCGAGGCCAACTCGCTGGAGATCATCCGCACCGCAGAGGCCTACATTGCCGAGCACTCCAAGCCAGAGCCGTTCGGCGCTCTGCTCGACGGGTATTCCGCACTGCCGGACGATCGAGCGGCGCGCCAAGGCCGCCGCCCTCGCGCCCACGTTGCGGTCCATCGCGTCATTCGACAAGCCGATGGTGGGTCACTTCACCGATGACGAGCGGGTGCTGGAGTTCCTGTCCCACAGCGAACATCCGCGACTGGCCGAACTTGGCACCAGCTGCCCCGACCACTTCCTGCGAACCAAGGTCAAGCCGCTGGTCGCTTGATCTTCCGGCGGATGCTTCGGTCGAGGACTGCATTTCCCGGCTTCGCGAGCTCCACGAGGCCTACCGCGCCGACTACCAGGCCTACTACGAACGCCACGCGACCCGGACTCGCCGGCGATTCGCGGCGCCGACCCGTTGATCATTCTCGTGCCGGGAGTCGGCATGTTCTCCTACGGGAAGGACAAGCAGACCGCTCGGGTGGCCGGTGAGTTCTACCTCAACGCGATCAACGTCATGCGTGGCGCGGAAGGCCTGTCGACGTACGCCCCGATCGATGAGTCGGAGAAGTTCAAGATCGAATACTGGGCGCTGGAGGAGGCGAAGCTGCAACGGATGCCGAAGCCGAAGCCGCTCGCCACCCGGATCGCGCTGGTCACCGGTGCCGCGTCAGGCATCGGCAAGGCGATCGCAGTCCGGCTGGCCGCCGAAGGGGCCTGCGTCGTCATTGCCGATCTAGACGAGGGCAAGGCTCAGGCCGCTGCCGAGGAGATAGGCAACAAGCGACGTCGCGGTCGGCATCGCCGCCAACGTCACCGATGAAGCTGCCGTACAAGCAGCCGTTGATGCCACGTTGCTCGCGTTCGGCGGCATCGACATTGTGATCAACAATGCCGGCCTGTCGCTGTCCAAGTCCTTGCTGGACACCACGGTCGCCGACTGGGATCTGCAGCACAACGTGATGGCGAAGGGTTCCTTCCTGGTGTCGCGGGCGGCCGCAAAGGCGTTGATCGAGCAGCAGCTGGGCGGCGACATCGTCTACATCTCCAGCAAGAACTCGCTCTTCGCCGGGCCGAACAACATCGCCTATTCCGCAACCAAGGCCGACCAGGCGCATCAGGTGCGGCTGCTCGCCGCGGAACTCGGCGAGCATGGCGTGAAGGTGAACGGCATCAACCCCGACGGCGTGGTGCGTGGCTCGGGAATCTTTGCCGGCGGCTGGGGAGCCAAGCGTGCTGCGGTCTACGGGGTTCCCGAGGAGGAGCTGGGCAAGTACTACGCCTCCCGCACGCTGCTGAAGCGGGAGGTCTTGCCGGAGAACGTCGCCAACGCGGTCTTCGTGCTCTGCTCGGCAGACCTGAGCCACACCACTGGGCTGCACATTCCCGTCGACGCCGGTGTCGCTGCCGCATTCTTGAGATGACATCACCAGGCTGGGTGGCTGCGGTTGATCTTGGCGCCACAAGCGGCCGAGTGATGCTCGGCCACCTCGGCCCAGACCAGCTGAGCGTCGAGGCGGTGCATCGCTTTCCCAACGACCCCGTACGCGTCGCGGACGGGCTGCACTGGAACATCCTCGAGCTCTACCGGAACATCCTTGTTGGCTTGCGCAAGGCCGTCAGCTGCGCAGCCGGATCTGGCCGGAGTCGGCATCGACTCCTGGGCGGTCGATTACGGTTTGGTGAGCGGTGACCGCTTGATCAACAACCCATTCCACTACCGGGACGAGCGGACGGCAAGAGGCGTCGACCTTGTTCACAAGATCGCTGATCATGCCGCGCTCTATGCGACGAATGGTCTGCAGTTCCAGCCGTTCAATTCGATCTACCAGCTGGCTGTCGATCATGAAGCTGGGGTGATCGATGACACCACCAGGATGCTGATGCTCCCTGACTCTGCTGGGATTCTGGCTTACCGGTGAGCAGGTCGCAGAGCGCACCAACGCCTCAACCACCGGGTTGCTTGACATCAGCAATGGAGCCTGGAATGCGACCTTGATCGACAAAGTGGGCCTGCCGCGCTCCCTTTTCCCCTCCTTGGTCGATTCGGGATCCCGGATCGGTTCGCTGCGCGACGAGGTGGCGGCCGAGGTCGGTGCACGGCAGTGGACGTGATCGCTGTCGGGTCGCACGACACCGCATCGGCTGTGGTCGGTGTGCCTATGACGGAGCCGGGTGCCGCGTACGTGTCGTCCGGCACCTGGTCGCTGGTCGGCGTGGAGCTTGATCGGCCGGTGCTCACCGAGGAGAGCCGCGAGGCCAACTTCACCAACGAAGGCGGGGTCGACGGCAAGATCCGTTATCTGCGCAATGTGATGGGCATGTGGCTGCTCAGCGAGTGCATCCGCACCTGGGAGCGCGCAGGTCAATCGGTCGAGCTGACCGCACTGCTCAACCAGGCAGCCGCGGATCAGTACGCCGGTGCCGATCTTCGACGCCAACCATCCCAGCCTGCTCGCCGCCCGGCGACATGCCCAAGCGCATTGCCGCACTGTGCGCCGAAGCAGGCGCCGCTGCGCCTCGACTCGCCGGCGGTGTTCGCCCGCAGCATCGTGGAGAGCCTCGCCGAGGCGTACGCGACGGCAATCGACGACGCCGAGCGGCTCAGCGGATCACAAGATCAACACCGTCCACGTTGTCGGTGGCGGAAGCCAGAACACGCTGCTCTGCCAGCTGACGGCGAACCGTACGGGTCGGCGCGGTATTGGCTGGTCCAGTGGAGGCGACCGCCGTAGGTAACGTGCTGATCCAGGGACGGGCAGCCGGCGCTCGTGGCAGGGAGAGCTCTCGCGAACTGCGGGCGCTCGTCGCCAGGACCTTCCCGCCAGTGGAGTACCAGCCGCAGAGCCTGCAGGTCGAGAGGCTGAAGTGATCACCGTCTCGCTCCACCGGGAACTCTTGCCAGCGCCAACAGGGGACGAGAGGATACCAAGAGAAGAGCGGCTGCAGTCACGGCTGCGTGATCGTCCGAGTCCCATCGCTGTGTCCAAACACCGAACATTCATCGCCGAACATAGGGAGCAGGAATGCAAGCGAAACTAAAGATCGCGGTGGCGATCATCGCCGCGCTGGCGACGACCGTTGCTCTCGGGGCTGCACGAAGAAGAACCAGACGGCAGCCCCGGCGTGCCAGTGGTTCCGCCGCCGGCGGGACCGTCAAGGTGGCGTTCGTTCCCAAGTTGCAGGGCATTCCTTACTTCGAAGCGATGAATGCCGGTGGCAAGGAGGCCGCCAGCAAGCTCGGCAACGTGGAGTGGCTCTACCAGGGCCCCACCAGCGCGGACGCGGCGGCGCAGGCAGACATCGTCAACAGCTACATCCAGCAGAAGGTGAACACGCTGTTCATCGCTCCGAACGATCCTGACTCGATGGCGCCGCTGATCAAGCAGGCATCGATGCCGGCATCAAGGTCGGCACCTCGGACACCGACGCCCCGAACTCCGACCGGGAGCTCATGGTGCTGATGGCCGTCGGCCGAAGGCATCGGCCAGGCGGACACCGACGCCCTGATGAAGGCCATGGGTGGCAAAGGGAAGTTCGCCATCGTGTCCTGTGGCGAGACGGCTGCGCAGCTGAACCAATGGATCGATGAGATCAAGAAGTACTCCAAGGCAGAAGTATCCCGACGCCCAGTTGGTCAACACCGTCTACGCCGGCGAGGATGTTGCCAAGGCGACGCAGATGGCAACCGACATCATGAACGCTCAGCCCGATATCAAGGGATTCCTCGGCGTGTGCTCGACAGCCGGGCCCGGCGTCGCGCAGGCCGTGCAGAATGCCGGGAAGACCGGAAGGTCTTCACCGTCGGCATGGGTACGCCGAACGACATGAAGAAGTATCTGCAGAACGGATGCGGCGTCGGCCGGCGTCTTGTGGGACGCAAAGGCTCTGGGTTGCCTGACCGCGTGGGCTGGGCAGCAGTTGGCGCAGGACAAGCAGTTCCAAAACGCACAGCCGGTCGCAGAGTGCGGACTGGACAATGTCACCTACGACCGCGGGAACCAAGATCTTGCTGATGGGTAAGCCCACTGACCTTCACCAAGGAGAACGTCGGGGACTACAACTTCTAGGCCTCAGCCGAGGATCGAATGACTACATCGTCGACTGGTGACGCAGCCCCTGGCGGGGCGACTCCACCAGCCCAGGACCAGCAGCCGACGAGAGGATCCCGAGCAGCCTGAGTCCACCGCCCGCGTCGGCGGATTCCGGCACGCCCCGGCTACAGATGACCGGCATCGCGAAAGCGCTTCGGGGCGGTGCGCGCCATCCGGCACGCCGACATGACCGTTGACGTGGGAAGAGTCCTAGCCCTGGTCGGTGAGAACGGCGCCGGCAAGTCCACCTTGATCAAGGTCCTGTCCGGCGCCGTCACCGCGGACACCGGGACTATCGCGTACGAGGGCCGGCAGGTCTCGATCGGATCAACGTCTGATGCGATGGCCTTGGGGATAGCGACGGTCTATCAAGAGCCGCAGCTGTTCAGCGAGCTCACGGTCTCGGAGAACATCTTCATGGGCCGGGAGATCCGCAAAGGCGGACGGATTGACTGGGCCGAACAAACCCGCCGGGTGGTGGAGCTCCTCGCGCTGCTGGAACTTCCGCCGCGCTACGCCACGGCCGTAGTCGGGGACTTGTCGATCGCCGAGCGGCAGCAGGTGTCAATCGCCAAGGCGCTTGGCCGGCGAGGCGAACATCCTGATCCTCGACGAGCCGTCCGCCATCCTCACTGACGCTGAAATCGAGATCTTGTTCCGCGTCGTTCGGCGGCTCACCGAATCCGGAGTCTCGGTGATCTACATTTCCCATCGCCTCGACGAGCTGTTCCGCATCGCCCAGCGATGTGCTCGTCATGCGCGACGGGCAAACCATCGGCACGTACCCGATCGAGGAGCTGTCGGTGCGCAAGGTCGTCGAGCTGATGGTTGGCGGCATCCTGACCGAAACCAAGCACGAACGGAAGATCGACCCGGAGACCAAGCCGCGACTCGAACTTGTCGGCCTCAGCCGACGAGGGGAATACCACGATGTCAATGTCGTCGTTCGACCCGGCGGAGGTTGTCGGTCTCTACGGACTTGTCGGTTCCGGTGTCTCCGAGATCGCCGACTCGATCTACGGCATCGATCACGCCGACGCCGGGCGGATCCTGTTGGACGGACAACCGGTCGCGCCCCGCTCTCCACGGCACGCGCAACGCCTCGGGATCGGTCTGCTGCCGGCCGACCGGAAGAAACAGGGGATGTTCTCTTTCCAATCCATCATGTTCAACATCTCATCCGGGCACCTGCCGCTACTGAGCAAGCTCCGGCGTCTGGGTCGATCGTGCCCGGGAACGCATAGTCGCCAAGGACATGATCTCCAGGCTCGCGGTGAAGACGCCGAGCGAGAACCAGCCGATCGGGGCCATGTCGGGCGGAAATGCTCAGAAAGTGGTGCTAGCTCGCCAGTTGGTCGAGCGGCCTGACGTGTTGGTGCTGGCCGAGCCGACCCAAGGGGTCGATGTCGGCGCCAAGGAGGAAATCCACCGCATCATCACCGAACTGGCTGACGCCGGCACTGCCGTCCTGGTCGTGACAGCGGACCTTCCCGAGGCGATTCGCATCTCTGACCGGCTTCAGGTGGTCCGCAACGGCACCACGACGGTCGAGTTCGGGCCCAACGCGACGCAGGTCGACGTCCTGGCTGCCGCGGCGGGGCGACGTCAGCGGTCACCATGAGGACGGGAAGGTAACCGCATGAGCATCGACGTCGCTGCCCGTGACGAGACCCCGCCTCCGGATCCCAGCCGCCAGCGAAGCGCGGTCATCGTGTCCTAGCCCCGCCGGTGACCGGCCAGGAAATTGTGCTGATCTGCGTGATCGCCGTGCTGTGGATCATCCTCGGCTTCGCGACTCCGGCCTTCGTGTCCGCCGGTTCGATTCAGCCGTTGCTCGGCGCGGTCGCGCCCATCGCGCTGATTGGCATCGGGATGACGGTGGTCATCATCACTGGGGGCATCGACGTCTCGGTCGGCGCCGCGATCGCGGTGTGCTCGGTGATCACTGCGAAGCTCGTCTTGGTGCAGGCCGGTCTTTCGCTGCCGGTAGCGGTGCTCATCTCGGTCGTGGTGGGCGGGCTGCTCGGGCTCCTCAACGGTGTACTCATCGCCTACGGGCGGGTGCACGCGATCATCATCACCTTCGGCACCGCCAACATCTTCCTGTGGCTCAGCCTCAAGCTCTTCAACTCGACCACGGTCAACAACATCCCCGATACCCTCGCGCCTCTTGGCAATGGCGCCGCCGGTCGTACCTTGGGCGTACCCAACTCCTTCCTCATCACAGTGGTGCTGGTCGCCATCGCCTGGGTCTATTTGCGCCACACGGCGGGTGGTCGGCATTTCTACGCCATCGGCGGTGACCAGCTCGCCGCTGAGTTGGCGGGCGTGAAGGTCCGACAGCGCGTACTCACCGCATACCTGTTGACGGGGTTACTCGTCGGGCTGGCGTCATGCATCGTGGTGGCCCAGGGATCGAATCTTGGACAGAACGTCGGCTCCGGCAAAGAGCTGGCCGTGATCGCCGCTGTCGTCATCGGCGGAACGTCCATCACGGGCGGGCGCGGCTCCGTGCTCGGCACCGTGCTCGGCGCGCTGCTGGTGCAAACAGTCGCATCTGGAGTGACGCAGCTGGGCTGGCGGTCAGAACTCTCCGATCTCTTCGTGGGCATCGCGATCATCATCGCGGTCGGCGCCGACCTCATCCGGGAGCGGGCGAGGAGGAAGCGATGAGCATCCCCACGGCCGCCGAGCCCGATCTGACGGCACACAGGACGATCAGTCCGGCTCACCCACTCCCGAGCGAGCCGAGTCGCTGCCCGCCCGAGTGATCCGCGCCCTACTCACCCAGCGCATCGTGCTGCTCGCCGTGCTCTTGGTCCTTGTAGTGGTCTATTTCATGGTGCTGGGTGCGACCGGCTATCTGACGGCTGCCTATGACTTCGACTACCTGTCGGCCGCGTTGATCAATGCCGTGCCGCTGGCGATGCTCGGCTTCGCCGAACTCTTCGTCATCCTCTCCGGACGCGGCGGCATCGACCTGTCCGTGTGGCGCCATCGTCTCCTCGCGGGCATGATCTTCGGCTTCGCCTACGGGCGGTGGGGATGGCCGTTGTGGCTGGCGATCGTGATCACCGCAGTAGTCGGCGCAGTGCTCGGTCTCGTCAACGGGACTCCTGGTCGCCTACATCGGGTTCCCGGCGCTGATCGCGACCCTCGGCCACCTACTACGCGCTACAAGTCCCTTAGCCGTGGTGATCAACAACCAGCGGCCGATCAGCACGAAGCCGATTCAGAACCTCTATGAGTCGACGGCCCGGTCGGTCGAGCTGCCGCTCATCGGTAGCTGGATCCCCAACGTGCCGAAGGGCATATTCCTCTTCCTGCTGCCCACCCTGGTCGTGGTCTGGCTGCTTCTCGCGCGCACGACGTACGGGCGGCGGGTCTACGCCATCGGCACCAATGACGTCGCGGCGCAATGGTCAGCCATCGGCGTACGCGCCACTCGTGCGGGCGCGTACGCACTCAGCGGTCTGATCTCCGGCCTTGTCGCGGTCGTGACCGTCGGGCAATTCGCGTCGGCGCGACCCGACGCCGGCGTATCCGGCAACGGAATGGCGCTGCCCGCTATCACCATCGCCGTGCTTGGTGGAGTCGCGATCACGGGCGGCATCGGCCGAGTGTCCGGGATCGTGCTCGCCACGGTGCTGATTGTGTGGATGAACGCCGGCATCCGGCTGGCGTTTGAAGGAAACGCCGGCCCGCAGTACCAGCTGCTCGCGCTCGGCGTGCTGCTGGTCTTCGCAGCGCTGCTGAACGGCTTTGCGCTGCGACGTTACGGCGGAGTCGGATAACAGGAGGTTGAGTCGGGATGCCATCGATGATCGGTTGCCACGCGCTGGTGTTCACCGGCGAGTTCGACACCCGGGGCATAGCGAGCTCCGTCCAGCGGGCGCGGGCGGCCGGCTTCGACCTGATCGAGTTTCCACTCATGGAGCCCGACACGTTCGACAGCGCGACAGCGCGCCGCAGCGCTGAGGCGGAGGGCCTGCACACCACCGCCAGCCTCGGCCTGCCGCTCGAGGCTGACATCAGCAGTGACGATCCCTCGATCGTCGCCGCCGGCCGCCGCCTGCTCGACGTCGCCTTGGACAGGACCGCGGAAATGGGCGGGTCTCACATGTGCGGAGTGCTGTACGGGTCTATGCGCAAGCACATGGCGCCCGCCTCGGCGACCGGCCGAGCGAGCAGCGTCGACGCCATCCGATCGCTTGCCGCCCGCGCGCTCGTCGCTGGGTGTCCGGCTGTCGCTGGAGGTTGTCAACCGCTACGAGACCAACCTGATCAACACAGGTCGGCAGGCCTTGGAGTACCTGAAGGAGGTCGATCGGCCGGATGTGTCGGTGCATCTGGACACCTACCACATGAACATCGAGGAGTCGGACCTCTTTCAACCGATCCTCGATGTCGGCGATCGGCTCGGCTATGTGCACATCGGAGAAAGCCACCGCGGCTATCTCGGAACCGGCTCGGTCGATTTCGGCAGCGCCTTTCGCGCCCTTGACCGGATCAACTACGACGGACCGATCGTTTTCGAGTCGTTCTCCTCTGCGGTGGTCTCGCCCACGCTGAGCAACACGCTCGGCATCTGGCGGAACCTCTGGAGCGACGGCGACGACCTGGCCGCCCACGCCAACCGCTTCATCCGCGACCAACTTGCAGCGGTTCAGACGATTGAACTTCACTGTCGAGTCGGAGTCGTGAGAATCGCCCTGTTCATCACGTGTTTGGCGGATGCGATGTTTCCCGAGGTGGGGAAGGCGACGCGTGCGAGTGCTGGGGAGGCTGGGCCAAGACGTCGAGTTTCCGGCCGAGCAGACCTGCTGCGGCCAGATGCATGTCAACACCGGATACCAGAAGCAGGCGTTGCCGCTGGTCGAGCGGTTCGCGGAAGTCTTTGCTCCGTACGACGCGATCGTGGCGCCTGTCGGGTTCGTGTGTCGGCTCGGTTCGCCATCAGCATGCGATGATCGCGCGAGCGGTTCGGCTCGGCAGGGCTGGTTGAGCAGGTCGAGGCGGTGGCGGCCAAGACGTACGAGCTTTCGGAGTTCCTCGTCGATTGTGCTGGGCGTCAGCGATGTCGGCGCCTATTTTCCGCATCGGGTGACCTATCACCCGACCTGCCATTCGCCTGCGAATGCTGCGGGTTGGCGACAAGCCGATCAAACTGCTTGGGGCCGTGGAAGCGCTGGAGCTTGTCGAGCTGCCCGCGGCTGATCAATGCTGCGGCTTCGGCGGCACATTCGCGATCAAGAACGCCGACACGTCGACGGCCATGCTGGCCGACAAGATGCGCAACGTCTTGACACGGGTGCGGAGATCTGCACAGCCGGCGACAGTTCCTGCCTGATGCACATCGGTGGCGGGCTATCGCGGATCCGGGCCGGCGCGAAGACGCTCCATCTGGCGCAGATCCTCGCCGCGACTCGTCAGGACCCGGTGCTGTGAGACACCCCAGTGATGCTGGGGTTGCCAGCCATGCCGCCGCCTGCGCCGCGTGGAGTTGGAAACCTACGCGGCGAGGAGAAGTTCCCGATCGCCGCCGCGGCGCGAGCCCTCGCCGACACGCAGTTGCGGCGCAACCTCGGCAAGGCGACGACGACGATCCGCGCGAAACGTGCGCAGGTCGTTGCCGAGCTCCGGATTGGGAGGAGCTGCGCGAAGCGGAGCCGTCAGCTCAAGGTTCACACGATGGCGCAGCTGCCGGATTACCTCTGCGCAGTTGGAATCTGCAGTGATCGCCCGAGGCGGTGTGGTGCATTGGGCTCGCGACGCCGACGAGGCCAACGCTATCGTCGATCGATCTTGTTCGCGGCAAGGCCGTTGACGAGGTAGTCAAGGTCAAATCCATGGCCACGCAGGAGATCGGGCTCAACGAGGCGCTGGAAGCAGCCGGCATCGCCGCGATGGGAAACCGATCTCGCAGAGCTGATCGTGCAGCTCGGCCACGACAAGCCGTCGCACATCCTGGTGCCTGCGATCCATCGGAACCGAGCCGAGATCCGGGAGATCTTCCTCCGTGAGATGGGTGGCGTCGACCCGACGCTCACCGACGAACCGCGCGGCTCTCGCTGGCGCAGCCCGCCAGCACCTGCGGCGCAAGTTCCTGTCCGCCAAGGTGGCGATCAGCGGAGCCAACTTTGGGATTGCCGAGACGGGAACTCTGGCGGTCGTCGAGTCCGAGGGTAATGGCCGGATGTGCCTCACCCTGCCGGACACCTTGATCACGATCATGGGCATCGAGAAGCTCGTGCCTCGCTGGCAAGACCTGGAGGTCTTTCTGCAACTGCTGCCGCCGCTCCTCGACGGGAGAGCGGATGAAACCCTACACCTCCATGTGGACCGGGCGTGACTCCGGGGATGGGCCGCAGGAGTTCCACCTGATCTTGCTCGACAATGGCCGGACCGCCGTATTGGCCGATGCGGAGGGCCGGGATGCGCTGAACTGCATCCGCTGCAGCGCCTGCCTCAATGTGTGCCCGGTGTACGAGCGGACCGGCGGGCACGCGTACGGGTCGGTGTCTACCGGGACCGATCGGCGCGATTCTGTCGCCGCAGCTCACCGGGATCGAGGACAACGCCTCGCTGCCGTACGCATCGTCGCTGTGCGGCGCCTGTTACGACGTCTGCCCGACCAAGATCAACATTCCGGAGATCTTGGTGCACCTGCGCGCCAAGCACACCGAAACGTACGCCGACGAGCATCGCGTGCCGAGCGCGGAGGCGTCGGCGATGAGCGCGGCCGCATGGGTCGATGAGTAATCCGAAGCGCTGGACGCTTGCGCTGCGTAGCGGACGGCTGGGCCGGATCCTCGGACGCAAGCGCAGGCGTGATCGGCGAGGTGCCATTGCACACTGGCCAAGCAGTGGACTGATGCCCGCGACTTCGCACGGCCGCCGCAGCAGACATTCCGAGACTGGTGGGCCGCCGAGCACGGGGGGAAGCGGTGAACGCTCGCGAGGAAGTGCTGGCGCGGATAGCAGCTGCGCATGCCGATCGCGCCACCCCAGAACTGCCGGTACGAAGACATCAGCCGGGAGTATCGGACCACTTCCGGATTCGGAGACTGCTCGAGCTCACCAGAGCTGCTCGTTGATCGTCTCGCTCGGACTATCGAGCGCTGGTGCGCGAGTCGTCGGCTGATGATCTTGCCGCTGAGCCATCTGATGCTGCGCTCGCTGAGCGCAGGCGCCGGTAGCCGGTGGTCGTTGCTCAGCGGGCCTGGATCCGTTCCTGGACGGCGGACGCTCAGCCGCCGAAGTGTCTGACCGATGGAGCCGTCCGGTGATGATCAACTCAGCGTCTCCGCGGCTGGATGCAGCCGACGGTGTGATCACTGGCTGCGCGCGTGGCGATCGCCGAGACCGGGACATTGGATCTTGGACGGCTCGCCAGGATCAGAGGCCGGCGCGTCCTCACGCTCATTCCGGACTACCACCTCTGCGTCGTGTTCGCCGATCAGACTGGTCGCCGACGTGCTCGCAAAAGCGCTGGAGCGGCTGGAAGCCACTCGCCCGCTGACCATGATCAGCGGGCCTGGTGCGACCAGCGACATCGAGCTGAACCGGGTGGAGGGCGTGCACGGGCCGCGCACTCTCGAAGCGATCACATCGTGGAGGGGCGAATAGATGCCGCGCTTATCGTCTGCTCGGCCACGTAGACCCCAACGTCGTCTGGCGAAGATCGGCTTCGGGTGCGCGGGCGGATTCGTAGCCGCGCCATCGACAGCGGTGGATTCGGTGCTGAAGACCATGATCGAGCGTTTGACTGTCGGTGGCGGCCAGCCTGACTGTAATGCATGACCCAACCCGGCACGTTGCATGAACTCCGGGATCAGCCAGCCTGCGCGCGCTCGACCAGCAACCTGGAGTCACATCCGGGTCCTCCAGCAAATCAGCGAAGATGAATGCGTAACATCCAAACAGTTTCAAGTTGTGCCGCTGACGGCCGACCGCCAGGCAAGTCACGCCCAGTCGGAAAGTGACGGCCACCATAAGTCCAGCCAGTCAACGATGCGGCGATAACATCAATGTCGGCCGTACTGACCAACGATCTCGGCCCCATGGTGACTTGCAGCGCTGCAGCGAAATCCCGCGCCACGTTCAACAGACCCACCTGCTCGAGGAGCTTGCGGACATCCCGGTCCGTGGCAAAAGCGCCTATTGGCACCATTATCGCATCCGAGCCTGCAGAGCCGTTGATCCCACCAGCAGTGCGGAATCTTACCTGCGCTCCGGCCCGCCCCTCGACTGTCCAGATGGTCGCGCCGTCCACACGGCCCGATCGGTAATGAGCTGTCAACAGCCCGCACAGCGATCTAACTCGTTCCAGTCCGCCACCATCCTGGGCAGCGCAGGTCGCAGAACTAAAAGCCCGCCGATCGGTCGGGCGGTTCGAAGTCAGGCTCGGCCAAACCGTCGTCTGTTTCGCGCTCTCTCGAGAGGAATATCACACGGCACTCCCGAAATTGACGCCGCTGCTGGTGAAGCCCCTGGTCGAGGCATAGTCAACAGGGCATCATCACCGCGCCGCCGCCGGCCGACTGGCTGGCGATAGTCACGCGCGCCGGTCCCCCGCCGAACTGGCCGACTGATGTTGTCACCCACCCACTCCAACGCAAAGACAATCGAGGACACTCCGCGATTGGGCGGCTACCGGGCAACCAGCCGAAGCCATCGAAGCCAAGTCGATAAGACACTGTGACTGTGACAATCCCGCCGCGATTGAAGGCCGCCACTGCGCCGTCACCACGGGCTGGCCGGCGATCTGGCGCGACATACCCGCCGCCGTGAATAGACCAGCACGGCAAGGGTGTTGACCCAGTCGCGGCTTGTGGGCGGGGAGGAATATTGAGGTTGAGGATCTCTTCGCCGGAATGCCGGCTCCGGTGCATTCCTTACGTTGCGGCGTGGCCCCGTACCGCAGTGCGTCCCGAACGCCAACCCACTTCCAGTCACCGGTACTGGCGTGGTGAAGCGCAGATCACCGTACGGCGGTTCGGCGAATGGGATGCCGGGCGAAGGCTGCCGAGTCGGTGCGCCAGCCACGCACCGCACCCGCCTTTGGTCTCGACGACGACGCTCGCCGGTTCTGGTCGGGCGCATGGGCTGCTTCTCCCACTCTCCCTGCTGAAGCAGTGCGGCGGCGGTACCGGTGTCGGTGATCAGCACGTTGACCCATCCTCCGCGTGACTGCCGCGTGGAGAGCGGCGTGTTTGCCTCGCCGCCGGCGATCCCGATGCGCCGCGGGACCTTGCGCAGAGTGTCGGCGTCGATGCCGACAACTCGATCATCGAGATCACTGGGCACCAAGTTGCCTGCAGAGTCGAAGAACCGTTGGCAGACATCGCCGACGGCGCCGGCCGCATGGAGCCTGTCCTGGTCTGCGAGGTCCGCCGCATTCCCGCTGGCCCGCAGAAGGGGCGACGGCGGGAGGCTGCCAATGCCCGCGAGCGCCATGGTCAGGCGTGTTCCATTCCTTGGCGACGGATTCCATCGCCGGGTCATTCAGCAAGCTCTCTCGCATGGTCCTGTTCGCCAACGAGAGCAGGAGCGGGTAACGAAGGCGGCCGTAGCGCCTACGAGACGAGCGAATTCCGTGAGGAGCCGATTGCCTTGGGTCTGGACCGATGAGTTGCCGAAGCCTCCCATCAGTTGAATGACACTCTCGGCCCCAGGGACCCGGAAGGGCCGCATCCGGTCCACGACGGCGAGCAGGGTTTGGCTCCAACTGGAGATCCCTATGCGTTCCTGGCCCGTCAGCGTAGTTTCCAGGTAGGTGGCACCGCGCAGATCCCAGCCCAGCGATGATCTCCTCGATCCGTCCCTTCGACGTCGACGACCACAGCTTCGGCCAAGCCGTATCTTCTCCTCGAGCGCTTCTTCAATCTCGGTGTGCACTCCCGGCGCGACTGCGACGACTGTGCGAACGATGCCCAGCTCAGCAGCGCGTTTGAGCAGCCGTGACACTCGTGCCTGCGAGAGTGAAGCGTGTCAGCGATGTCCGGTCTGGCGGATGCCACGCTCGTGGTACATCCGCGCGACCTTCGTGAGCAGCCGAAGCTGCCCGTCCGTCGGGGATCGAGTCAATGCTGCTCGGCAATGCCGCCATAGCTGTGAACCTCCTAAGGCCCGCCTGTGGTCCATCGTGCCAGGCCCGCCGAATATTGATGCAGTGCCGCGTCACCTCCTGTCAGCTGGCCCTGTTGCCTCACCCACGCCGGCGTCCTTTCCGCGCAGATCAAGACCGACGGCTCGTAGCGGTCGAACTCGATGGGCACATAGTTCGGCGGGCGATCCCCGGACTTGAGCACTTCGCCGGTACGCGGATCGATCAGCCAATACTTCGAGGGCACCCGGCCGTCGGCATCGAAGAACATCCAGGGCCCGCCGTGCTCCGCATATCCGATGTAAAGGACGCCCGGATCGAGCAAGCCGCGGGTGTTGGCGGACACGTCCCAACAAGGGCTTGCTCGGTGATCGGTAGATCATCCATGATCTTGCCGACCAGTCCGACATACCGGCTGCCCTCGAAATCGAGTGCTTCTTTCCAGCCGGCGTCCTCGGTAAGAAGTACGCGCCGTGACCCGGCTCGTCGGGGTGCAGCCGCCACGGCCACAAGCTGGCCGCTCCGTACGCGACACCCATCAGGGCGCCCGCGCAGAGGTTGCTCCATGCTTCATGACCTTGCCACCAGCCTTCGGCGACTCCGTGACGGCCGCTGTGCTCATAGCTGGGTTCGCCGTTCATGATCGCCTTGGGCGGTCGCTGTGCCCACATGGTCGCGAGTCGATCCGGGACATGGTCGCCCACATGCCCGGTCTGGCAGGACTGGAAGTCCAGCCATTCGGCGTCTTGGTGCTCGTCGTTGCGGTGATGCGGCCGGTAGTGGATTCCGGTGGGTTGTCCGTACGCGTCCCAGGCCTGGATCTCGCCGGCCGCCGGCCGCAACCTGTGGCTCGGTCCGGACCCGTCACCGCACGGGCAGGTAGATCGCCGGGCGAGCGCCGTAAGCGCGCCACGAGATAGCGGCAGTAGCGGGCGTACTCCGCGGGCGGACACGACAGGGCCGGCAACATCGAGCCCTTTCCAGCCGAATCCATGGAAGACCGGCTGCAGCACAGGGGTGATGCCATGATCGACAAGACTGTCGATGATCTTGTCGAAGTATTGGAAGTATTCGATGTTGATCTTGGTGAGTCGACCTTCGGCAAGATCATGGAAGCCGATCTCGAAGCCCTCGTCGACGTTGCGGCCGACCGGTCCCCGCGCATTCATGTCAGGCTGCACGCTCATCAGGAACACGGCGTTGAAGCCCTTGGCTTGGCGGTCCGACGGCGTACGTCTCGACGTCGGAAATCGTTGCACGGAAGGGCATTGCCCAAGCGGTGTCGATGACAAAGAATGCGGGCGACCCGTCGCCGTACCAGAAACTGCGGCCTGAGGATGCGCTCTGACAAACCCACGGCTCAGGGCCCGATGCGGATGATCTTGGACGGGCGGGCCGGCGAGCAAGGTGCCGGAAGCAGGCGTGAAGTCGTGGTCGGCCTGGTCTGTGTGGATGCTCCACTGCCACTCGCCCTCCGGTTGTGTCGAGGCAAATCGGACGCGGTAGGTGGTTCCGCCGTCCCAGAACACCGGACGCCGCAGTTGCCGTCCGCTGTCGTGGGTGAAGATCACCCAGGCATCGACGTCGGTGTAGGGTTGGCGGCACCAGGACCGGCGAAGGCGATCTCGACTTCACGCCACTGCGGTGCTGGGTTGCAGTTCGCTTCACGCTGTCCTTGGTGTGAAACGGGTCCGGTTGATCTCGCCCGCCCAGTGTGAACGGCGTCGGCGTCTTTCGTCTGGGTCCGCGATTGGGCGGTAGATCCGCCCGCTGCTGTCAGTCGGCCAGGCGTCCTGCGTGGCCAAGCGCTCGCCAGGCGAGCTTCGCGGCACCCAGAGCTGGACACCTCAGCCGACATCACTTACCTCCACTTCCCGACCGAGAAGGTCGGCCTGCGTCTGCATGACAAGCGGCTGAGCTGGTGCGCCGCCGTCTGCTCGGAAGACCTGCAGCGGGACGGATCTTTCCTCGATCACATCGACAATGTCGCAGATTTGGTGGCTGATGGAGTCGACGGCAGCGCGAGCGACGTGACGCTCGGCCGGTCACCTCGCTCATGCCGGAGATCAGCGCGTGTGCATTCCGGTCCCAGTGGGGAGCACCCAAACCGGCGAAGGCAGGAACGAGGTGACTCCGCCGCTATCTGCCACCGTGTCGGCCAGGGCCACAAGATCCGCGACGCGGCCATCGAGTCAGCAGATCCGCCGCCCATGCCAGTGTGGCTCCCGACGACAGGATGTTCTCTCAAGGCGTACGTGGGCGACCCATCGATGATCCATGCCAGCGTCACCGGAATCCGCGCGTCGCCTGCCGCGAGATCTCTGACCGGAGCCATCACCGAGGATCCGGTGCCGTACGTCGCCTTGGCCGTCCCCACATCGGTGCAGCCCTGACCAAACAACGCTGCATGCGAATCTGCCAGCACCGCAACAATCGGTGTGCCGTTGGGCACCAGCGGAACACCGCTCGTGGTGCCGAAGCCCTGGTCGGAGGCGATGGCAACCGGCAGGGTGGCGGCCGGCGACGCCGAAGACATCGAGCAGCTCAGAGCTCCAGTCCAGTGCGGTGATGTCGTACAGCAGAGTGCGTGAGAGGCGTTGCCCGCTTCACACAGGTGCGCCGCTCCACTCGTCAGCTGCCACACCAACCATGAGTCGACGGTTCCGGAGGCGTACGTCGTCGATCGGTACCTCAGTCGCGCAAATGGTCGAGGAGCCACCGCATCTTGGGTGCGGAGAACATCGGGTCGACCCGCAGACCTGTTCGGGCGTTCACCAGTTGCATCTCCTGGTCGCCGATGGCCTGACTGCACCAGGACGCCGTACGCCGGTCCTGCCAGCCGATCACAGGGCCCAAGGGTGCCCCGGTGCTGGCTCGCCAGCCGACCACGGACTCGCGCTGAGTCGAGAGCGCGATGCCGACAATCTCGGCGTCGAGGTGCCCTCTCCAGGCAAGCAGCCATCGCCTCGAGCACGCTCGTCCAGATGCGCTCTGGCATCCTGCTCCACCCACCCAGGGCGCGGAGATGAGATACCCAACTCGCGCTGAACCACTAGAAACGAGGCGACCATCCGCGCTGATCAGAGCGGCTTTCGAGTTCGTCGTTCCCTGGTCGATCGCCAAGATCAACTCGCTTGAACCGTCTGGGCATGCGGGTACCTGCTCCTCACGTCGATGGAGCCATTCTCTAGCCGGTACTCCGCGTGGATTGACAAACGCTCCACTGAAGTGACTAGATCATACAGTACTGAATGAATATATCACCTAGGCGTTACAGGGAGCGCAATGGAACCGCCAAAGCAGGCGACGCGTCATCATCGACACCGACGCCAAGAATGAGGCCGATGATCAGTTCGCGATCGTGCATGCGCTGCTGTCACCATCGCTGGACGTCCGTGGCTTGATCGCTGCGCACTTCGGAGCGTCGCGCAGTGACCGGAGCATGGAGGAGTCCCGGGAGGAGATCGACCTGCTGCTCGATCTCATGGGCCTCGAGCAGCAGGTGACCGTTGCCAACGGCGCACCGACCGGGATCGCCAGATGAGCAGACTCCGCTGGAACAGCGCTGGCGCCCAGCTGATCATCGCGGAGAGCGAGCTCGCCACCGCAGCGGAACCGCTGTTCGTCGCCTTCCTCGGACCTTTGACCGACATGGCCTCTGCAATCCTGCTTGACCCGGCGCATCGTCCGACCGCGACGTCGTCGTGATCTGGATCGGCGGTGTCGGCTACGGCGGTGTCGAGACCTATCCCGGGGTTGAATTCAACCTGCGCAACGACATCGCAGCCGCCAATGTCGTCTACGACTCAGGCATCACCGTGTGGCAGGTGCCCAGCAACGTCTACTCACAGGTCTCCGTCAGCTACACCGAGCTGGAGGAGAAGATCGGCGGCACCAGCAAGCTCGCCGACTACCTGATCAGCCAGATGGTGGAGTGGAACCGCACCTACTGGCCGGAGCCGATCGAGTCCTCGTTCACTGGGCGACTCGCCGGCGATTTCGCTCATGCTGTATCCCCGCGGCGGCAACTTCCGCATCGTTCCTGCTCCACGATTCGGCCAGGAAGGCCACTACCTGCCGGCTCCGGGACATCCCATCCGCGTCGTCGAGTCGGTCGACGTCCGATTCCTGCTCGAAGACATGTTCGCCAAGATCCGCAAGTTCGGCCGGGAGCTCGGCCTCGACCACCTGCCCAGCCCTCGCAGACGAAGGAGATTGACAATGACTGGTACGTACACCCGCCGGGGTTTCTAGGCCTTTCGGCGGCCGCAGTCGCCAGCGCGGCCTGGCAGCCTGCACGCGGTGGCGGCACCGCGCCAGCCCCGGCCGGAGGTGGCTCGTCCGGGCCCGCTCGAACAACCTGCGCGTCTTCACCTACGAGGGGACGAGACCATTGATCTGCTTCAAGGAGCAGATCGCCAAGTTCGATGCCCGAGGCGGGCACCACAACGACCGTCGACAGCCTGCCTGGCTCGGGCGCCGCAGTGTATCCGGACAAGCTCCGCACTGAGCTGCTTGGCGGCAAGGGCCCTGACATCTGCAGCAGGATCTGGGGGCGGACAGATCGGCGCGCCCTTCGTGAAGGCCAAGCAGGCCATGGACCTCGCGCCGCTATTACCAAAAGTTCGGCTGGGACTCCAAGATCAATACGCGCCGCGATCGAGGGGCATGACCTTCGAGGGTGTGAAGGGCGGCGTGCCGTTCATCTCACTCGGGATCGGCTGCTTGGTACAACAAGGCCGTCTTCAAGAAAGCGGGCATTGCGGCGCGAGACCGAAGAGTTACGCCGAGCTGGAGGAGGCCAACGACAAGCTGCTGGCCGCCGGAATCACCCCGGCCGGCCACGGCCGGCAAGTACGGCTGGCACATCATGCGCCTCTCGAGTACCTGCTGGAGAGCCTCGGCCGGCCTGAGCTGCACGACAAGCTCGCCTCACCGGGCAGGAGAGCTGGGACCGCCGGGAGGTTGTCACCGCATTCACCAACTTCAAGAAGTGGCAGGACAAGAAGTGGATGCCAGACGGCGCTCTCGGGTCTCGATCCCGTCTGATGTCGGAGCCCAGTGGCTACGTGCAGGCAAGGCCGCGTACACGATCACCGGGCCCGTGGACCGAAGCGGCCGCGATCCAGGCGGCCAAGAAGGACTCTGCCGACTTCGGCGTGTTCCAGCTGCCGACCGACCAGAACGCCGGTTCGGCACTCCGGCTTCGTCGAGGGCTACATGATCAACGCCAGGTCTGGCAATCCTGACAAGTCCGCCGAACTGATCGATTTCATCGTCAAACCGGACCGCAGAAGGCGCTCAAGATCAGTGCGTCCACCGTCGCCGGCGCCGAGCCGGATCGCAAGGAACTGCCGCTGTCCTACCAGTGGTACGCAGGGACCTGGGAAAGCAACCGTTCTACACCATCCAGGACCAGGCGTTCCCGAAGAAGGTGGCCGACCAGTACTTCGCGATCCAGAGTGACGTGCTGCAGGGGCAAGATCACCCCGGAAGAGGCTGCAAAGCAGATGCAGAGCGCAGTCTCGGCCTGGGCGAAGAGCTGAGGACAGGCGATGAGCACGGCAACTCTTGAGGCGCCGGCCGTCGGCACTCCGGCGTCCGCCGCCGCCGCAAGTACGGCGGTCTAAACGCCTGGCTGTTTGCCCTGCCGGCGCTGGCGGTGTATCTGATCTTCCTCGTCTACCCGGCGTTGTCATCAGTGTGGTTCAGCTTCACCGACTGGGATGGGCTCAGCCCGACTTACAACGTGGTAGGGCTGGAGAACTATGCCGCGATGCCGAAGGACCCGGTGGTCATCCAGGCAGTGATCAACAACATCATCTGACCGTGGTGACCATCGTCTTCCCGGTCGTCATCGGTCTGGCGCTGGCCATGCTCTTGAACGGCAAGGTGCGTGGCAAGCCGGTGCTACGGCTGACTCTTCTACACGCCCTGCGTGCTGCCCCTGGTGGCGATCGCCTCGATCTGGGGCTGGCTCTACAACCCTCAGTACGGGGCGATCAACTCCTTCCTGCGGTTGATCGGGCTTGGCAGCATAGCCCAGCCCGTGGCTCGGCCAGGACTCGACCGCACTGGCCGCCGTCATGGTGCCCGCCATTTGGCTTCGGGTCGGCTTCCCGATGCTGCTGTACTTAGCCGCTCTTCAGGGCATCAACCACCGACATGGCTAATACGTAACCTGAACGAAGTA
>ERZ1370068.7817-contig-6710_pt1 | contig 44122 bp, 70 predicted proteins | sample MGYA00561227_ERZ1370068 | MGnify/ENA primary metagenome ERZ1370068 (study PRJEB38410, sample SAMEA6850437) | metagenome | study: Metagenomic assessment of the ecological functions of the soil: analysis of the soil microbiota associated with the...
GCTATGTATTGCTCAGAAGATCAGCGCAGGCCAGCGAGCGTTGCTGCCCGCCAAACAATGGTGGGTTCGTTTTGCTGTTCCTGAATCGTCGCGAAGTTGAGCGAGCCGACGATGGCGAAGACCGTCAGAATTCCCGGCATGAACCCGAAGTCGCCGAGGCGGTTGGTGATGGAGGCCTTTTTCAGCCGCATCCAGGCCGCGCTTGGCTTTCTCAAACCAGAATCCGATGAGCAGGTAGCTCGAAACGCCGACGAGTTCCCAGAAGATAAAAGAGTTGGATGAAGTTGTTCGCGAGAACGATGCCGAGCATCGAGAACGTGAACAGGCTCAGGCACGCGAAGAAGCGCGAAGCCGGGTCGTCGTGCGTAGGCAGAATAGATGTGGATCACGCGCCGACGCCGGTGACGATGAGAGCATCATCAGCTCAACGGATCGAGTTCAGCCAGTCCACGCTCAGGTTGCCGATGGAGAGCCAGTTCAGGCTGATCTCGCCGTCGGTCCAGCCATTGACGGCGATGAACAGGACAGTTGAGAGAAACCCGATGAGGATCGCGCTTATCGAAAGCGTGGCGCTGACCTTGCTTATCGCGCAGCGTGAACAGCGTGATGATCCCCGCCGCTGGCAGCGCAAACTGGCAGGAACAAGATCAGCCGACCAAGGTAACGCTGCGAGGTTCAGAATGAGAACGGGAACATCCAGATCTGAATCGCCCAACTCGCGTTCGCGTCCACGCCTGCAGATTGTCTAGCCGATGTGATTGTGATTCATCAAAGTTTCATGCCGTGTCCCCAGCGGCGCCGTCTGGCGTTTGCGGTAGAGCGCCACAATGAGTGCCAGAGCCAACTGCCACTTCCGCCGCTGCCACGGTGATGATGAAGAAGACCAGTGACCTGGCCGTTGAGGTTGTCGTTGAACCGCGAAAACGAAACGAAGCGCGAGGTTCGCCGAGTTCGAGCATCAGTTCCAGCGACATGTAGATCGACGAGCAGAGTTGCGTCGCATGATGACGCCCGAGCAGGCCGAGCGCGAAACAGCGCGCGCGCTGACGATCAGATAATGTTCGAGGCCGACGTGCATCATTTCCAAGTTCTCTTTTTGCTCAAGGCAAGAATCACGCCGACCATCGCCACGAGGAGCAGGATGGAAACGATTTCAAACGGCAAGCAGGTAATTGCGTAGAAGAGCGATTTGCCGAGCGCGGATTGGTCGACCTTCGCTGCGGTCGGGGCGGGCAAATTCTGCGCCGGGTTTCGCTTGCAAGCAGTGACTTCACAAGAAGATGCCAGCGATTGCGCTCCGACGGAAATCAAGCCGGCGACGAGGCCGAGCTTTTGATCTTTGCGCCGCTCCTCCTCCTTCAAATCGAGCAGCATGATGACGAAGAGGAACAGCACCATGACCGCGCCGGCGTAGACGAGCACCTGCACCGCCGCGAGGAAGAACGCGTGCAGCAGCACGAACAGTCCCGCCATCGAAATGATGGTCAGCACGAGAGAACATCGCGCTAGTGACCGGGTTGCGGCTGAACGGATTCGCGCGACGACGAGCACGCCGCACGAGCAGCGTAGCAGCGCGCGCGAGGACGTGTAGACATAGAATGTCGGGACAGTCCCATTGTCTTCTGAATCGAAGCCTTCACCGGAAAAGTTTCCTGCGCCTTCGCTTCTTCAGCTTCTGCTTTCCACTTCCTGAACGCCAGGCGCTGGACGCCGCCGAGAGCTCGAGCAGCTTTTCCTTGTTGTAAATCATTTCCGTCGCGGCTCGTGCCGGTGAGCGAATAGTCCTTCTGCAGGAAGATCGCTTCCTCGGGGCAGACTTCCTGGCAGAAGCCGCAGAAGATGCAGCGGAGCATGTTGATCTCGAACTCGCAGCGGCATTTTCTCCGCGTTCGGGCGGTCGGCGAGTTGGCCGTCGGGCCGGGCGGTGTGATGCTTGATGGCCTTGGGCGGACAAACGAATTCGCAAAGCTGGCAGGAGACGCATTTGGTGTTGCCTTCCTGGTCCTTCACGAGATACGGCGCGCCGCGATAACCTTCAGGCACGACCCATTTCTCCTCGGGATATTGCATCGTCACCTTCTTCTTGAAGAAATGGCGGAGCGTGACCTTGAACCCGCCGATGATGGCCGGCAGGTAAAGCCGCTCCCACAAGATTCAATGGTTTGCGTTTGACGATCATTTTTCAGCAGTTCGCATCAGCTCCGCCACCACAGCCACGATCGCTGTCACCACGATGTTCACGCCAGCGCGAGCGGAATGAACCGCCGCCAGCCCAGATCCATCAACTGGTCGTAGCGGAAGCGCGGCCACATCCAGCGCACCCAGATGAACAGCATCAGGAAACACAAACACCTTCGCCAGGAAAATGCCGATGTGCGCGACGCCGATGCCGAGCGACGTCGTCGCCGGTTGATCGAGGCCGAACCACGGCAGCGTCCAGCCGCCGAAGAACAGCGTCACCATCATGGCCGACGACGAGGATCATGTTGGCGTATTCGCCCATGAAGAAGAGCGCGAACTTGATCGAGCTGTATTCGACGTTGTAGCCGCCCGCGAGTTCCTGCTCGGCTTCCGGCAAATCGAAACGGCGTGCGATTCGTTTCCGCGAACGCCGCGCACGAGGAAAATGGCAAACGCGAGCGGTCATCGGCTTTGAAAACCAACCAGCTCGGACAGAGCCGTGCGGCCTGATAGCTGCGATCACGTCGCTCAAGATTCAAGCTGCCGACGAGCATGAAAGATCGGGATGACGCGTCATGCCCATCGAGATTTCGTAGGAGATCATCTGCGCGCTGGAGCGGATGCCGCCGAGGAACGGATACTTCGAGTTGCCGCGTAGCCCGCGAGCACGATGCTGTAAACGCCCAGCGACACGATGCCGAACGTGTAGAGAATGCCGACGTTCAGATTCGCAAGCACCATCGTCTCGCCTTGCCGAGCTTCGAGCCGAAGGGAATCACCGCGAGATTCAGAATCGCTGGCATCAGCGCGATCATCGGCGCGAGGACGTAAGAAGACTTTCCGCACGTGCGCGGCGTGACCTCTTCCTTGAAGAACGCCTTGATGCCGTCCGCTACCGGGTTGCAGCAAGCCAAACGGACCGGCACGATTCGGCCCGATGCGGTCCTGGATAAACGCGCAGTAGCTTCCGCTCGACCAGCACGATGTAGGCAACCATGAACATCATCACGGCGAACGCGCCGACGACTTTGACCGCCGTGAAACAGCGTGAACTGCGTCGCCGGACTCAAGTTGTTGAAGCCAATCAATCATCTCAAAACTTCTTCATTGGTAGGGTCGGCGCTGCGTCCGACCAGACGCAGCCGTCCCTACCTTAAATCTTCACCGTCACCCCTGTGTCTCCGAGGCTCGCCCACGTCAGGCCGTTGAACGCCGGAACATCCTTCGCCATTTCGTTGAACAAGACCTTCGATGGTCAGGAAACCGTTCTGGCCAGTGACGTTGAAAACCAGGTCGTGCAGGAAATCCCATTCCGGCGCGCGCATCGCCCGGGCGGCTCGACGGCCTTCATGAACTTCTGCACGCGGCCTTTGGTGTTCGTGAACGTGCCGCGCTTCTCAGCATGCGCGCAACCGGGCAACACGTAATGCGCCAGCTCGTCGGTCTGCGTTCGGCAAAATGTCGCTGACGATGAGCGTGTCCAGTTTGCCGAGCAATTCCGCGGTGAGGCCATGCTCTTCAACAACTTCGCTGACAATTTCCTTCTCCCGCAAAGTTTTCGCGCTGACCGCACGCTTCAGGATGTCTTCCCCGAAAACGATCAGCGTCTTGATTTCGCCGCGATCGATGCCGCTCGGCGATCTTGGGCAGGTTGATGCCCATCTCGCTGAAGCAAATTCCCGTGAGCCGCGCGCCGTTCGTGTTCGGATTCTTGTCCGCGCTGACGAGCAATTTGTCAGCGTCGCCGAGTGCGCGGAACGGAATCGCTGATCGCGCCGAGCTTCGCTTTGAGTTTGCTCAACAGCCAGAGTTCTTCGTTTGTCTGTCGCGCCGAGGCGACGATGGCCACTGAAGCCTGCCGGAGCTTGCTTGAGTTTCTCCGCGATTTCGCCGAGTGCGGTCGTCCAGCGTCGATTTCTGGCCGCGCACCAAAACGTCTTTCAGCCGGTCTGCGCGGTCCGAATCCATTTGTAATTCAGCCGGCCGTGATCGCACATCCACGCACGAGTTGACCGCGTCGTTCTCGCGCGGTTCGTAGCGATAAACCTTTTCCTCGCGCGAGCCGATGATGATGTTGCAGCCCGTCGCGCAGCTCGTGCAGACGCTCTTGGTTTCCTTGAGAAACCACACGCGCATCTGGAAACGAAAATCCTTCGACGTGAGCGCGCCGACGGGACAGATGTCCACGGTGTTCAGCGTGTAGTTGTTGTCGAACGGTCATGCCGGGATAAGCGTCGTGAGCGTGTTGTAGCTGCCGCGATTCACGATGCCGAGCGCGTCGTCGCCGACGATGTCCTTCGTGAAGCGGATGCAGCGCGTGCAGAGAATGCAACGCTCGTCGTCGAGCACGATGCGCGGGCCGAGATCAACCGCCTTGGGCTTGTGAACCTTCGGCTCGATGAAGCGGCTCGCGCTCTGGCCGTAGTCCACGGAATATTCCTGGAGCTTGCACTCGCCGGCCTGATCGCAAATCGGGCAATCGAGCGGATGATTGATGAGCAGGAACTCGAGCACGCCTTCGCGCATCTGCCTTCACGCTGGGCGTGTTCGTGTAAATCTCCATGCCCGGCGAAATCGGCGTGGCGCACGCGATGGCCGGACGCGGCGACTTCGCAATTTTCGGCGTGCCGTCGGGATTCAGGATCGGCTTGCGGTCCGGCCCGAGCGCGGGCGTGCCGAACTCGACGAGGCACATGCGGCAATTACCGGCGATGGGCAGCTTCGGATGATAGCAATAGTGCGGCACGTCGGTCTTCGCGGCTTCGCACGCCTGAATCATCGTCGTGGGCGCGAGTTTGCCCTGACCAATCCGGCGTGAGCGCGGCACTTCGACTTCGCGCCCGTCCACCTTCACCTTGATCTTTTCGATCGCGGGCGGCGCGGGCTTGGTTTCGGTTGTGGCGGCGGCTTGACATTGAGTGATCAGTCGGATGCGCGAATCATCGGCGTCGGCAATTGCCTTTGCCTGATCTTCTCGGAGACAGCAGCTGTCTTGTCGCACTGCTGCGTTCTTCATCCGCTGCGCCTTTGGCGACGAATTCATCTTTGAACTTCGCCACGAAGCTTTGCACCGGCCACGAGCAGCGCTTCGCCGAACGCGCAAATCGTGCGGCCGCCGGGAATGTTGTCAGCGATCTTCACGAGGTAATCGGCGTCAGCCTTGCGGCCTTCGCCGTGCGTGAGGCGGTGCAGCGCCTTGCTCATCCAGAGCGAGCCTTCGCGGCAGGGCGTGCATTGGCCGCAGCTTTCGTGCGCGTAAAACTCGGCGATGTTCGCCAGCGCTTCGACGATGTCGGTCGAATCGTCCATCACGATGATGGCGCTTGAGCCGCTCATGCGAGCCGGCGGCGATCAGCGAATCGAAATCGTAAGGCAGATCGAGCATGTCCACTTCCTGCTCGACGTCTTTGCCGTCCACCTTGCGCTTGAGCTTAAATTTCTCGCCGGCCTTGAAGACTTTCGCAGATGAACCGCCTGGGATGACGGCTTTCAAGTCTTCGTCCCTCGCGCAGACCGCCGCCGAACGCGGGATCGTTGATGAGTTGGCCGATGGTGGCTTTGCCGACTTCGATCTCGTAATAGCCGGGCCGCTTGACGTGACCGCTCAGGCTGACGATGCGCGTGCCGGTGTTGTTCGGCGTGCCGAGCTTGGCGTATTCCGCGCCGCCCATCGCGACGATGTGCTTCACGGCGCAGAGCGTCTCGACGTTGTTGACGATGGTCGGGCACATGTAGAGGCCGAGCACAGCCGGGAAATACGGCGGCTTGATGCGCGGATAAGGCCGCTTGCCTTCGAGCGATTCGATGAGGCCGGTTTCCTCGCCGCAAATGTAAGCGCCCGCGCCGCGATGGACGTGAATCTCCAGGTCGTAACCGCTGCCGAGAATGTTTCTGCCGAGGAAATTCTTCGCGCGCGCTTCGGCGAGCGCCTTGTTCAACAGCTTCGCGCCTTGCGGGCATTTCGCCGCGGATGTAGATGTAGGCGAGCTTCACGTCGTTCGCGAAGCACGAGATGATCATGCCCTCGATGAGCTGATGCGGGTCTTTGTGGATGATCTGGCGATCCTTGAACGTGCCCGGCTCGGATTCGTCGGCGTTGCAGATGAGGTAAATCGGCTTGCCGCTGCGGCGATCCACGAAGCTCCACTTGAGTCCGCACGAAACCCGCGCGCCGCCGCGACCGCGCAGGCCGGAGTTCATCACTTCGTCGCGAGTTTGTTCCTGCGGCGATTTCTTTTCTGCCAACGGGCAAATCTGCGGCGGCAACGTACGCGTCTTCTTGAGCGCCTCATACCGCCGTGCCGCCAAATAGCATTCGATGTCGCGGCGTGTAGCCCGGTTCATCGGCGTGAGTCCAGGATGAGTTGAACAACTGCGGCATCTTAAATCATTTCGGTTTAACCAGGCGCGTCGAATTGAGCTCTTCGTGTTTGCTTTAGCCTTCTGTCAACCGCGGTTGCTGAATCTGTTCCATCAATTTCTTTTTCCCAATCGAATCTAAGCTCTCGCCGGCTCATGACAGCGACGCAATCTTCCGGATCAATTCGGTTGCTTGCTTTCCATAAAGCATCAACGCTGTGAGCGAAGATGTCGGTCAGCCGGATGAGTCGCCTATTTTCGGCTGGCATTTCGGTTCAAAGCTCCGTTAGGAGCGAACATCTTTGTAGTTAACCAACCGCAAAACGGCTAGGCACGAGCGGCGTGGCATTGTCGCTAACCGGGGCTTGGATTTCAATTGGACTCGCGAGCGTTACAAATATGTTGCCCCTACGCTTAGGTTTCTATCGAGCTGGTATCAGCAGCTTGACTCCACAGAATGAAAGATTTACGCCCTGTCACGCGCCGGCTTGCCCGATGGTGTAACGGTAGCACAGCAGACTCTGGATCTGTTTGTCATGGTTCAAATCCATGTCGGGCAGCCAACTTCCATTTACGATTTCAGATTTACGATTTACGAGTTGCATAGGTTCACTTGGGCCTTTTTCCGCAGGCGGAGCGTCTCGTCAATGGCGTGAATATGCGCCAGGTCTTTGTCTCGCATCACTGCGGCCTTGCTCTTCTCGAATGGATTCCAACGGCATCACCGGAATCTCGCAGCCGCGGAATTTCAACTTGCGTGCCTTCTTCACTTCCGTCGCAAAGCTTCCGAGGCCAGTGACCTCGTGAAGATGAAATTCACCAGCATCCCGTCGCTCAACTCCACGACGGTGTTCCGAGACCATCGTTGCCCCTGCACGCGCTGCCGAGGTTCACCGTCTGCATGTATTGACGCGCAGGCAAATCAATCCGACAGGTCAACGTCGTGCGTGACCACCGGAACACCTTGCAGGACAGCGGCCGACATACCGATCAACTGGAAGCGAATTTTTTCAGCGCGGAGCGCCCCACAAGCCGAACGAGCGGAGATAGGTCTCGTTCATCCGCCACCGCTCGTCCGGCGTGGCCGCCAGACTTCGCGCGTAAAGAACTTTTTCGTGCTCGTCGAGCCCGCGCATGCGTTTGATGCGTTCGTAAACCTTTGGCCAGTCCTTGAGGCTTGTTTTCATGTTTGCATTTAGCTGCCATTGGTCCTGTTCATTCGCACTTCGCCGCAATCTCATCCGCCTTCGCTGGCTCACGCCTTCGTAAAATCGTCATTGCACATCATCACCGGCGCAGTGCCGCAACCGGCGAGGCACTCGACGAATTCGACCGTGAACTTGCCGTCCTTCGTCGTTTGCAGGCCGTGTGCGTGCGCGTCGAGGCCGAGCTTCTCGCAAAAGTGTTTGTGCAACGCGTGTGAGCCGCCCAGCGCGCAACTCAGCGTGCGGCAAACTTTGATCTGATATTTCCCGACCGGCGATGCGCGGAACATCGGATAGAACGTCACCAGTTCGTAAATGTTGATCGGTTGCAGTCCGAGCTTGTGCGCCGACCACTCGACGGCTTCCTGCGAAATCCAGCCGAAGTGTTCCTGAATCGCGTGCAGCACCATCAGCGACGCGCTGCGCTTCTGCGGATAATGCGTGATCAACTCGTCAATCTCCGCTTCCAGAGCGCCGGGCGGAACGGCGAATCCGCTCTGCGATTGCAGCGGGTTCGGGATTGGAGTTGTTGGCGCGACTGAATTCATCGGTCACACTCCCCCATCACGAAATCCAGCGAGCCGAGGATCGCTGTAATGTCGCTCATCATGTGGCCGGGCAACATGTGCGACAGGATGCTCAGGTTGCAGAACGATGGGCTGCGAATCTTCAGCCGATGCGGTGTGCCGCCGCCCTTGCTGTTGATGTAAAAGCCCAGTTCGCCTTTCGGATTTTCGTGGCCGAAATAAATTTCGCCGGGCGGGCAGTTCATGCCCTGCGTCACGAGGATGAACTGATGAATCAATTCCTCCATGCTCGTCATCACCCTGATCTCTTCGGCGGCAAAATGATTTTTCCATCGGCCACGTTGACCGGTTCTTTCGATTTGTTCTCGAAGCCGCCGGGGATTTTGTCGAGGCACTGGTGAACGAGGCGCACGCTCTGGCGCATTTCCTCCATGCGGACGAGATAGCGGTCGTAGCAATCGCCGACCGAACCGACGGGCACGTCGAACTGCAGATCCCAGTAGCAAAGATACGGCTGCGCCTTGCGCAAATCGTGGTCCACGCCGCTGCCGCGCAGGTTCGGGCCGCTCAGGCCGATAATCAATCGCGTCGGCTCCTGCGAGATCACGCCGACGTCCCGCGTGCGATCCACCCAGATGCGATTGCGCGTGAGCAGCGTCTCCATCTCGGCGATGTTGACGACGACTTCGCCGAGGAATTTGCGGCACCGCCTCGCACCAGCCGGGCGGCGTGTCGCGCGAAACGCCGCCGATGCGCGTGTAACTCGTCGTGAACCGCGCGCCGGTGAGCGATTCGCAGAGGTTGTAAATTTTTCGCGCTCGGTGAACGTCAGCAGGAAAACCGTCATCGCGCCGCAGGTCCAGTCCGAACGCGCCCGAGTCCGAGCAGGTGCGACGAAATGCGCGCCAGTTCGCAGCAGATGACGCGGATGTATTGGCAGCGCGGCGGAAGTTTGTCGTGAATGCCGAGCAGTTTTTCGACCGCGAGCGCGTAGGCGACGTTGTTGGCCAGCGGCGCGAGATAATCCAGCCGATCCGTGTAAGGGATGAACTGGGTGTAGGTCATGTTCTCGGCGATTTTTTCGTCGCCGCGATGCAGGTAGCCCACGTCCGGCACGGCCTTGGTGATGATCTCGCCGTCCAGTTCCGAGCACGATGCGCAACACGCCGTGCGTGGCGGGATGCGACGGGCCCATGTTCAGCACCATCTTCTCGCCCTGCATGTCGCGCAATTCCTCCGCCGATTCCATCGCGCGAACGGCGAGTCTTTGAACCGATGCCTTGGGTGGTTGCCATGAACTACGAACTCATAATGCTGAAATGAAAACAGAACGGCGACGGCAACAATCAACGTGACAGAACGCCAAAACGCCCATGCAACCTGATTTGCTGCCGCCCGAAACAAAGTTCTTCGGAAAATCTGCGGCGCAGGTCCACTTCCATGTCTTCAATCGCCGTCTTGGCATCAACCAGTCTCCGTTTCCGTCGCTTTGCGATAGAGTCTTGATCGCGGAAATCTTTCGGCCGGCGAATAATCTCGCTTTCAATATCCTTCGCTGTTGGTCTGTGAGTTTTGCCATCGTGCGATGATTATTTCTTTGGCTCAATCGGCCCTGGCCCGTGGGCTTTGCCGTGCGCTTCCTTGATGTCATCGCGGCGTTCGACTCGCGCGTTGAGGCCGCAGCGAGTCGGTGTTGAGGAATGCTGCACGCGCGGTTCGCGGGACAACGCGTCCTTGCCGCCGGCAATCGTGGACGAACGGACCGCCCATCAGCGGCGTGGTCTGCGTGAACGCCACCTCCGGCACTTCGCTCGATTTGCCGGCCAGCGGAAAATCCTTGCGAAGCGGGAAATAAGGATAACCCTCCCACATCAGAATGCGCCGCAAGTCGGGATGCCCGCGGAAGCGAATGCCCATCATGTCGTAAATCTCGCGCTCGTGCCAATCCGGCCGTCCGCCAGACACCGCTGACCGTGGGCAGTTCAGATTCTTCTTCGCTCACGTCAGTCTTGAGCCGCAGATGACAGTGATGGCCGAGGCCGTAGAGGTGATAAATGAGCGTCCAGCGCGGGTCCTCGCCGTAGTTATCGAGACTGCTGATGTCCAGCGAGATAATCGAAACTCAAGCTCGTCCTTGGCGAAGGCGCACACTTCGACGATGCGCTTCGGCATCGGCGAGCTTCAGCGTAACTTCGCCGCGGAATTCCGACGGTGGAGAGGCGAGAGTCGCCGAACTTGTCGCTGAGTTGGTTGGCTAGATCGAGCGCGTTCACTCCGAAGAAATCAGGCTTTGGCCAGCGCCGGGCCGGGTTTCTTCAGCGTCGCCAGCAACGGTTCACGCTGAACCTTGTCTTGCAGCTTCGATCGAGCGCATCGAGCAGCGCTTCGGGCCGCGGCGGACAGCCCGCCACGTAAATGTCCACGGGCAGGATTTTGTCCACGCCCTGCAGCACGGCGTAGCTGCGATACATGCCGCCGGTCGAAGCGCATGCGCCCATGGCGATGACCCATTTGGGCTCGGCCATCTGGTCGTAAATCCGTTTCACCGCCAGGGCCATCTTGTAGGTCACCGTGCCGGCGACGATCATGACGTCCGACTGGCGCGGCGAAAAGCGCATGACTTCCGAGCCAAATCGGGAGATGTCGAAACCGGCTGGCGCCGGCGGCCATCAATTCAATGGCGCAGCAGGCCAGCCCCATCGGCATCGGCCAGAGGGAGTTCTTGCGAAACCAGTTCAGAAGCGGCATCGAGCACGGGTGACAATTACGTCGCCCTCGATTTTGAATCGTAGCCGAATTCGGCGCTTGTCTGCATAGAAACCAACGACTTACCGATTGGTAGTCGAGGCAACGTAATCAGGGGTTTGTGCCGAGGCAAGCGGTTTTGCGGAGTTTTTCTGAAACTCGGCAAGGCTTGGCCTGCTATCCCTGACAGGAGGCCGGCCAAACGCCGGTAAAACATTTGTGGACATGTCTCCCTGGGCGGTAAACTCAGCTGCTTCCAATTCTTTGAACGCGTGCGGCTGAGTGGCTGCACTTCTTTTCGAGGAATTCGACTGAAGAACCTGGTAAAAAACATTAAACGCCTAAACAAAGGACCAACCATGAAGTTCATTAAAACACTCACCATCGCGGCTTGTGCGGCGGCATTTTTGCTTAGCATGAGCGGCGCGATGGTGGCGGAAAGCCGTGTTGAGCAATACGTAACTGGGAACGGCAATCAACGCGGTTACGCCGGCGTCACGTGCTCGACGGCCAGCGTGTCGCGGTAACTCTGATCATGAACCACGGCGAGCGGATCGCCGCCGCTGCCGGTGACGCGCAACTCGAGCGGCACGCCGGGGTGATCTGCTCCGCCGGCACCGAGAGCAGGTAGAAGCCGGAGCTGCCGGCGGCGCTGCCCTTGGGGATGTACACCAGGGTCGCGCCGTTGCCGTCTCCAACTGTGCACCTCGCGATCGCGGTGGCTCCGGAAGGTCAGCGTCGGACGGCCGTCGATGGCGAGCGCGAAGTCGCCCTCCTCGTCGGACGTCGACGCCGTGAACGCGAAGACCGCCGGCCCGGCGGTGGCCGGACGGTGCCGTGCGCCAGCTCACCGCGCTGTGGTTCTCGACCCGCGCCCGCCACGACACCGTGCCGCCGCGATAGTCGGGATACGTACTGCTCGAGCATGCCCTGCGCGTTGCCGGCGTAGCCCTCGACGAGCTGCACGCCGTCGGCGGCCTGCGCCTGCGGCCGCATCGCCTCGACCGGCACGCGCGGCGACGCTGACGACGTCCTCCATGTCCTGCCCGTTGGCGTCGAGGAGGCGGGCGTTGAACGACCAGTTGCCGATGTCCTCGCAGCTCTGCACCAGCAGGCCGTTGTCGCCGGCGCGCAGGCTCGACGTCGCGCTGGCGCGGCTCGCGGCCCATCATCATCGCAAACGGCGTCAGCGGCCGGCCGTTGAGCCACACGCGCAAGCGTGTCGTTGAGGGAGCCGCTCAGCTCGAGCACGGCGGCGCGCGCGCGTCGGCGACCCGCAGCGTCGTGCACGGCGTAGGCGCACACGCGCTCCGGATTGCCCGGATTGCGCGCGATCGGCGCCGATGAAGTCGCGGTTCGAGGTCGACCGACGCGAACGGCGCCGGCGCCAACTGCCACTGCCACGGGAAGGTCGGCGAGGCCGCGGTAGCTTGCCGGGCTCAGATCCGTCGGATCGACGGGATCGCGGTCGCCGCCGCGCCCGTCGTCGTTGGGGAACAGGCCGAGCGATCATCCAGTTGTTCAGGTAGCGCTTGCGGCGCCTGACTTCGGCGACGACGAACGCCAGCTTGCCGCCCGGCCCCTCGATGCGCCGCTTCACCTCGCAGGGTCGCTGAAGATGATCGACGTCGTCCGGATGCAGCGCCGCGAGCACCGCGCTGGTTCGGCTGACTAGCGCGAGAACTCCTCCGGCTTGATGATGAGGTAGCCGGTGTCGTGCCGCGTCGCCCAGTCGCGCGGGTCGATGGGCCGGTAGAACTGCGCGAACACCTGCGGCTGGTTGGAGTCCGTCGCGCTCAGCATCAGCAGGTCGTAGTTGCCGCGCTCTGCTCTCCATGTACTGGATGGCGTCGCGGTAGCCGAACTGGAAGGCGCCGGGCGTGAGCGCGGCGTAGGTCGGATAGTCGACGAAGTACGGCGTGCAGATAGCGCGCCGCCTGGACGCCGAGCACTCCTCATCCCCGCCAGCGCCGCCGCCGGCCTGCAGCGCGGCGCCCCACCGCGCGCCGCGGCGCCAGGAAGCGCAGCGCCCGCAACGCCGCCGCGAAGCCGACGCCGGCCAGCAGGCAGAGGATCGGGGCGCCGATGATGCCGCGCGTCGCGCTCGGGATTTCGTTCATCATGCTGGGCGCGACCGGATAGAGCACGAGCCACCACAGCAGCAGCTTGCAGGCGCGGTCGCGCCGCAAGCAGCGCCGCGCCGGCGCCGAGCAGTGACGAACGGGATGACAGAACGGATAGAGCTCGCCGAACTCGCGCACCGAGTGGCGGAAGATCGGATCGCCCTCGTTGACCAGGAAGCGCGGCGAGAAGAACTGGCGCGTAGTTGTATCGCGAAGCGCTCGGGCTGCTGCGCGCCACGGCTGCGCCGAGATCGACGAAACGTCGTGCGGCGGAAGTACCAGCGTTCCGGTGCCGCGTCTGGCGGCTGAAGAACCAGCCGCGCCGGCTGCCAACACCGCGCGCCATGAGCACGAGCGCGACGAGAACTGGCGCCAGTGGCGGAGCAGCTCGCGGCAGGTAGAGCACGCCGAAACCGAGCAGAAAGCGCGGCACGAACAGCGCCGCCGGCGCGTAGGCGTAGACGCACGAGCGCGTACAGCGCGAGCGCCGCCGGCAGCGTGCGCCGGCCCCTGCGTGAAGCGCACCAGCAGCGCACAGCCCCAGACGACGAACGAGCGGGAAGGCGATGAGCTCGAAGGCGATGCGGCTGAAATGGAGGTGCCACGGCGCAGACGGCGAGGAAGAGCGCCGCCCAGAGGCCGACCCACGGACCGAAGAGCGCGCGGCCGAGGAAGAAGATCGGAGCACGGTGGCGACGCCGAACAGCGCCGGCGGCGAGGCGAACGCTGAACGCGCTCAGGCCGAGGAGCTTCACCGGCAGGATCGCGCCGTAGATGAACAGCGGAGTTCTTGTACGCCGGTGCCGAACGACCAGACGTAGAGCGGCAGCGTCGTCCCGTTCTCGTCGATCGGCGGTGCCGAGCGCATAGGCGTTGTAGCCGTTGCCGGCCTCGTCGCAGTAGAGGCCGGCGGGGACGTCGTCGAGCTGCCAGACCCGCAGGAAACAGCGCCAGCAGCACGACGGCGGCCAGCGCCACGAGCTGTACCTCACGGCGCACCAGCCGCTCCCTCCTGGGGGAAGGGACAGCCCGCCGCCGGCGCGGCGATGCGGTAGAGCGGTAGCAGCTCCTGGCGGTTCCCGGTGTCGGGACTGCTCCAGGCGCAGGCTGATCGACGGCGTGATCAGCGCGAACTGACCTCGACGACGAGCTCGTGCCGACCGGGCGTGAGCGTCGCCGCCGTCAGGCCGTGCGCGTCGCGGCGTTGCCCGTCGATCAGCAGCGCGTGGCCGTGCCGCTGTACATGTCGAGCGCCGAGGCGGTACTCGCCGCCGGTGGTGATGGTGATCGGCGCGGCGATGCGGATGGACAGGCGCGACGCCAACAACCGCGGCACCTGTTCCATGAGCGCCTCGGGCCAGACGCTGCGATCGATGAACGGCACCACCGTGCGCTGGTGCGCGACGACATCGTTGGGGTTCTTCCCGTACACAGGGTGAAATCCGCCGTCGCCCTGTTGCAGGCGGTGGCGGCGAGTCGCGCTCGAGGTCGGCGGGCATGCCCGGCAGATGCGCGTAGGCGACGTCGCCGCCCATCTCGAGCGGATCGCGATCGAACGAAAAGGCGAGGTCGGGCAGCAACCAATGCACATAGGCGGCGACGTCGTCGGTGTTGCGCTCGACGAACAGCACGAACAGCGTCGGCCCCGGCTCGCGGCCAGGCGCGTAGCGCGCTCTCGACGTCGGACGTCAGTTGGCCCGGCACCGGACCGCCGAGGAGCCAGATTCCGCTCGTGGTTCCGGATCGCCTGCGTGTACTGCGCCGCCAGCACCGAGCACGCGCTCGTCGGGACGGCGGTGGTTGCGCACCCAGATCGACAGGTAGGCGAGGTTGTTGCGATGGGCGCGCCGCACCTCGGTCGAGCCCCAGAATGTGAAGAGATGCGCCGTATTCCACACCGCGGCCCCAGCGATCGCCGCCGCCAGCGCCGCGAGCGCGAGCGCCGCGGCCGGCGCGGCCCCAGGCCGCGGTGAACGAGCCGGTGACGCCGGCCGCGCCGATGCCGGCGAGCACGTAGACGAACCCCCGCCAGAGCCGCCGACGCGGGCGACGTCGAAGTTGCCGGTCAGCACCAGCGTCCCCAGAACGTGCACCGCGAAGCCCGCGAGCGTGAGCAGCAGCACCGGCCGCAGCGCGTGGACGAGCACGCCGGCGATGCCGAGGGCGAGCAGCGCGGCGGTGACGGGATCGACCAACGGCCACATCTGCATGTTGCGCACCGGGGAGCGATCCCCTCGTGCACGAACAGCGCGGCGGCGTCGCCGACGCGCTTGACGCGACGCTGCAGCGCGGCCGTCCAGGTATCGTCGGGGCTGTAGTAGCTGGTGATGCCGTGCGCGCGCTCCCAGCCGTCGTAATACTCGCGGCGGAATTCGCCGGGGATGCGCGTCACGAACAGCGGCGCGATCATGCTCGCGATCAGCAGCGCCGTGAGAGCGGCCGGCGATGCGCGCTCGGCCAGCGGACGTTGGCGTCGGTGAGCGACCACCAGAGGCCGCCGGCCAGCGCCCAGAACGCCAGCGGCCGATAGGCGACGTACTCGTGCAGGATGTAGCCGCCGAGAAAGCCGAGCAGGACGTACGCCGACGGGGTCGTACGCGCCGCACCGGCCCGGCGATGAGCGCGAAGCGCCGTCGCGACGATGAGGACGTTGTGGTTGTTGGGAATGCGCGACAGGACGACGTCCCAGAACGACACCGCCAGCAGCGCGCAGCCGACCGCGGCGCCGAGCGTGCCGACGCTCAGGCGTAGCCAGGCGAAGATCGGCAACAGCTGTGAGCGCGCTGACGGCGGCGAACGGAATGCGCACCGCCATCTGCGTCGAACCGAAGAGCCAGATGCCCACCGCCGCGAGCCAGGTGCTGCTGAGATATTCCCACCGCAGGCGGTACCCGCTGAGGAACGCCTGGCCGAAGTTGCCGACCTGCAGATCCTCGATCTGCGATATCGCGCGCCTCGCCCGGAAAGGTGGCGATGTTGCCGAGGCGGCAGATCGCCGCCACCGTCAGCAACGCCAGCGCGAGCAGCAGCGGCCCGCGTGTCCAGAGCCGCTCGCTCGGCGGCGGCCAGATGCCCCAGGCGAGATCGCAGCCGACCGCCAACAGGACGGTCGCCGTGAGCCAGCCCGCCCAGGCCTGATCGAAGCCCTCGACCCAGCCGCGCATCAGGGTCAGCACCGACGCTGCCCACAAGGCGATGCCGGCGACGGCCAGCAGGGCGCCGATCCAGAAGCGCCACCGCGTCGGCGGCAGCGGCGCGGCGGCGCCGGCGGGGGCGCCGGATACTCGACGCCGATCTGCCCGAGCGCGGCCAGCACCAACCCCAGCCCCAACAGCCACCAGCCGCGCGGCGGCTCGTCGAGCGCCTGGAACGCGTACAACGCCGTGGCCAGCGTGACGACCGCCGCCAGCGCCAGCACCGCCCGGGTCTGGATCAGCGCCGGTCGCATCGCGGAGAGGCAGGCCGGAGGGCGGTGTCGGTGGGACGGAGCACGGGCGGGATTCGCAATCGCCGGTAGTTATCACATGGCGCGACGAAAGCGAACGCGCCACAGGGTCGTGATGTCTCGGGTTGCTCGCCGGGGCGGGTACGTCGGCCTGCTTGCCGCCAAGGCGGTTTCTCGAAGCTGTTCCATCCCTGCAATCAAACCGAGACATCACCCACAGGGGGCGGTGCTTGGGGAAGCTCTGCACAAGTAGCTTTGCAGCCCGATCGGGATCGGTATCGCTATCGCTATCGGAATTGCGCCGCGACATAGCCAGACACTGCGTGAAAATGTCGATAGCGATACCGATACCGACCCCGATCCCGAGAAAGGTCGCGTGAGCTGACTTGTGCAGAGCTTCCTTAGGGGTCCGACCTTGCGCCTGCCGGCGGCCCGGGCTAGCGCCGCGCGGTGACGATCCACATCGTGCTGCCGGCGTACGACGAGGCGGAGAACCTGCCGGCCCTGCTGACCGCGCTCGCGCAGACGCTCGCCGGGCCCTCGGCGCCCGGGCGGGCGTGGCTGGTGGACGACGGCAGCCGCGACGGCACCGCCGACGTCGCCCGGCGATTCGCGCCGGCGCTGCCGATCACCGTCGCGGTGCACGGGCAGAACCTCGGCCTCGGACGGACGTTGGCCGACGGTCTCGCGCGCGCCCTGGCGGCGGCGGCCGACGGGCGACGCGGATCGTCACGATGGACGCCGACGACACCCATCCGCCGGCGGTGATCCCGAGCCTGCTGGCGGCACTCGACGCCGGCGCCGACGTCGCCGTCGCCTCTGCTACGTCGCTGCCGGCGCACGCCTGCACGGCGTCCCGCGCGGCGCCGCCTGCTGACCCGACGCCGCGGCGCAGTTCGTGCACCTCGCCGCGCCGGTGGCGGGCGTGCGCGACGTCACCTGCGGCTTCCGCGCCTACCGCGTCGCCGCCCTCCGCGCGCGCCGGCGCGCGCTACGACCACCTCGTCGAGGCCGACGGCTTCGCCTGCATGCTCGACCTGCTGCTGAAGCTCGACGCCGTCAGCGCCACCATCACCGAGGTGCCGATCGACCTCCGCTACGATCGCAAGCGCGGCGCCAGCAAGCTGCGCGTGGACGGACGGTGATGGAGACAGTGGGGGTGATGATGCGGCACCGCAAGGGCGTGACCAGTGCCCGGTGACCCGTTTTCGCGGAGGCTCTGATCCGTGCAATCCGTGGTTGGCAATGCTGCGCTCGCGAGTGAGTCCGTGAGCGCCCGGTTCGCCGGGCGCCGATCCGCCGACGGCTTGGCGCTGCTGCTGGCGATCGCCGGGCTCGTCGCGGCCGTCGCCGGGCAGGCGGTGATCGCGCGCCAGCCGTGGCCCGCGGTCGCCGCGTTCGCCGTCGGCGCGCTGTTCTTCGCGTGGGCGGCGCGGCGCGCGCCGGTGGACGCCGAGCGCGACGAGATGCCGCCGACGCCCCGGCCCGCCCGCGTGGTGATCCCGGTGGCGGTCGGCATCGCCCTCTGCCTGATCGCCGCGCTCCTCGTGTACCGCTACGCGCAGCCGAGCGCGCCGCACAACCTCTGGGTATTGGGGATGACCGCCATCGCCGCCGGCGCGATCCTGGCGCCGACGCCGCCGATTCGGCTCGCGCCGCTCACCACCGCGCAGCGCGGCGCGCTGGTCGCGATCGTCGTGCTCGCGGCGGTGGTGTTCGGCTGGGCGCTGACGTCCATCCCCGCCGAGGTGCACGGCGACGACGCCGAGGTCGGGCTCGACGCCATCCGCCTGCTCGAGCAACTTCAACCTCTTCGCCGCCGGCTGGTTCGAGCTGCCGCGCTTCCACGCGCTGCCGACGGCGATCGGGCTTGCGCCTCTTCGGCGTCACCCTGCTCGGCCTGCGCATGACGAGCGCGCTGCTCGGCGTCGCCGGCGTGCTCCTCCTCTTCACCGTCGTGCGGCGCCTGTGGAGCGCCGATCTCGCGCTGCTGGCGGCGCTGTTGCTCGTCGGCCAGCGCTTCTGGATCCATCTGAGCCGCACCGGCTACCACTACGTCGACACGCCGGTGGTCGCGCTGCTGGTGGTCTGGCTCCTGCTCCGCGTGTGGCAGGACGGCCGCCTCGGCGCCGCGCTGTGGTGCGGCATCGTGCTCGGGCTCGGCATCCAGACGTACTACGCCTCGCGCCTGGTGCCGCCGCTGCTGGCGCTCACGTGGCTGGCCTGGCTGCCGGAGACGCCGCGCGGCGCAGCGCCGCGCACGACTGCTCCAGCTCGTCGTCATCACCGTCACGGCGCTCGCCGTGGCGGCGCCGCTGTTCGGCTACTTCGCGCATCACTGGGCGGACTTCTGGGAGCGCACGCGCGACACCAGCATGTTCACGCCGGCGGCGCGCCATCATCTCGGGTACGGCTACGGCACCGAGAACCTCGGCGTCATCCTCGCGATCCAGCTCCGCGCGGCGCTGTCGCTCTTCAATCTCACCGGCGACAACTCGGTCCAGTACGGCTACGGCGGCGCGCTCCTCGACCCGCTGAGCGGCGCGCTGTTCGTCCTCGGCGCCGGCGTCGCCGTCGCCGGCCTGCGCCAGCGGCGCCTGCGCCTGATTCTGCTCTGGACGCTGCTGCCGCTGATCGGCGGCGCCGCGCTGACCGTCGACACCCTTCTACCCGCGCATCAGCGGCTTGGTCCCGTTCGCCGTGCTGCTGGTGGCGCTGGCGCTCTGGCATCTGCGCGCCGCGCTCGCCGCCGCCCTGCCGCGCCGCGCCGCGCGCTGGGCGATCGTCGCCGTGGTAGGCTCCGCGACCGCGCTGATCCTCGCCGTCAACTGGCGCACGTACTTCGTCGACTACGCGCCGCGGTATCGGCATTCGCCGGCGGTCGAGATCGCCGGCTTCATCAACTCGCCACGGCCGCGGCCGCACCACGTACATGATTGGCGGCGCACCGGCGTTCTTCATCCGCCACGGCACGATCAGCTTCCTCACCTAGGGCAAGGAGACGCGCGACATCACGGATCTCGATGCGTTCCTCCAGACGGGCCACTTCGATCCGCAGCGCAGCGCGTTCGTGATCATGCCGAAGGGTCTGGACCTCGTCGACCGGCTCCAGCAGGCGGTCGGGCCGTTGCGATTGCAGACGCATCGCAGCAGGGGCGGCGACGTCGCCTTCATCGGCGCCGTGCCGACCATCGCCGGAGACAAGCCGGATCCGCCCGACGCGCTCACGCAGGCCGCCGACGTGAGTCCCGCGGGACGCGCTGCTCGACGGCGTGCTCCAGCTCGTCGAACAGGTCGTGCCGTGGCTGCTCGGCGGCGCGCTCGCCGCCGCGTTGCTCGCCGCGGCGTGGTTCGGCTGGCGCCAGCCGCGCGCGCCCGGCATCGGCGCGCTGCGCGAGCCGTTCCGCGAGCGGTGGGCGCGTTGGCGCGCCCGCGTCGCGGGCCCCGATGCGCGCGAGGCCGCCGGCGCGCCACCGCGCCTCGCGGTCGCGCTCCTGCTCGCGATCGTCCTCGCCGCGGCGCTGGGCCTGCGGGTCTACCGCCTCACCGAGCTGCCGGCGGGATTCTTCTGCGACGAGGCCGGCAACGGCTTCAATACCGCCTGCCTGCTGCTACTCCGGACGCGACGAGAACGGCGCCCGCCTGCCGCTCTACGTGTGGTCGTTCAGCACCTCGTACAAGAACCCCGCCTTCATCTACTCCGCCATGCTGCCGATGGCGGTGCTCGGACCCACCGAAATGGCGGTCCGCCTCACCGCCGCGTTGTGGGGTTCGCCACCGTGCTGGCGATGTTCTTCCTGGGCCGCGCGTTGATGGGCCCGCTGGTCGGCCTGGTGGCGGCGCTGCTGCTCGCCGTCTGTCCGTGGCACCTGCATTTCAGCCGCATCGGCTTCGAGCTCATCGCGATGCCGTTCTTCTTCACCTGCGCCCTGACCTGCCTGGTGCGCTGGACGCAGGGACGGCGCACGCTCGCCCAGGCGGCGGTGTTGCTCGGGCTCTGCCTCTACACCTACGTGCCGGCCAAGCTCTTCGTGCCGCTCTTCACCGCCGGTTTCGTGGTGCTGTACTGGCGCCGGTTGCGGCGCGCTGGCGCGAGAGCCTGGTGGCGCTCGGACTGCTCGCCGTCACCGTCGCGCCGGTGGCGATCTTCGACATCGCCCACCGCGACCTGGCCGGCAGCTACTTCGAGCACACGACGCTGCTCGGCCTCGAGGATCGCCGATCGCGCTGGCGCGTCTGTTCGCCGAGAACTACGCCGCATTCTTCTCGCCCGAGTTCCTCTTCCGCGCCAGCAACGATCGCATCATCCGCCACAGCGTCGGCGAGCACGGCGAGCTCTATCCGTTCATGGCGCCGCTGCTGGTGCTCGGCGTCGTCGTCGCCCTCCTGCGCCGCGACCGCGCGCTGCTGCCTGCCGCTCCTGTGGCTGGCGCTCTACCCCGATCGCCGCCGGCGCTGCTGAACGAGATCCCCAGCGCCTCGCGCGGCTTCATCGGCGCCGCCGCCTTCTGTCTCGTCGCGGCGATCGGCGCCGGCGGCGTCCTCCGGCTCGCGGCGCTGGTGAGCGACCGCCGGCGGGTGGTGTGGGCGGTGCAGGCCGCGATGCTCGTGGCCGCCCTGCTGATCCTGGTGCCGGCGGTGCACGCCTACTGGCGGCTCTACAGCGAGGTCTACCCGCGCTACTCGGCGAAGGAGTACACGGGCTTCCAGTTCGGGCACAAGCGCGTGCTGGAGGTCTTCCGCGAGCGCTACGACGACTACGACCTCGAGCTGCTGACGACGCGGCGCAGCAACCAGCCCGAGATCTTCCTGCGCTTCTACGACGGGCTCCAGGAGCCGATGCGGCCGGATCAGGCGCCGCCGTTCGAGCACCGCGAGAAGATGGTCGCGAGCAGCGCCGAGGCGCGCGACCACTACGTCACGCCCGGGCGCCGCATCCTCTTCGCCGTGCTGCCGGAGGAGGTGGCGCTGTTCGCCGACCCGCAGGTGATCGAGCGCATCGTCGCGCCCGACGGCAGCACGGCTTTCGTCATGGTCGCGGCGACGCGCCTGAAGGACTTCGTCTCGACGTGGTGGGTCGGCGGGCTCTTCCCCGAGGGCGACACGTCGCCGCCGCCGACGTGGGGTCCGACGACGTTCCGACCGAGGATCCGCCCGGCGTGCAGTGGCGCCAGCACGACCAGCTCTTCGCGGGCGTGGGGCTCAACGACTTCTTCACGCCAGAACGCCGACCACGCCTGCGCCTGGGCGGTCAACTTCGTCACCACCGACACGGAACGCGATCTGCGCGTCTACGCCGGTTTCGACGACACCGGCGAGGTCTGGGTGAACGGCACGCAGATCCCGTTGCAGCCGGCGGACGATCCCGATCGCACCCTCGTCGATGCGTTCAACGGCGTGCTGCATCTGAACGCCGGCCGCAACACCATTTCCGTCCGCTCCGTGCGAGGACGTCGGCGACTGGCGCTTCTATTTCCGCCTGGAAAACCTCGACAAGAGCCCGGTCGACGGCCTCACCTGGGTCATCGGCCCCGGCGAAACATGCCTGAGTAGCGCTCATCCGACACGCCCGCGTCGACGCTCTGGGAGCGCGGGCCTCGTCCGTGCCCGCTGCACCGCGCGGCCCCCGCGCCGAGGCGCGGCGTTTCGCCGCAGCGATCGTATCGCGTCGCGCTCCGGGCGCGCGCTGCGCGCCGAGCGGGCACGGAGGCCCGCGCTCCGAGCCGGATCGGTGTCGTATCGCGAGGCGCGGCTGATCGCTCCGAACCGCATTCTGCGAGACAAGCAGCGCCATGCAGATCGGGATGAATCTGCCGGTGATGGTTCCCGGCCTCGACCGCGGCACGGTGCTCGAGTGGTGCCGCCGGATCGACGCCGGGCCGTGACAGCACCATCGCGGCCGGCGAGCGCATCACCTTTCCCAATCCCGAGATCATGGTGACGCTCTCGGTCGCCGCCGCGGCGACCGAGCGGGTGAAGATCGCCTTCACCGTCGTCGTCCTGCCGCTGCATCACAGCCCGGTGCTGCTCGCCAGGGCAGATCGCGACGCTCGACGTGCTCTCCGGCGGCCGCGTCGTGCTCGGCGTCGGCGTCGGCGCGCGCGTCGAGGACTACCGCGCCGCCGATGCGCCGTTCGATGCGCGGCGGCTGCGGCGCATGGAGCGCAGCGTGGCGGTGATGCGGCGCGTCTGGACCGGCGAGCACGCCGTCGAGGGCGCGCTGCGCCCGGTCGAGCCGCTGCCGCTGCAGGCGGGCGGCCCGCCGCTCTGGGCCGGCGCGCTGGCGCCCGACTCGATCCGGCGCGCTGCCGCCTGGGCCGACGGCATCTGCGGCTTCCAGCTTCGGCCCCGTCCACCGGATGAGGTCGCGTTCGCCTGGGACGCCGCCCGCCAGGCCTGGCGCGACGCCGGTCGCGCGCAGCCGCCGCGCCTGGTCGGCAGTTGCTGGTTCGCGCTCGGCCGCGACGCCCGCGCCCAGCTCGACGAATACCCTAAAGCGTTACCCGAACTTCATGGGCGCCGACGTCGCCCGCAGCCTGGCGCGCACCGTGCGCACCGACTCGCCTGCCGCGCTGCGCCGGGTCGTCGCCGACCTCGCCGCGTTGGGCACCGACGAGCTGCTGCTGGTGCCGACCACCGCCGATCCGGACGAGCTATCGCGCGTCGCCGACGCACTCGGATAGCGGATCGACGACCGAGCGGGCATGATCGCCGCCGCGAGGGCATGGCATGAGCGGCATCACGATCGGCATCGGTTTCGGCACCGCCCGCACGGGCGTCCCCACGCCGGCTGAGATCTGCGCGTACGCGGAGCGCGCCGAGGATCTCGGCATCGACTCCATCTGGCTGTCCGACCGCATCACCGGCGCCCAGCTCGACATCGCCTGCGTGATGGCGCTGCTCGCGGCGCGCACCAGGAAGATCAAGATGGGCCCGAGCGTGCTGACCCTGCCCGCGCACAACCCGGTGCACGTGGCGCGCAGCTACGCGACGCTCGACCATCTGACCGGCGGGCGGCGGCGTGATCATCATGCGGCGGTGGGCATCGGCAACGATCCGAAGCAGTGCCTCGCCGCCGGCATTCCCGCCGAGGAGCGCGGCGCGCGCATGGAGGAAGGCGTCGACAGTGCTGCGCAAGCTGTGGAGCGGGCCGCACGTCACCCACCGCGGCCGCTTCTACCAGTTCGAGGATCTCAGCATCGAGCCGCGGCCGGTCGGCGGCCCGCTCGACATGTGGATCGGCGGCCGCACCGACGTCGCGCTCAAACGCGCGCGCCCGCTACGGCGACGGCTGGTTCCCCTCGTTCATCACCGCGGCGGAGTTCCGGCACCGGCATGGAGAAGCTGGTGGCCTACGGGGCGAGCGCGACCGCGTCATCGACCGCCGCGAGGCCGGCACCGTGCTGCTCAGCTACGTCACCGAGGATCGCGGGCGCGCCGACGCCGTGCGCCAGCTCGCCGCCGCCGCATTCAAGATGCCGGTGGACGCGATGAACGGGCGCTGCGCGGTCGGCTCGGCCGAGGAGATCGTCGAACGGGTGCGCGGCCGCCGCACGCCGGCTGCACCAAGTTCGTGCTGTTCCCGCTGTGCCCGCCCGACGAGCTGGTCGCCCAGATCGAGCGAGTACGCTGCCGGGGTCCTGCTCGAGCGTTCTGACGGCGCCCCGCGCCGTTCACCCAGGACGTCCGCCAGCCGCAACACCGTGTCGATGTACGCGTCCGAATGATTGTACGTCCAGATCACGCGGCGCTGATCGGTGTAGCTGATGCCGGGGCGCCAGCCGTTGCCGCGCAGGTAGTTCGCGGTTGAGGCGATCGCGTCGTCGGGATCGTAGAGGCTGACGACGCCGTCGCCGCATCGCCGATCGACGGCGAACCGCAGGTAGCTCGACGGCAGGAACTGCGTCAGGCCGAACGCGCCGGCGCTCGGGCCGGTGATGGCGAGCGGGTCGATGCCGTTGCGCGCGCGCGACGCGGAAGGTCGCGACGACTTCGGGGTAGAACGTGCGCTCGAGATAGGCTCGCCCGTGACCGGACCCGCGCCTCGACCGCGGCGCGGCGGCGGGCCGGCACGCCGTCCGTGTGCCGATCGATCGTTCCAACTGACGTTCCGGGATCGTTCGCCATCGCCAGCTTCGCGAGCTGCGGCAGCACGCGGCGGCGGCCGGTGTTGCGGCCGCACTGCGATTCGACGTGCATGATGGCGCCGACCACGCCGGCCGGGACCCCGAAGCGCAGCTCGGCCAGGCGCAGCGCCGCGCATGCGCCATGCGGCAACTGCGCGCGCGCGCCAGGCTGTCGGGCGCAGGAAGCCGCGGTACAGCGACGTGGTGCTCGGTGCGGGATCGAGCGCGAACGCGAGGCCGCGGAACGACTCCATCCGCGGGTCGTTGAACACCGCGCGCACCGTGATCGGGTCGATGCCGTCCGCGATCAGCCGGCGCTGCAGACGGTACCAGCTCGGATCGAACGGCCGATCCACGCCGCCGCCGCCGACGCGATGAGCAGCATCCACCCCACGACCACCGAAGTCCGCATGGCGCGCACTGTAGAGGCCAGGCACCGCGATGCCGCCAGCCTCGGAAATGGCGTGGTGAGGCGACGCTCCGCCAGCAACCGTAGCCGCGGCCCACTTCGCTGGCCCATGGCGACTACGCAGCGTCGCCGGAGCTCGGCGGTACGGCGCACACCTGCCCCTCCCCGACCCCGGCGCACCGCCATGCGGCCACGCAGGGGCCGCAGCTACGCCGGACGCGACGCTTGCGCGTCGCCCGCGGGTTGCACTAGGTCCCCGCAGGCTACCTCGTGCGGGTTCCTCGGCTAATCACCGCACTCCATGCACGCGCGCGAGTTTCTCGGCCTCCAGGCGACCGCGTAACCGCACCGGCTGGTGATCATGGCCGAGTGGCGCGCGAGCGCTGACGGCGCGCTGAGGGCTTTCTCTTCGGCGGCTGCGGTCTTGCGGCGGCGGTGACGGCCTTGGCGGCGACTTCACCGGGCGGCCGTTGGTGTGGGCGGCGGCGCGGTATCTCTCCACGCGCGCGCCGCCGTCAAGTGCCGATCTCGACGATCGCATCCGTCCCGGTCGCCGGGCGCAACGTGACCGGCAGGCCCGGCGCCATCGGTCACGCGTCGGCGATCAGGAGATCTTCACCGTCAGCACAACGCCCGCTCCGGCAGCCGCGACCTCGAAATCATCGGCCACCGGGCGCGGCATGCCGGACGTGCCGCGGCCCGGGGACTGTCCGAAGCCGCCGGCGATGCCGAACAGCGATCGGCACGATCCACGACCAGGTGGACGACGCGGCGTCGCCCTCGGCCGCGCTGCTGGCGGTCAGCAGCGCGTCGGCGCGCCGGGAGTGCCGACGGGCGTTCGGCCCTGTGGGTGCGCCGCCGCGCGAGCTCGACCGCCTGCCGCCGCCTTCGCCATCGTCGCCGACTCGGCGCCGTCGGGCATCAGCCCAGGCCCTCGGCCAGCTGGGCGGCGGCAGCGGCCCCGGACAGCACCATCCGCATCCTCGAGCTGGTGCCGACCGGACTGGGGTGCTCGCCGACATCCAGGTACAGGGCATCGCCAAGGGCTTCGGGCCACGGCCGCGTCCACCTCTGGAGCGAGGACGGCCCCACCTGATGGCGACAGGCAATCAGTCGCTGATCGTGCGGTTTCACGACGAATCGAAACAACAAATGAACACCAGCCCCCACCGCCAATCCCCCAACGACACTGCCAGCCACCACCCCGTCCATTCTGACCGAACATCCGGGGAGGCGTGGGGCTCTGTGTTCATTGGGGGCCGGAGGTGGGGATTTGTGTTCATCTGTGGCTCTGAGGCGCTGTGCGCATCGGCGTCACTCTTCCCAACTACGGGCCTCTGGCCGGGCGGCGAGAATCTCGTCCGCCTCGCCCAACACGCCGAGGCGCTGGGGTTCGACTCGGTGTGGGTCGCCGATCATCTGGTGGTGCCGGTTCGAGTCGGCGAGCATCTACCCGTTCGATGCGCGCGCGACGCCGACGCCGGCGATGCTCGACGGCCTGGTGGAGTTCTACGAGCCGCTGGCGACGCTCGCGTATCTGGCGGCCGGCGACGACGTCGCGTGCGGCTCGGCGTGCAGCGTGTACGTCCTGCCGTATCGCAACCCGGTCGTCACGGCGAAGCTGGTCGCGACGCTCGATGCGCTGTCGGGCGGGCGCGTGCATCTTCGGCGTCGGCGTCGGCTGGCTGCGCGAGGAGTTCACCGCCGTCGGCGGCCGACGCGCGCGCGCGGGCGCGTGACCGACGAATACCTCGAGGTGTGCCGGCGCCTCTGGCGCGACGACGTCGCCGAGTTCGCCGGTGACCACTATCAGCTCCCGGCGGTGCGCGCGGGGCCCAAGCCTGCGCAGCGCCGCCGTGGCCGCCGATCTGGGTCGGCGGCAACTCCGCCGCCGCGCGCCGGCGCGCCGTTGCGCCTCGGCGATGGACTGCATCTCATCGACTGCCGGCCGGACGAGATTCCCGCCTGCCCAGACGGCGCTGCGCAGCGCCCTGACCGCCGCCGGCCGCGCGCCGGACGGGTTCACGCTGAGCCTGCGGCGATCGCTCACGACCGGCGCCGACACCCTGCGCGACGACGCGGCCGCCTATGCGCGCCACGGGCTCGACTACCTCGTCCGTCAGCCCGCGCGCGCGCCGCGTGTCCGGTCGACGCGCTCGCGGTGAGAATCGCCGACCTCGCCGAAACCCTCCTGCACTGACGGCGATGGACGACGATCGCGCCGCCATCGCCTGCCTGGTGTACGCCTACGCGGAGCGCCTCGATGCCGGCGATCTGGACGGCGTCGCAGCGCTCTTCGCCGACGCGACCGTGCGCGGCGAGCGCTCCCGCACCACGCGCCAGGGCGTCGCCGAGATCGCGGCGTTCTACCACGCCACCGTGATCCTCCGCGGCGGCTCGCCGTGCACGCGCCACGTCGTCACCAACCTGCGCATCGACGTCGACGCCGGCGGCATGACCGCTGCGAGCCGCTGCGCCTTCACCGTGTTGCAGGGCGCGTCCGGAGCTGCCGTTGCGGGCGATTCTCGCCGGCCGCTATCACGACCGCTTCGCGCGCGGCCCGGCGAGATGGGCGTTCGCCGAGCGGCGCGCATCGTCACCGACCTCGTCGGCGACTTGCGCTGGCACGTGCGGCGCTGATCGCCCAGCCGGCCGCTGAGGGCGCCTCTACTGTCCCCACCCGGTGTCGCCCCTTCAGGGCGACGATCAGGTCACACCACACAGGGCACCGCCTTGGGCGGTGCCCGCGGCTCGATGGCGCCCTTCAGGGCGCGGAGGAGAGGAATGAATTTACCTTGGAGGTCTACGAGTGACAGGCGCAACGTTCTCGTCCGCCAACTGGGTCAGCGGTTTCTGCAGCGGCCCTCTCACGCGGACATCGTCTCCGCCGAGCGGTTTTCGGTATCGACCTCTGGGCGCCCTGAAAGGGCGCGACTCTAAAGCCCAGGGCACCGCCGCAGGCGATTGCCCTGGGTCATGGCAGAACGAAAACCCGCGCCCTGAAGGGGCGCGCCCCACGGAATTTCGCACAATGCCCGCCTAGCCGTTGCTCTTGGGCAACGAGTCGATGGTCCGCTTGCGGATGCCGCGGCGCATGAGGCCGGGCGCGAGGACGCGCACGATGTAGCCGGTGGCGATGAAGCGCGGAAGGTCAGCTCGTAGTGGCCCTTGGCGAGCGAGGTCATGATCGCGTCGACGAGCGGCTCGACCTCGACCATCATCCGCCGCGCCACCGGCGGCATGCGCCGCATCGCTTCCTCGTCGAAGAACTCGGTCCGGATGGTGCCAGGGCAGACGGTCAGCACCTGCACGCCGGCGCCGTCCACCTCGTACGACAACGCCTCGGCGAGAGCCGACCATCGCGAACTTCGACGCGGCGTACGCGCCTCTCCTCGGGCACGCCAGCACCCGCCACCGATGCGACGAAGACCAGCCACCCTTTCTTCTGGGCGACCATCTGCGGCAGCAGCGCTTTCGTCCAGTAGAGCGCGCCGAAGTAGTTCACCCGCATCATGCGTTCGATGTCGTCGAGGTCCCAGTCGAGAAAGCGACGGTGGTGGCCGTAGCCGGCGTTGTTGACGAGCATGTCGACGCGGCCGAACTGCTGCAGCACGCGGTCCGCGGCGGCCAGGCTCTCGGCGCGGTCGGCGACGTCGCATTCCACGACCAGCGCCTCGCCGCCGGACGGCACGGATCTCGCCCGCCAGCGCCTCGAGCCGATCGGCGCGGCGCGCCACCAGCGCCACCTTCGCCCGCCCGCCGCCAGGCGCGAGCCAGGGCGCGGCCGATGCCGCTCGACGCCCCGGTGACCACCGCGTTGAGCCCCGCCACCGATTCCAGTTTGCGCATGGTGTTCTCCCCTCGGGCCGAGGGGCCATATCCCTCGACGGTCGATCGACCGCCGGTGTAGGGAACGGCGCGACGCGGCGTCAAGCGCGCCCGAGCGGGAGGACGGAATGACGACCATCTACCACGACAGCGACGCCAGCCTGGATGCGGTGCGCGACCTGCGCCTCGCCATCGTCGGCTACGGGAACCAGGGCAGCGCTCGCAGGCGCTGAACCTGCGCGACTCGCGGCCTGCACGTGATCGTCGGCAACATCGACGACGACTACGGCGCCGACGGCGCGCGCCGACGGCTTCACCGTCGTCCCGATCGCCCAGGCGTGCGGCGCAGGCCGACGCGCATCTTGCTCGTCGCCCGACGAGGTGATGCCGGAGGTGTACGAGCGCGACGTCGCCCCCGCCCTGCGGCCCGGGCATGCTCCTCGACTTCGCGCACGGCTACAACGTCGGCTTCAGGCCTGATCGTCGCCGCCGACGGACGATCGACGTCGTGATGATCGCGCCGCGCATGATCGGCGCCGGCGTGCGCGACGCGCTACCGTCTCCGGCGAGGGCTTCCCGAGCTTCATCGGCGCTCCACCAGGACGCCACCGGCAAGGCGCATGGCACGCGTCCTCGGCGCTCGCCCGCGCCGTCGGCTCGACGCGCGCCGGCTGCCTTCGAGATGATCGCTTCGCGGACGAGGCCACGCTCGATCTCTTCACCGAGCAGGCGTTCGGTCCGGCGTTCGGCCGCGTCCTGATGATTGCGCCATCCGACACGCTCGTCAGGCGGGCTGCCCGCCACAGAAGCCGGTAGCTCGTGGAGCTCTATCTCTCCGGCAGGCGCTCGCCTACAGCTTGCTTGCTCAAGATGCGCGAGATGGGCGCGCTGCGGCAGCACGATGCACTGACGCGCTCACGAGCCAGTACGGCTTTGATCAGCCGCAGCATCCGCTACTTCGACCTCGACCCGCTGCTGAAGGAGAAGATGCAGGCGACCGTCGAGGAGATCCGCTCCGGCGCGTTCGCCAAGGAGTGGTCAGCGACCGCCAGGGCGAAGCTCGAGATCATCCGCATGGCGCGCGAGTTGACGAAAGCGCTGCCGATGACCGAGTGGGAGTGGGGCGCACGCGCCGGCTTTTCCGCATCGGCGACGCAGTTGAAACGCGAGTAGGACCAAACCACGGATTGCGCGGATGAAGATGCATCCGCGCTCGTGTCGGTCGGTACGACGCGGTTGGACCGTGAAAGCGGTGCGCATGCCGAGCTGGTAGTGCACCTCGTCGCCATCCTCTTCGACGTGCACCATGTTGCAGATGAGCACGTAGTGGCCGGCCTCGAGATCGATACCGAGGTCGCGGCTCTTCGCCGGACGGAACCAGATCGATCTCGTCGAGCAGATCGGTCCCGGGCCCGTCCTCTTCGTAGCTGCCGTTCGCCTCGGTCACGGCAGCATGTCGGAGTGCGAGATCGGTCTTGATCACCAGGAACTCCGTGCATGTCCTCGCCGTTGTTCGTCACGTGAAACGTCACGTGCCCGGGCGGAGCGGAGGGCTGGTCCGGCGTGACGCTGAACTCCGCCAAGGTCACGTTGACCGTCGTTCCCGCGAATCACCGTCGGCGTCGGCGGCAGCCGCGGCGGTACGAAGCACTGGAGCCTGAGCGGACGCCTGCTGCCAAAGGCACACTTCTGACTGGGCCCGCTCTTCGGCACCAACGACGCGAGGCAGAACGACTTGAGCCGCGCGACGCAGCGCAGCGGCACGTCGCAGATTCCCGGTGACGGCGGATTTGGAGAGGCACACCGTATTGCCGGAGAACGACGGGGCGCAGGGACACCCAAGGCCCCGGTCACCGTGTAGGAGCAGACGTCATTACGGCATCCGCGGCCGATGCCGAGACCAATGCGGCGGCCAAGAAGCTGAACGCAACGACCAATCGCTTCATCACGCTCTCCTACGGCGCTGCCGGGGTGAAGCCCCCGACCGACTGAGGCGAGCGCCGTACCTGCCGCGAGCGTGCGGTCCGCCGACGCGCCGTCACGCCATGCACCACTGTACCCCCCTCGGGTGAAGAGTAGTAGCCGTCGCGCCGCCGCGTTTTTGGATTCAACTGGCGGATTCTGCTGCGCCGGGCCCGTCGCGGCAGGAAGTGGGCCGGTGTTTGAGGCAGCGTTGGAGGCGCCGCTCCGCGCGCGCCGGCCACCGGCGCCACACTACGGGGGCGCGCGGGAGCGCGGCTCCCATGCTCGGCAGCTAAGGCAGCAGCGCTTCGTTGGCGTCGGAGGCGCGAAACCCGGCGACCGTGGCGCCGCCGGGCCGTAGATCTGATCACCCGACACCGCCGCGCCCATGCCGTGGCGCGGCGTCGGCAAGTCGGGCAGGCCGCTCGCACGGTCGCTGGCCGGATCGTACCTCGACCTGCGGGAAGATCCCTTGCGGGTCGGCGGGGTTGCCATCGCCGCCGAAGGTGAAGAGGCGCCCTCCAGCGCGGCGGCGGCGAGGCCGCCGCGTGCCGTCGGCATCGGCGTCAAGGTCAGTCCATTCATCGGTCGCCGGGTCGTAGACTTCGAGGACGTCGAACAGTTGCCCGGCGCGACCGCCCACGGCGTAGAAGCGGCCGTCGATCGCCGCCGCGGCGGGATGGTCGCGCGCCGTGAGCAGCGGCGGCAGGAGCGTCCACGCGTTCGTACTCGGATCGAGCTCGGCGAAGTCGGCGATGGGATGTGCCGTTGCGCAGGCCGCCGGCGAGATAGATGCGGCCGTGTTGATCACTGCTGCCGCGCCGGCGCCGCGCGGCATCGGCAGCGACTGGACCCGCATCCCGAGGCGTCGCGCCGGGATCATATACGGAGACGACGTCCACGGCGGTGAAAGCGCCACCGCGGAGGCCGCCCAGCGCGTACAGCCGGTCGGACACAGCGGCCACGGGGATGTGATGCAGCGGTCCGGGCAGCGAGGCGGCCCGCAAACCACTGATCGCTGCCCGGCTCGTAGTACTCGACCGCACCGGTCGGGGCGCCGGAATCATCGAAGCCACCGACGGCGTAAGATCCCGCCCGGCCAGCTCGGCCACGCCAAGCTCCTGGCGCGGTGCCGGCAGCGGTTGCCGGGACGTCCACGACGGCGTGTGCTCGGTCGTCGGCGACGGGGTCACCGCCGTGGTGGGCGTCGCCGAGGGCAGCGTGCACGCGCCGAGCGCGCCTCGACGGCAGAGATCAGCTCGTCGACGCGCACCTGGCTGTCGCCGTCCGCGTCGGCGGCCCGGCAGGCGTCGAGCGCGGTCTGCTCGAGCGCGATCCCTACCGCCGTCACCAGCTCGTCGATCACCACGCGGCCGCGTCGCCGTCGCAGTCTCCCGGGCAGGTCTGCGCGGCGAGGCGGCCGGCGACGAAGCGCGCCTCAGGATGACGGAGGAATGACCTCACCCAACAGAGCCGGACTGCCGGCGTGCAGCGCATCGCGCATCACGACGATTGAACCCTCGCCGCCCCAACGTGTCCACATCGGCGGCGTAATAAGAATGTACGAGCGACAACGAGGACGGCGAGTCGGGCCGCTTTTCCGGCGGAGCGTGGGCCTCCAGGCCCGCTTCGGGGCGACGGCGTCGCCCCGGAGCGCGCTTCTCCATCTGCGCCGCCCTGCAAGTCGGCGGCGGGTCTGATAGACCCGCGCTCCACCAGAACGTTTCCACCGATCGCGCTGTACAAACAAATTTGTGTTACGCGAAATCTCAATGCAGCAAAGTTTAGCTTGTATTCATCTTCGTGTGTTGAGTATAGGCCAACCGCATGTCCGCCGACGCCACGCCGCAGCGCCGCAGCATCAAGGACGTCTTCTACGAGACGCGGGTGCTCATGGGACGCGACTACACGGTGCGGCGGTTCGCGGTCGAGGTGCTGGACGGCAGCGTCAGCCCGCTGCTGCTCGGCTACATCGAGAAGGGCACGCGCATGCCGAGCGAGGCGCTGGTGCGGCGGCTGGCGGCCGTCCGCAAGCAGGATCCGCAGGAGCTCCTGGCGTTGTACTGGCGCGACCGGCTGCTGCAGGAGGTTCGGTCGCGAGCTGCGCCGCGTCCTGCGCGCGCCGCAGGGCATCGGCGGGATCGATGACGCCGAGCTCGCGGTGCTCGTCAGCCAGGCCATCGCGGCCCTGCCGGAGGGCGGCAGCTGGATCCCCGTGGCGCGCTGGCGCAAGGCGTTTCGGGCCACGTCGCGGGGCCGGCGGGCGGTGGCCCGCGCGGCGCCGCCCGTGGTCGCCGACGTCGAGACCGCGCTCAAGCAGCGCCAGTTGGTCGAGCTGCGCGGCGGCAAGGTGAACGCCGCCGCGGCCATCACTTCGTCGCCAAGAGGCGCGATCGAGCGCCGGGCCATGGGACTCGAGTTCTGCGCCCTGTTCATCAAGGCGCTACTCGACAAGCTGGCGCTCGCCGAGGTGGACACCGGCACCCACCTGCGCAACCACTACCGCTACGTCGACCCCGAAGAACTGCCCGAGATCCAGCGCGCGCCTCGACGAGGCGGTGGTCAAGATCGCCGACGAGTTCGCGCGCGGTCCGGGCCGCAGCGCAAGTTCCTCAACATGCTCATTACCTCAACGCCATTTTAGGGACGGGAGACCCAGTCATGGATGCGACGCGAACCGTGCGACTGTTGGTGCTGTTGAGCGCCGGCGGGCTCCTCGGCTGCGGCCTCACCGGCGCCGACGGCGGACGCGGGTCTGGCGGCTTCGATTTCCGCGAGAACGCCATCATCGACAAGGTGCTGAGCACGCAGGTCTGCGTGAACGGCCAACGCGCCTGGTGTTCTGCCCGGCCGATCAGCGCAACGTCGCGACCAGCACGCCGACCTCGATCGCCACCGCGCTCCACGCCGACGCCGCCGACCGGCCCGACGGCGACGCCGGAGATGCGCGTCGACACGCAGGTCGCCGCCGGCGCGTCGATCGTCTGCACCCGCAACACGCCGAGCGATCCGTGCGCGCAGCTGACGTTCAAGCTTCGCCAGCGCGGGGTTCCCATCCGGCGCGGTGTTCCGCGTCGCCTCGCGCCTGCGCGAGCCGGACGGCGCTTGGACGATGGCGGCGCCGCCGACTCGTCGACACCACCGTCGATCCGCCGATGTTTCGATACGCTCGTGCGCCTGCAACTGCCACGGCCGGCGCGTCGCCGCAGGTCCAGTTCGCGGTGCTCGTCTTCCTCGCGCCGCCGGCGTCGATCCCGGACCACTTCGAATCGCTCGGCCAGAGCGGCACCGAGCTTCGCGTTCGTCACCGCCGCGTTCGCGCTCGAGGCCATCACCGCATCGGCCCGCCGCCCACCGAGACGGCGACGGTGGAGTCGCCGACGGCGACCGCCACGCCGGTCGGGCCGACGCCGACGGCGACACCCGACCTGCCGGTCACCGGACCGGTCATCACCTACTTCGGCGTGGCGCGGGCCGACAGCTATTCGCTCGCTCCCAGCGCATTCGATCCGGATGGGTCGCCCGATCTACGTCACGGCCGTTCGGCTTCGCGGTTGTCGCTGATCGTCGAGGGAAACCGGGGACGAGCCGTCGCCCGATCGGGGCGTCGGCGTATTCCGACGACGGGCGCGCCCGATCTGCAGCTCATCCTCAGCCGCCCGCTCGGCGACGGCAGCGCCGCCGGTATGCGACCGCTTGCCGCCCGACATCGGCGGCGTGCCGGCCGTCGTCCCCTTCGCGTTCAGCGACGAGGCGAGCGCCATCGATGCGATGAACGATGCCGGCCTGTCGCGTCGACGACGGCCAGGGCGCAGTCAGGGAGCGGCGAGCGCCGCCTGCACGCTCAACCGCTTCGGCGAATACGACTTCGTCTCGTACGACACGACGTCGCAGTTCTGCCCTGCAGATCGCGGCACAGTGGAGCTTCCCGCCCGGCGACACGATCGTCGCGGCGCGCCTGCGCGACAGCAGCGGGAACCTGGGCGCGGCGCGCGAGATCGTCGTCCGCAACGCGTCGTCCATCGACGCGACGCCAACGCCGACCGCGCCGCGTCGGGTCCGACCGACCCCCACCGCCCACGACCACGCATCCGGCGGACACGCCGATCGCACGGCACCGTCGGCGACGGAGTATCCCAGCCACCGACACGCCGACGTCGATCGGACGGCTCGACGCCGAACACCGACGCCGACCGCGTCCCCGTCGCCGTCCGGCATCCGGACCCGCAGATCCCAGCTATCTCGGCGTGACCACCGCCGACAATCAACCACTGACGCCGGCGGGGCACCGATGCCCTCGGACGTCCGATCTACGAGAACCTGCTCGGCCACGGCCTGTATCTCATCGTCGAGCGCGCGCCCCGGCGGGACCGGCGGCCAGTCGGCACGTCGGCATTTAGCGACGTCGGCCTGCCCGACTTCCAGATCATCGTCTCCCGCCATGCTCGGCGACGGCAGCGGCCGCCGTCTGCGACGCCGAGCCGCCGGTCATCGGCGGTGTTCCCGCCACGGTGCCGTTCGGCTTCACCGACGCCGACGCAAACGCCGACATCATCAACGACCTCGGTTGTCGCGCCGACGACGGCGCCGGGTTGCCGGTGGCGCGGCCGTCGTCGCAGGACTCGCGTGCACGCGCACCGGCGCGTCGCTTCGGCTACGGCTTCGTCGACCGCCACGACGACCACGCAGCTCTGCCTGCTGATCGCCAGGCCGTGGGCATTCCCAGAGGGCGATACGATCGTCGCGGCGCGCGGCCGGCGTCGGCGGCGCGTCGGCCCCTCGCGCGAGATGGTCGTTCGCGTCGGTCCGCACTGATCGATGATCGCCCCCATCCGCACCATCGCAACGGTGTACGACGCCGCTCCGGCGAACGCCGCGGCCGACGAGGCGCCATTGCTGCGCGTCTTCTGGCATCTCGCTCGACTCGCCGAGATCGACGATCAGACTGAACCGCTGCCGCATGCTCTCGCCGAGCTCGTCGGTACCGCGCATCGCCTCGACGTGGCGCTCGCCGAGCTACGCGCGTTGGCCGGCGTCCGCGACGTGACGCGCGCTCGATCGACAGCATCGAGTTCCGACTGGAGAACTTCGCCGGCCGACTCGGCGAGCTGCGCGAACGGCTGCTGCGCCTGCCGGCGCAAAGCGGCTCGGTATCCGGGCCCACACCTCGCGCCGGCGCTGCATGGCAACGGCGAGTCGTCGAGCGCGGCGCCGAGCGCGGATCTCGTCGCGCCGGTCGAACGCATCCTCGCGCTCATCGACGACGACCTGCGCCGCTACGCGATCCCACAGGCGCGGCGGACGTTCCTGCACCTGAGCCTCTGCATCGCCGGCGCACTGCACGACCCCGGCGAGACCGGCGCGAGCCTGCACGCCCGCCCCGACGAGCGCCGCCGCCTGAATCGCCGGCTGCGCCGGGAGCTCCGCGACATCGTCGCCCGTCTACGCCGAGCGCGTCGCCCGCATCGTCGAGCTGGTCGTCGACGTGCTCGACCGAGCCGCCGTGGGATCGCTATGGCGCTGACTCGCGTCGCGGCGGCGAGACGCCGCGGAACGGATCGGCGAAGTCGCGCGACGACCTCCGCCGCCTGCACCGCCCCGAGCCCACGGGACGCGTGGCACCGCGCCGACGCGACGCCGTTCAGGTCGCCGTCGTCTGCCTCTACGCCGGGCGCCGGCGCGGCGTGCATCCGTTCCTCGTCGCCGGCCTGTGTGGCGACCCGCGCCTCGCGACGACGGCGCGGCCTCGTGTTGGCAGAGCGAAGCCGACGCCGACCGACGGGATCCGCGGCGGCGGAAGCGGCGCAGCTCGGTCCACACACGCGCGACACGCGCTCGCGCTGAGACGGTCGCGCCCGACGCGGCGGCGGATGGTCTCCGACGGTATTGTCCTCAGGTTGTTTGCCGGCACCGGCAAATCCACCTTCTTACCGCCAAGGACGCCACAGCAGACGCCAGACCGCCGGCAATCTTGCGTCTTCGCTTGGCGTCCTTGGCAGGCTCAAGCCGTTCCAGCGCTAGAATCGAACTCAGACGTCACCTCGCCGACGCTGTCTGTACTTCCGCGCATCGGCCCCGGAGAATGCCGGCGCATGGCGAAGCGGAGCGCGGCCGCGCCGGACGACTACTGGAAGAAACGCCTCGCCTCGCCGGCGTTCCGGCGCACGCATGTCGGCGGCCATCGCCGCGGAGCTTCGCGAAAGTCGGGCGGCTGCGCGTCGGATCAGATGCTCGATCCGCGGATCGTCCGCGACGTCATCCGGCACTGGGACGTCCGCGTCGCCGATCAGGCGGCGCTCGCCGGAGGTCGTGATCGCCGCCAATCGCCGCGGCGGGCGGCGCTCTCGCGGCGCACCGCGAATCGCTGATCGATCTCCTCGAGCCCCACCTTCGTGGCCGAGCTCGAGCGCGTGATCGACACGGGCCTCGAGCTCACGGGCCGCGGCCGCGGCTTCCTCACCGCCCTGATCGAGCGCGGAGTTCGTCCGCGGGCTGTTCACCGACCTGATCTTCACCGCGCTCGTGGCGTTCCAGCGCCGCGCCAGCCCGCTCTTCGGCGCGCTGGCGGTGCGCGCGCTCGAAGATCAGATCAGCGCTTCATCGGCCTCTTCATGCCGATGCTGCAGAAGCAGGCCGTCGCGTTCGCACTCGATCGCGCCAACCAGCGCGCGGTGCTGGACCTCACCCGCGCCGTCGCCCGCCACCATGCTCGCGATGCCGATCGGGAGCTACGCGGCGGCCAGTGGCCGTCGAGGGCGTCGGCTCGTTCGAGGCGCTGCTGCGCGCGGCCGCGACTAATCCGCGCCTCACCGCTCTCGTCCGGCGCGCGCTCCTCGCCGCCTGGGACGACGTCTTCGCCAACGTGAAGAACCGGCGAGATCGGCGACCTGCTGCGCGTCGAGGAGCACGCCGGACTGGTTGGCCGATCGGCGCGTCGCGCTGCTGCTGCCGTTGCTGATGCGCCCGGCATTGCGGCGCTGGTAGCCGGCGAAGCCGCCGCCGCGGTCACACCGCCGAAGCCACCACCGCGTCGCCGCCGCTGACCACCGTTCTGGTGGGAGCGCGGGCCTAGGCCGCTCGCTCGACAGTGCGGCGTCCGCTGCGGGCAACGCGCCTGCGAGCGCGCCCCAGATCAGCCAGGCAACGCCGAGCTGGCGCCCCAGGCGCGATCTCACAGCCGAGTGCGCGCCGAAGGCGGCGCCTCGGGCGATGTCCCAGTGCCGCCCCTGCAGGCGCCGACGATCCGGAATTGCGCCTCGATGCGTCTGACAGGCAACGCCTCCGGCGTTGCCCCGCTTTCTGAGTGGCGCCCTCCGGGGCGCGGAAGCGGCCGTGGTACTCCGTGAGACTCGACCCACGCCACGGCGGAGTACTGCTGCCCCGAATGCGCGATCCCTGAGATAGTGGCTGATCATGCACCGGACGTGCTCAGACTGGCTGTTCACGGTTCCGTTCCTGCTGGCCTTTGACTGCTGCCGGCTGTCCGACCCCCTGCAGCGCCTGCGCGCCTGTTCGGGCAACGGCCACAGGAGATCGTCGTCGGCGCGCTGCAGTACTGTCTGCTGTGGGCGTTCCGCATCTGCGGGACGCGGCTGTCCGTCGAACGCGCGGCGGGCGTGAAGCCGTGGACGCCCTACCTGATCGTCGCCAGACCATCAGAGCATGTTCGACGTCCTGATCTTCGGCGGCCTGCTGTTCACCAACTTTCCTGGGCACATCTCGAAGCGCGGCTGCGCTGGATTCCGAGCATCTCGTACAACCTGCGGCGCGGCGGCAACGCGCTCATCGACCGCAACGACCGCGGCCAGGGCGCTCGACGCGATCCGGCAGCTCGGCGACCAGGCGCGAGCGCGGCGTCTCGGCGGTGATCTATCCCGAGGCACGCGGGCGCGGCGCGCGGCGAGCTGGGCGAGTTCAAGCCGAAGGGATTCCTCGAACTGCTCGATGCGGCGCCAGGCGTGGAGGTGATGCCGGTCGCGATCGACAACTCCTGGAAGCGCTGCGCAACAACCTCTTCCTGGTGCCGTCGGCACGCCCGTGCGCATCTACTTCGGGCAGCCCATCGCGCGCCGGGATGGCGAGGACGGCGGCGCCCTCGACCGCGTCCGCGCCGAGATCGAGCGCCGTCCCGCTGCGCTGGCGCACGGCTTGAGTGCGATTCACCACGAGGAACACAGAGGAACACAGGATGGGACGTCTATTCGAAACGCGGAAGCACACGATGTTCGCGCGCTGGGACCGCATGGGCCAAGGCGTTCACGCGCATCGGCAAGGAGATCGTCATCGCGGTGAAGGCCGGCGGGCCCGATCCCACCCACCAGCCGCGCAGCTTCCGGCGCGTCATCCGCGAATGCTGCGTGCCGTCAACAACATCTGCGCGAAGAGGAAGGATCTTTGAGAACCGGCGATCAAGCGCGCCGCCCGGCCGTGACGCCGCCGCCGATACGCGGAGATCCTGTACGAAGGCTACGCTTCGCGCACGGCATCGCGGTGGTGTCGTCGAGGCACGCCACCGACAACCACCACCGGCACCGTCGCCAACCTGCGCAGCCGGTTCGAATTGCGGCGGGGCGGGCACGCTCGCTGGCACCAACGGCGGCGGCGTCGTTCCTCTTCGAGCGCATGGGCGTCTTCCGCGCCAGACCGCCGGCACGGCGGCGCCGGTGACGACTTCGAGCTCGGGCTCATCGACCACGGCCTCGAGGAAATGGGCGAGAGCACCGGCGAGAAGGGCGAGGCTTTTCCAATACTCGCCCTCATCGCGCGCGCCTTCATGATTCGACGCCTACGAGGCGCTCGAGGGATACCGCCTGAAGCGCTCGCGATCAAATACGTGCCCGTAACGACCCCCCTAACAAACAGTATTACAGAGTCTATCAGTTGGTGGATGCGCGCTCATTTGGGGCGTATGGCGCAATCGAAAGTCGTGTTACCTGGTTTTCTCCTCGGATGGCGTTTGGGTTCGGATGCCTGTTAAGGAGGATCTATTACGAATATAACTACGGTTGATTTTCCTGGAGCGCGGGAGAAGGAGGGCGTCCTGCGGGGAACAGATATCTAATCCTTGCTGACACCCACATATTCAGTTAATATACGTTGCCGGGTCTGGCAAATTCTCTCCACGACCAGTCAGGCGGTCAGTCTGCTGCTGGCTATCGCCAGCGCTGAGGCCGCTAATACTCACTAAGCCGCCGTCGAATTGCCGCCGGGAAGCTGCGGGCTCTGTTTGCCAGCTTTAAGTGTTCCCTGGCGTGCCTGAGGCTGCTGATGGGAGCAACTCGATTACAACCTACCCTACTGTTCCGCTGGTTTGTCGGCCTCTCAGCATGGGACGAGGCGGTGTGGGACGCGACCACGTTCTGAACTTGGGATGTGCTGCTGGGAGGCGAAGTCGCCCAGGAGTTCTTCCACGGCGGTGCTTCTCGACTCCCCAGGCGCGCGTCCACCTGGATGACTTCCCGATGAGCACTTCACGTTCGACAGGCACGCTGCTGGAAGCGCGTCGTGACCAGAAGGAAGCTTTGCCTGGACATTCACCGCTGCCACGTGATGACGGGCAATCCGACACAGTGAACTTCATGGCGAGAAGCGGCGCGGCTGGTGTAACCGCGACACACGCCTCAACCGCACGAAACCCCAGGATGTGCTATATGCGCGCTGCTACAGGGCAGGGCCGTAAGCGCCACGACCTATCTGGGCTAATCTGCTGATGAACGAAACCATACCTCAGGGCGGCGCCCGCAGCGGGTGAGCATCGCCACCGGCGCCAGGCTGCGACGCGTTGGAGTTGGATGGCGAGGGCGTTACCCAACAGGCGACCATCCGGTCCAGCGGACGCGAAGGCCCACCTGCGCGGTGACAAACCTTCGTTCGCGGGGATCTGCGCTTTGATGGACCGCGCCCGCCGCACACGTGGCTAGAACGCGAGGGGCCGACCACGAATGAACGCGCGCACCACGACGCTGGCTGCGGAGCGCGATTCCAGTCAGGTGAAGCGTAAGCGGATCGGGAGATCGCTGGCTGGCTGAACGGGCGGTAGCTGCTGCAGCGCTGCGGCATCGGGGGCTGACGGTCAGCGGGATCTTCACCTTCGCGGTGGCGGCGGCGCACTGCCGGTGCGGATCCACCAATCTGACCGCGGCGGTGACGTAAGTGGGCCACACCGGGGCGCGCGGCGAGATCGCCACTCACCTCTCACATCGCGACCGAGCCCCACGGCGCTCAGCGCGCGGTCTGCGGGGCACACGGGGGTGTAGCGCTTCACGTCTCGCCGGTTTCCTACTCAACCAACAACTCGTCGAATTCGCGTTTCCGGACCTACTAGCCAATCAACCGCGGATTACGCGGATGCGGCGGATACGCGGTCTCACCGGCGAAAGTTCGGCCTCAAGCGTTAGTAGCCTGCTGCACCAGCTTCGTGAGAAGCACGGTCCCTTCAACCACCATCGCGAAATCCTATCTTTCATGTCGCGCATAATCCGCGGTTGCGGTAGTCTGCCAGTGCGACGAACGCTCCAGCGAGGGGTTGTCGATCGTCAACCCTTTCACCCGCTGCTGCTGTAGCGCGCCATTTGGGGGGTTGCCGCCGTCGCGGGGATCCGTCGGATCTGGATCCGGGATGCACTCGCCCGCGTGACCGGCTGGCATTGAATCGGACGCCTGCCGCCTCGAACACGTGATTCCACAGAAAGGCTGGCAACCGCCAGCACCGGGCGAACGCGAAGGCCATGTTCACGCAGCTGGCCGCTGAGGGTGACGCGTCGAGGCAGCAGACCTGTTCGATCTTCCGGCGCTCTATTATGCCTACCAGAGAAATAGACGACCGGGGAAGCTCTTCTTGGTGTGGAAGAAGCTCACCGCGGACGGTAGGCAAGCACATGCACCTGGAACGGCAAATCGTTACGCGGCGCAGGCCGAGGATCTGGCACGGCGCTGAAGTCGCGCGGTGTCGAGAATTGCGGTGCCGCCCAGTCGATGTCCGATCGCCAGAAATCGATCATCAGGTCGATGTCGTTGCCGACCACGTAAAAACCAACATCTGACTCTCTCGGTTGAAAAGCCGTCATGCTGACGATGCTGTACCGGGCGGTCGCGTTCCGCCACCGACAATCTCGCAGTGCGAGGAGGTCATCCAGGTCAGCAACTCCTGGACGCCGATCAGTAACGGCCCGCCGGACCGGCGCACCGGCGGGAACTACGCGCGTCAGGCCTGGGCGAGGTTGCCTGAGGGTTGGTCGCTCAATCGCTGAACGTTACCACCGGTCAAGGCCACCACCTGGGCAACGACAAATGATCGTGGTGGCGCGCGAAAGCCGAACTCGTGCGCAGTGCGCGACGCGTCCGTAGCCAGATCGCGCACGTCCACGCGTGATCGTCGGCGCCAAAGAAGGCCTCAGTACGCATCGGCGGTCCTGTCGATCCCACGAATGGCGCGATCCAGGTCGTAGTCGGGCATCCGTGCCCTCGCCGAAGTCTCATTGCCGCGTCGGCGCGCCGTCGAGGCAATGAAAATCCGGAAACTATCTCGTCGAAGCGCCCGTTGCCGTTCTTGTCGACGAACGGCTCGTTGCGAACCTTCGCCGAGCATATTGATGCCGTCGCCGTTGAGATCAAACGATCCGGCGGCCGCCGGCGTCGATGGCGGCAACACCATGACGATCATCGCGGCAGCGACCCAGCGCCATGCGCGGCTCACTTCCGTCGGCTATTTTGTGACTAGCTGAAGCATCTCGCCGCAGCGATCGCGTTCATCACCATAAATAATCAATCCGCGCAGGTCGGTCGGGGCGGTGAACGAGGCTGGGTGAGGTGGGTCCGCTGCCGCTCACGCCGGTTCCGAGTCATGCCAGTCACCATCGCGCGCCAGGTCGGTGTCGACTTTGCAAAGGTTGCCGAAAAGCGATCATTCGATCCTGGGGCGCATCCTCGACGCGTCATGCGGTCGGGATCCAGCGCCAGAATTGGTCATCGGTGAAGTCATCGCCAAGTAACGCGCCATTTCGTCTGCACCTTCAGCGCCTGCCGAAGATTGTCGTCGACTGTCGTTGCAAGGGCTGTTCGTCGACGCCAGATCCACGAGCGGTACGACGGCGATGGTGCCGAGCGATCTCGTTAGCCCGGTGCCGGGTTCATCAGCGCTATCAGCGCCCGTCGACCACACGCCGGCGTTGGCGCGGAAATCGCAGCTGTCCGCCAACAGCGGCAAGCAGATCGATCGCGGCCAGCGACAACTGCCGCCATCAGCTCACCTGGCCACTAACCGTAGGAGTCAGGAGAACTAGCGCGATGGCGAAACAACAGCGGGCGGGAGAGGGACGTCAGAGCCGGATGGTCGCATCTGGCCAGCAGAAGAACAAACCATCTTATTACCGAGGGCAGCGTCCCGGCATGGTTGGCTGAATGCCCACCTCCACGACCAGCCAGGAACGATGTCGCGGCGCTGGCTGATACGCTTCTGGTGCAGGAGATCACACCGGTCAGTGCGGCCACGTGAGCGTGTCGACGACAGCCTTCAGGCGCGGTAGAAGGCTTATCCGAAAAAAGTGACGGCGTTCGTCGTGCGGTGAACACCTGCGACTCGAACGTGTTACTGGTGGCTGATGAACCTGTTGACATCATTGCTCAGCGGGTGAAAACACGGGTTATCGTGTCGCGGGAGCGGTATTGACGTGAGAAGGCCATGTGCTATCGCAGAGCCCGCTGCAACGCGCAGCAGGTGGTCGCGGCGGAGTGATCGGGCACCAGTGCGTGAAATGAAGCGCACGGTGCGATCGGGTGCCTGAGTTCTCGGGGCGGACGCTTCCTCGCCGGCCCAGCAACACCGCGAGGCGAGCCGGAGGCGAAGACTCCGAGCGTGTCTCGTCGTCGGCATCGGTGCTTCCACGGTGGGCTCGACGCCTTCAAGGGGTTCTTCAGCGCCCACCCCGCAAGGCGGGGCTGGCTCGTGCTTGATCAGCACCTCGATCCGACGCGCGTGAAGTCACCGCCGAGCTGGGTGGCGGCGCATTTACCGCGGATGCGGCGCAGGCGGGGGCGGATCGCGGGTCGAGGCAACCGCGTCTACGTCTTCCTCCAGCCTGCACGGGCATCGTCAAACCTTGCGGACCTGAAACTCGCGCGCGCGCCGACCGCGCCGCGCAGCTTAGATCTGGCCGTCGGTTTTGCCCTGTCCTCGTTATGACCAACAGGAGAGACGCGATCAGCAAATACGTA
>ERZ1370068.6656-contig-5627_pt1 | contig 44111 bp, 42 predicted proteins | sample MGYA00561227_ERZ1370068 | MGnify/ENA primary metagenome ERZ1370068 (study PRJEB38410, sample SAMEA6850437) | metagenome | study: Metagenomic assessment of the ecological functions of the soil: analysis of the soil microbiota associated with the...
TTACGATGGGTTGGTCGCGCCGACGTGGTGGCGACGGCCCATAACGGCCGAGGCCGAGATGACCATCAGGCCCGCTGAAAGAACGGCCAAGGCAGTACGGCGACTCGCTGCGACGGCGGATCGGCCGCGTTGAACGGTCGCTGGCCCGACCAGCCGTTTAGTAAGATCGGCGTCGCTGTTGAAGTAGCGGCAGGTTGCGGGAACGGCACCGAAGATCGGTGATCGACCTCTTCGCCGACGATGCGCGACCGGCGACGCCAGCTGCCGGTGCCGACGAGGAAGACGCTCTTCGGCGATGGCACTGGTCCTGAATGACCGAGCGCTCGATCAGCTGAGGTGCTCCAGCCCGTCCGGCGTTAGCTGATGATGGCGGCCCGGGTGATGCCCTCGAGGATGTCATAAAGGACCGGTGGCGTGACGAGAAAATGCTGCAAACATGAATCGAGGCCCCCGGCATCTTCGCAGTCGGTCAGAAGTCATGCCCTCGTTGAGCACGCGCCCGTCTTGGCGAAGGCGCGTTGACGTAGGCGCTGTCGATCTGGGATCGGGCCGGGATCAGAGCACCCGTCGTCATGGTGGTATGATGCCGCCGCCGTGTCGATAGGTCGCCGAATGGCAGCAGACTTATCGGTCGCGCCTGTAGCTGCGACGCCGATGGCTCCGGCTCGATCTGCGACCGACGGATCCTGCGAATCGTTGCGTCGCAGTAGCCTGACGAGCATGCCGCGCGGCAGTGTCCATCACAAGGAGCCGCGCCGCCCAGCCGAGCCTCCGACGCCTGAGCTAGTGAAGAAGGTTCGGTCGAGCAGGCTAATGGACGCCCGAAGCAGTGTCGCTTTATTATGCGCCGACAGCGAAAGGCACGCGGTACGATAGCGCACCCACAGGTGTTATGCCGCTCGGCGTCGGACGGCCTGTTCACCACGATGTCGATGTAGGCGACCGACGAGCATGTCGCAGCTCAACGTCGAGCGAATACGCTTATCGTCGACACGGCCGGTATCGCCGCCGACAGAAAGATCGATCTGCTTCCGGTCCGAGCGTCGGCGCGACAGCAGCGCGACTTGTCTGAAGCGATGCTGCCGTTCTGCACCCTGCCGGACCCAAGAGGATGTTTGTTACTTCGCCACAAGTATTTCGGCGACAGAGCCAGCAGCCAATCGAGGTTGTCGCGATGGCTGTCACGCGTCGACGAAGATTTATCGCGCCGCTGACGACAGTTCTGTGTTAAAGATTCCGAAGGATTAATGACGCGCAGTCGGATACTGATCTCGCCGATGGTGCCATTTATCGAGGTAGGAAAGCGCAAAGGGCCGCGGGCCGGCGCTGTGAAATGGGCGCGATGGCGGGACATGGCGGCCGGTCAGTGCCTGTTCATTGAGCGGCGTGAGTTATGGCGATGGCGAGTGCTCGCACACGCTACGACGACGACCGGCTCATCCATGCGCTTCACCCAGTCCGCCGTCACAGGTGAGTGGCAACCGGTCACGGTCATATGTCGCGCGCACTGACTATCTGCCTCCGGCCAGGATGGTCGCGGGACAAACCAGCAGGGCGGCTGACGGCAGCTGTCCCAGGTTTGACCGTTCTCGGTCAGGTCGAGCTTATCGACCCACGATGCCGCCCGTAACTGGCTGGCAACCAGGCTGACGACCGCGAATGCGACCAGCGAGATCGCCGTTGTCGCGTTCCGAGATCGTCAATTTTATCTTCCCACGAGGAGCGCGATGGCAGAACCGCCGCGGCGTCATCGTCGATCGTGCCGCCACGGAAGCCGAGATGCCGCCGCGAGTTACGGTTAGCCGGCAGGACATCGTCGTCGATCGTCGATGGTACTTCCATCAGGTCGCAATGATAACAACCAGCGGCACCGGCAGTATCGGTCGTTGGCCGATACATCAGAGCATCAGATTCAACGCTCGCGCGCGCCGATATCGAGAGGCCACACGTCGCCGTCGCTGGCTGTCGGTGAGGTCGTATCACGCCTGATCGCCATCGCTGCACATGACCAGGCGACAGTGGTAGATCGTCGCATCCAGCGCAGATTTATCGGCAACGCCAGACCGGGCGGCAGGCTCGATGAACGCCCACCAGATGGGGCCACGGTCGACGAGTCATCTACGATGGCAGAGCGCGGCTGGCCGATTCGGGTGACGCCGATGGTTGTCGCCGCCGCAAGTAGACCCACATCGAGGTGACGGTCGGCACCTGATGATTGCCGCTGCGAGCAGCTGACGCCGGCGAAAGATCGGTCAACGCCGCCCCGGTCGGGGTGCTAGCTGACCGCGTGGGAGCAGGATGGGAGAGCTGCGTCACGAAGTTTGTCTGGCGCTGGTCGTATGTCGCCGACGGTCTGCCTCCACATCTGCCGGCGATCGGGCGGGATTTGTCGTCTTCATACTGACGATCGGCGGAGGCGTGTTTGACGCCTCACATGAAACGGCTAATGCAGCATACATCATGCCTGCACAGCTTTTGAGTGAGGCCACTGAGAGGGCCTGCAGGTCAAGCACGCCTAGTCATGCCGTAGGTCGTGGCGTTGCCGATGTGACGTCCCTCGAATAGGCAGTCGAGTGGCGGAAAGAGCTCTCGATGAGCAGCCTGAGCAGCGCCCCGAAGGGTTACTGAGAAGGTTGTGCCGAGGCTCTTGCCGAGTGGGACTGGTCTCGATCAGGGGCGAGCAGTGGAGCGGTGCGTGTCGCTTGAGCGTTCACCGAGCTGCTGCTGATGCCAGTGGTTCAACTTGGCGCCGGGGCTCTATCTGGTCTGTCGAGCAGAATTCGGGACTGCCTTGTCGGCGCAGAAGGGACGATCGTACTGCCCGCCAGTCATTACTGGCATCAGTGTCCTCAGGCGGGCTGCGCGCGGGTATCACGACAGCCGCCGGGCCGGCGTCAGCACAGCGTCTGTTGACCGACCGAATACGCCGTCCTGCCGGTCGATTTGTGCGGAAGGCGATTGTTCGGCCGTCCTTCGTATTGATTTATCCATCTTCCGCGCAGCTCGGTCTCCTCACGGAAGACGACTGTCCTCTTCGGCCTCGGAACTGGTACTGGTTGATTTGTCACGCTGAACTGCGATTTCTGTCGGCGTATGGCGCATCTCGCGATTCCAGGTTACTGACGACAGGCATCTACCGGCGACGCCACTTCCGGGTTCGATGCGACCCCAACGATGGCGGCTCGTCTGATCTGTCGATGCGCTGTCGTCGTCGACGACGTCCGCCAATGTCGGAAGCGGCGCCATGCCGACATCGAAGATCGCTGGCGCTGCGTTAGCGGCGCGCCGAGTGATGTGGCCGATGCGTCACGAGGTGGCGGATTCTGCAGGTTGCGTTCGAGCTGACGATGCCCGGATGCCGGTGAGATGTCGCTCGTCAATACCGGAGTCATCGACGGCGTCGCGGTCGACGCCTGGTTCATCCGGTATCAACGCAGATTTAGCATGGCGGCAGCCCTTCCGTCGGGGCAGAGACGCGGCGCTGTCCTGGCGGGCAGAGCGAGCGGAACAGCTATGCTTAGGCAGCACGGCGCCTTCCGTGCCAGACGCCGGCGTTCGGCCCGCCCACGGAGGTCCGCTCTCCGGCCCATCAGTCGGCCCGACATTCGCCGAGCTTCGTCCGCGCCATGCTCGAAGGGGCACCATCATCAGCCGACGACCTGAACAGCCATCACGCGCCAGTGATGACGCGCGCCTGATTATCGCGGCCTTCGGTCGCCACCGTCTGAAGAGCCAGCGATTACTGGCGTCGCCTGTAAGTGATGAGAGGAAGTGCATCCGGCTCACGAGGCAGGCGCCGATGACGTCGTCGTCATTTTCTTCGACGGCATCGAGCTGGAGGCCAGGTCGAGGCGCTGCTCGTCGATCGCGATTAGCCGTCGGTCGGCATATCTCACAGCCGTCATCACTCTTCAGCCTCCGCTGGGCATGTCACGATGGCGGTCAACATCGCCACGCCGAGGGCTGGCGGTTCATCGATGGGCCAGGTACGATATCTCGACTGCAGCCGAAATCGACCATCGCCGAAGCTGATATGCGACGCGCAGGCGATGAGCCGTCGCTCATCACAGATCTACAAGGAGTTCCGATTTCGCGCGTTGCGGCTCGCTGTCACGAGCATAAATCTCCAGGCCGGCGATAATTCAGGTCGACCTCGTCATTGTTCTCCACGCCGATCGATCAATTCCAGGCCGCGCCTCGAGCGTCGCCGACGGGAAATTCACGCCGCCCTGGCATCGTCGTTCATCGTGCCGAGACGCTCAGTGAGTACGCCCGGCGAGATGCCAGTTCAGACATCGAGAATCACCGGCGGCCAAGATCATCGCCTCGGCATCCCCACGAGCCGGCGGCTCCGAAGGTGCGCTATCCGGTCAGCGGGGCCGAAGAGCGCCCGGCGGAGCGTTCAGACGTTGCTCGCCGTAATGAGCGATTACGCTTCGGTGCCCGTACTGGCGGTTGACGGCCCATGCCGCGAAGCTGATCCGTCATCGCCGGCTGCACACTACATCGACGAACTGCCTCCGCGTCGCGTAAATCGCGGGTCGTCGGGCTTACGCTTTCCGATTATCGACGACAGTATTCGCCGAGTCGCGATGGTTGTCTGCGACGCGACCAGTGAGCGCGGCCGAGCATCCCCGCGCACGGCGGTCGATCGCGGTGGCCATCGACGACGCGCAGTTCTTCGACGACGGGCTGAGCTGGTATCGCCTCCGAGGGCCGCATTGTCGCGCCCTTCCGACAGGATAAGCCGCCCATCTGACGACGACGCTTTCGTTTCGGTTTATGTCAAACCGACCGCCATTCGCCCGCGGTGCCGATAGCGACGCGCACCAGCGCCCGTCGGCGGATCGCCAGCCATCCGCTCATCGTCGTCGGCGGCTGACGACGAGAATGATGATAATGTCACCGGATGCCAGGCCGTTACTGCCAGGCTGACGCCGCCCGTAGCGTCGCGACAGTGGACCCTTCGCCGGGGTGTCACCTGGCTGCAGCGCTTTGGCGATCTTGTTCACGAGGCAGCCTGCATCCGGCGGTGTCGGCGCTCATATTCGGCCTGCGATATCCATCCGGCATCGATTTCGGACCGAGATCAACACGGTCTCATCTGCCAGCTGAGTTCGAGGGCCCAACGTTCACAGGGTCGCGCTGTCACCGACGGATGCGGTCTGGTAGCCGACTCAATGCCGATTAACGCGGTACTTGCCGCCATATCGGCAGCGGCGCCTGCCCGGGCGGACTTGTTACATTGCGGCCGTCAGCGGGCAAAGTCGCTTATTAGCGCGGCCGACCCAGGCTGTCCGCACAGCTGCGGATTGAATTTCAGCCACGCTTCTGCCGGGCTGACTATTGGAGCACCACAGATGATCCGACGGGAAAACGTCTTTCGGCCTGCTCGAGCGGGACTGGGCGACCCTGGCAGGTTCGCGGCCCGTCAGACGCGCACCTGACCGCGTCATCGACTTCGGGCGACATCCTGTCGGTCTGGTCGATCGAACGGCCCGTCCCCTGGCCCCTGGGGACCGGCCATCAATTCAGCTGATATCGACGAGGTCCCGAACGCCGCGTGTCCGGGGCTCGGCTTATGTATGGTCATCCAGATTACTGCCTCTATCTCCGATCTACTCTAGCAGGCGGTAGGCGGTCGCCTCCAGTCGCGACAGTGGAAGGTTTCGACAGCAATGAAGGTGGCAGCGCCATGGGCTGAATCCACTGGGCGGAGCCCAGCGTGCTGTTGCCAGTGCAGAGTGGCAATCACGCGACTGGTCTCGGGTGCCGGCTGCCGCAGGTCGCCCACTGCTGGCTGAATGCCGATCTCATCACCCTGCTCCACACTGGCCAAACACGTCGCCATCCACCAGGTGATGGGCTTTCTGTTCTCGTCACTCAGAAAGACTATGTCGTCAAACCACACACACTGGGGTGAGCAACGCCGAGAGACCTTGCCGGATGCTGCCGCAGACTGGCAGGCACGTGCCGAACGGTCATCCGCCAAATGACGCGGTGCCAGCTGGTTCGTCAAAACAGCTGTATGTCGTGCCCTGACTGAGACTCCTCGATAGTCGCGGCTCGAGATGCGGCGGGACTCGTATGGGCGGACAGGTTTCGATGCGACGCCGGAAGTCCGACATCCGGTCACGGGTCGCGGTTCCGGATGGGGTCTCGCTCAGGGCAGCACGATCGGGTGGCGGCGGTCGCGACGAAGGTGGCGAGTGAGCTGTCGATCGTTCTCTGGTGGCTGGTTTTCGACATCGTCAGCCAGCCGCAGGGTTGCCCGCCGGAAGAAAGCCGGTGCCGGTCGGTGTCAAAAAGCCAGGCAATCACGAATAGGGCGCGACGATCGCTGCGGTGCCGGAGTGGAGCCCCCGACACTCCAGGTCAGCCGATACGGTCGCGTCTGCTGGGTCTCGGCCGATAGATCGGCGGTAATGGCTCGTGTCGATTGCCAGAGCAGAAACTGGAGCTGAGATCAGCGCCCGTCGGCCGTGTCCTCTGTTAGGTCATCGTTGACTGATCTCTCCGCAGCTGTCGCCGTGGCGGGCGGTTGGAGCTGAGCTGACAGCCTCCCAGCCTCTGTACAGCTGGTGGCACGTCGGGCGCCTGGTCGGTTCTGAAGAGTGAGAGGGCAGGGCAGTTGTATGACTGTAGTGAGCCATCGTCAGCTGTCGTGAGCCATGATGCCCGGTGCCAGCCGCTCGGGGCACTGAGTGGCGACGTCACGGCCGGCCAGGAATGAGAGCGGTGAAGCCGCTGGTAGTGCGAGTGCCATTGTCCTGACGTCCTTGCGGAACACCAAGGACGTCAAGGACAGTGGCGCCAGCGCTGCACCGGCGGCTGCATCTCGACCTGGCCGGCCGTGACCGTCGCCGCAGGTGAGACCCCGGCAGCTGGCACGGCATCGCCGGCAAGCTCGGCACGCATCACCCGTGACGATGGCTCACTACAGGTCACATACAACGGCCTGCCGCTCTACTTCTTCAAGAACGACCAGGCGCCCGGCGATGCCAACGGCGTGTACGAGAACTGGGGGCTGTCAAGCCATAGCGCCCTGACCGGCCGCCCGCCACTGGCGAGGCCGACCGAAACATCGGGAAGGGTCGACTCGGTCAGCCCCCGATCAACGAGGAGCGACCGCGGGCCGACGGCCGCGGTCCCAGTCCATGGGGATGCGCCTGACATCGACCGCGTCGCTGAGCCGACCCCTGCCGCCGGTCGACGTAGTCGAGCGCCCGCCCCCGGCAGCTGAGACCGGCGCTAGACTCGGCCGGGGCCGGAGTGGCGGAAGTGGCAGACGCGGCCGACTTAAAATCGGCTGACCGCAAGGTCGTCAGGTTCGACTCCCTGCTCCGGCACCACGAAGATCATGCTCCGCCCTGGCTCGTGATTGCAGGCGCGACGCCGGCCGGCCGGCCGCCGACTACCCCTCCGGTAGCGACCCTGCGGAGCTGGCTGACGATCAGCATCGGCGTGTCCCACCGCCCGGTCCCGATCGAAGCAGCCACCAGCGGCGGTCGACAGCCGCCGCAGCTCGTTCGCGACCGCCGCCTGTGCACCCGTCGGAACGCGCTGCTGGACCCTGAGCGAGACCCCATCGGGGCCGATCCCGGTGACCGAGATGTCGGTCCCGGCGTCCATCACCGAACCTGTCCGCCCATGCCGGGTCCGCGCCGCATCTCGGCCGCGACGCTCGGCCGCCGTCGAGAGGGCTTCGGTCGAGGTCAGCAGCACGCATGACATGCAGCTCGACGACGGCGACCGAGAACAACCGCGTCAGGTTCGACGACAGCCGGATGGGCCCGTTCGAGACGGCGTGCGAGGAGCCGTTCTGGTCTCGCAACGGCGTCCGGCGGAGGCCGATCTCCTCGACGACCCCTTCCACCCCAGTGTGGTCACGGACGACGACGTAGTCGCCCTTGAAGAACGGGCCCTCGACGAGGAGCAGAAAGCCCATCACGTAGTCGAGTGACGACGTCCTGGGTGGCGAACAGGATGGCGACGATGACGACGACGACGGCGGCCAGGACGACCGTCGAGGTCGAAGACCGCCAGGGCCATGGCGACCAGCCCGGCCAGGAGCGCGACACGAAGCAGCCGAGAGCAGGTCCTCGATCGTCCGTATCCGCTTGTCCATCTCCTCGGTCGAGCTCGACCTGGACGGCAGATGGGCGGCCTGGGCATGGATGACGAGCCGGCACGAACCGGTGGATCGCGTAGACACCCACTCGATACGCAAAGCAGCAACACGACGGTGCCCAGAGCAGCGCGGCACCCCGCCCGAGGATCCAGCGAAGTGCTTCGTTCAGCCCTCATGGCGCTTTGCTCCACCTTCTGTGCGTCATCGGGCCAGCCCGCGGAGGTCGGCCTCACCCACCAAAGCCTACCCGACGGCCGGGAACGCACTCGCCGGCTTAGCTCCGCATCGCGATAGGCGATGCTGCTCTGCGCCTCCTTGGGTAGATCGGAATGGGGCGAGCGGTCGCTAGGATGACCGCCGCATAGCCCAGCCGAGGCACCGGACGTCGATACAGCCGGCGGGGACGGGGCCCTCGTCGATGTCCGATCTGGGTTGACGGCCCGGTCCCAAAAGGGCAAGGGACCGGGGCCGTTCGATGTCTGGGCCGACAGAGGAGGATGCCGCCCCAGAAGGTCAGAACTTGAGCGCGCGGTCCGGGCGCGCGTCCCCCTGACGTTCGTCGGGCGGACTGCAGGTACCTCCAGGAGGTCACCCGGATGCGCTCGAGCAGGCCGTGAGGACGTTACCCTATCGGGTCGCGCATCCTACTGGCAGACCCTGAGGTGCTCCATGGGGACATCGATCAGGGCCGCGATAGAGCGTGGCACCGAGGTCCTTGGGCTGCGCGGACGGCCGGGCCATGGGGTATCGGCCACGCCCCAATAGGCGACTCTGCCCCCGCCGACGGGCCACGGGTGCCCTCGTCCGCCGGTGCCAGAGGTGACCGCTGCTGCCCGATCCGCGGAAGGCGGCCAAGCCTGGCGTGACATCGGCGACGGGTTCGGCCTCGAGGAGCCGTGCATACCAGGTCCGGCTCACGTCCACGTCGGTGACGAAGAAGATGACTTCCGCGACTCCTGTGAACACGTTGGGCCCTCGAGCCCTCTGAGCGTCTAGCCCCGACAGGTGGAGCGCGACAGTCACCGTCCGTCCGGGAAGCCCAGTGCCGGAACCGGTATCGTTGCCCGTCGGATACCGGGTCCGCGACCTCGCAAGCCGTATGCCGAGCGCCGACCGCCGGATGCAGGAGGTGCCTCGTGGGAGACAAGACGCCGAAAGCGGCCACCGAAGCCGAAGAAGCCAGAAGGCGCTCGAAGACCCCCGGCGGGTAAGGCCGACGGGTACTCATCGCGACGCGCCACGGCATCGGCGTGCCGGAGCCTGTAGCCTGAGCTCCGGCCCTGGTCCGCATGGCGGCGGTGGGCGCGGCAGCGTGCCTCGTACTTCTCGTCGTCGAGGCCGCCGACGACGATGAGCGGATCGTCGCGACCGGCGGGACGCCCGCCGACGAGGCGCTGGGTGCGGTCGCCTCGGCGCCGCAGACGGTGCAGATGGCGGTCAGCTTGGTGACCTCGTCGGCCAGGGCGAGGAGCGTCGGCATCGGTCCGAACGGGCGGCCCAGGAAGTCCTGATCGAGGCCCGACAGGACGACCATGCGACCCTCGGACGCAAGGAGCTCCGGCGATCTCGCTCAGTCCGTCGTCGAAGAACTGCGCCTCGTCGATGGCCACCACGGTCGACCGCTCGTGCGATACCAGCGCGGGGATCTCGGCCGCGCCGGTCACCGGTCGCGGATCGGTAGGCGACGCCAGAACGCGACTCGACGACCTCGGGCGACGTGCGGTGCGTCGATCGTCGGGCGGATGAGGATGACCCGACGGCCCGGCGATCTCGGCGTCGGCGCAGGAGACGGAGCAGCTCGTCGGTCTTGCCGCTGAACATGCAGCCGGCGATGACATGGATCCAGCCGCTCGGCATGGGCGTCATGCCGGGCCGCTCCCTGCCCGTCGTCAACCCTGTCTTCAGGATGCCGCCGAGCCCACGCGACTTGGCGGCCTCGGCTGAGGCCGAGCCAGGGGCCTTCTCGGTCGACCCGGCGAGCAAGGTGGCGAGTCGATTGAGGCGCTCCGCCGGCGCGCTCTCCTCGGCGCGCCGCGCACGACCGGGATGCCCTCGTTGACGGCCTTCAGGTAGAGCACCGGCTCCGTGGGGATCTCGAGCGTGATCTTGGCCGCCAGCGAGTTCTCGATGTCCTGGAGCTTGAGCATTTCGCGCCCGAAGACGTGGTTCAGACGAAGACGGTCTTGGCCGACGGCCGCGCCGGTCTCACTGAGCGTCTCGAGCGGCGTGTGGAGCGCCTTCAGGGCGGCGATCTCCGGGGGCGGCAGGTGAAGACCACGACGTCGGCGGCCTCGAACGCGGCCTGGGTCCGATCGTCGAGCGTGGAGGCCGCGTCGATGATGACGAGGTCATAGGTCGACCTGAGGCCCGCCGCGCAGCCTGGACGACATGCCCGGCCGTGACGAGCGAGCCGTTCTCGGGGCTGAGCGGCGCGCAGAGCACGTCGAGTCCGGGCTCCTTGTGCTCCATGTAGGTCTTGATGAGCGACGGCTCATCCATCGCCTCGCGCGTCACGCGTCAGCTCGGCGATGAGTCGAGCCTTTCGGACCGCAGGTCGAGGTGCGTCGACACCTGGCCCCATTGGAGGTCGAGGTCGATGAGGGCGCCACGCGGCCCGGCCGGCCCTCGGCCATGGCGATGGCGGTGTTGACGGCCAGCGTCGTGGTCCCGACGCCGCCCTTTGGGGCTGAAGAAGACGATGACGCGACGACCCGACCGGGCCCATGCCGGCGCCGACGGCACCTGGCATCTCGCCCCGTCGGCGCAGCCTGCACGAGCAGCGCCTCGACCTTGGCCTCCAGCTCGGTGCCGTCGAAGGAGCTTGGCGATGACGTCATCGGCGCCCGCCTCGATGAGCCGGATGCGCTCCTCGATGTCGTCACCCTGGGCGACGCCGAGGATCGACCGCTGGCCCTGTTCGGACGGTTGGCGGAGCCGGGCCACGATGCCATCGGGCGCGCCGGCGTCGGCCACGTCGACCATCACCAGCGCGTGGTCGCCTGGCCAGCTTGATGGCCTGTTCAGGATCGATCGACGACGGTCACCGGGTGCCCAGCGCCCTCGAGCGGTGGCGCGGATGAGGTCGGCGAAGGTCGGGTCAGGCTCGAGCAGCAGGATGGCGGAGGCGGACAACGCGGGACCTCAACGTGGGCGCGGAGGCGGAACGCCGGCGTCTAGCAGAGGCGCCGTGCTACACTTCGCGCCTTGTTCCTCTCCGCTCTGCCGGTCCCGGACGCGCCGCGTCACCCCACCGAGCAGGGCATCCCCGACGGAAGCGAGGGCGACGGCCCCATGCGCCGTTACGAACTCATGCTCACATCCTGCGACCCGACCTCGCCGAGGATCGGATTCAGAGCGGCGATCGACCGCGCGACGCGTCGATCATCGGCTCCGGCGGCCGGATCGTCAAAGGTCAGCCCCTGGGGACGACGCCGACTCGCATACGCCATCGGTCCGCATCGCGAGGGCTCGTACCACATCGTGATCTTCGACGCCCCATCCGAGGCGATCGTCGAGCTCGAGCGCGACCTGCACATCACCGAGGAGGTCATCCGCCACCTCGTGATCGCACGTCGAGCGTCCCGCTCGGCGCGCCGCCTGGCCGCAGCTGCCAGCGATCTCGATGATGTCGACGCTGGCGCCGCCCGACGACGAGGACGCGTCGACGACGGCGAGCGCATCGACGAGTCCGAGACCGAAGCGGCGCCGGCCGCCATCGACTAGGTCACGCCCAACAAGCCCAGAGGTCTGAGCGATGTCGCTCAACAAGATGCCTGATCATCGGTAACCTCGGGTCGCGCATCCCGAGATGCGCTACACGCCCATCCGGGACCGCCGGTCACGCAGTTCAGCGTGGCCGTCAACCGGAACGACGAAGGACGAGCAGACCGGCGAGTGGAAGAAGGAGACGGAGTGGTTCCGTGTCGTGCTCTTCCGTGAGAACGCCGAGCGCGCCGCGGAGTAACTTGCGGAAGGGCACCAAGCGTCTTCATCGAGGGTCGCATCCGGACCCGCCAGTACGAGACGAAGGACGGCCAGACCCATTACATGACTCGAGCTCATCGCAGACCGCTTCGCCAACCTCGACCCCCGCCGAGCGGACGAGGACGACGGTCGGCGACGACACCCGGCGCGTAGGCCCGACCCGTCGGTCCCGGCAAGACGCCGAGCCGCCCGTGCCGGCGGCTGGCGGCGACGAGTTCGACGACCCCATCCCGTTCTGACCACTGCCAGCCTGCAGCCCGCACCTGAGGCCACCGATCGATGCTCGCCAGCCACGAGCCAAGAAGCGCGACGAGTACTACCGCGATCGACGTCGCCGCAAGGTCTGCGCCTTCTGCGCCGACAAGACCGTCCAGATCGACTACAAGGGAGGTCAACCGCCTGCGCCGGTACCTGTCCGAGCGGGCCGAAGATCGAGCCCCGGCGCAAGACCGGACCTGCGCCCAGCACCAGCGCGCAGCTCGGTGGCGCTGAAGCGCGCCCGCCACGTGGCCCTGCTGCCGTACGCACCGCCAACACCTTCGCCCTCGATCGGGCCGAGTCCGCTCGCCGCTGACCCGTGGCACTGACGCTCGCCCTGGCCGTCGGCGGGAGTCGGCGCCGGGTGTTCGGGGCGCTGCTCGGACTCGGAGGCGGGTGCCTCATCGTGCCGCATGCTCGCCCTCGGGCTCGGGCTGCCCTTCCGCGAGGCGGTCGGCGTCAGCCTGCTGGCGGTCATCGCGCACTCAGTCGGCGAGCGCCGCGACCTACCTGCGGCGCGAGCGCCGCGAACCTGCGCCTCGGGCCTGACCCTCGAGGTGCTCGACCGTCGTCGGCGCCATCGTCGGCGGCCTCGTCGCCTTCGCCCTCGACGAACGGCTGATTGCGCGGCGCCGTTCGCGCGTGCATGCTCCGTCACACGTGGCGGTCTCGATGGCCGGCAGCGTCGAGCGCCACGCATCCACCGATAAGTCGATGAGGCGACGTCATCCGCCCGATGCCGGCGCGGGATGCGGAGCAGACCATCAGCGACGCCGCCCACGGCCGCGCCGTCGGACTTAGCGGCCTCGCTCTCGCCATCCTGACTACCACGGTCAGGAACCTGCCGGCCGGGCTGCGCGTTGAGCGCGGTCTCGCCGGCGTGGTCTCGGCGCTGCTCGGCGTCGGCGGCGGCATCGTGCCAAGGTGCCGACCATGCGCCATCGGGTAGTCTGCCGCTGCGAGCCGCGACGGCGACGAGCAACCTCACCATCGGCGTCACGGCGTCAGCCAGCGCGCGCGCTCTACATCCTGGCGTGACTCGCGTCGATCCGCTCGGTAGCGGCGCCCGTCCTGGCGGGCACCTTCATCGGTGCTACCGCCGCAGCCGCGGATCGCGCCGCGCGTGCCGGTCATCGGTCCAGCTGGATCTTCGTCGTCGTCCTGCTCGTGCGTCGCCGTCCAGATGCTCATGCGGGCGTCGGTCCGGCGGGCTCGGCTGACCGTCACTGACCTCGCCGGCGGCGAGCGCCTGACGGCTGCAGCGTCGCGAGCCTGCACGACATCGGCGCGCGCGGCGTTCCGGGCTCATCCTGGCAGGGGTAGTCCTGATGCTGCCGACCGGCGTCCAACCGCTCGGCCGAGCGACGCACCGCCGCCGGGCCGCTCGGTCGACACCGTCATCGCTCGCAGCCTGCGAGCCGGAGGCGCTTCATCTGGCTCGGGCATCGGCTGACGATCATCCTGCCGGCCGCTGACCGTGCGCGGCGGCCTGGCGTCGGCTTCCGACGAGCCGGCGATCGGCGCGGGGCGATGACCGCCGGCGCTGGTGCTCATCGCGCTCCTCGCGTGCGCTGGATCGTGGCGACCGGGACGACGCTGACCATGGAGACGGCGGTCCTCCTGCGTGGTCGCGTTCGCGGATCATCCTCCTTGGCGCCGAGCTGTTCACGAACGGCATCGAATGGGTCGGTCGCAAGCTTGACCTGGCCGAGGGCGCGGTCGGCTCGGTGCTGGCTGCCGTCGGCACGGCCCTGCCGGAGACGATGATCCCGCTGGTGGCCATCCCTGGCCGGCGGAGCCGGAGGCTAGCCACGAGGTCGGCATCGGGCGCCATCCTGGGCGCGCCGTTCATGCTCGCGACGCTGGCCATGTTCGGTGACCGGTTGCGCGGTCCTTGCCAGCCGGACCGCGACGGCGGACGGGCGAGCGCGCATGGACATCGAGCCAGTCGTCGTCGGCAAGGATGTGCGGTACTTCCTGCTGACCTACGGCATCGCCATCGCCGTCGCCTTCACGCCGCTCGAGTGGACCTGGCGCGGCCGTGCCGCCGCCGTCATCCTCTTCGTTCTGTACGCCATCTACGTCCGCGCCCACTTCGCAGCCGGATCGCAGACCGGCCACGGCGGCGACCTGGCCCCGCTGCGCTTCCACCGCCTCGATCGCGGGCGCATCGAGCGGATCCGAGTCATCCCGCGACTGCGCGTCGTGTCCCTGCAGGTCATCTTCGCCCTGGGGCTCGATCATCGGCGGCGCGATCATCTTCGTCGACGCGGTCACGACCATCGCGGACAACCTCGGAGTGAGCGCCACGCTGCTGGCCCTGGTCATCGCGCCCATCGCGACCGAGCTGCCCGAGAAGCTCAACAGCATCCTCTGGGTCCGGCAGGGCAAGGACACGCTGGCCATCGGCAACATCTCCGGCGCCATGGTCTTCCAGGCCTGCTTCCCGACGGCCGTCGCGCTGCTGTTCGCTCCGGCACAGCTGGGCCGTATCGGGCCGGCTCGACGATCGCTTTCCTGTCGGCCGGCGATCGCCATTCGTCTCGACGGTCGCCATCTTCCTGCCGATGGCCCGCCGCTCCGCTGAGCGCGCGCGCACCTGCTCATCGGCGGTCGCCTTCTACCTCGCCTACCTCGCCGTCATCGTGGTCGGTGGCACGGGCACGACCTAGGGCTATACTCCCGGCCATGGTGACCGAGAACGAAACCCCGTCCGACGCCAGCGGCGTGCTGCCCCGCGAACGCCTCGTCGAGTGCTATCACGAGGGCCGGTTCATGCCCCTCCGCGACGCTCGCATCGGCGTCATGACGCACGCGTTCATGTATGGGACGGCCATGCTTCGAGGGCGTCCGTGCCTACTGGAACGCCGAGCAGGGTCAGCTCTTCCTGCTCAAGGGCGTGGAGCACTTCCGGCGCCTCCGGAACTCGGCGCGGGTGCTGATGATGGACCTGCCGCGCAGCCCGGAGTCGCTCGTCGAGCTGACCGTCGAGCTGCTGCGGCGCAACGAGTTCCGCGAGGACACGTACATCCGGCCGTCGGTCTACAAGTCGAGCCAGGCCATCGGCGTGCGGCTGCACGACCTGGAGCACGACTTCATGATCGTCTGCCTGCCCTTCGGCGATTACATCGACACGACGAGCGGCATCAGCACGATGACGACCTCCTGGCGGCGGGCTCCGACACGGCCATCCCGGCCCGGTCACAAGATCAACGGCGCCTACGTCAACAGCGCCTTCGCCAAGACGGACGCGATGCTCAACGGGCATGACGAGGCCATCGTCCTGACCGCCGACGGCCACGCGTCCGAGGGCAGTGCCGAGAACCTGTTCATGGTCCGCGATGGCCTGCTCGTCACGCCACCGGTCAGCGACGACATCCTCGAGGGCATCACCCGCGCCGCCATCATCGAGCTGGCACGGACGGAGCTGGGCCTCGAGACCGGTCGAGCGCTCGATCGACCGGACCGGAGCTCTACGTCGCCGAAGAGGTCTTCCTCGTCGGCACCGGCGCGCCAGGTCTCGCCGGTCACGCGCATCGACCACCGCGCGGTCGGCGAGGGGGTCATCGGCCCCGTCACCGGTCGCATCAAGGACGTCTACTTCGATGCCGTCCGCGGGCGCCTGCCCGCCTACGCCAGCTGGCTGACGCCGGTCTACTAGGCGACCCGCCAGGCCGGACGATCAGTCCGGAGGGGACCAGCTTCGGGGTCGCGGAGCCCGTGATGACGATCACGTCGGCCGTCACCAGCGGGATCGTGCTTGAGCACCGCCTTGACGCCCAGGGCTGCCCTCGAGCGAGGCGATGGTCTGGGTCATCTCGGCCTCGGCGCCGTTGTAGACCGTGACCACCGGGCGCGTATAGCGTGCCCGGTCGGCGCGGCCGCCACCGGCCGTCGGAATCGGTCGCGTCCATGCCCAGGTAGTCGAGGTAGTCGGCGATGTTGGCGGCCTGGCCCGTGGCCCCCGACCCGTTGAGGACCCACACGACCGCGCGCCTCCTCGCCCAGCTGACCGCGTGTGCGTTCGGAGGCCTTGTCGACCGTGAAGACGTTCTTGACCGCGCGTCGGATGGGCTTGAGCTTGGGCGTCAGGGAGTAGCACCGAGAGGCACTCGACCCTGGTAGGTCGGAGGCGTGAAGACGAGCGACCGGACCTCCTGGCGTCGACCTTGGCCGGCCAGGCCGACGAGCGCCGGGAAGAGCTCGGCCGGGATGTCGGTATGGATCGACGGACTTGAGCGTGGAGACGAGCTCCTCGAGCTGGCCGGGCTCGAGCAGGCTGGTCGGGATCGACCATCCGCTGGCGCAAGGACGTGATGACGCGCTGCTGTCGTTGGGCGCGGTCGAAGTCCGACGTCTTGTGGCGCGCGCGGGCATACGCCAGCGCCTGCGTCCCGTCCATGTGCTGGAAGCCGCTCGGGATGTAGAGGTTGTAGGAGTTGCCGCCGCCGATGCGGGTAGTGGTCGTCCGCGACCGGCAACTGGACGTCGATGGCCACGCCGCCGAAGGTGTCGACGATCTTCTTGAAGCCGTCTGAAGTCGACCTCGATGTAAGCACGGATGTCGATGCAGTGAGGCTCGCCGAGGGCGCCCTTGATGGCCGTTGAAGCCGCGCTCCCGGCTCTTGCTGCCGGGAAAGAGGTTGGCCTGCCCGCGGGCCCGAGCCCAGAGGCTGCTGATCTTGGCCGATAGACGCCGCCGTAGAAACCGTAGGCCCGCCAATTGCGGCGGCAGTGGGCACGTCGACCGTGTCGCGCGGCAGGCTGAGCATCGCCACCTGCGTTGGTGACCGGATCGATGCTGGCGACGATCATCGTGTCGGTGTTGTAGGAGGTCTGGTCACCCCGCCTGTCGACACCGAGCAGCAGGATGTTGAGGCGCTTCTTGCCGTCCCAGGTCGGTGCCACCGGTTCGGCGGTCGGCTCGCCCGGACTCGGTCGGGGCCGTGCTTCGGCCGTCGGTCGATGGCGCCCAGGGCGTCGGTCGGCTCGTCAGAGGCCAGGGCGTCGGTCGCGTCGGCGTCTTCGTCATCGGCCGCCGTTGCCGATGGAGGTCACCAGGTCGTAGGCGATGAGGTCGTAGCGAGCCACGGCAGACGTGGGCGATCGAGGCCACCAGGACGACCGACATGAGGCCGGCGATGGCGACCGGGTGCCAGTGGATGCGCGGTCGCCCGAGGCGCGCCGCCTCGGCCGATCCGGTCATCGCGTTCGCGGCAGAGGCCAGGCGGAAGGCGTCGACGATGGCGACCACGCGATAGGCCAGGAGCAGAAGGTCGACGACGAGGATGGCCAGCAACGTGGTCGGGCTGGACGCCTCAGCCAGCGAGACCCAGGCGCGTCCCTGGGTTGATGAGCAGACCGCCACCCAGGGCGACGATCATGATCATGGGCGCAGCGAACGCCAGCGCCACGGCCGTAGAAGCCGACGTAGGCCTGACCGAGGCCGGGAAGAGAAGAGACAGAAAGGCGGCCGCGAAGGGCTGATCGGTGCCGGCCCTCGTCACGGGGGCGCTGGCAGCATCGGGCGGGATGATACCCCGACCGTCTGCAGACGCGTCGCGGCGGACGCGGAGGTGGCTTCGGCTATCCTTGCCTGGCATGCCCTCCAGACAGCCCATTCTCGCGCCGTCGCCAGCCTGCCCGATTTCCCAGCCCAGGAGCTCGACGTCCTGGCGCAGTGGCGCGAGCGGCGCACCTTCGCTCGCCTGCGGGCACAGAACGCGGGCGGACCGACCTGGTCCTTCCTGGACGGCCCCATCACGGCCAACAACCCGATGGGCGTCCATCATGCCTGGGGGTCGGGCCTACAAGGACCTCTACCAGCGCTAGCCACGCCATGCTCGGCGACGACCAGCGCTACCAGAACGGCTTCGACTGCCAGGGGCTGTGGGTCGAGGTCAACGTCGAGCGCGAGCTCGGCTTCACCAGCAAGCGCGACATCGAGGCGCTACGGCATCGCGCGAGTTCGTCAGCCTCGTGCAAGCAGCGCGTCCTGACGCTACGCGCGCACGTCAGACCGAGCAGTCCATCCGCCTCGGCATGTGGATGGACTGGAACGACCCGCACGAGCTGCGCCGGCTGCGCGACCTGCTCGGCCGCGGACCCGACGCCACGGTCACCGTCGCAGGGACCCGACGGCCCGGTCACCGACACCGTCGAGATGATCGTCGGGCGGCTCGGGCATGCCCGACCTGGGCGGCTCGTACTTCACGTTCAGCAACGAGAACAACGACCTCATCTGGGGCTTCCTCGCCGAGTGCCACCGGCGCGGCTGGCTGTACAAGGGCCACGACACGATGCCCTGGTGCGCGCGCTGCGGGACGGGCATCAGCCAGACCGAGATGACCGAGGGCTACGCAGGATCGCGAGGATCCCGGTCTGACCGTCCGGCTGCCGCTCGTCGATCGACCCGGCGAGTCGCTGCTCGTCTGGACGACGACGCCGTGGACGCTGACCTCGAACGTGGCGGCGGCGGTCGGCGAGGCCATCAGCTACGTCCGGATCCGGCAGGGCGAGGACGTCTTCTGGCTCGGCCGAGGCACGCTCAAGGCGGCGGTCGTCGGACCGTTCGAGGTGCTCGAGGAGCGGCCGGGTCGCGACCTCGTCGGCTGGCGCTACGCCGGCCCGTTCGACGAGCTGCCCGCGGTCCGCAAGGCGTTCGGCGCCTGGGTCGCGCCCGACGGGAGCAGCCCGTACGAGCATCGCGTCGTCGCCTGGGACGAGGTCGGCGAGGACGAGGGGACCGGCATCGTCCACATCGCACCCGGCTGCGGCGCCGAGGACTTCCAGCTCGGCAAGCGTCTCGGGCTGCCGGTCATCGCGCCGCTCGACGAGGTCGGGCATCTTCATCGAGGGCTTCGGGTGGCTGTCCGGTCGCGACGTGCCGTGACGTCACCGAGCCGATCATCGAGCGACCTCAAGCAGCGACGGACCGCTTCTACCGCCTCGAGACGATCACGCCACCGCTACCCGCATTGCTGGCGCTGCGGCACGCCGCTCGTCTTCCGGCTCGTCGACGAGTGGTTCATCAGCATGGGCGAGGTCTACGACCAGCCGCGCGAGACGCTGACCACGGAGCAGGTCGACGCGAGCCTGCGCTACCAGATCATGGAGGTCGTCGACCAGATCCGCTGGATCCCGTCGTTCGGCTACGAGCGAGAGCTCGACTGGCTGCTCAACATGCAGCGACTGGATGATCAGCAAGAAGCGCTACTGGGGCCTGGCGCTGCCGATCTACGACTGCGCCGCCGTGCGGCACGGTCGACGGTCGTCGGCGGGCGCGAGGAGCTCCAAGAGCGGGCCATCGATGGCTGGGAGGCGTTCGAGGGCCACACGCCGCACCGGCCGTACGTCGACGCCGTCGCGATCGCCTGCACCGGCTGCGGCGCGCCGGTCGCGCGCATCCGCGACGTCGGCAACCCGTGGCTCGACGCCGGGATCGTGCCCGTTCTCGCACGCTCCACTACCGCGAGGATCCCGACTACTGGGCGCAGTGGTTCCCGGCCGACTTCATCACCGAGAGCTTCCCGGGCCAGTTCCGCAACTGGTTCTACTCGATGCTCGCGATGAGCACGGTCCTGCGCCGCGAGGCGCCGTTCAAGACGCATCTTCGGCTACGCCACTCTGTCGTCGGCGAGGACGGCCGCCCGATGCACAAGAGCTGGGGCAACGCGATCGAGTTCGACGAGGCCGCCGATCGGATGGGCGTCGACGTCATGCGCTGGATGTACGCCAAGGCGCGGCCCGAGGACAACATCCTGTTCGGCTGGCACGCCGCGGATGAGGCGCGCCGCGAGCTGCTCGGTCCTGTGGAACGTCTACTGCGCTTCTTCGTGACCTACGCCCGCCTCGCCGGCTGGCGTCCCGACGACGCGCAGGCGCCGCCGGTCGGCGAGCGCCACGGTGCTCGATCGCTGGCTGCCTGACCGGGCAGCCGGCGTGGCGGCCGAGGTCGGCCGCAGGCTCGACGACTTCGACGCCGCGGCGAGCGCGCGCGCGCCCTGTCGAGCTTCGTCGACGACCTCTCGACCTGGTATCTGCGCCTCAGCCGGCGTCGGTTCTCGCGAGCCGGCGACGCCCGATCGAGCGCGGGCGCGTTCGCGACGCTGCACGCGGTCCTGGTGGCGACCGAGCGGCCTGCTGGCGCCCGATCCTGCCGTTCCTCGCCGAGTCGATGTACGACAACCTGACCGTCGGAGCTGCCCGGCGCGACCGACTCGCGTCCATCTCACCGCGTGGCCGACGGCCGCGCCTCGAGCGCGGACCGCGACGAGGGCCTGGAGACGTCGATGGCCATCGCTCGCCGCGCGGTCGAGCTCACGCGCACCCTGCGGTCGAGTGCCAAGCATCCGCCCGCACAGCCGCTCGCCGCGGCCTGGCTGGCGGTCCCCGGCCGAGCGGCGGCGCCTGACGCCGGCGCTGCTCGAGCTGGTGGCCGCCGAGGCCAACGTCCACACGGTCGACGGTCATCGACGACGAGTCGGAGCTCGTCGAGCGTCGCGTGAAGCCTCTGCTGCCGACGCATCGGGAAGCGGCTGGGCGCGTGCCATCCCCGCGGTCATGGCCGCGGCCCGCTCCGGCGCGGTCGAGTTCCTGGCCAGACGGGGCGTCGCGCCTGGCGGCGTGTCGAGCTGGCCGCCGACGAGGTCGAGATCCAGGCGGCGCCGCGACCGGGCACCGCGGTCGCTGCCGACGACGGGCTGGTCGTCGTGCTCGACACGACGCTGACCGACGAGCTGCGCCTCGGAGGGCGACGCGCGCGAGATCCAGCGGGCGATCCAGGAGCTGCGCCGGACCGCTGGCCTCGAGCTGGACGACCACATCCGACTCTGGCTGACATGGACGCCGGTCTGGCCGACGCGACTCGGAGCCGCGGTCGAGCGGCTGGCAGCGGACACGCTTGGCCGACGAGCTCCGGCTGGCCTCGCCACCCGACGGAGCGACGGCCGAGACGGTGGAGGTCAGCGGCGGGCGCGTCGGCATCGGCCTGGAGCGGATCCCGTGAGCGAGGCTCGACCGACGGCGGCCGCGGAGGGGACCTCGAGCCCGGCGGCGCTCGGCGCGGCCGGTGCCGCCGGGGGTCCGGCGGTCGACACCGGCAGCGCAGACCTGACACGGCGACCTGCGCGCGAGCGCCTGCGGCGCTGGCTCGTCTTCTTCGGGCTCGCCATCGGCGTGGTGGTGGTTCGCCGACCAGGCGTCGAAGGCGGTCATCGACAGCGCGTTCAAGCTGGCATCGACGCAGGGCACGATCGCCGGCTTCGCCAGAGCCGACCCAGGTCATCGGCGACCTCGTGCGCATCGCCAAGTCGTACAACGACGGCGGCCTGTTCGGCCTTTCGATGCCGCAGCGCCGATCCTCGCCCTGGCCAGCCTGGTCGTCATCGGCATCCTGGTCGTCGTCCAGGCGCGCGAGCGGGCCGCGAGCTTCGTGGCTGACGACGGTCGCGCTCGGGCTCCTGCTTGGCGGCGCGATCGGCAACCTGCTCGATCGGCATCCGCTTCGGCTACGTCATCGACTGGGTCGACATGGGCATCGGCGGCTGGCGCTTCTATACCTTCAACGTCGCCGACTCGGCGATCAGCATCGCCATCGTCCTGTTGCTCGCGGCGGCCATCTTCGGGCGCTGCAGCCTGCGGACGAGGCCGGTCGCTGAGATGGTCGGCCGGGTGCGTGGTCGCGGTGCCCGGAGCGCCGCGGGCACCCGGGCCGACCGCTTCGTGGCCGATGCCGCCGGCCTCTCGCGCGCTCGTACGTCCAGCGGCTCATCACCGAGGGCCGGCTGACGTCTGGCGGCGCGCGCGATCAAGGCCAATGCCGTCCTCCGGGCCGGCGACGAGCTGGAGCTCGACGTGCCCCGAGGTCCGTCCGCTCGAGCTCGAGGCCGGAGGCCATCCCGCTGACCGTGGTCTACGAGGACGCCGACCTGCTGATCATCGACAAGCCGGCCGGCCTCGTCGTCCATCCGGCGCCGGGCCACGCGAGCGGCACGCTCGTCAATGCGCTGCTCGCCCGAGACGGCAGCTTCGGCGGCATCGCCGGCGTCGCAGCGACCGGGCATCGTCCATCGGCTCGACCGCGACACGAGCGGGCTGATCATGGTCGCCCAGAACGACGCCGCCCAGGCCCATCTGATGGCGCAGCTCAAGGCGCGCCGGGTGAAGAAGACGTACCTCGCGCTGGTGGCCGGTTCGCGTCGGCGCCGCGGTCGGCCGGATCGAGGCGCCGATCGGCCGCGACCCGCGGCACCGGACGCGGATGGCCGTGGTGCCGGACGGCCGGCCCGAGCGTGACCGGGCTACCGGGTCCGCGAGCGATTCGAGGGCTGGACGCTGCTCGAGCCTCGACCTCGTCACCGGACGCACCCACCAGATCCGTGTCCACCTGGTCGCCATCGGCCACCCGGTCGCCGGTGACCCGGTCTACGCGCACGGGCCTCGCGCGGCGCGGTCCGGACAGGCCTCGACCGCCTGTTCCTCCACGCCTGGCGGCTGGAGCTCATGGCGCCGTCCGGCGATCGCCTCATCCGAGCCGAGGCGTCGCTCCCCGACGACCTCGAGCGGCCGCTGGCTGAGCTGCGGCTGATGGTCGCAGGCGTCGTCCGATGAACGGGGTCGGGTCGGATGACCGGCAGCTCGCGACCGACCGTGGAGCGGACACGGCCCGACCGCATGATCGGCGGCGCTCGAGGCGGAGCCCCGGGCGCCATGCTGGTCATCATCTAGCGGGCCGTCCGGCGTGGGCAAGGACACCATCATCGAAGCGCTCCGGCGGCGACCGCATGACCCGGAGCTGACGTACGTCGTGACCTGCACGACGCGCGAGCGCCGCGGCCCGGCGAGGTCGACGGGCAGCAGCTACCACTTCATGAGCCAGGCCGCGTTCACCGAGCTCCGTGACGCTGGCGAGCCTGCTCGAGTCGGCTGAGGTCCACGGCCACTGGTACGGCACGCCTCGGCGACAGGTGCGCGACGCACTCGCAGGCCGGCCGCGACGTGATCCTCAAGATCGATGTCCAGGGCGCCGCCGCGGTCAAGGCGCGAGCCTCGAACGCCCTGCTCATCTTCCTGGTCCCGCCGTCGCTCGAGGACGCTCTTCGGGCGCCTCCGTGCCGGGCGACCGAGACCGCCGATGAGCTGGAGAGTCCGGCAGCGCAACGCCGCCGTCGAGCTGGCCCGCTCGAGGACTACGACCACGTGGTCGTCAACGAGACCGGCGAGGTGGACCGGACGGCGGCCGCCATCGACGCCATCCTGGACGCCGAGCAGCGCTCGCCATCCACGGCGCAGGGTCCGACTCTGACGGCGAGCATGTTCGAACCGAACACGGTCGAGGTCGCCGTCGATGCGGTCGGCGCGGCCGGCGGCAGGACTTATACCTACACGGTCCCCGATCGATCTCGCCGGCCTCGGCTGCCGGCGAGGCGGTCATCGTCGAGTTCGGCCGACGCCGAGGCACTCGGCATCGTGCTCGGCCCGGTCGCCGCGCCCGACGGCATGACCACGGACCTCAAGCCCATCCTCGAGCGGGTCCGATCCGAGGGCCCGTTGCTGCCGCCGCTGCAGCTCGCTCCTGGCCCGCGTCATCGCCCGTCACTACCTCGCGCCGGCGGCGATGGTCGTTCCGTGCCGCGCTGCCACCCGGGACGCTCGAGCGCCTGGAGTACGTCGCCCGGGTCGCCGCGGGCCGCGGACGGGGCGGCGACTCGCGCGGGTCGCCGAACGAGCTCCACGATCGACGCAGCGACGCCGCTCGACGCCGAGCTGCTGGCGCGGGTCGCCGAGGCCGGCCCGCTGGCATCGCGGTCGCCCGCCTGACCGGAGCGCGTGATCGCGCGGCCACCATCCGACGGCTGCGCGCGCTCGGCTGCCGCCGGCGCCATCGATCTCGCCTGGGAGCTGCGACCGCCGAGCGTGCATCGCCGGTACGTAGCGCCTCGTCCGCCTGACGGACGACGAGTCGGGCGGCGCGTGGCCCGGACCGGCCGGCGGGCGGACGACCGCTGGGCCCACGACAGCGGGCGGCGATCGCGATGCTGGCCGACGATCCGCGAGCCGGCCGTGCCGGCGCCGGAGATCGTCGGCGCGCTTCGGCAGCGGTGCGGTCACCAGCCTCGCCGCACGAGGGCTCGTCGAGCTCGAGGCCACGGTCGCCGATCGGCTGCCGTATGCGGAACGCGATCGCCACGCACCGGCCATGCCGGCCGGCGCGGCGCTGAACGCCGACCAGGCGTTGGCCACGGCCGCGATCGTGCCGCGCGGTCGAGGCGGGTCCGCGTCGACCTTCCTGCTCGATGGCGTGACGGCGGCTGGCAAGACGCGCGGTCACGTGGCGGCCGTCGCGGCCGCTCGTCGGCTCGGTCGCGGGGCCCTCGTGCTGCGTGCCGGAGGTCGCCCTCGCCACGCCCTTGCTGGACCGGTTGCGCACCGAGACGTCCGAGGATGTGGCCATCCTGCACGCCGGCCTCAGCGAAGGCGAAGCGAGCCGATGAGTGGCGGCGGATCCGGGAGAACGGCGTCGGTGTCGTCGGTCGGCACGCGGACCGCGCCTCCTGGCACCGATCGCCGACCTCGGGGTCTGATCGTCGTCGACGAGGAGCACGACGCCGCCTACAAGTCCGATCGGACGCCGCGCCTCCAGGCCCGCGACATGGCCGTCGAGCTCGGCCGGCTGGCGTCGGCGCCGGGTCGTCCTGTCCAGCGCCACGCCGGACGTGGCCACCATGGGCGGCGTCGCCGACGGGCGCACATCGAGCGCATCACGCTTCGGGAGCAGGCCGATCGGTCGGGCGCCCGTGGTCGATGTCGTCGACCTCCGCCGTGGAGCTTGCCGATGGCAACCGGTCGCTGCTCTCCGCGGCGCTGGCCGACGGCGCTGGCGAACCTGACACGGACGCCGGCGATCGGGCCATCCTGGTGCTCGATCGTCGCGGCACCGCCAGCATCGTGCTGTGCCGGCGACTGTGGCTACGTCCAGGTCTGCCCGGAGTGCCAGCGGCCGCTCGGTCTTCCATGCCACCGGCATGGCACTGCGCTGTCACCACTGCGGCGCGACGGCGCCCGCCGCGCCACGCGTTGCCCCGCCTGCGGGTCTGCCCCGGATCCGCTACCTCGGGCGGGCGGCACGCGAGCGCCTGGAGCGCGAGGTTCGGTGACCGGTTCCCGAGCCTGCGCGTCGGACGCCTCGACCGGGACGTCCTGGAGCGCAACGGTGCTGCCGATCGCGTCCATCGACGCACTTCGCCGATGGAGCCCTGGACGTCGCTCGTCGGCACCCGCCCGGTGACCAAAGGGCCTCGACATCGCTGCCGTGGCCCCTGGTCGGCATCGTGTCCGCCGACATCGCCTCTGAACCTGCCCGGACGAGCGCGGCGCCGAGCGGACCGGCCAGCTCCTGCGCCAGGCGATCGGTACGGGCGGGGAGGGGAGCGAGGCCGGGCCGCGCCATCATCCAGACCTACGTCCGGACCACCGCAGCCATCCGCGCGGTGGCCGACGGCAGACACGCGAGACCTTCTATCGCGATGAGCTGGCGGCCGCGCCGACGCTTCCGGCGCGCCGCCCGTTCGGGCGCTCATCAAGCTCACGCATGGTCGCGCCCGAGGATCCGAGCGCGGCCGAAGCCGCAGGGCGAACGATGGCTGGCGACCCTGCGGACGCGTGGCGCAGGAGGCGGGCAGCGCACGACGGCATCGTCCCTGGGGCCCGGTTCCCGGCCATAGTGTCGCCCGACGGCGAGGCCGCCGCTGGCGCTTCCATCTGGTCCTCCGGGGGCACGGATCCGGGCGCCGTCCTGCGCGCGACCCGGGCCTGCGCAGCGCGTCGAGCGTCGACCCTGAGGCCTCCTCGAGGTTGCCGGCCGCGGAGCGCCCGACGGTGCCTCGTGCTGCTCGACCATGAGCGTCATCCCCATCGTCACGCTCGGCGATCCGCGCCTGCGCCTCGAAGGGCGAGCCCGTCGACAGCTTCGGCGCGTACCTCCACGCGCTGCTCGACGACATGACCGAGACGATGCGCGACGCGCCCGGCGTCGGCCTCGCCGCGCCCCAGGTCGGCATCGCGCTGCAGGCCTGCGTCATCGAGGTCGAGGGTCAGCTGCACGAGCTGATGAACCCGCGCATCGATCGCGGCCGCCGGCGACGATCGCGATCTCGAGGGCTGCCTCTCGATCCCGGGCTACGTGGCCTACGTGACCGCGCCGGGAGCGGGTCTGGGTCGTCGCCCAGAACCGCTTCGGCACGCGCGATCAAGGTCGCCGGCAGCTGGCCTGCTCGCGCGCGCGCTGCAGCACGAGCTCGACCACCTGGCGGGCAAGCTGTACATCGACTACCTCGATCTCGATGGACGACCTCATCTCGGTCGCCCAGTCTCGGCGCGGGCGACGACGTCGAGGACCGCGGAGCCGGCGACACCGCTCGCGTGACCGTGAGCGGCGCCGGGCCGTGCTTCTTCGGCAGCGGCGCGTTCGCGGTCCCCATCCTCGACGCGCTCGACGAGGCATCCCTCGGTCGAGGTCGTGACGGTCGTCAGCGCCCCGCGCCGGCCGGTCGGCCGTGGCGGCACCGTGACCGCCGACCCCGGTGCAGCGACGAGCCGAGACGTTGGGATCTGCCGACCGTGACGCCCGAGCGCCTGCGGCGCCCGGAGCCCGTCGAGGCCGTCGCTCGGCTGGCGCCCGGACCTGCTCGTGCTCGCCGACTACGGCCAGCTCGTGCCCGCCGGCGATCCTGGCCTGCCGGCCGCATGGCGCGCTGAACCTGCATCCGTCGCTGCTGCCCCGACATCGCGGCGCGACAGCTGATCCCGGCCGCCATCCTCGGCGGGCGATCGCGAGACAGGCGTCAGCCTGATGCCGCATGGACGCTGGCCTCGACAGCGGGCCGATCGTCGCCCAGACGCCGTCTGCCGCTCGATGGCACCGAGACCGCCGCCGGAGTCTCGAGCGCCGTCTCGCCGGAGGCTGCGCGCCGACCTGCTGGCCGTACATCGATCGCGGCCTGCGCTCCGCGGGCGCGCTGCCGGCTCGTGCGCCAGGCATCCGATGGGACGCGACCATGACCCGGCCGCTGCGCCGCGACGACGGCCGCCTCGATCCATCGTCGAGCGTCGTGCACAGTCGAGCGCATGGTCCGCGCGCTACCAGCCGTGGCCCGGCTGCTGGTTCAGATCGCCCTTCGGGCGTGATCGTCGTCTGAGGCCGCCCAGGCGGTCCCGTCAGCGGCCGACCGGGCGCGCCCGGCAGGTCGGCGGACTGCGCCCAGGCACCATCGCCGCCGACGGGGACGGTCTGGCCATCGACGTCCGCCGACGGACGCGCTGCGCCTGCTCGAGCTGCAGCTTGCCGGCGGCCGGCGCGCTGGCAGCCTCGGCGCGCAGTCGCCCGGCCTCGTCGGCAGCCGAGTCGCCGGTCCCTCGCTAGGATGAGCGCCGCCATGCCCGACGCCGACCACGACCGAGCCGAGCTTCCGCTGCTCGTCGCCGCGCGGCCCGGCGCCAGGGATCCCCGGCCCGGGCTCAGGCGGCCTGCCGCCCGGGCGCTGAGCGCCTGGATGGTCGAGCATCATGCAGCCGACCTATCGAGCACGGCAGGTGGCCGACGACGTGTGGGGCAAGTCGGCGGCGGATTCGAGACGATGCGCACGCTGCCGGCCGCCTTGCCGACCTGACTTGGCCGAGGCCTTCCGTGTCGAGACGATGACCTCGACGCTCGTTCCGGGCCGGCGACGGCAGGCTGACCGAGAAGGCGCTCCACACGCTCGATGACGGGCGGACTCATCGAGTCGGTCCTGATGCGCTATCCGGCGCGTGGCCGGCGCAGCGCGAGCGACACACCGTGTGCATCTCCAGCCAGGCCGGCTGCGCGGTGGGCTGCCCGTTCTGCGCCACCGGCGGAGCTGGGCTTCATGCGCGACCTCGAGACCGCCGAGATCGTCGACCAGGTCCGGACCTGGCAGCGCGCCGCCTGGCGCCGGAGCGGCCGACGGGTGACCAACGTCGTCTTCATGGGCATGGGCGAGCCGCTGCTGAACATCGAGCGGGTCATCGCAGCCGCCGAGGCCATCACCGATGCGCGTCGCTTCGGCCTCGGGCGCGCGTCACGTGACGATCTCCACCTAGCGGCGTCGTGCCGGGCATGGAGCGCCTGACTGCGCTGACCGGCCGCAGTACACGCTGGCGGTGTCGCTGCACGCGGCACGACCGGCCGCTGCGCGACGTGCTGGTGCCCTCAACCGACGCTACCCCGTGCTCGAGCGTGGTCGCGCCGCGTCCGACTACGCACGGATGACCGGCCGCCGCGTGAGCTACGAGTCGGTCATGATCGACGGCATCAACGACACCCTCGCCGACGCCGCAGGCGATGGCGCAGACTCCTGTCCGGTCGGTCGGCCCACGTCAACCTCATCCCCATGAACCCGGTCGCGCACACCCCATGGCAGCCGAGCCGGGCCGAGCGCATCGCGGACTTTGCCGAGGTGCTGCGTTCGGCGCGGCATCGACGGACGACCATCCGCCGGAACCGCGGCATCGAGATCGGCGCGGCCTGCGGCCAGCTGGCAGCCGAGCTCGCCGAGCACGCCGACGCCGGACGCCATCCAGCGGCAGCCGCGAAGCCGGCTCGGGCGAGAAGCAGCGCCGCCCTGGTCGACGTGGCGCGATGAATGCGTCCGGCCCGATCATCGCGCGCCGAGCATCCTGACGGCCGACTTCGGCAACCTCTTCCAGGTCGTCCGCGCGCTCGAGAGGCCGGGCGTCGACCGTCTCCACCTCGGCGTGATGGATGGACACTTCGTGCCCAACCTGACCTTCGGTCCCGATGTCGTGGCGGCCATCCGTCGGCTGACGCCGACTGCCGCTCGACGTGCATCTGATGATCGACCAGCCAGCGCAGTTCATGGCGCCGCTTCCTGCGCGCCGGCGCCGACTCGGTGACCTTCCACGTCGAGGCGCCGGCGGGCCGAGAGGGTCAAGCGTGAGAGCCTGCAACGGATCCGAGACGAAGGCCGGCCTGGCCGGTCTGGCCATCTCGCCGGGCACGCCGGTCGCCAGCCTGATGCCGTACACGGACCGACTCGACATCGCCATGGTCATGACCGTCGTCCCGGGCGCCGGCGGTCAGCGCTTCACTGGCGGACGAGGCCCACAAGATCGCCGACGCTCGGCCGGCCGTCGCCATCGGCGCGCCGCCGGCGAGATCCACGTCGGATGGCGGCGTGAACCGGGAGCACGGCCGGCACCGTGGGTGCCTTCGGGGCGGACGTCCTGGTCGTCGGCTCCGCGCTCTTCCAGCGCGGTCGCGATACGGCGAGCCGAGGTCGACCTCGTGCGACGCGCGGCCTGGGCCGACGCTGGCACGTGCGCGATGCGGCGACGATGACCGCGCCGCTACCCTAGGAAGGCTCCAGCCAGCCGACCCGGAGGATCCCATGCGCCTGCTGCTTCCAGCGCGTCACTCGTGCGTCGGTGACGGTCGACGGCGAGGTCATCGGACGGATCGGGCGCGGCCTGATGGTCCCTGGTCGGCGTGGGTCACGATGACGACGAAGCCCGGGCGAGCACTGGCCAGGACGAGTGGCGGACCTGAGGATCTTTCGCGACACCGAGGGCAGACCAACCTGCAGCCTCGCTCGATGTCGGTGGTTCGGCGCTCGTGATCAGCCAGTTCACGCTCTACGGCGACACCCGGAAGGGCCGCCGGCCGTCAGTTCCTCGACGCAGCGCCGCCACGACGCGCGGCGGAGGCCCTCTACGAGCGGTTCGCCGACGCCCTGGCGGGTCGCAGGCGTACCCGTGGAGCGCGGCATCTTCGGGCGCCGAGATGGAGGTCGAGCTGATCAACGACGGCCCGATGACCATCTGGCTCGATAGCGCGACCTGATCGGACCGGACATGGTTCGACGCCGGGTCAGGACCCGGGTCATCAGAGCACGCGATGGCCGTGTGCGTGCTCAGGCTGTCTTGCGCATCGTCCGCCGGCAGCGCAGGCAGACCAGGATGCGTGTCGCGGTGCCGCCACGTTCGACGCGCAGAGGCTGCAGGTTGGGCTCCATCCGGCGATGGGCACGGACGCGGTTCACGCCGCTCGATTGGGGGTTGAAGCCACCCATCGAGACTTTGCCGCAGATGGCGCAGGAGCGAGCCATGGGACCTCGATCAGCGCACGGGAATGGGAGGGTCGAGCGGTCGTCCGACCGGACGGCTGGAGTACTATACCACGCGACGGACGAGCGTCCGGCAGGGAGCGGAAGAGAGACCGATCGATGGCGGAGTCGCCGATGCCGGGTCGCGGCCTCGTGACGCGTCGCGCCGTCGGTGATGTCGTCCGCCGCGCGGCTCATCGGCTCCTACGGCGTCGTCGCGGTCTCCGGCCCGCGGCCATGGCGTGGCGCGCTGGCCTGGATGCGGGCGCGCCACACCCGGTGTTCGGGTCCGGCTCGGACCGCCACTGAGCCGTCGACCTCTACCACCTCTCGGTGGCACGCGGCGTGCCCTACGTCGCCGAAGGTGGCACGCAACGTGGACTCGGCCGGCCGCTACCGCGTCCGTCAGGCCCTCGGCCGGGAGATCGACGAGCTGGCCGATCCACGTCGACCGGCTGCGCCACGGTCAGCCTTCGACCGACGTCGGCAAGGCGCGAGACGGCAGCCAGCAGCTCGACGGCCGCGAACCCCGAGCGACCACCCCCGACGCTGAGGCACCGTCCGTCGAAGCCGGCCCGGGGGCGGCGTGAGTCGGCGCTCCGCCGATGGCGCGGCGCTGCTCCGTGCCTTCACGCACCGCGGTGGCACATTTCGAGGCTCACGTCGACGCCATCGATGCCCTCAACGTCTTCCCGGTGCCGGACGGGGACACCGGGCACCAACATGATGGCCACGCTTGCGCTCGGCGCTCGACGAGAGCCGATGACCGTCCCCGAGGAGGCGAGCAGTGACGCGGGCCGGGTCGCGGCGGCGATCTCGTTCGGGGCCCTGATGGGTGCGCGCGGGAACTCGGGCGTCATCCTCAGCCAGGTCTTCCGGGGCATGTCGGAGGCGGTCAAGGGCCGCAAGCGCATCAACGGGCTCGACCTCGCCCACGCGCTCGCCGCCGGCCGCGTGACCGCCTATGCGGCCGTGCGCCAAGCCGGTCGAGGGCACCATCCTGACCGTCATCCGGGAGCGCCTCGGCGGCGGCCGATCGCCAGCGCCGAGCGCGAGCACGGACATCGAGACCGTGCTGACCGCGACCGTCGAGGCAGGCCGAACGGGCGGTGGCCACGGACGCCATCCCTGCTGCCCATCCTGCGCGAGGCCGGCGTCGTCGACTCGAGAGTGGTGAGGAGGACTCTATCGGCTGTTCCAAGGGCGCGCTCCTGCATCTCGTCGGCGGGGCAGAGCCGTCGGACCGCAGGCGCGAGGCGATGGCGGAGGCGCCACCGTCGGGCGACGCTCGTGGCCCACGCCGACGAGGGTTTCGGCTACGAGACCATGTTTCCCTGCTGACGGCCGGTCAGCGCGCCCTCGACCTCGATGCGGTCACGCAGCGCCCTGGATGGCGCTGGGCGAGTCGGTCCCTCGTCGCCGGGTGATGCACGAGCGATCAAGGTCCACATGTGCGCAACGAGCGCCCGGATGCGGTCATCGCCCTACGGCCTGTCATTGGGAAGCCTGTCGCGCATCAGCGTCGAGAGACCTCGACAACCAGGCCCGCGGCGTGCGGGAAGCCCGGGCCGACGCCTTCACCGGGGCGCCATCGGGTGTCAGGGACTGCGCCTCGAGCAGAGGCGGTCGCGGTCGAGCCGCGCTCGGCGTGGCGCCGTGCTTCGACGGGCGAGTCCAGCTTGCGGCGGTCGAACGGCAGGCGCGACGGGGATGGGCTGTCGGTGGTGGCCAGTCGCCGACCGGCGACGGCATCGAGCGGCTCGTTGGGCAGCGTGCTGCCGGTCAGCCTGCAGGCGGGCGGGCGCGGGCCACGGTCGCCACTCGTCCGCCGGCGCGGGCAATCGGCCAGCCCGTCGACCGGCGAGCTGCGCGCGCATCATCCGCGAGGCGCCGACCAGACACGTCATCGTCCTGCCCAACAACCCGAACGTGGAAGGCTGGCGGCTGCGGCGACAGGCGGCCGGCCGCGGTGCCCGAGCAAACGCGTGGCGGTGGTGCCGACCCGCAATGCCGCATGGCGGGGGCATCGCCGCGCTCTCTGGCAGCAGCGGACCACGCAGCGGCGCGGACGAGAACGCCGCGATCATGCTCAGAAGGCCGCGCGCGCGGCATCGCAGTCCGCTCAGGTCACCGACGCGGTCCGCGCGACGCCCGGATCGGCGAGCCGACTGGAATCCCAAAGAAGGGCCGGGCGATCGATGCTCGATCCCGGCGACCGGCGGACTTCGGTTCTGCCGTCGGCGGCGCGCGATGCGAGCGCCGTGGGGTGGCGGCGTGCTCAAGGAGGAGGACGCTGAAGGCCAGCCTCGAGGCCGAAGCTGCTGGCTCATCGCCGATCTATCGCGCCGGGACCGGCAATCGGCACTCGACAGAGGCCGGAGGCGCGCGAGCAGCGCCAAGCGACGGGGGCCTTCGCAGGGCGTCCTGACGATCCGTGAGCTCATCAACGGCGGGCCGCCGTTCTTTACCACTGCCTCATCGCGACGGGCCGGCCGGCCTCCGGGACCGGCGAGCCGGAACGCGGCCAGGGTCTGCGAGCGGGCGCACGAGCCACCATGGCGCGCGACCACGCCAGGCTTGGCGCGCGGCGGGCTGGCGTCGCTCGGCGGTACGCGCCGGCGCGCAGCGTCCTGGGCATCGAGACGGTCGGCGACCTGCTCTTCCTGCCCCGCCGATATGACGGCACCGGACGCGACGCCACGCCCGGCGGCTGGCGGCGGACCCGCCCAGCGACGCGCGCGCGGTCTCGAAGCCGGGTCCGCGTCGTCTGAGTGATCTGCTGCCGCGACCAGGAGGCTGGGCAGTGCAGACAGACGGATCCACCGTGTCAGACGCGACTACCCCATCGTCAATACAGCCCGTCAGTTGCCCGTGCCCCTTGCCCCTCACGTTCCTGCAGCCAACATGCCACTTTACTTCTTTGCCATGCCAGCCATGCACCGCAGGCATGCGGCCTGCAGCCTGCGCTGGCCCAGCCACGTAGCCCTGTGGGGCGGCCTTGGCCGCGCCGGCGGCCCCAGGTTCAGCCGCCAGTACGTCGAGCGGCGCCTGCTGCCGGGCCAGGGTCGATCGCATTCCACCGAGGGCGACGTCAGATCCAGCGGCCGACACCTCGGGCGGTCTCTCGCTGACCGCTTCGGCGAGACAAATCGTATTAGTGGCCCGTCTTCCGGGAGGAGGCGGACGACCATCTTGCCACGGGCCGGCCGACAGCCAGCGCCTGCTCGATGCCTGGCGGAGATCCGTGCCACGCGTCTACCGGACCGGGCGCCGAGGGCGTCTCTGGCCCCGGGTCCTGCGGCGGGCGATCCGGCGGGCGCTCGGCGTAGGTCGAGCTCGAGCTGCCGACCGAAGACCAGCGGGCCACGGCTGCAGCCGGACGAATGCCGGCGCCCCGGACATCTGGCAGAGCCGTCGGGGACGCGCCGCCTTTCCCCCGATGACCGCTAGAGCGGACAAGGGACCTGGGCCGCTCCGGCCTGGCTCGCCTGTCGAGCGAGCTGCTCTGCGACCGCGCAGGTCGGCATGGTCGGCACGCGATCGACTCAGCCGCGTGCCAGCGGTCCGGCAGCGCGCCACCGGGCGGTCGACGTCGGGAAGCCGACGACGCGCGTTGTCGGTCGTCGTTCGGATCTCCTCAGGAGGCGACGCTCTCCGAGCAGGTCAGCGACGCGGACCAGGAGGACCCGACCTCCCGGATCGAGCTGACCGGCGACCAGCGGGCAGCCGGCGTGGCCGCCATCAGGCGGACCTGGCCGCCGCGCGGCCGATGTTTGCGTCCTGCCTCCAGGGCGATGCTGCGGGTCTGGCGCCAGACCGGCAGGTGGCGGCCGCTCGCCAGCGCTGGACACATCGTCGCCTGACGCCGGCCCGTCAGGCGACTGCCCTGCTGCTGCCACGCCCGGCCGATCTGACTCACGCTCGGCGCGCACGCGGCGACGCTGACGCGGATACCTCGACTGCCGCTGCGGCCATCCGGGTGACGCTCTGAGCCAGGGTCTCTGCGCCGCGGCTGCGGCGACGCGAGGCGTGCCGACCGCATCCGGGGCGCGCCGCGGGCCGCCGGGCTCGATGGCAGCGACCGAGGAACCGCATCGTGGTCGGCACACGCGCGCCCTGGTCCGAAAGGACGCAGCGTCGCCTTCGACGATCATGGCGCTGGCCATCATCGACGAGCAACACCGACTTCGGCGGTCGCCCAGCGCGAGGCGCTCGGGGCCAACGGAGATCGTCGCCGCACATCCTGCTCGGTGACCGCCGCGGGCACGCGCGCATCCCACAGACGCTAGGACTGCGTCCTACACGCCGGCCTCGATCGTGCAAACCGACCGCTGCGGGTCGCGCGCCAGCCGGCCGGCAGTCGATCGCGACCAGCATCCGGCGCGGCCTCCCCGGCTCATCAGTGGCGGACGGACAGGACGCTGATGCCAGGGCTCGGAACGGATCGGCCCCAGCGGCGCCTACGCTCCTGCCTCAGGCGAGATCGCTGGCGCGGCCGGCGGGCCGTCGACTCTGTGGTGCCGCTCGGCGGAAGGAAGGACCAGCAGCGTCTCGGGAGCTCGCTCGGCGCGAGCAGGCCACGGCGGCCGACCGATCGACCTCGATCCTGCCGACGCGGGTCGCCAGGGACGCCGCTTCGGCATCGACGTACGCCGCCGCCGCGTCGGGGTGCACGTCCGCGGACGGCCGCCAGAACCTGCGGCGCAGCGCCGATGAGGTCATGGACCGGTTTCGCGCTCGGCGGCGCATCGAGTCTCGTCGTGGAGGCGACGGTGGTCGATTGGTCAGCGTGAGGTGGGTCTGTCGCCGGAAGGCGACAGTCATGCTCATCTTCGATGCTCGATCAAACGCAGGGCTCGCCCAGCTCCATCAACTGCGCGGCCGGTCGGCCCCGTGGCGCGGACGCTCGTACTGCATCCTCGTCTCCGACGCCTACGGCCGGAACCGGATGGGCCGCAACGCGGCTCGTCCGTGGTGCTTTGTTTCTGAGACAGAAAGCTGGAAGGCTGTGAGAAAGGATCTCAGCCCGGCGCGAGCGGGTTCTGGCGGGCTGACGCAGGGCGACCGCTGCCCAGCGATCGTCACGCTGGCCGACCGGGTTGGCGCTGATTAATCCGCCGGCGACGCCGCTCAGGCGCTCGTCGACAAAGGCCGGGATGCCGCCGATCTGGGCGCGAGGAGACCACCCCTGGCACTGGGGCGATCGCTGGTTCGCGCCGTATGGGGCTGGCAAGGCGCGCCATCAAGCGGACGGATGACGATGTCAGCTGAATGGATCGGATGCGTCGCCAGTACTGCCCGCGGCACTGCCTCACGCCAGCCGGTCGGCGACTGCTTCCGGTGGGTGGGCGCCAGCGTCAAGCAGACCGCAGCACCTGCTGACTCAACGCTCGACGCCGTGCGGGGATGGACCCCTGAAAGCCAGCGCCAGGCCTGGATGTCTTCGCTGAGCCTGACGGCGGCGACCCTCAGGCCAACCAGAATCAGAACCAAAGTGGGCTGGATCTCGGAACTGGTCGACGAGCGAAAGCTGGCGGCGATCAGACCAACGCGCGGCGTTGCGCCCTTTGCGCGAACAATCGTAATCATGATGGTGACGCGGCGACTGCATTGATAGCGCCGCGCCTTCGCCGGGTGCTAACAGCCGGTTGTCGGGGCGAAACTGGCGGCGCGCTCGGTGCCTCCTCAGGCGCATCGTGCTGGACCAGCTCGCCAAGGCGGATCCTGAGGCGGCGACCGAGGCGTGATGGTGGTGAAGCCGCTCTGGCGCGTTACCACTGCCACTTCGAACGCATCAGAACGCCGCTTTCAGGTTCGCGAGCGTCAACTGGCAGAAGTTCGCGGCGTACCCCATCGCGACGCCGTGTCATGACTGCATGGCGGCATCTATCCCCAGCTCTGGTTAGTCTCACGGCCTTCCGGCCCGCCACTCGATGTTATGACGTCAGCGCCGCGATGGCGTCTTTCGGAGAAGAATAATCGTTAAACTATCTCCATGGTGGGCGCTAACAGAATAGCCTCGGAGTCGACGGAGGACGCCTGGCATGCCTGCGCTGGGGGCGGTTGACAGAAACTCTCGACCGGGCGCGACGCCGCCGCGATCCGGAAGAATGGTCGCTGGGGCTACGGCGTCAGCGCATCTCGGAATAAACAATAGTGCAGGCAATTTATTTGACTTCGGTCAGATGCCGATCACTCAGCCGGGAAGCCGGGAGGTCGACACGATCTCCTTCATGACCGCCCTCAACCCACCTGAGCTCCAGCCTGGTGCGCGAGATCTCGCTCCTCGGCGGCGATGTCTCAGGCATGGTCCACCGCTGTCATGACCCGGCTGAGCGGGAGCGATGACGGACGTGGGCTAGAATGTCGCGTCAGCCTGCGCTGAGGAGGGCCCTTCTCATCGCGACATCCATCTTCCTGATCAGCAGCAGCTACCGAACGCCGCGTCGCCGATGGGCGCAAGGTGCCGCTCTCGAACAACGTGGTCATCGACCAGCCGTCCGCCCTCGATCTCATCGACCAGCTGCGCGTCTCCGTACCCGAGGAGATCCGCCAGGCGCAGCGCATCACCCGCGAGCGGGGATCGCATCCTGGAGAGCGCGCAGGCCGAGGGGCGATCGGATCGTCGCCCGCTCCCAGGGCAGGCAGCCTTCCTGATCCAGGAGCGCGAGCTGACGCGCCGCGCAGGAGCAGAGCGCTCGCATCGTGGCGCCGACGCGGAGGCGCAGGCGACCGATATCCGCGCCGGCGCCGGCGACTACGCCGCATCCGTCCTGGTCGGCCTCGAGAGGCGAGGTCGTCAAGACTCACTCAGGGCATCCGCCGCGGCATCTCGATGCTCGACGATCGGCAGCCGCTGGGCGTCGATCGGCCGCCGTCGATGAGGACCAGGAAGCGGCCGTCTGATCCGATGACTGAGCTACAACGTCGCTGGCCTGCTGCGGTCGGCGCCCGGCACGAGCCGCGAGTACGCCGTCCGCGCCGACGTCGCTTCGATGCGTCGCCGACGACGTCCGGTGATAGCCCCGCTCGAGGGCGAGGTCAAAGCTGTCGTGGACCGGGCGCAGCATCCTGGCGCACGCCGTCGTCCGAACCGCGTTCGAGGAGCGCTGCAGCCGCTGCCTGGCGGTCGTCGCCGCGCCGATCGGAGATTGACGCTCGACGAAGAGGCCGCTGACCGTCCGTCGACATCGACAGTGGCCAGGCCGTCGATCGATCGGCCGGAGCCGGACGCACTGCGCCTCGACGACCACCACGCTAACTCGACCTGACCGAGCCGATCCGTGAGGCGGTCTCGCTGGCCGAGCCCATCGCCCCACTCTCTGCCGTCCCGGCTGCGCCGGCCTCTGCGAGACCTGCGGCGCCGACCTCAATGCCGACCCGACGCATGCCCACGGGGATGCCTCGATCGATCCCCGCCTGGCCGTCCTGGCCAGCTGGTGACCCGACCACGACCGACTGACGATGCGGAGTCACCACCGACCGAAGGAGTAGCCATCCATGGGTGTCCCGAAGCGCCGCGTGTCGCCACGCCCGTCAGGGTGATCGACGTTCCCATCACGCCTTGACGGTGCCGAACCTCGAGCCCTGCCCGCATTGCCGGGAGATGAAGCTCATCCACCACGTCTGCCCGAACCTGCGGCTGGTACGGCGGTCGAGGAGGCGCGTCAAGATCGAGGTCAAGAAGGAGTGCGGCCGCCTCCTGGCAGCGGTGAGCACCGCTCGCGCCCGATGGACGTCTCGACGGTCCGCAGCCGCCCTCGAACCGGGCGGCCGGCGGATTCGCGTTAGCGATCGATGCCATGGGTGGCGACACGCGCCGCAGGAAGTCGTCGAGGGCGGGCCTGGCCTGCCTGAGCGCTCCGATCAATCAGGCACGCGACATCATCCTGAGTCGGCGACACGAAGCGCATCTCGGCCCGTCATGGCCGGCCGGAGCGCACCCAGCATCGAGATCGATCAACGCGTCGGAGAACAGTGGAGATGGAGGAGCACTCCTCCGCCGCCGTCCGACGCAAGCGCGATCGCCAGCATCAAGCTGCGTGCATGCGGCTCGTGCGGTCAGGCCAGGCGGGACGCGGGTCATATCGGCTGGCTACACCGGCGCCGGCGTGGCTGCCGCCATCCTCGGGCTCGGCCGCTTCTGCCCGGCGTCGATCGCCCGGCGCTGGCGGGTCCAGGATGGTGCACCGACAAAGGCCCCTTACGTGCTGCTGGACATCGGCGCCACGACCGATTCGAACGGTCACAATCTCGCCCAATACGCACGCGATACGCGGGCGCATCTTCAGCGAGCAGGTGCTGGGCGTCCATCAACCGACAGTCGCGCTGCTCATCGATCGGTGAAGAGGGCGGCAGGGGCGAGCAGCGGGTCCAGGACACGCCATCGGTCCTGATGCGCGGCCAGCGACTGCACGCTTCGTCGGCAACGTCGAAGCCAGGGACGCTCGTCAGCGCACCTGGCCGGACGTGGTCGTGTGCGACGCGTCGGTCGGCAAGCGTGACCATCAAGTTCTTCCAGGGATTGTCGAGGCTTCATCTTCTCCGCCCTCCGAGCGGAGTTCCGACGGCCACCGTGGGGACCGCTCGGCTACTCTCTTCATGCGCTCGGGCATCACGGCGCATCCGCTGTCGGTTTCGACTACGAGCGGCTGGGTGGGATACGCCCTGCTCGGCGTCAAGGGCACCGTGCTCATCACGCACGGTCGTGCCACCCGGCGGATGATCGGCTACGCGGTCGGCGTCGCGGCTGTGGCGGCGCAGCGCCGCCTCGATCCCGATGCTCATCGAGGAGGCGTGCGCGCCTCGACGAGGCGGCCATCGATGCTGCCGGCGCGGCGGCCGTCGGCGACGCATGGCCGCCCGCCCCCGAGCGCGGATCGAGTCTGATGGCCGTCGGGCCGGGATCCACGGACGAGCTGACCGTCCGCCGGCGCGTGGATCCGCAGCATCGCAGTCACCGCGCCACCGCCGAGGGACCGATGCCGGCGTCGCGCACGCGTCGGATCGCGGCGGGCGGTGATCCGACTGGCCTGGCTGGTCGGCCGGCCGGTCAGCGCCTGGACGGACGCCGGTCGCGTCCACATCCGCCTGTGGCTCATCGGTCACGGCGGGCGAGTCGCTGCGCGTCGCTCAGCCGTCGCGTCAGGACCCGCGGTCAGCCAGGCCGGTCGAGCGCCAGCTGGGCCTGGATTGCCGGCGAGGTCGTCGTGCTCGTCGACGGCGTCGGTGGCTGAGTCGGCCGAACGGCCGCGTCGCGCCTCGTGGTCGAGCCGCGGAACGGAGGAGGCGAGGCGCCTCGCGCTAATCGCGTCTTCGAGGCCTGGACACCGGACAGCATTACCGCGATGCTGCTGGCCGCCAGCTACGGGACGGAGGACGCGCCGCCAGCGGCGCGCCGAACTAGCGCCAACGATCGTCCAGGCGGTGGTCGCCCAGGCGCGACTCCATCGAGCGACGCGCGATCGAGCGTCCTGGCACCGCCTGCCCGGTCGTCGGACTCGCCCGGATCGACCGCTCGCTGTTCGACGTTCCGCGCCTGGCAGAGGTGCTACACTGCGCCGAGCGACGCCGGTCAGAAGTCCGCGGTTGCGCGAGTGGGTCCAGATGGCATTTCGCGCACATACAGCGGCGAGCCAGCTCGGCGGCTCCTGAACAGGGTCCTCGGCCGGGTTCGCCGAGGACGTGGCGGAGTCCCGGTCGGGGAAGCGATTCCCGTGGATGACTGAACAGGCCACGTCGTGCCGCGACTGGAGGAGTGACTGAGTGGCTTCGACCGTACGAACGGCTCAAGAAGATGCGTCGTGGGCACAGCTCGGCGTCGACGAAGAGGACGTCAGAAGCCCGAAGCCTCGTTCGTGATCGATGACCTTGAACGCCGATTTGCCCTCGACCTCGTCGAGCTTCATCATGCGAGCCTCTGAAGAAGAGTTCGGGACCGAGATCTCCGACGAGGATGCGGAGAGATCGCACGGCGTCGGTGACGCCGTCAGAGCTACATCGACGAGGCACGCTGCTCAGTGCGAGCCGGCCCCAGCCGGGCCAGGCCTGCTGCGACTGGCCGAGCGCCTCGCGCTCCCGGTCGAATCTGAGGCCTGCTCGCCAGGGCGCTGGTGCACGCAGCTACCCCGAACGAACACCCCGACGCCTCTGCGCTCTCAGACGAGCGCCTCGAGTTCCTCGGTGACGCGGTCATGCCAGCCCTCGTCGCCGTCTCCGGACGCCCTCTACGCCAGCGCCATCTCGGTGTCCGAGGACGAAGCGCGCCTGACGCAGCAGACAGTGCCGCCCTCGTGTCGACCCGTGGCCTGGCGGCCCCCTGGCGCGATCGCATCGACCTTCCGGCGCGAGCGCTGCCTCCGCAGGCGCCGGCCGTCGAGGCCGATCGAACTGCCGACGAAGGCGTCCTCGGTCACTGGCGGCGGCTGTGGTCAGATCGGTCGTCGGCGCTCTCTTCCTGCTGACGCCGGGGCTCGAGGCGACGCGGGACTGGCTGCTGGGCAGTCCAGCCGGACCCGACAGGCCGACGCTCGCCGCTCGGCTCTCGAGCTTCGTCTCGCCGAAGAGCCGTCACCGCAGGAGCTGGCCTGCGCGCGGACCACGGCCTGGCGCCGGCCTATCGGGTGCTGCGGGCCGGGGGCGCGGACGCAGAAAAAAGCACTACGTGGTCGGGATCGAGGCGGCGACAGGCACCGCCATCTGGCACCGGCAGAGGACTGCGACCGACGTGAAGCGGATTGACCGCCGCCGCCGCGGCCGCCACCGACCGCGCGTGCCTGGACGGGGTCGGCGCCGGCGGCACGGGATGGCGAAGGTCGGCGCAGTCGGCGACCGAGCCGCAGCGCCATGCTGCGGGCTCGGGCTGGATCGGCTTCAGACCATGCCCTTCGCCGAGACCACGCGGCTGGAGTTCGGCCCCGGCATCCAGCGCCATCGATGGCGGTCCCAATGGGCAGCGGCAAAGGAGCGGCCTCGCGGACGCGCTGCGCTGAGCGCTCGGCGGGCAAGGGTCAGCCCGCTTCGGAGCCGCTGGGTCGCGGAGACGATCCTCTTCGCCGGCTCTGCGCGCCGAGCGCGCAAACGCGCGGCGGAGCCGACGTGAGCCTTGTCATCCGGCAACGACGAGGCCGGCTGTCGCCGGTCCTGGGCTCTGGGCTCGTCGAGTGCGGCCGAGCGGCTCATTCACGCTCGGGCGGGAGCGAGTACCTGCTCAATCGCCAGCAGGTGCGCCTGCGCGACCTCGTCGGTGCTCACTCGACGCCGCCAGCCTGGCCGAACAACGCGTTCCTCTTGCTCAATCGGCGAGGGCATAGTCGATCAGCTCTCCCCTGCGTCCCGGAGCGAGCGGCCCAGCTGTTCCAGGAGAGGCGGCGGCGGTGCGACGCCGCGAGGCGCGGCGACGGCGGCAAGAGCCGAGGAAGCGGCCTGGTTGGGGAGGCGAGGTCGAGACCGAAAGCTCAGGTCCGGACATCCTGGGCCGAGCTCCGGCCGCAGGCGCCGTCGCGCAGCCGGCAGCTCCAGCGCGGAAGCACCTGTGGTCGCGCCGCGCCGGTGCCGCCGGCGGCGAGCTCAGCCGATGGCCTCGCTGGCGGCGGGCCGCGCGCGATGGACCGACGTCGTCGGGCGAGGCGGCCCGGATGCACGCGGGCGGCTCAGCCACTGCGACAGCGGGCGGCGTCGACGACGGCGATGCGCGACGTATTCGGCGGCCGCCGAGGACGGCGGTCGCGACCTCGCCCGCGGCCCGAGCAGAGCGGGCGGGAGCATGACCCGGGCGCAAGCGCGCTCTGGACCTCGAGCCGTCAGGCGTGCTCGGTGATGCGCGACATCCGCCTGACGATCTGAGCGGCAGACCGAGGTGCTGCGCCAGCCTCGAGGCGCGATGCGGGGATCGCGCCATCCTGAGGAGGCGGCGACGCCTAGCCGGGCGACGCATGGCTGCCGCACGGCGCGTCTGCGCGTCGCGGGTACTTCGCCTGCCGGACCTGGCCGGCCCAGCGCGCCCTGGCCGAGATCGACGGCGCGCTGGCGAGCGGCGGCGGAGAACGGAAACTTGGCGCGAGCGGAGGGCGATCGGCAGCGCCGGGGCGAGCGCGAGGCGTCGGTGCGGCGCGCGCACCAGGCCCGGGAGGCCGAGCTGCGCCGATCGCGAGCGACGCGCGAGCGGACTTTGCGCTGGGCGATATCCGCTCCGTCGGAAGCCGCCGCCGCCCGGGATACGGCCGCCGCCGGCACTAGCCCGACCGCTGGCGTCCGGGCAGGAAGCAGGCCGCACCGTGCCCGTCAGGCCGCGCATGCGTCGGTCAGGCGGACGCCGGGGCGGCCGAGGTCGCGACTGGGCCGGAGGTCGGCCGTCGGTCCGATGCCGACGCCTCGGCGGCTGCCGGGCGAGCCTGCGGCCACGGCCGGCGTCGCGCTGGTCTCTGTCGCGCGAGCGGCTGCAGCGCGCTCGACGCCATGCTCGAGTCGACACGATGCGTGGCGGGCATGCGCCGCGGCCGCGCGCCGGCGCGGCGGCCGTCGCCTGGCCGAAGGGCCTGGAGGTCGTCCGACCGAGCGGGGTCGCCGTCGGAGGCCGCGCTCGGGCGGCCACTCCCTGCGGAGCCGATGCGTCGATCAGGTGAACCAGTAGTCCTGCAGGCTCCGTGGGCGACACTTGGGCACGCTCGTCTTCTACGACAGATGTGGCGTTGGGACACGCCCTGGACCAATAAAACTGCTGCGCCAGAGAACCTCTATCAGCATTCTCGCGAGATGGGGAGGTGGCGGTCAGCTGAGCGGTACCACGTCCGTGTCGGATCGCGCAGGCACGCGACCGCCTTGTTGCTGCGCTGCGTGGCGGCTGGTTGCGAGGTCGGGCAACCCTCACGCTGCGGGATGCTGCCCGTTGGCTGGCGGTTGGTCACCGACGCTGGTGAGATCGTGACCGCCGATGGGGTGAAGTAGGGTGCAGCTCGGTAGCGGTGCTCGCTCGATCGTCATAGCGCCGGATGAATATGGCGCCACTGCCGCTGGAATCGAGGCGGGCGGAAGCGGGGGACGCTCCAGCAGAAGCGACGCCAGAACTGCTCAAGGCGCGCGACCCCACCCGTCCCAATACCAAACGCTGCGGGCAACGCGACGCCGCACTGCCGCAGGCCTGAAGGCGAGGCTTCATTAAGCGAAAGACGCCGGCTGGGTGCCGCGCGGCGTCACCGCCGCGGCGACCGCGCGCGAGGGACAGCCTGGGAAACCGCCCAGGTGACGCCTGGAAGGCGACACGGCAGCAGGCGCCTGGCCCTCGACAGAGGCGACTCGCCAGGCCGCAGCCCCAAGGCTGGTTGCATCAACCTGGGTGGACTGGACCTCGAGGAGCGGCCGGGCGAGCAGCGGCTTAGCGGGGATCAGTGCCCAGGACCTTGGTGGCGCAGAACGCAGGGGGATCGCGACAGCAAACTCAGCGAGGCTGCACAGAACATAGCGCGTGGTAGAGGACGAGAGCGACGACGCGCGGAATACGCGCAGCTCCTCTATAGTCGGTTTGAAAAAACCCGCCTGTCCAGCAGCAGGGAGCTGACGGCAGGCTGGAAGGTTTGCCTGCAGCAGCAATACGTAAGCTA
>ERZ1370068.7308-contig-6234_pt1 | contig 44100 bp, 74 predicted proteins | sample MGYA00561227_ERZ1370068 | MGnify/ENA primary metagenome ERZ1370068 (study PRJEB38410, sample SAMEA6850437) | metagenome | study: Metagenomic assessment of the ecological functions of the soil: analysis of the soil microbiota associated with the...
CTGGCCATGTTTGGGCTGCTGGGCGAAACACCCTTGATTTTCCAGACCCAGACCCCAGTCCCCAGACCCAGCTCTTTTTCTCTTATGCCTTCACCGCCTGCGACTTTTCCCAGTCCTTGAGGAACTTCTCCAGGCCGATGCTGGTGAGCGGATGGTTGTACAGCGCCTCGATGACCGAGGGTGGACAGGTGGCGATGTCGGCGCCCATGCGGGCCGCTTCGACCACGTGCATCGGATGCCGGCAGCTGGCGACGAGGACCTCGGTCGTGAAGTCGTAGTTGTCGTAGATCTCCAGGATCTCCCGGATCAACTCCATGCCGTTGGTCGCGATGTCGTCGAGGCGGCCGACGAACGGGCTCACGAACGTCGCGCCGGCCTTCGCCGCGAGCAGCGCCTGCGCCGGCGAGAAGCACGAGCGTGACGTTGACGCGAATCCCTTCGCCCGACAGCGTCTTGCACGCCTTGATGCCGTCGCGCGTGAGCGGCACCTTCGACGATCATGTGCGCGTCGATGGTCGGCGATGTCGTGGCCCTCGCGCATCATGCCGGCGAAGTCGGTCGCCGTGACCTCGCCGCTGACCGGCCCCTTGACGATGTCGCAGATCTTCTTCAGGTTCTGGCGGAAGTCTCCCGGCTCCTTCGCGAGCAGCGACGGGTTGGTCGTCACGCCGTCGAGAATGCCGAGCGCGGCGATGGCTTCGATCTCCTTGATGCTGCCGGTGTCGACGAAGAGCTTCATGACGGACACTCCTGAATTTTCAGATTGAAGCATGCATGGATTGTGAGACTGAAGCTTCACTCGCGCGCTATCCGCGCCGTATCCCTTTGCGGTTCGACATCGGGCTGATGTTGCCGGCCTTGTCGATCGCCTGCACCGCGTACTCGTACGCGACACGCCGTCTTGACGGTATCGGTGAACGCTCGTTTCAGCCGGCGTCAGCCGCTTGATATCCTAGCTTGCCGGCTGCCGGCGTGCCGCGGAGCACGATGTATCCGGCGATGTCTTTTTCCGTGTTCGGCTCCCAGATGAGGTTGATCGCGCCTTCGGTCGACGACGGTCTGGAGATCCTTCGGCGCGCGCCGGCGGCGAACGTGTCCGACCAGCGTGACGCACGCCGGCGCGGCGGCGCATCGCTCTGCAGCGTGAGCCCGGCGATGGTCTCGAAGGTCCGCACCGTGTAACAGCGCGTCGCGCCCCAATCCATTCGCGTGTCGTGATAGCAGCGGCTCGGCCACCGCTTCGCCGGTGAGCCGCACTTCCTTGGCCAGTTGCGGCGTGGTCGTTTTCTCGGCGTCCGACGCCGTGGGCGGCGACACGTCGTAGACGTGGTAGGCGTAGCTCGACGTCTCCATCCGATGTACCGCGCCGGCAACAGATCGCCGGTCGCCGGCGGCTGAATCCGCGCGGCCGACGCGGCGGTGGCCAGGAGACGTTGATGCCCGCTTCGTCGTAGGCGATCGCCGGCGTGGCGGGCGTCTCGGGCTTGGGCACGAGCGGAACGCAGCCGCGCGGCGAGAGCGAGCCTTTGCGGCCGCGCTTGTTGAAGCGGACGAGCGCACGTAGATCCTCGAGTCGACCCTCGGCGGCGGACCGCACGCAGCGGGCCCGACGCACTCGGCGGTCTGCGGGGTCGCGGCCTGCTCTGCCTTCTTGTCCTCGGAAGCGCGACCAGCCTGAAACGCCGGCCGGCGTCAACGGATCCTCCAGCGTCGCCACCGCACCCTGGTCGAGCCCTTCCGTTCTCGAGATCGGCTCCTCCGGCGGCTCGTCGCGTCTCCGTCGCCGCGTCGGGATTGCGCGGCGCTTTCACCGGCGAGGCTCGCCACCTTGGTGCCGAACTTCAGCAACTGCTCGTCGTTGACGGTGGGCGGTCCCGGTGAAGGCGTAGACGTCGATGCGCTCGATGTTGGCCGGCCGCGATCCGTCGGTGTTCGCGGCCGGGACCTTGAACTGCGAGCGTCGACGTCTTCGACCGCGGCGCTCGACCGTGAAGTCCGCGGGCGCCGCGGGAACCTGACGAGCGGCGGCAGCGGCGCGCCTCGCTTGCCGCAGGCGGTCATCGCAACAGAACGCACGACGAGGAACGCGGAGACGCCGAGGTCGCGAGCGCAAGCGACCTCCGCGTCCTCCGCGGCCTCTGCGGGCCTCGACGTGTCCTTCGTCGATCAAAGAATGTACGGGACAGGTCTTCGTTCTTCACGATGTCGGCGAGCATCTTCGTCACGTAGCGCCGCGTCGATCGTGACGTCCTTGCTCGACGAGGTCGGGCCCCTCGAACGAGATCTCGTCGAGCAGCTTCTCCATCACGGTGTGCAGCCGGCGCGCGCCGATGTTCTCGGTCCGCTCGTTGACGATCGTCGCGAAGTCGGCGATGCGGTCGGATCGCATCGTCGGTGAACGCGAGCGTCGATGCCCTCGGTGTCCATCAGCGCGATGTACTGCTTGACGAGCGCGCTGCGCGGCTCGGTGAGGATCCGGACGAACTCGTCGCTGCCCGAGCGGCTCGAGCTCGACGCGGATCGGAAAGCGGCCCTGCAGCTCGGGAATCAGGTCCGACGGCTTCGACACGTGAAACGCGCCGGCGGCGATGAACAGGATGTGATCGGTCCGCACCATGCCGTAGCTTGGTGTTGACCGTCGTGCCTTCGACGATCGGCAGGATGTCGCGCTGCACGCCTTCGCGGCTGACGTCCGGGCCGTGCGCCGCCCTCGCGCCCGGCGATCTTGTCGATCTCGTCGATGAAGATGATGCCGGCCTGCTCGACGCGCTCGACCGCGGCGCGCGCGACGCTGTCCATGTCGATCAGCTTCTGCTCTTCCTCCTGCGTCGAGGTACTCGAGCGCCTCGGGCACCTTCACCTGCCGCTTCTTGGTCTTGCCCTGGAACAGGCCCGGCAGCATGTCCTTCGAGGTTGATGTCGACCTCCTCGACCGACGATCCGGCGATGATCTCGAACGACGGGAACGACTTCTCGCGCACGTCGATCTCGACGACGCGCGTGGTCGAGGCGGCCGGCGCGCAGCTGCTCGCGGAAGCGCTCGCGCGTCTGGCTGCTGCTGATCGCGCGCGGCCGCCGCGTCCTCGTCGGGCGCGATCGGGCGCGCGCGGCGGCAGCAGGATGTCGAGCAGCCGCTCTTCGGCGTTCTGCGCCGCCTTGCGCGCGCACTTCCTCGAGCCGCTCCGTCGCGCACCATGTCGACGCCGAGCTCGACGAGGTCGCGCACCATCGACTCGACGTCGCGGCCGACGTAGCCGACCTCGGTGAACTTCGAGGCCTCGACCTTCACGAACGGCGACTGCGCGAGCCGCGCGAGCCGCCGCGCGATCTCGGTCTTGCCGACGCCGGTCGGCCCGATCATCAGGATGTTCTTCGGCGCGATCTCCTCGGCCAGCTCCGGCGCCAGCTTCTGGCGCCGCATGCGGTTGCGCAGCGCGATCGCCACGGCGCGCTTCGCCGCCGCCTGGCCGACGACGTACTTGTCGAGCTCGGCGACGATCTGCCGCGGCGTGAGCGTATCGGTCGGACGTCTGCGTCGTTTCGGGCAGGTAGATAGGCCACCTACAGCTCTTCCACCGACGATGTTCGCGTTCGTGTAGATGCAGATCTCGCCGGCGATCGCCATCGCCTTCTCGGCAATCGCGCGCGCGTCGAGATCGGTGTTGTCGGCGAGCGCCTTGGCGGCGGCCAGCGCGAACGGGCCGCCCGATCCGATCGCCACGATGCCGTCGTCGGGCTCGATGAGATCGCCGTTGCCCGACAGCAGGAACGTCGACGGTCTTGTCGAGCACGATCAGCATCGCTTCGAGCCGCCGCAGGATGCGATCGGTGCGCCAGTCCTTGGCGAGCTCCGACCGCCGAGCGCTCGAGGTTGCCGCGGTACTGCTCCAGCTTCGACTCGAACCGCGAGAACAGCGCGAACGGAGTCGGCCGCCGAGCCGGCAAAGCCCGGCGAGGATGCGGTCGTTGTAGAGCCGCCGGATCTTGCGTGGCGCTCTGCTTGACGACGGTCTGACCGAAGGTCACCTGGCCGTCGCCGGCCATGACCGCCTGGTCGCGGTGACGCACCGCCAGAATCGTTGTGCTGTGAATCATCGACGTGTTCTGGACTCGAGCCATGCGCGAGCGAGGCCCTGATACGGCCGTCACTCAGGACAATCTTACCGCGATTGGCGAGCCGGCCCGCGCGGACGGCGGCTGCATCCGCGCCGTAATCTCGTCACGCCCAGACGACGACGCGGCGTGAGGGCTGACGTTGTCAGGAAACGGGACGCGTGAAGCCTCGCCGGCGGACAACGCCACCGCTGAGTCAGCGAACTCGCGCGACGCGCGTTTTGACGTCATAATGCGACCGGATCGAGGACCGTGGCTGGCGCAGACATGCCGATCTGACTCGGCGATCAGAGCGCGAGTGTCGGACTTATCGCGGACCGCACGGAGAGCAGCTTCGATGGAACGCCATGGCTATCCGACGAGGATCCGTCTTCGCAGTGGCCGTCGCCGCCGCTGCGTGGCTTCTCTGTCGTGCCGGCCGTCTGCGGGCGCTCAGGAACGTGCGTGCCGCGCGGCCAGCCGCGGCCAGCGCGCCCGCGCGCTCGGCACCCGCTCCGGTTTCGACGCCCAGAAGCGGTCAGCGGTCTCCGAGCGACGAGTGGCGGAGCGCAGCGGGACGGCGCCGCGCCGCGAGACGGCCGCGGGCAGCGGCAGCGGCGGCTCCGGATCGAGCGGCGGGAGCACGGCAGGACGGGATTCCAGCGAGTCGACGCCTCGGTCGGGCGGGGCGAGCCGGCGGTGGGACGGCGTGAGCGCGGCGATCGGCCGGTCATCGCGCACCGCGGTGCCGCGCCGAACACCACCCTGAGGAGGGTGGCGGCGGAGGCGTGATCATCGTTCCCGGCGGCTACGGCTTCTACCCGTGGGGTTACGGCGGCGTTCGGTCTCGGCGGGTACTACGGCGGCTACTACGATCCGTGATCCGACCTGGATACGGGGGCTATGGCGGTCTACGGCCCCTACGGTGGCGGCCTTCCTATTCCACCCCGAATGACGATGATGACGGCGCGGTGAGGATCAAGGTCAAGCCGCGCGAGGCGTCGGTCTACGTCGACGGCTACTTGCGTCGGCCACGTGGACGACTTCGACGGCGTGTTTCAGCGCCTGCACCTCGCATCGGGGCCGCATCGGCTCGAAATCCGCGCTCCGCAGTACGAGCACGTCTGACGGTCGACGCGATCGACCCGAACGCCGATCATCACCCTCCGGAGGCTGCGGCGCACTCACCGCGAGGAGCTCGTGCCGTAGCCGTAGTGCAGACCTTTAGGCCAGGCGCGCAGATCCTAAAGGTCCGCGCACCTTTTCCTTGCCGTCCACCAATAGATCGGCACGCCGGCCGCCATCACGCCGAGGCCGGCGCATGGCGGCGCCCGGCGCGTTGACGATCGTGTTGATCACGATCGCGAAGCTCGACGAGCGCAGAAAATCGCCGGCGCCCACGGATAGCCCCACGCGCGGAACGTGTCGGTGTCCTTGCCGCGGATCCGCACGAAGAACAGCGAGAGCACCGCCAGCGCCGAGAACAGGATCACCGAGAAGCCGGTGTAGGTCAGCAGCTGCTCGAACGTGCCCGACAGCACGAGCAGCGCGCTCCACACCGTCTGCGCGACGAATGGCGATCGCCGGCGTGCGGTAGCGCGGGTGCACGCGCGCCGCGGCGGCGGAAGAACACGCCGTCGCGCGCCATCGCGAAATAGATGCGCGGGCCCGGCCGAGCGTCCACGCGCTCAGGCTGCTCAGGATGATCAGGATCGCCAGGCCGGCGAACATCGCGGCCGGCCGCCGATCCGAACAGGCGGCCGGCCGCGATCTCGCCGACGGCGATCGCGCCGCAGCAGCTCGTCGCGCGGCACGACGCGGAGGTAGAGCGCGTTCAACGCGAGTACAGCGCGACGACGCTGGCCGGTCCCGAGCGCCAGCGCCAGCGGCACGTTGCGCGTCGGGTTCCGCACTTCCTCGGCGACGTAGACCGCGGCGTTCCAGCCGGTGTAGCTGAACATCACCGGCACCATGCGCGATCAGCCAGCCGTTGGCCGGCGGCGCGGTGGTCGTGACCAGCGCGCCGCCTGCGGCGACGGCGCCACGATCAATCCCGGCTACCACGAACGCCACCAGCGCGCAGCGACGGTGACGGTGGTCGAGCGAGTTCTGGACCACGGCGGCCCGGTCCGCACGCCGCGCACCTGCACGCAGCGCCAGCGACGACGATGATCGCGATCGCCACGAGCGCGCGCGTTCGAGATGATCGAGCCCGAACGGGACCGAGCGTGCCAGCCGGCGATCATCGGTGGCGTCGCCGGCACCCGGGATGAAGCGATCCAGATAGCCGGCGACGGCGACCGAGCCGAACGCAATCGCGCCGCTGAAACCGGCGACGAACGACGTCCAGCCCGTCAGGAACGCCGCCAGCCGGCCGAAGCTCTCCCGCATGTAGACGTGACTCGCCGCCGGCCTGCGGCCGCCACGCGGCCAGCTCGGCGTAGGCCAGCGCGCCCGGCAAACGCGAGCGCACGCCGCCCAGCAGCCCACACCGCCGAGCATCGCCGTGCTGCTCGGCAGCATCGCGGCGACGACGCCAGGCGTGGTGAAGATGCCGACGCCGATGACGTTGGAAATGACGATCGCGGACGCATCAAGCGGTCCGAGACGCCGGTCGAGCGAAGCGCGCGACGGGAGCGTCACCGGCCGGTCGTCATTTGGTGAGCAGACCGGCGTGTGATCGGCAGACTCGCCGACGCGCTTCCACTGCGTCGGATCGCGTATTTCGCCGAGCAGCTCGACTCTCGGCGTCGACGAAATGGCTGTTGCGCAGCATCGTCCTCGCGAGTTTGATCGCTGCCGGTAGTAAGCCGAGTTGCGAGCGGATCGTCAGCGGCCTCGCCTGCCGTGCCCGGCGCGAGCCCCTCCGAGCCGGACGACCATCAGGAACCCGGCTGCCCCATTCATCCTTCTCGGTGACGCGCCGGAACACGGCGTTGATCTGCAGCGCCACCAGTTTCTGGTCGGAGCACGTTCTTCAGCGGTGAACGTGATCGACGGGACCAGTTTGTTCTGGCCGTTGACGATGCCGGCGTCAAACCAGCCGGTGCTGACGTCCTGGATCTGGAGACCGGTGGTGAGATCGACAGGTCGGGGTGCAGCCCGCGCACACCGCGCAGGGCGATCAGGAGCGGCGGGGCGACACGCGCGCATCCGCGTATTCTGAATTCACTCGCACCTCGACGCGCTTGATCGCCTCCTCGCGCGAGAGCTGTCCGGAGCGGAACGCCGCGAGATCGCTGCCGCGCACGCGGATGACGAATGTCGGCGCCTTGCTGTCGAGCGGCCCGATCCGCGGACGACACTTCGTCGCGGCAGCGACGCCGACCGTCAGCCACTCAGTCGGCCGCCAAGGCCGAGCGGCGGCGCTGTGATCGAGCATGCTGTCGATCAGCGACTGCACCACTTCGGCGCGAAACACCTCTTCCGGATTGCTGAGAATCGGATCGGTCGGATCAACGGCGGCGCCGGTGTCAGGCGCGAACGCGGCCGGATCCGGACGACCGTCCGCGCGGAGACGGTGCAGGTCGCGCCAGACTCGCCCGGAGGTCCCGAGCGGCGCGACCTGCAGTTCGACGCGCCTCCACGCCTGATCGCAGATTCGCGTCGCCGGAGGCTTGCGACTGAATGACGCCTTCACCGCTTTCAGCGCGCTCTGCAGCCCGAGATCGTTCTGATCGAGCGTCCGCACCGCCCAGCGTCATCGTGGTCTCGAGCGACGGCACGTCGACGTTGAAGAATATCCCGTAGCCTTCGATGCCGGTAGCCGATCACGCGGGCGTTGTCGAGCGAGCAGCGTCTGCGCCGGCGGCGACCACCTGCAGTCGATCCCGCCACAGGCTGGCGCCGTGCTCGACCGCGTTCTCGAGCACCCGTTCCATGACGCCGTATCTGGTACGCGCGATTCGGCCTGCTGCCGCGCCAGCTGGATTCTGCCGCCGCGCGTTGGCCGCGCCTGCTCCTGCGCCTGCGCGCGCTGCCCTGCGCGCCCGCCGGCGCGACCGCCACGCCGAACGCCAGACTCGCGATGACCGCCGAAATCTTTGCCGCTCACGGCCAACCTCCCTGCTCACGATGCCGCCCTGTCATTTCGCCCATCACAGTTCTCACGTGCCGTTACCGTTGCTGCGTGCGTGCACTGATCGGGCGCCGTCGTCAGTCGATATATCGCCCTCATCGCTGCTGACCCGTCGCCATTCTCGACGCCCGTATCCGTTCTGCATCGCCTTCAGAATCCAGTCGATGTTCGCCAGATCGATCTTCCGCTGTCGTTTAGAACTCGCTCGACGACCTCGGCGATCCGCAGCGCCAGCTCGTTTTGCTGCTTGCGTTCGCTGTCCTCGACGAGCGCGCGAACACGCCGCAGCAGCTGCGCGTCGGCCGCGGCCGCCGCCGCCGCATCGCGCGCGCATCATCGTCGTCGGCGCCGCGCGGCATCGACGCCGCGGAGTTCGGTGCGCAGCTGGCGTTCCGAGTGCCGTCAGGTCGGCCGCGCCACGGCGCCGCGGCGGTCGAGGCCGTCAGCACCGGCGCCGCGGCCAGCTGCCGGACTCGGTCGCATCGAGCGGCCGGATGCGACCAGCCGGTGCGGATGCGTGAGGCCGCTCGTGGTCGTAGTGGACGTCGAGATTCAGCAGATGCCAGCCGAGACGCCGAGGACACGAGCAGCGCCGGCCGCGACCTGCGCCCAGACCGGCAGGTCGCGCGTCCCCGCCAGCGCTCGCGCGTCGTTCGCGCGCGAACGATCGCGGGACGGTCGGCGTGAAGCGTCGCGCCAGCCGGGATGCGCACGACGAATGGACGCCGCCAAGCTCAGGCGCCGGCCACTCACTGCAGCCGCAGACGCACGCCCTGCAGATCGGCCAGCTCGTTCCGGCAGCGCTCGCAGGTGGCGATGTGCCCCTCGGAACGTGACGCGCTGGGCCGGGATCGATCTCGCCGTAGAGGTACGCCGTCAACGTTTCGTCGCGATCGGCGGTGTAGCCGCAAAGAATGTCAGCCATGGTGTGTGATCAACGACCAGCCGCACGCCGACACGCCCGCGCGCGCCAGCTCACGTCGCAATACAGTCAACCCCTGATACAGCCGCGTTTTCACCGTGCTCAACGGACAGCCGACCAGATCGGCGATCTCCTGGAACGTCAGCCCGTGATATTCCTTCAACACGATCGCGGTGCGCTGCTCTTCCGGCAGCAGCGCCATCGCCCGCTCGACCGCCGCGCGTCAGATCCTTGCGCGCGACGCAGATCCTCGATCGACTCCGACGGCTCGCGCGGCGGCCGCCAGCTCCATCAGGTCGACGTCCTCCGGCGCCTGCACGACCGGCGTCGCGCCGTTCGCGCCGCATCCAGTCGCGGCACAGGTTCAGCGCGATCCGATACAGCCACGACGAGAACTTCGCCTGCCCGCGGAAGCCGGGCAGCGCGCGGAACGCCCGGAGAAACGTCTCCTGGCACACGTCTCGCGCATCCTCTTCGCGACCGATTGTGCGGTACGCGAGGGCGTAGATGGGACGTTCCCATCGCAGGATGAGCTCGTTGAAGCTGTCGGCATCGCCGCCGATCGATCGCGCGACGAGCTCTTCGTCCGTCCACGTCATGCGGAGCGCGGAAGGCCCTCTCTCTTGTCGGTACGTTAGACGGCGGTCAGTCGCGAGACGGCCGGGTCGACGGGCGGTCGCACACGTCATTATAGCGTGTCGCTACAGCCATAACTCAAAGCCTATCCTGCATGTTTAGCCGCGTCGCGACGTCGGCCGTCGTGGCGACCGATCGCGATGCAATCGAGCACCGCTGGCGCGTCTCCGCGAACCGCTGGCCGCCAACAGCATGGCCCGAGACGCCGCGACACCCGGCGACGCCGAACCGCTCGACAGCCGGCGCGGCATCCGGGCACGGCGCCGCGGCCACGGCGCGCACGCCGCTGCTGATCGCTGCTCGCGCCGGCGCGACGCCGCGCTCGACGATCTGCTGCCGCAGCTGCACCAGCACGCGCTCGACGTGACCGGCGGCACGCTGCTCGCTGCTGTTCGAGCACAACCCGCGCAACGGCGCGCTGCAGGCGACGTCGGGCTTCGGCCTCGACGCGCTGCGCGACCGAGCCCTGGCTGCCGGCGCCGCCCGAAGCCGACGCTCGTCGTCGGACGCGCTTCGCGCGCGCGACGCCCACGCTCGTCGCCGACGCCGACCGGCAGATGCCCGACCTGGCGGCGCGGCTCGGCACGCGCGCCGGCGCTGCTGCTGCCGCTCGCGCAGCGGCGACGAGCGGCGTGGGCCTGCTGGCGATCGGCTTCGACGCGCCCGCCGCCGGTCACTCGGTCGACGCGACGCCGCGCGAGGTCGGCCGACGCCTTCGTGACCGCGCTCGAGCTGTTCCGCCTGCGGCAGACGCGACGAGCTGCAGCGCGATCTGCGCGCGCTGCTTCGACGAATTCGCGCCAGCCTCGTCGGCGACGCTGAACCTGGCCGGCCGGCCTCGACATCTTCTGCCACGGCGCCAACCGTCTGTTCGGCGCCGATCGCACGTCGGTCTGGATCCACGATCGGCGCGCGCGTCACCTCGTGCTGCAGGCCTCGTCCGATCCCGAGCACGTCGCGCGCGGCATCGCGCGTCGGCGCCGACGATCCGACTGTCGCCGGCGGCGATCGCGATGCGGCGCGACGCGCGCCGAGATCGTCAGCCGGCGCCGGCGACGTCGCGACGTCGACGGTCACCGTGCCGCTGCGCGGCTGCCGGCCGCGCGCTCGGCACGATCGTCTTCGAAGGCGTGCGCGTCGAGACCGGCGGCGAGCTCGACCTGCTCGATCGCGCCGACGAGCTCGGCCGCCAGCTCTCGAGCGCGATCGAGAACATGCAGCTGCTCGACGACGTCGATGCGGTCGCGCCGCGAGCTGGAGAACACCTTCGACTCGATCGCCGCACCTGGTGGCGGTCGTCCGATCGCGCGCGGCCGGATCGTGCACGTCAACCACGCGTTCGCCAGCCGCGTCGGCCGCACGCGCGAGCGAGCTGCTCGACCGGCCGCTCGCCGAGTTCGTCGGCCCGGAGCTGGCGCAGTGGCTCGCCGCGCACGAGCGGCCGGCGATCCGCCGCGGACGGCGACGCCGCGGTGACGCTGCGAGGTCGTCGATCCGGTGCTGAAGGGCCGTTCATGGTGACGGTCACCGACCTGCTCAATCACGAACGCGAGCGCGTCGGCAGCGTCATCGTCGCGCGCGACCTGACGCCGCAGACGCAAGCTCGAGGCCGAGCGCGAGGAGCTGCGGCAGCGGCTGACGCAGTCGGAGAAGCTGGCCGCGCTCGGGCAGTTCGTGGCCGGCATCGCCCACGAGCTGAACAACCCGCTGCAGGGCGTGCTCGGCCACCTCGAGCTGCTGCGCGCCACCGGGCGCCTTCCCGAAGCAGCTGCGCCGCGAGGTGCAGACGATCTACCGTGAAGCCGATCGCGCCGCGAAGATCGTCCGCAACCTGCTGGTCTTCGCCGGATCGCGCCGGCTGGCGCGCCGCGCCGGTCAGCGCTCAACGCCGTCCTGCAGAAGGTGCTGGCGCTGCGCGCGCCGCGCTGCCGTGCCGCGGACATCGAAGTCGTGCGACACTATGACGAGAAGCTGCCGCGCGTGCAGAGCGATCCGCTGCTGCTGCACCAGGTGTTCCTCAACATCGTGATGAACGCCGAGCACGCGATCGCGGCGACCGGGCACGGCGGGCGCATCGAGATCACGACCGCGGTGACTCGCGCGCGCGCGACCGGATCGTCGCGACGGTCCGCGACACCGGGCACGGGATTCCGCCGGACGTCGCTGTCGCGGATCTTCGAGCCGTTCTACACGACGAAAGAGGTCGGCAAGGGCACCGGGCTCGGGCCTGGCGATCACCTACGGCATCGTGCAGGAGCACGGCGGGCACGATCCGTCGCCGGCGCAATCCATCCTGACGGCGGCGCCGTGTTCACGGTCGAGCTGCCAGTTGACGACCGCGTCGGAACGTGCCGATGCGCAGCGCGGTGAGCACGGACGCTGACGCATGATTGACGAAACGTTTCTCACGACCGAAGAAGTCCTGGAGTACCTCCAGGTCAACCTGCGGACGGTGTACCGCCTGATCAAGGCCGGCAAGATTCCGGCGGTGCGCGTCGGCCGGCAGTGGCGGTTCCGCAAGCGCGACATCGACGCCTGGCTCGACAGCCAGCGGCCGCGCGGCGGCGCGCCGGCGCGCGCCGGCACCGCCGGCGCCGCCGGCGACGCGGCGCCACGCGTCCGCGCGTCCTCGTCGTCGACGACGAGGCGAGCATTCGCGATCTGCTGTCGAAGACGCTGGCGCTCGCGGAATACGACGTCGACGTCGCGCCCGACGGCACGCTCGGCGCTCGAACGGATGCGCGCTGTATCCACTACGACCTGCTGATCGCCGATCTCAAGATGCCGGGCATGGACGGCCTGACGGTGATCCGCGAGGCGAAGCGCATCAAGGCCGATCTGCCCGTCATCATCATCACCGGCTTCTCCACCGAGTCGAGCGCGATCGAAGCGGTGAACCTCGGCGTCGCCGGCTACCTCACCAAGCCGTTCCGCGTGCCGCAGGTGCTCGCCGCCGCCGTCGAAGCACTCGGCGCTCCGGCGGCGTGATCCAGCTTTCCGACCTCACGCAAATCGTTCGGCGACCGCATCCTGCTCGACCACGTCACGTGGCAGATCTCCGACGGCGACCGCGTCGGCCTGTGCGGCCCGAACGGCGCCGGCAAGACGACGCTGCTGCAAGATGCTCGCGGGGCTCGACGAGCCCGACGCGGGCGCGATCGTCAAGCCGTCCGACCTGACGATCGGCTACCTGCCGCAGGACGGCCTGACGCACGCCGGCCGCACGGTCTTCGAGGAAGCCAGCAGCGCGTTTCAGCCGCTGCTCGACATGAAGGCCGAGATGCACGACATCGAGCACCGGCTCGGCGACGCGTCGATCCCGAGGACGAGCACGACGCGATGCTTGCTCGCTACAGCGACCTGCAGGATCGCTTCCGCCTCGCCGACGGGCTACAGCATGGACCTGCGAGATCGCGACGGTGCTGCGCGGTCTCGGCTTCAGTCCCGATGACTGTCGACGCGGCCCGCCGAGACGTTCTCCGGCGGCTGGCAGATGCGCATCGCGCTCGCCAAGCTGCTGCTCGGCCAGCCCGAACCTGCTGCTGCTCGACGAGCCGACGAACCATCTCGATCTCGAGGCGCGCAACTGGCTCGAGGAATACCTCGGCGCGTATCCGCTACGCCGTGATCCTCGTCTCGCACGATCGCTACTTCCTCGACGCGGTCGTCACGCGCATCACCGATCTCAACCTGCGCACGCTGACCGACTACGTCGGCAACTACAGCAGACTACGTCGCGCAGCGCGACGCGCATGCTGGAGCGGCTGCGGCAGGCGAAGACGCGAGCAGGACGAAGAGGTCGCGCGCGTGAAGATGTTCATCGATCGGTTCCGCTACCAGGCGACGAAGGCGGCGCAGGTGCAGAGCCGCATCAAGCTGCTCGAGAAGGTCGTCCCGATCGAGGTCCCGCCCGAGCGCGAAGCGGATCCACTTCACGTTCCCGACGTGCGCGAAGAGCGGCCGCACGGTGCTCGAGCTGAAGCACGTGCGCAAGGCGTACGGCGACGCTCACCGTGTTCGACGGACCTCGACGCTGCACATCGAGCGCGGCGATCGCATCGCGCTGGTCGGCCCGAACGGCGCCGGCAAGTCGACGCTGATGCGCATGCTGTCCGGCGAGGAGGCGCCCGATAGCGGCGACGCGCACCGAGGGCCACCAGGTCGTCATGCGAGTATTTCGCGCAGGACGAGGCGACGCGGCTCGATCCGACGCTGACCGTGTACGAAACGCTCGCGGCCGGTTCGCCGACCGACGATGGTCCCGGCGATTCGCAACATCCTCGGCGGCTTTCTCTTCTCCGGCGACGACGTCTACAAGAAGGCCGGCGTGCTGTCGGGCGGCGAGCGCACGCGCCTCGCGGTCGCGCGCATGCTGCTGCGGCCGTCGAACACGCTGCTGCTCGACGAGCCGACGAACCATCTCGATCTCGATTCGAAGGACGTGCTGCTCGAGGCGCTCGAGGACTACGGCGGGACGCTGATCTTCGTCTCGCACGATCGATATTTCGTGGAGAAGCTCGCGACGAAGATCATCGAAGTCGGCCACGGTGCGGCTGTCATTTATCCAGGGACATACGCGGAGTTCCTCTGGAGCAAGGCGCAGCAGGAAAATCCCAAACCCCAAATCCCAAGTCCCAGATCCCAAAGAGTTCCCAAACCCGAATCCCTCGCCCGCCGAAGCTGCAAGGAGCGAAGGCGGGAATCCCGAATCCCCAATCCCGGGAGGCGAGGAAGCGGCAGGATGCCGACCGCAAGAAGCAGCAGCGCGCCAACGAGGCGCTGCAAAAGCGGATTGCCGATCTGGAGTCACGGATCGCGGAGCGTGAGGCGCAGGTCAAAGAGCTGGAGGCGATGATGGCCGCGCCCGGGTTCTACGACGACCTCGAGGCCGCCAAGCCGGCGACCGATCGGCACCAGGCGCTTATGTGGGAGGTCGGTGACCTGATTGCCCAGTGGGAGGCGCTGCAGGAGCACGCCGCCGAGCAGCCGTCCGAAACGTAACGCTCCGAAACGTAACCGGGCGCTTCTCCACTCACGATTTCTGCGGTACGATTACAGAATCGTAATGCAGATCGGCCCCATTACGGGACATAAACGCCTCACTGTCCGCACTTTCCACCGATTCTTCGCTGTTCAGCTCGGGCACATCGTTTGCCCGTCTGCCGCCGTGGTTGGTTTTCGCTCCGTCGAGCTGCCGTCGCCAATGACCAGCTCCAGCCGCCCTGTCTCCGCGTCGCGGCCGGTCGCACTGGTGCGAGCGGGCCGGAGCCCGCCGACGCCTTCTTCCGGCACATCGTCGCGGGGATGCGCAACGGCGTGCTGGCGATTACGCGAGCAGGCGCGGTGGCGTTGCTGAACGAGGAGGGCTACCGGATTTTTGGCGTGGAGCCGAGCGCCGACGACCTGGGAAAACCGGTTGCCGAAGTGCTCCGCGCCCACCCCGACGTCGTTCGCCAGCTGCTCTCAGCGTTCGAGCTGCATCTGCTGCCGAACCGCGCCGAAACGCGGCTGCGGCCGTCGGGGAAAGTGATCGGCTACACGCTCGCGTTCGTCCGCGACGATGCGGGAGAGGTCGCCGGCGTGGCGATGTTCTTCAAGGACCTCACGCGCGTCGAGCAGCTCGAGGAGCGCGAGCGGCTTCGCGATCGCCTGGCGGCCGTTGGCGAGATGGCGGCGGCCATCGCGCACGAGGTGAAGAACCCGCTGGCCGGCATCGAAGTGATGGCCGGGCTGCTGCGCAGGAAGATTCCGGACATTCCGGATGCGCAGGCGGTGCTGACCGACATCATCGCGGAAGCCAAGATGGCCAACGCGATCGTGCAGGAAGTGCTGGAGTTCGTCAGGCCGATCCGGCTGCAGGTCGAGCACACCGGAATCGCCGAGGCGCTCCACGCGGCCGTGCAGCTGGCGGATACGAAGGTCGCGCGCGGCTCAATCGGAGTGGCGGTCGATGTGCCGCCGGACCTGCCGCAGATCCAGGCCGACCACCATCAGCTGACGCAGTTGTTCACGAACCTGTTGATCAACGCGTACGAGGCGATGGACGGCAAGGGACGGGTCGAGATCACCGCCACCGCGATGCGGCAGGACGACGGCGGCGAGGGCCGCGAGGCGGTGCGCATCGAGCTGATGGACACCGGTCCCGGCATGCCGCAGGAAGTGGCTGAGCGCGTGTTCGATCCCGTTCTTCACGACCAAGGCCCAGGGGTCTGGTCTGGGGCTCGCGATCGTTCGAAAGATCGTCGACGCGCACGATGGACAGATCGACCTGCGGACCGCGCCGGGCGGCGGAACGCTGATTCGCGTCACGCTGCCGGTATTGGTCAGCAGGGACGCTGTGTAAGAGAGTTAGACCGTAGACGGAGGATTGATCATGGGCCGCATTCTCATCGCAGACGATCACGATTCACTCCGCCGCGGACTGGCGCAGGCGATTGCCGAAGCCGGCCACGAGATCGAGGAAGCGCCGAATGGCAACGCCGCCATCGAGAAGCTCCACGAAGGCTTCTTCGACGTCGTCGTCAGCGACCTGAAGATGGGCGGCAGCACCGGTCTCGAAGTGCTGAAGACCGCCAAGCAGCTGCATCCGTCGACGCGCGGTCATCCTCGATGACGGCGTTCGGATCGGTCTCGACCGCGGTGGAGGCGATCAAGGCCGGCGCGTTCGACTACGTGCAGAAGCCGTTCGAGATCGAGGAGATGGAGGTCAAGATCGAGAAGGCGCTCGAGATGCGCCGGATGCAGCACCAGATCGACTACCTCCGACACGCGCAGGGCGACATCTACGACTTCGAGCGCATCATCGGCTCGAGCGGCGCGCTGGAGAAAGTGCTCGCCGTCGTGCGCAAGGTCGCCAAGAGCAACACGACCGTGCTCGTCCGCGGCGAGACCGGGACCGGCAAGGAGCTGATCGCGGGCGCGATCCACCACAACTCGCACCGCGCCGCGCGCAACTTCATCAAGGTGAACTGCGCCGCGCTCCAGGAGAACCTCCTCGAATCGGAACTCTTCGGCCACGAGAAGGGCGCGTTCACGGGCGCCGACAAGCAGCGCATCGGCCGCTTCGAGCAGGCCGACGGCGGCACGTTGTTCCTCGATGAAATCGGCGACATGAGCGCGAACACGCAGGCCAAGATCCTGCGCGTGCTGCAGGAGCACGAGTTCGAGCGTCTCGGCGGCACGCGGACGCATTCGCGTCGACGTGCGCCTGATTGCCGCCACGAACCGCGACCTGCCGTCGATGGTCGAGGCGCGGCACGTTCCGCGAAGACCTGTACTACCGCCTCAACGTCGTCACGATCGAGATGCCGCCGCTCCGCGAGCGCAAGGAAGACGTGGCGGCGCTCGCCGGCTTCTTCATCCGCCGGTTCGCGGGCGAGCTGAAGAAGAAGATCGACGGACTCGACCCCGACGCGACTGAAGCTCCTGATGCGCTACAACTGGCCAGGCAACATCCGCGAGCTGGAGAATGCGATCGAGCGCGCGATGCTGCTGGCCGAGCGCTCGCATATTGCGATCGAGGACCTTCGCCTCGGCGACAGCGGACATGACCGGGTCCTCGCGCGAGGCCTCGTCCATCGTGAAGATTCCGCCGACCGGCATCCCGCTCGAGGAAGTCGAGCGCCTGACGATCGTCGAGGCGCTGAAGATGTCGAACTGGGTGCAGAAAGACGCGGCGGAGCTGCTCGTCGATCAGCCCGCGCGTGATGAACTACAAGATCAAGACGCTCGGCATCGACTTCCCGCGCGGCCGCCGCGCGCAGGCGGCGCAGCACGAACCTGCCAGCGCCGCGATGGTCTAAGGCGGACTATTCGAAGACCCGCTCCACGGGGACGACCGTCACATCCTCCGGCTTGACGTTGATGCGGTACGCCCGGATGACGGCGTCTTCTTCCATGATCTCCTTCGGCTTCGGCGAGTTGTATGTGATTGGCGACGGCGTGTTCTTCGCGACCGCATCACGGAACGGCTGGGGGTCTTTCGTCACAATCACGATGTGCATCCGATCGGTCGCGAGATGCTGCCGAATCGCCCGGTTCACATCCTCAACTGACAGCTTCGCCAGGGCGTCACGCAGGTATCCGTTGAACTCGCCGATGCCGTAATACCGGCTGTCGAGCGCGTAGCCCAGCCTCGCGCTCTGTGTCTGGGTCAGGATGTTCGAGTAGTTTCACCAGGAACTCGCGCGTCGCCTCGAATGCGTCGCGCGAAATGCCGTCGCCGAACGAGCTTGTCGTATTCGTAGAGCGCCGCGCGAAGCGTGAAGACGCCGGTGTTCACTTCAACGGGACGAATCCAGATCTGAAAAATCTGCTGCTGGCGCGCCAGGTTCGGATCCGGCGTGAACTGGTACATGCCGCGGGGAAGCATACTCGAGGTAGGCATAGTCGCCGTAATTGAGTCCGCGCGCTTCCCGCAGCCGGCCGGTACAGGTAACCGTTCGACGAACGATGCTGTCCGGAGTACGACACGGCGACCGCCAGTGCAGGCCAGTCCGGTGAGGCGCGATTCACGTCGATCGGAAACCCGAGCGAGATCGCCGTCGATCGCGTATCGCGCGTCACGATCGCGAGGTGGTTCCCTGCGGCAAGTGGGGGCGGAGCGAAACGCTTCTTGTCCGCTGTCCCGGCCGGCAGCGCCGCGAAGTCCGTGTCGACCTTCCCGTCAAATCCTTTCGGATAACCGCCCGCCAGGCCGATCACCAGGTTCGCCCGCGTGTAATGGTCGCGATAGAAGCCGCGCACGTCATCGAGCGTGAGCTTCTGCAGCGACGTGACGGTGCCGCGATTGTGATGGCCGTAGGGATGACCCGCGTAAATGACGTTGTAGAGATGTTCCTTCCCGAGCTCCTCGTCATTGCTCTCGCGCAGCGACACCTTCAGGAAATTCACCGCATCGTCCCGGACGCGCGTGAAGTCGTCCTGCCGGAAGCCGGGAGCCAGCAGCATGTCTTTCATGAGCGCGTAGAACCTGTCGAGATTCTCGACGTGGGTCGTGCCGGTGAAGACGGTCATCTCCTTGTCGACCTGCCAGCCCACGGAGGTGGCCATCGGGGCACATGGCCTCGACAATCTGCTGGTACGTCATCGACCGCGAGCCGCCCTCCGCCAGCATCGCGGCCGTCAGCGATGCGAGCCCTTCCTTCCCTGCCGGGTCGAACGCTGCGCCGGTCATGAACATGATCCGGAAGACGATGAGCGGCGATGTGCCGGGCTGAAGCACGGTGGAGCGCTGTGTCGACGGAGCCGTCTGCAGTAACGCGGCGATCAGGAGCGCGAAGACGATGCGCCTGGCCATCACTTCGTCCCCGTCTTCGTTGCCAGCGTGACGATCGTCCTGTTGTTCTCGGTCAAGTAGCTTCGCGGCCATGGCCCGGATGTCCTGCGGCGTGACCTGCTGGATACAGGGCGAAGACCTTGTCGATCGTGTCGGGCGTGCGCCGGAGCAGGATGTAAGGCGCGAGTGCCGCGGCAATCGCGGGCGAGCTGTTCATCCGGAGCGCAAAGCTGTAGCGCATGCGCGACCGCGTGGCGTCAAGCTTCGCCTGGTCGACGGTCTCCTTCGTGAATCGCGCGACCGTCGCCAGTATCTGTTCGCGCACGTCGTCCGCATCCTTACCGTCCTTGATGCGTGCATAGGTCGTGAAGAGCTCGGGATCCGGGTGGTTGCCGAAATCAACGCCGAGCTCGTCGACTTTCTGCTGTTCGAGCACGAGCCGGCGATACAGGTCGGAGTTCCGGCCAAACGCGATCTCCGACAACAGATCGAGCGCGGCCTTGTCCTTCGTCTCATCGGAATATGCCGGACCCTTGAACGCGACGGCCAGCCACGGCAGCGTCGGCGACGGCCAGTCAACGTGGGCGGTTCGACTCGCGGTTTGAGCTGGCTCCGCGGGGATACTGGGCGCGTAGCTGCCGTGCGCCCAGCCGCCGAAATACTTCTTCGTCAGCTCCAGCGCGCGTTCTCGGGTGACGTCGCCAACGAGCAGGACGGTCGGTACTCGGGGCGGTAGAACCGCTTGTAGAACTCCAGGCTGTATGCGTACTGATTCGGCATGTCCTGCACGTCCTTGAGTACCCCCATCGTCGTGTGGGCGTAGGTGTGCGTCTTGAACGCCGTCTCGTACAGCACTTCATCCAGCTTCTGCGTCGGCTCCGAGCTGTTCTTGTTGTACTCGCCGAGCACGGCAAGCGACTCGGTCTTGTAGGCGGGCTCGGTGTATTTCAAGCGCTGGAAGCGATCCGCCTCCACCTTCATGACCTCGTCCGAGATCTTCTTTCGAGAACACGGCGTAGTACGTCGTCCGATCCTGGTTCGTTGACGCGTTCGTGTCGGCACCCGCGCGTTTCATCAGGGCGTCGCGCTGCTCCGCCGTGTAGTTTTCGCTCCCGCGGAACATCAAGTGCTCGAACAGGTGTGCGTAGCCGCTCTTGCCAGGTTCGACCTCGTCTCGCGAACCGGCTCGCACGACGACGTAGAGCGCGACCATGTTCGGGAAGTCGGTCGGTACGCGTCACGAGGCGCAGGCCGTTGGGCAGGTCATCGACGGCGTACGCGTACGGAAAGAGCTTGCCGCCGCTGGCTTCTTCCAGCCGCCTGGCTCCAGTTCCAGGCAGCGTGCGCAAGCATGAGGATGCCCGCGAGAATCAACAAGCGGCGGAATGTCATGACGTACTCCTACGACTTGTGCGCCCTGGGATGCGACTTGCGGTATACCTCGAGCAGCTGCGCGACGTTGACGTGAGTGTATCGCTGCGTGGTCGACAGCTGCACGTGGCCGAGCAGCTCCTGGATCGCGCGCAGATCCGCCCCAGCCTGCAGCAGGTGCGTGGCGAATGAATGCCGCAGCGCGTGCGGGCTGATGCCGAACCGCGTGCTGCAGCTGTTGACGTAGCGCGCGACGAGGCGCTGCACGCTCCGGCCAGTCAACCGTCCGCCGCGCGCGTTGACGAAGAGCGGTTCTTCCTGGGATCTGGACCTTTGGATCTGGGCCTTGGGATGTGCGCGCAGCGCAAGCCCGTCCTTCAGCCATGCGCGCAGCGCCGCAGCAGCCTTCTGATTGAACGGGACGATGCGCTCCTTGCGGCCTTTGCCCATGACACGGACCATGCGGCCGGGCAAGTCGACGTCCTCGAGATCGAGCGCGACCAGCTCGCTCAGGACGAATGCCCGACGCATAAAAGAGCTCCAGGATGGCGCGGTCTCGCCGGCCGAGCGGCGTCGACACGTCCGGAGCCTCCAGCAACTGCGACATCTCGTCGACGGATAGATGCGCGGGGACTTTGTGCTCGCGCTTTGGCGCGACCGCCAGCGCCGCGGGATCGGAATCGATCCAGCCTTCCCGTCGCAGGTAACGGACGAAGGTCCGTAGCGCGGACACCTTGCGGGCGACCGACGCGCGCGCCTGCCCCTGGCGATACAGCTCCCGAGAAAGCCGCGGATCAACGCCAGGTCGAGATGCTTCGGCTGAAGCGCGTCGCGCTTTCCAGTCTGCTCGGACGCAAAGGCAATGAACTGCGACAGGTCGCTGTCGCACGCCGCCACCGTGTGGGCGGACGCGTTGCGATTCAGGCGGATGTAGTCGAGAAAGCTGCGGAGCTGTTCCATCGATCCAGATCTTCGAGGGCCCGTTCGGACGTCGCGAGCTTTCGATCGGCGCGTCCCAGCTTCCTGCCGTTCCGCTGCCCGGGCGGCGTGCCCTGAGCGAAGTCCAGGGGCTCCATGATCCCGAACGTAATGTTCGTCGGCTGGTAGTTGCGCGGATCCGCGTGCGAGACGTAATACGCCAGCGCGCCGATCGCCGTCGTGCGCGGCGGCACACGCGGTTCTTCGCCGCGCACCAGCGCGGCCGCGTTGCGGCCGGCAATCAGGCCGGATGCCGCGGACTCGACGTAGCCCTCGACGCCCGAGATCTGCCCCGCGAAGAACAGGTCGTCGCGGAACCTCGTCTGCCACGTCTCGCGCAGCACCGTGGGACCGTTGATGTAGGTGTTGCGATGGACCATCCCGAACCGGACGAACTCCGGCGTGCTCGAGACCGGGCACCAGCTTCAGCACACGCGCCTGCTCGCCCCACTTCAACTGCGTCTGGAAGCCAACGAGGCTGAAATGATCGCCGGCGAGCGTGTCCTGTCGAAGCTGAACGGCCGCGTACGGCATGCGGCCGGTCCGCGGGTCGACGAGGCCGACCGGCTTCATCGGACCGAAGCGCAGCGTGTCGCGACCGCGATGCGCCATCACTTCGATCGGCAGGCAGCCCTCGAAGAATTTCTCTTTGTCGAAGTCGTGGACCGTCGCGGATTCCGCGGACACGACGCGCATCGTAGAAGCGGTCGCATTCTCTCTTCGTCAGCGGGCAGTTCAGATAATCGCCCTCACCATCGTCGACGCCAGCAGGCCGCACCCGAATCTGGCGCGGATCGAAGAGACCTCCCCCAGCGCGACGCGCGAAACACCTTCTCCATGTCGATCGTCTCGGCCAGGACGATCGGGCTGATGGCGTCATAGAAATACAGGTGTTCGCCGCCCACGATGCGCGCGCGACGTCGGAGGACAGGCCTCGGAGGTCAGTGGGCCGGTCGCGATGATGAGCGGATACATCCCGGGTTCATCAGGAATGCGAGCCATCTCTCGCGCGCGTCACGGAAATCAACGGATGCGACTGGATCGCGTCGGTCACGGCACGCGAGAACAGTTCCCGGTCGACGGCGAGCGCCGCGCCGGCCGGAACGCGGTGCGTATCGGCCGCGCGCATGACCAGCGAGCCGAGCCGCCGCATTTCTTCCTTCGAGCAGGCCGACCGCGTTATCGAGCTTGTCGCCGCGCAGCGAGTTCGAGCACACCAGCTCGGCAAGCTGATCGGTCTTGTGGACGGCGGTAGGACGTACCGGCCGCATCTCATGCAGGACGACGGGCACGCCGAGGGAGGCGGCCTGCCAGGCGGCCTCGCAGCCCGCAAGACCGCCACCGATGATGTGAATCATGGGCTTAAGGCTTAGGGCTTAAGGCTCGAGGAACAATTCTCAAGCCCCTGAGTCGTAAGCCGTGAGCCATTCTTAAGCCCCAGCCGCTTTGCGCGTCGTCTTGCGCGCGCGAGGCGCGGCTGCGGCGGCGCGACGACGGCCGCCGGGAGCGGCGCCGCGGCGGGGCGATGGCGCCGCGTTGCGGCGCGCTTCGAGCAGCTCGGTGGCCTGCTCGAAAGTAACGGATTCTGGATTGAGCCTCTTCGGCACGGACGCGTTCGTGGTGCCGTCGGTCACGTACGGACCGTACCGTCCCGCGAGCAGCTTGATCGTCTTGCCGTTGTTCGTGAGCTCCTTCAACGTCTTCTTCTGCGAAGCCTGACCACGGCGGCGCGACATCTTCGGCGCGCGCAACAGCGCGAGCGCCGCGTCGAACGAGATGCTGAAGACGTCGTCTTCGGACTCGAGCGATCGGAACTCGTCGTTGTGCTTCACGTACGGACCGAAGCGGCCGAAGTTGGTGACGATCGGCTGGTTGTCGTCGGGATGCAGTCCGACTTCACGCGGAAGCGAGAGCAGCTTGAGCGCTTCCTCGAGCGTGACCGTCTGTTCGGTCATCCCCGACTGCAGCGACGCGCGCTTCGGCTTCTCGCGCCTTCTTCCCTTCCGGCGTTTCGCCAAGCTGCACGTACGCGCCGTAACGGCCGTTCATCACGTAGACGTTCATGCCCGTCGCCGGATCGACGCCGAGCGTGCGCGGCCCTTCGGCCTTGACGCGAACGAGGTCGAGCGCCTTGTCGAGCGTGAGATCCGCCGGCGCGAATGTCGTCGGGCAGCGACGCCGTGCGGCCAGGACCACCTTCGGCGACCTGGACGAACGGGCCGAACCGGCCGATGCGGATGCGAACGGGCTCGCCGCTCGACGGATCCTCGCCGAGATCGAGCACCGGATAGTCCGCGTTCTCCGCGCCCTTCTCGACGGCGCCGAGCAGGCCGCGATGTTTCTTCTTCTTGTCGCCGTAATAGAACTCGCGGAGAAACTCGATCGACTCACGCTCGCCGCGCGAGATCTCGTCGAGGTCTTCCTCCATCTCCGCGGTGAAATCGGTTTCGACGAAATCGCCGAAATGATCGCGCAGCAGCGTGGTCACCGCGAACGCGGTGAAGCTGGGCACCAGCGCCTTGCCCTGGCGGAAGACATATCCACGGCGGACGATCGTCGCAATCGTCGGCGCGAACGTTGAGGGCCGCCCGATGCCGAGGCGTTCCAACTCCTTGATGAGCGACGCTTCCGTGAAGCGCGCCGGCGGAGACGTCTCGTGCCGCTTCGGCTCGGTGTCGAGCACGCACGATAGGCGTGTCCGTCTCGTATTGATCCGATCGCCGACCTTGCACTGCGGCAGGATCGCTTCCTGCTCTTCGAGCTCCGCGGCCGGATCGTCGCTGCCTTCGACGTAGGCGCGGCGGAAGCCGGCGAACTCGATCGCCTTGCCGCTCGCGGTCAGCACGGCGACGTCGTTGCCCGGACCCTGTCGCGGAAATCTCGACGGTCGTCCGCAGGACGCGCGCGTCGACCATCTGCGACGCCATCGTGCGCTTCCAGATCAACTCGTAGATTTTCAGATCGTCGCTGTCGAGAATGCGTTCGAGCTGGCTCGGCGCGAGACGGAAATCGGTCGGGCGAATCGCTTCGTGCGCTTCCTGCGCGTTCTTGACCCGCGTCTGGTAGCGCCGCGGCGCGTCGTAATACTCGGCCGCCGAACATCTCGCGAATCACGCGCGCCGATTCCTGGATTGCCTTGTCCGACAGCGTCGTCGAGTCGGTGCGGTGATAGGTGATGAGACCTTCCATCTCGCCGTTGCCGGTTTCGACGCCCTGGAACAGCCGCTGCGCCGACTGCATCGTGCGCTCGGTCGAAAATCCCAGCTTGCGGCTGGCTTCCTGCGTCAGCGTTGACGTGGTGAACGGCGGCGCCGGGCGTTCGACGCCCGGCTTCTGCTCGACGCTGGTGATCGTCCACGGGACGTTCGCGCGAATCGCGTCGGCGAGCGTGCCGGCGGCCGCTTCGTCGAGCAGACGCGACGTTCTGATTCTTCAGCTCGCCCGTCTTCGCGTCGAAGTCCTTACCGGTCGCGATGCGCTGATCGTTGATGCGCGCGAGCGTCGCGACGAACTCGCGTCCCTCGCCTTTCAGCTTCGCCTCGAGATCCCAGTAGACCGCCGTGCGGAACGCGCGGCGCTCTTCTTCGCGCTCGACGATCAGCCGGACGGCGACGCTCTGCACGCGTCCGGCGCTGAGCCCTGTCTGCACCTTCTTCCAGAGCAGCGGCGACAGCGTGTAGCCGTACAGCCGATCGAGGATGCGGCGGCTCTCCTGCGCGCGGACGAGATCCTCGTTGACCTGGCCCGGGTGCTCGAGCGCCTCTTTGACGGCGTCCTCGGTGATCTCGTGGAAGACGATGCGGCGGACCGGAACCTTCGGCTTGAGCACCTGCGTCGAGATGCCAGCTGATCGCTTCACCTTCGCGGTCGGGGTCGGTCGCGAGCAGCAGCTCCGACGCGTCTTTCACCGCCGTCTTCAGGTGCGCGACCTGCTTCTTCTTGTCGTTCGGGAACGACGTAGTACGGCGTGAAGTCGCTGTCGACGTCGACGCCGAGGCGGCCCCACTCCTTTTCCTTGATCTCCTTCGGCACCTCGGCCGCCGACTCGGGCAGATCGCGGATGTGGCCGTAGCTCGCCTCGACCCGGCATTTGGCCCCGAGGAAGCGTCCGAGCGTCTTCGCCTTCGCCGGCGACTCCACGATTACTAATGGCTTAGCCATCCATCAGACTCAAATTCAATTCACACTAGCACGTTCGTCAGCAGCGCATGAAACGGCCGCCGCCAACTCGGCGCACGCGACCCTGTAATTCCAAGTCGATGAGCCGCGACAGTAGCTGCATCGTTCGCAAGCCCTGAGAGCTCGGCCAACCCGTCGACATCGTAGCGCGTGACCCGCCTCCATTCCGGCAACGATCGGGTCCGTCAGAAACGCCTGATGAAGCGGAACTTAGTGCCGCTTCGTGTGGCTGTCCGCGAGGCGCCAGGCCGCAAAGCTCTTCTACGATATCGTCCGCACACTCGACAATCTTTGCTCCGTCCCGGATAAGGGCGTGTGCGCCGCGGTTCCGGCCGCTCAGGACGTTGCCCGGCACCGCCATCACGTCGCGCCCCTGTTCGAGCGCGCAGGCCGCGGTAATCAGCGACCCCGACTTCTCGTTTGCCTCGATCACGACGACCGCGCGCGACAGTCCGCTGATCAAACGGTTGCGCATGCGGAAAGAGCAATGGCAGCGGCGGCGTGTCAGGCGGATACTCGCTGATGAACGACGCCATCGATGGCAATCTCCGCCGCGAGCGACTCGTGCTCGGCCGGATACATGCGATCGAATCCCGATCCGAGGCACGGCGGCCGTTCGCCCCGTCTGCAGCGCGCCGCGATGCGCGGCCGAATCGACGCCGCGCGCGAGCCCGCTCACGACCGTGATGCCGCGCGACGCGAGATCGCTGGCGATGCGAGTCGCCGTTTCAATCGCGATCGGTGATGCCGCGCGCGAGCCGACGATCGGCGACGGCTGTCGCGTTCAACACATCGAGCCGGCCGCGATACCACAGCGCGGGCGGGACATCCGATCAGCGTGAGCAGCGCCGACGGAAACGCCGGCTCGTTCCACGCCGATCACGTGGATGCCGCGGCTCGCCGCATCCGCGCGCGCGGCGTTGGCGCGCGGCATCAGCGATCGTGCAAGTTCGAGCCAGATTGGGATCGTCGGCGCGCAGCCGATCCGGTCAGACCACTGCGACGAAGATCGGACAGGAAGGCAAACGAGAGGGCGACAGCTTCGTCGGGCGTCATGGCGCAAATCTCCTCGACGGCGCCCGTGCACCCGACCTCAGCCGAGATTATATCGCCACCGTATCGCGTCACACGTGCTGCGAAACAGTGGACACGTCGTGAAACCAGAGGACGCCGCGCGATGTAAATTGCCGCGTAAATTGACGTTTTCGTGTCGGCTTTCCGTGGCATATGCCTTGCTCAACCGCACTAAGGTCTAGACGGCCAACGGCTTGCACGCCATCGCGCTTTGCGCTTCGGCGGGCTACGCGCTTGGCGTATATTGAGGCACTCTGCATGCACCCGCGTCGTGACGATTCTTCTGCTCCTCGGCGCCACGGCGGGACCGCTGGCCGCCGACGCGCGGTCCGACGCGAAGAAGCAGGTCGAATTCGGTATCACGGTCGCGCAGCGCGGTCTCTGGCGCGAGGCAATCTACCGCTGGGAGCGCGCCGTGCAGATCGACCCGAGCTTACGCGGAAGCGCTCAACGATCTCGCGATTGCGCATGAGCACGAAGGCGACCTCGACAAGGCGCGCAGTGGCCTACGAGAAGGCGCTGGAGCTCGGAGCCGAACAACGCCCTGATCAAACAGAACTACGAGCTCTTCAAGGAAATCAATGACCGCACGACTCGCAAGGATACGCAGGACAGCCCTGACAACCAGAATCCTTAGCAGCGTCGCGGCAGCCCTGTTTATTGCGGGTTGCACGAACTACTACGAGATTCCGATCGAGACGCCCATCAAGCCGAAGCTCGATGTGTCGGCGTTCCAGCGCGTGCTCGTCGCCGGCTTCATCGCCGGCGGCACCGATGATGTCGATGGCAACCTGGAGACCACTCGCCTGCTCCGCAGCCAGCTGCGGACCAAGTCCGAGCTCCGCGTCATCGATACCGACGTTCTCCCGTTGATGGAAGTCGCTAACGAGATACCGGGAGCGCCGGAAGTGAAGGCCGAGCTGCAGGGCGAACGCGCCGAAGGCAGGAAGGTAAGGAGGGGAAAGCTGAATCGAAGGCCGAGCTGAAGGGCGAGGCACCGCAGGCCGCCACTCCCGACAAGGCTGCCACGATCAAAGACGCCAAGGATCTCGAGCCGTACGAGCACATCTTCGCGGACGTCGAGTACTGGAAGAAGATCGGCGAGGAGTATCAGAATCCGCTGATCGTCACCGGCACGGTGATGTTCACGCCGCACGCGCGCTCGGGCATCGTCCAGCGCGAGGAAGAGGTCACGACTCCTTCGGCCGCCGTCGCGTCGTGCCCGTCCGGACCTACATGGAGCGCAAGGGTTACATCCTTCAGCCGAAGTTCATGTTCATCGACGGCCGCACCGGAACCGTGATGCACTCCGAGAACTTCCGCGAGGAGGTGCTTTACAACGCGAACCAGAGCACCCCGGCGCTGTCATCGTATTTCGAGTTGATGGACCGCCTGATCCCGAGCTTCCTGAGCACGCTCAGCAGCCAGAAAATCAAGGGGACTCGCGTTCTGCTCCAGTAGGCGGACCTGAAGGTCCGTCTCTACGTCCGTTAGCCCTTACGTCCGTTTAGCGATCCTGTAGAGGCCGACCTGTCAGGTCGGCCTGCCCATGTGCTAAGCTAACTCCTTTGTGCAGGCCCGCTTGGGCCAAACCGAGAGGTATTCACGTGTACGCGATCATCCAGGCCCGCGGCCGACAGATAAGAGTTTCACCCGGCGCCGTCATCGAAGTCGACGGCACGGCCGGTGAGCAGGGCAACGGAGTTCACCTTCGAGCAGGTGCTTCTCGTCGAAAAAGATGCCGGCGACATCATCGCGGGCGCTCCATTTGTCGCCAACGCGAAGGTGATCGGCGTCGTCGACGGCGAATCGCGCGGCCCGAAGATCCGCGTGTTCAAGAAGAAGCGCCGCAAGGGTTTCCGGAAGACCCGCGGCCACCGCAGCACCATGACGCGCGTGCGCATCACCGATATTCAGGCGTAATCGTGATTAGTGATTGCGATCGGGTTCTAAATCACGAATCCGCTAATCACAAATCGCAAGTGTGAAAAAGACATGGCTCATAAAAAGGACAAGGCAGCTCACGCAACGGCCGCGACAGCAACTCGCAGCGGCTCGGCGTGAAGAGTCACGACGGCAACATCGTCACCGGCGGGTCGATCCTCGTCCGGCAGAAGGGACGTCGCTTCGATCCCGGCCTGAACGTCGGCCTCGGCAAGGACCACACGCTGTTTGCGAAGATTGACGGCAAGGTCCGCTTTGAAGATCACGGCAAGCACGGCCGCAAGATCTCGGTCATTCCTGTCGGGTAATCGCGTAACCTGGCGAACGTAGAGGCCGACCTTCAGGTCGGCCTAACCTCTATACTGATAGAGATGTTCGTCGACGAGGTGGACATCCACGTCACCGCCGGCCACGGCGGCGCGTGGCTGCCTCAGCTTCCGCCGCGAGAAGTTCGTATCCGCGCGGCGGCCCCGACGGCGGTGACGGCGGCAGGCGGCGGCTCTGTCTTCATCGTCGCGACCGATACCAAGAACACGCTGATCGATTTCCGCTTTCACCCCGAGTTCGAAGCCAAGCGCGGCGAGCACGGCCAGGGCGCCAACAAGACGGGCCAGACCGCGCACGATCTGGAGATCGCGGTGCCGGTCGGCACGCTCGTCTTCGAGAAGGATCCCGAAAGCGGAGACGTCACTCCGATGGCGGACCTCACGGAAGAAGGCCAGCGCGTGCTCGTCGCGAAGGGCGGGCGCGGCGGACGCGGCAACGCGCGCTTCGTCTCCTCCACCAACCGCGCGCCTCGACGAACCGAGCCGGGCGAAGACGGCGAAGAGCGATTCATCCGCCTGCAGTTGAAGCTGATTGCGGACGCGGGCCTCATCGGATTTCCCGAACGCCGGCAAGTCAACGCTCATCTCGCGGATCTCGGCGGCGCGTCCCAAGATCGCCGACTATCCGTTCACGACGCTATCTCCCAACCTGGGCGTCGTCACGCTCACCGACGACCGCAGCTTTGTCGTCGCGGACGTGCCCGGACTGATCGAAGGCGCGCACGAGGGCCGCGGCCTCGGCGACACGTTCCTGCGGCACATCGAGCGGACGAAGGTGCTCGTGCACCTGGTGGATGTGTCCGGCGCCTCCGGGCGCGATCCCGTGCACGACTTCGACACCATCCTGGACGAGCTGCGGCTGTTCGATGCGAAGGTCGCCGCGAAGCCGCAGATCGTCGCCGCGACCAAGATGGACGCGATTGACGATCCGTCGCGCGTCGACTGCGCTCGAGCGCCACGTGCGCGAGCGCGGGCTTCCCTTCTACCGGATCTCGGCGGTCGCCGGAACAGGCCTCGACGAACTCCTCGAAGCGATGTGGCGCCAGATCGCCGCCGTACGCGCCGTGCCCGTCCCGGCCGCATGAAGCGCACGCGGCTTGGCATTCTCGGCGGCACGCTTCGATCCCATTCACGTCGGTCACCTCGATGCAGCAGACGCCGCGAGCGCGGCGATGGCGCTCGAAGAGATCGTGTTGATGCCGGCGCACGATCAACCGCTGCGCCTCCTCGAGCCGCGCGCGAGCGTCTATCAGCGCTTCGCGCTTGCCGTCCTGGCCGTCGAGGACCGTCCCGAATGCCACGTCTCGGACATGGAGCTCGTACGGCAGGGCCGCTCGTACACGGAGGACACGCTGCGTGCGCTGCACGATCTCGGCTGGCGGGCGTCGCAGCTTTTCTTCATTCTCGGGAGCGATGCGTTTGCAGGAATTGCCGCGTGGCACGGGTATCCGGGCTTCCTGGACCTCGCGCATTTCGTGGTCATCGCGCGGCCCGGCATCACGATCGACGAGGCGACGGCGCGCGCGCCGGAGCTGCGGCCGAGAATGTGTCCGGTGCCCCGCGGCGCCGTCACTGGCGACGGTCCTACGCGGATTTTTCTCGTGCACGCACAGACGCGCGACGTGTCATCGACGACGATTCGCGAGCGGCTCGCGAGCGGACAGCCGATCGACGATCTCGTCCCGGCCGCGGTGGCGCGGCATATCTACAAACACCATTTGTATGGAGCGGTAGACGACTTGCATGGCGAAGACGAGCGCATCTAAGAAAGTCGCGACACGGAAAAAGGCGGCGCCGAAGCTGCCGAAGAGCGTGACCGGCGCGGTGCACGCCGTGCAGGACAAGAAAGCGATCGATGTCGTCGTCCTCGATCTGCGGAAGGCGGGCGGCTTCACCGACTTCTTCGTCATCTGCACCGGCACCAACCCGCGGCAGATCAATGCGATCGCGGATTTCGTGGAAGGGACGCTCCGGTCCGAATTCGGCGAGCGGCCGCATCTGACCGAGGGTGTCGAGAAGTCCCAGTGGATCCTGCTCGATTATTTCAACTTCGTCGTCCACGTCTTCAGCCGCGAGTGCCGCGATTTCTACGCGCTCGAACGCCTCTGGGGGAACGCCGAGCGGTACGAATTCTCCGAGGAAGCCTAGACGCGCTCGTCGCGGCAACGCTCGCGCCCGCGTGCGCGGCGTGCGGCCGCCCTCTCGATTCACCCTCCCGGAGCTGCGTGTGCCCCGTATGCTGGGGCAGCGTGGTGCCGGCGCGCTCTGCCGCAATGGACCACCGCTCACATCGCTGTCGGCGTCTCCAGCGGCCGCTACGAAGGCGCGCTCCGGGATGTCATCCACGCATTCAGCTACGAAGGACGACGATCGCTCGCGGATCCGCTCGGCAGGCTGATGCGCGACACAGGGCGCGCGCTGCTCGACGACTGCGATTATGTGGTGCCGGTTCCGCTGCATCCGTGGCGCCGGCTGCGCCGCGGCTTCAACCAGGCACGCGATCTGGCGGCACGCCTCGATCGTCCGGTCGTCGATGCGCTGTGGCGGGTGCGGGCCACGCCGTCGCAGATGACGCTCAGCGCGGACGCGCGTCGCACAAACGTTCGCAATGCCTTTATCGCTTCACCGTTTGCAAACGCTTGACGATCGCGTCGTCGTGCTTGTCGACGACGTGCGCACGACGGGCGCGACGCTTGATGAATGCGCGAAAGAGCTGCTTCGAACCGGGGCGCGCGAGGTGAGGGCGCTCACGATCGCCATGGCCGAAAAGTCTGTCGTGCAGGGGCGCGTCGTTAGACCCGCTCTAAACCCGCCCGACGATGGCCTGCCATACGTCGGCCGCGACGGCCTCTGGCGCGCGAGCGGCGTCGAGCCGCATCCAGCCGGTCTTCGATGCCTGACGTAGATAGCTTTCGCGCACGCGCGCGAGCAGCGACAGGTCGCGCTCGTAGCTTGTCGCGGTCTTCGGTCTTCCGACGTGCGGAGACCTCGGGAGGAATATCGAGCAGGAAGGTGATGTCCGGCTGCGGCAGGTACTTCTGGATCTCGGTGAGCCAGGCGACGTCCAACCCCTGCGCCTCGCCGTACGCGATGCTCGACGCCAGGTAGCGATCGCAGACGACGATCGTTCCGGCGTCCTTCTCCTGGACGATCTTGCCTTTCCACTCGTACCGGTTCGCCACGTAGCAGCAGCTGCATGACGTCGGCCGTGTATTCGCGCTCGCCGCGGAGGCCGCGACCGATCTCGCCGCCAATCGCGGTCTGATAGTCGGGAAACGAGAGCAGCCGCACGGAGCGGCCGTCCGACGTCAGGCGATCGCGCAGCAGCTCCGCCTGCGTCTGCTTGCCGCTCTGGTCGAGCCCTTCGAACGCAATCAGCAGACCCTGCTCATTGAAGATCTCTGATTGGCCGGTTAGGTCTCAAGGGCGAGCACATCCTCGAGCGTCTGGCGCCGCCGGATCGTCGTCCACTTCCCCTCGTCTACGAGAACTTCGGCGGGCAGGAGGTGGCGGTTGTAGTTCGAACCCATGACCGAGCCGTAGGCACCGGCATCGAGAATCGCGACGAGATCGTCGACCTCGAGCGGCGGCATCGTCCGGTCGCGAGCAAAGACATCGCTGCTCTCGCAGATCGGCCCGACGATATCCCATGCGCTCTCGGCGCCTGCATGCATCGCAACCGGAACGATGCGATGGAAGGATCCGTAGAGCGCGGGACGGATCAGCTCCCCCATACCGGCGTCGAGCACGGCGAACTTCCGTCCGTCCGGAAAACACTTCGTGTCGACGACGCGCGCGACGAGCGCGCCGGAGTAGCCGACGACCGCGCGTCCCGGCTCGAGCACGACGGGAATGCCCGCGCGCCGCAGCTCCGGGATGACGGCGCCCGCGTAGTCGGCCGGGTTGATCGATCGGCCGTCCTTCGTACGCGATGCCAAGCCCGCCGCCGAGATCGACGTGTTCGAGGTTGAAGCCGTCATCGCGCAGCTCGAGCGCGAGCGACACGAGCGATTCCGCCGCGTGCGTGAGGGGCTCGAGCGTGGTGATCTGCGAGCCGATGTGGATGTGCACGCCGACAAACCGCAGGCCGTTCGTCTCGCGCCGCGCCCGGTAGATCGCGCGCGCTTCCTGCAGCGGGACGCCGAACTTGTTCGTCTTGAGGCCGGTCGAGATGTGCGGATGGCTCCTGGCGATCGATGTCGGGATTGACGCGCAGCGCGACGCGCGCCACGCGGCCCTGCGCACGCGCGATTGCCGCGATGCGATCGAGCTCGCCTGCCGATTCGGCGTTGATCGTCGCCGACACCCGCGGCCACCGCGTACTCGAGCTCGTCGCGCGTCTTGCCGACGCCGGTGAACACGATGTCCTGCGGCGCGAAACCCGCGCGCTCGGCGACGCGGATCTCGCCGCCGGAGTTCGCATCCGCGCGGCTGCCGAGCGATCGCAGCAGGCGCACGATCGCCAGCGTCGAGTTCGCCTTGAGCGCGTAGTGGATGGCATGCGGGTACGACGCGAACGCGTCGTCTATCGCGCCGATACGCGTCGCGGATCGCGCGCGCGCTGTAGATGTAGGTCGGCGTGCCCGCGTGTTCGACGATCGATTGGATGCTGACGCCGTCGCAGGCAAGCGCGTCACCTGTCGGCTGAAACGGTTGAGTACACGAGCGAATCGCATGTTATCATGCGCGCATTCCCGCCATCGACGCTCACGCACGTCACGGATGACTGCTGACGCCGCGACTCCTGCGCCGCAGGAGATCGATTCCCTCATCGAACGCTGTCTCAAGGGCGACCAGGCCGCGTGGGAAACCATCGTGCGCCTCTACTGGCGCAAGGTGTTCAACATCGCGTATAAGTTCGTCGGCCGCCACGACGAGGCCGGAAGACCTCACGCAGGACGTCTTCCTCAAGCTGTTCAAGTCGCTCAAGACCTTCGATCGCCGCGCGAACTTCTCCGACGTGGCTGATCAGCGTCAGCCGCAATCTCTGCATCGACCATTACCGGAGCGTGCGCCGGGAGCACGACGCGGTGACCCACGACATCGACGTCGTCACGCTCGCGCAGCCGTCGGCGATCGACAGCGCCGCACGCGATGCTCGAGCGCCGCGACCGCGTGGCGCTGCTGCGCGCCGCGCTCGACAAGCTGGCGCCGTCGCTGCGCACGGCCGTCATGCTGCGCGACATCCAGGAGCTGAGCTACCAGGAGATCGCCGGATCGTCTCGGCGTGCCCGAAGGCACCGTGAAGTCGCGCATCAACCGCGGCCGGACCGAGCTGGCGCGCCAGATCGCACGCCTGCGTGAACAGCAGAACGCGCGCGCCTGAAGCGCGCGCCGCGTAACGCGCAATAGAACCGGAGTGTCAGGATGAATCTGACCACCGACCACGCGCAGGGCGTCGCCATCGTCCGCGTCCAGGAGAGCCGGCTGATGTACCCGCTCCTGTCGGAATTCGCGAACACCGTCACGTCGCTCATCGGCAGCGGCGAGCGCAAGGTGCTGCTCGACCTCTCGACCGTCACCTACGTCGACAGCGCGACGATCGGCTGCCTGATGGATCTCTACCGGCAGGCGACGGCCGCCGGCGGCGCGCTCAAGCTGTCGGGCGTGCAGAAGCGCGTCGAGACCATGCTGACGATGACCGGCGCGCAGAACTTCCTCGAGATTCACGCCGACGAGCCGTCGGCCATGAAGAGCTTCGGAGCCTAGCCATGCGAACGATCAAGACGACGACCGGCGCGTCGGTTCCGCTCGACGGCGATCTCCTGGCCATCATGGAAGCGCTCTATCGCGAGGTCACCGCCAAGCGGGAGCTCGAATCGATCGTTCGAGGACATGATGAGCGAGATCAAACACCTGATCGGTCAGATGGACGACGACGAGCGGCGCGCCTACCTGCTCGAGAGCCTCTTCCTCAACACGGTGCGCTACGAGAACGACAAGCTCGAGGCGTACATGAAGAAGATTTCGAAATAGGCCGACCTATTTCTCGAATTGCGAGCACACCGTCCGAACGGCGCGAACCGGGACTTGGTCAACCTCTAAGCCAATGCCGTGGCGTGGTATGTTGCGACGTCCGCTCCACACCTCAAATGAAATAAGGAGAGTGTACCCGTGAAATTCATGCTTACGTGGCGAACGCGCCCCGGCCTCTACAAGGCGGCGTTTCAGCAGTTTCTCGAAACCGGCGGTCCGCCGCCCAAGGGAGTGGAACAGGTTGCTCGGTATCACGTGCCCGGCTCGGTTCTGGGCTGGCACGTCCTGGAAACGAACGATATGACCGCCCTCGCCGAGCATGTGAACAATTGGGGCGACCTGATTGATATCGAACTGAATCCGATCGTCGAGGATGCCCAGGCAGCAGAAGCCGCAGCCAGGGTGTTCGGCAAATAGCAGTCCTCCCGTCGGGCCGGTTGGATCAACGCGTGCACTTGGGTGCGGGCATGCCACCCGCACCCTGCGGCGACGAAGCCGGACTGCATTCAGGTATCCGATCTATCCAGCATCGCTCGGGCATGAGCTGGATCAGAACTCAATCAATCAGCCCTCCCGGTAAGATTCACATTCAGTCGCCGTGACGAGTCATGATGGCTGAAAAGGAGCAGGCATGGGAGACAAGGGTGGCAAGAAGGACAAGGAAAAGAACAAACACCAGCAGCTGACGAAACAGAAACAGGAGGAGCAAAAGAAGCAGGACAAGGCCCGGCCAAAGACATGAGCGAAGACGCACACGCCCGACCGACACGCGACGCGCCGGAGCCGCGTATGCGACGTAAATATCCCGACACCCACGCACGCGGAGCGCGCGCGAACATTGGTCGCCCAGATCTCGACCGGGACCCTGTGCACCCTGGCCCTGGAGCCGGAGGGTTATCCCTACGGCTCGTTCGTGACCGTCGCCTTTGACAACGGAAACCCAATCTTCCTTATCAGCGGACTCGCCGAGCACACCAAGAACTTGGAGCGGGATCCTCGCGCGTCGCTGCTGGTGGCCGAGGGAGGCTCTGCAGATCCGCTCGCCAACGGCCGCGTCACCATCCTCGGACCGTGCACGCGCGTCGAAGGGGATTGCGGCAGCGCGCGTGCCGCATTCTTCGCTGCTCATCCGAACTCAGCCTACTACGCTGACTTCCGCGATTTCGCGTTCTGGAAGCTGCATGTAGATTATGTCCGCTACATTGGGGGCTATGGCCGGATGTCGTGGATCAGCAAGGCTGACTGGCGGGCCGCCGAACCGGATCCCCTCGGTCCGTCGGCCGCCGACATGATTGCTCATATGAACGCCGACCACGCCGACGCCATGGTGCTTTACTGCAAGGCCTTTTCAAAAGCGACCGAGATCACTTCCGCGAGCATGACGGGCGTCGACAGGTACGGCTTCGACATGTCGGCGATGACCCCAAAGGGACCACGACCCGTCCGTCTGGCGTTCGGCAAGCCGGTCAGCACGCCGGAGGAAGTGCGCGCCGCTCTGATCTCGATGGTGAAGGACGCCAGATCCAAGCTGGGCTGAGGGGCACGGTAGGCTGCCGCGGCATCGCAATCGCAGCTCAAGCGTTCTCGTTCGACCACATCGAAACGCGCGACCATTCGTGCAATAGCGCACTCTCACCAACACCTCACGCGATGCTCACGAAACGCTGAAGACTCCGGCGTCGCGAACGACCATACTGCGGAAGCTGATGCAACGGCACATTCGCGAACCAGGAGCGCGAATCTTGCGGTTCCTGACCGCTACCACGAAATACGTAAGGTTCCTGGTTCTCGGATTGGCAGTCACCTTGAGAGGACCAATGAACACAAACATGCACGCCGGACAAGACGGTGGCAGGAAGGACGAATGACGGCGGTGGACGGCGCAGGAGCCTCTGGAAGAGCCCGGCATTAATCACAGCGCTCATCCTGCTGATACCCTTGCTGGGGAACTATTTCGTCGATGGATGGAACTGGGACCTCCGCGGCTCTTCTTGTTGTCGCGTCGGCGCTCTCATCTTCGGCATTGGTCTTACGCTATCGAGCTGGTAACCCGGAACAGGGACGCAATCGCCTACAGAGCCGCCGTCGGCATTGCGCTCGCGGCGGCGTTCCTCCTCACCTGGGTGAACTTCGTCCAAATGGCCGATGACGTCACTCCTGCCGCCGCGATGTATTTCGGGGTGCCCATTGTGGGGATCATCGGCGCCGCCGTGGCGCGCTTGCGGCCAAATGGCATGGCACGCGCCTTGTTCGCCACCGCGCTCGCTCAAGCCTTGGTCCTGGCGGTCGCGCTGATTATGCTGATTACCGAAATCCTCAGGTTACCTCCTGGACACCGCCTGAATTGCGCGGGTTTGGTGGGAATGCGTTTTTCGCGCATGCTGTTTGCCGGGTCGGCGTTGTTGTTTCGGAAAGCCGGGCGTGGGGAGTCCGCACCGGGTGCGGTCTAACCCGGTGCTGCCAGGGACGCGGCGAGATTCATCTTTGCTCCATGTTGGACGCGTTTGCCCCGCGTCTCTACCACACGGACGGAACCAGACGAAAGCGTACCCTGCGCATGTATTCCGTATACCCGGGCAAGTCTCTCTGCAGGATTTTCTCCTCGTCGAGAAGCCGCCACAAGAGTACGGGCATGAAGGGCACGATCAGGCCGAGCGACCACCACGAACCGAGCGCCAGCGGCATTCCGACGAAAAGCCAAATGGCGCCGGCGTACATCGGATGACGCACGTGCGCGTACGGCCCGCTGTCGATCACTTTTTGATCCTTCTCCACGCGAATGTTGGACGCGGCGAAACTGTTGACCCGGGTCACCCAGAAGATGAATAGGAAGGACAGCAGGATCACCACATCGCCAAGAATCGACACCCACGGGGCAACCGGCGACCACGCGTTTCGGTAATCGAGCACGGGCAGGACGATCAATGCAAAAACGCGAGGAGGACCAACGACACGATGATTTTCTGGGACCACTCTCGCTCATGTTGCGGCCCGGCCTTCAACCGACGCTCGAGAAGCGGTCTGTCGTAGATCGCCAGTACACGGTGAAGCCGACGGTCGACGCGGCAAATATCCCCAGGAACAGCCAGCCTTGCCAGTAGTCGAACGTGCCGGCCGGCCAGAAGATGAGGACGACAAAGAGGAGGGTCCCGAGCACTCCTTGAACAATCGCCTGCCGGTGGAGCGGATCCATATCAAACACCAAGCCGGGCATGATTGTCGCAGCAATCTGGCGACACGCTCAGGGAGGGAAGCGATGGCGGACGGCCGAAGCGAGACCAATGGGCCGGCACTCGGGCTGTCCCATTGGCCCCCATGTCCTTTCCGGCCGCGCCCCTGAGCATTTCAATTCCATCGAACCTTGCTTTCGTGTAGGTTTCAGTCCCTGCTTCGAAGCTCGCAGTGAAGAGCGTGTAGCCAGGTCTTGCGAACGTTGAACCGAACTTGAACCCCCTAAAGGAGATTCCACATGAAGCTGTTTCGCACGGTCCTTCTGAGCGGTTTCGCCCTCGCGCTCTGCGGCGGAGCAGCTCGCAGCACCGGCCGCGCAAGCTCCCGCCAAAATGATCACCTTGCAAATGCCGGCGACCCCAGACCCGGCCCGCGTCACCCTCGATCCCAAGACCACCGCTTTGATCGTGCTCGACTATGTTGAGGACATTTGCAACAACCAGGTCGAGTTGCAAGACCAAGATGCTGCCGGCCATGACCCCCTTCATGGAGCGGGTACGCAAGGCGGGCCTCGACCGTGGCCTACGGCACGCGAGCGCAGAACCAGACCAAATGGCTGAAAGAGGTCGCGCCGGCTCCGGGCGACATCAGGATCACCAACACGGCCCAGGACCGGTTCTACGACACCGATCTCGACAAGGACGCTGAAGGCGAAGGGCATCAAGACGCTCATCATGGTCGGCTGGAAGATCAGCGGTTCGGTGACCTACACATCGGTCGGAGCGATGGCGCACGATTACACCGTCGTTATTCCGATGGATACGACTTCGGCCGGCAGCGACTACGAGACGACCATCGGTTTCTATAATGTCTTGAATTCGGGCAATGCGAACCTGGCGAACCAACCCTTGAAGCCAAACGCCGTAACGCTGACCCGCACGGATATGATCACGTTTCAGTAAGAGACCGACGGCGGCAACCCGGAGGAGGCTTTATTGAAACTGCTGAACCGCGCCCTGTTGTTGGCAATGACTGCTCACGCTGCCGCTGTCGGCGGCGGATCCCCTCTATGGAGTCGTGGAAGACGCGGCCCTCCGGAAGGCCCGGGGACACGTCGAAGCAGACGATGACGATTGAGCCGGTGGCCGATGGAATAAAGTTCACCACGGACATCGACTTCGGGAGCGGGGCAGGAGGAATGTCCACGACGTACGTCACCAAGCTGGATGGCGCGGAAGTGCCCGTCTATTCGGCCGGTAAAGTCGTGATGACGTTGCGTGGGAAGAGGACCGGACCCAATACCTACGAAGGCTCCGGTGACCGGCCCTGGCGGGACCGGCACATCCAAGACGACTCTCAGCGCTGACGGCAAGACCATGACGATCGATGGCATGATGGGCTCGATCGCGTCGCACCTCGTCTTCGACCGCGTGAAATAGTCTTCAGCTGACACGTCCATGCGCTGGCACGGTGGATCCTCGCCGCGATGCGCCACGCTTGCCGACGCGCCAGCCGGCCGCTGGCGCAGGCCGCGGATCGGGTCCGCCGCGTCGCACTACTACTGAGTAACGCCGCACTGAATAATCAACCGCAACAGGACATCGCTCGTAGCTCAGCGATCAATCGATCATCGGCTGCGGCCCGTGCTCATCTCGGTGCAAGACTTCGCTTCGCGGGTATTATCCGGCCTACCTTAGAACTTTACTTTTGCACTCACACAGGGTGACTGCGTACGGCCGGAAGAAAGTCTCTTCTGACCTGACTCCGGTCGCTATTCCCGCCATTAACGGTCCGACTCACGACCGTTTGTGCTGGTGCCGTTCTTGCGGTCCACGTGCCGCATGGCGCCAGCCGGTAACCCGCACAGCAACCGGATTGAGATCCTCCTCGGACGTTCGGCGGCACTTTGCGCTACACCCGTTTGCGGCGTGGCGCTCGCCGTCCAGGATAGATCGAGCCCTGCTGCTTATCTCTTACTTTGCGTTCAGCTACGTGACCATATTCGGTCTGCTGCACGCCATATGAGAGTGAACGGCCAGTACGAATCTCCGCGACCATCGCGGTGATTGCGTTCCCTGGCCAGTGCAGCTCAGCGATCGCGATCCCTCGGCGCTGGAAGAGGTGGATCCCGGCCTTTGGCGTTTGTGACTACCGCGTGCTCAGCGGGCGACCGCGCAGCGAGGCTGCTGGTTCAACCCACTGGCCGTTCACGCGAACCACCCAGGTTCCGGTGAGTCTGCCGAGTCTCTCGGTATCTTGTCGATCTACGCGGAACCCAATATCGCTTCCCGAAATGATCCGAGCGGCAGGATCTGGCTGCCGCGATGGAAACCGTGGCGCTGCCCGCCCATACACCCACCCGCGCAACACCGAACGTCAGCGCGAGAATCAAAATCGCGACAGACAATCGAAACATTCGTGGCATCGTCATCCTCCGCTGAGCCGATTTGACAGGCGCCATACGGCGGTCGTGGTCGGCGGTGCCGAGCGCGCGCGCTGTCGGGCACGCACGACGTCCAATGGCTGTCCAGAGCACGAAATGTGGGCTAGTCGAGGAAAACCTCTGCGCGATCCACAATCTCCCGAACGGTAGGAGGTCGCATGAACGCCCGCACCTCATTCGCGCCGTCGTTCTCGGTGCCGTGGATCCAGAGTTGGCCGTCGATGTCGGCTCAGACGACTCCCAACACCCTCCGCCACTTTCGCCTACGCATCAGCGCTGCCGCTGCCGAAGCCGTCCACGTTCGCGGAGCCGTCTGGATGGGATGGCTCAGATGGTGGCCGTTGCTCTCCCCAGCGCCGTGGGGAATGCGGAGTGGTAGTCGAGCCGAAGGCGAAATCCATCGACCCTGCGGTGCCGACGCAGAAGTTGATCATCAGATCCGAGATCTGTTTCCCTCACCAAGCCAACTCGTCTTGGGGTGTTTACGCTGGTCCTGCCGCAGACGCTCATGAACATGTGTGTTCAATTTGCCAGAGCCGACACGCCGCCTTTGAGTCGATTCAGGCCCGCTCCTTCCGGGAGCCACGATGATCGCCTTGTCGCGAAACAGCAATGCCTATCCTTGATCGACTCAGTTCTTCCTGAAGCGCCTCTTTCGCCGCAGATCGGACCCCTGATGGTGTTCCGCCTGTAGGAGTGAGGGTTCCGAAAACTCACGCCCTGGTGGGCGAAGTGGAGCGGTTGAGGTGATGGAGCCGCCTGAATCGATATCCGTCACCGCCGCTGCAAGAGACCCATCGAGGTTAGCTCTGGTTCACTTGCGCCGCAACTCTCGACGACAATTCCAGCTCCAGCTGGTAGAGCAACACCTGTCGAAATCGAATGCGGGCACTGACGGCCTTTTTCTGCACAGCGGACATCTTCGAGCGTTTGCGTTTGTTCGAGGGCATCGGCTACGCCTCGCGCTGACTTCGCGATCGTGCGTCGTGCGGCCCTTGAGATCGTCGCGGTCGGGAACGTCTTCTGCAAGGCGGCGGCTTCCGTTTGGAGTTCATTCCACCGAGCTTCAGCGCCGCGTCTTGCCCATTTGAGGATGTCTGCCGGAGTGTTTTGGCCATTCCCCTGGATGGGTACGTAGGTTCGCGAGAAGTAAACGTGGCATCACGCTTGCTCAGTGACAGCCAGCATCGCTCGTTCCCCAATCTGGCGGGACGACAAACATCACATTCCCTCGGACGGGAGGCGTCATTATCTCCCCGGCACGTCCATTTGTGGAACGCGAATAACAGCATCAAGGAACAGATTGATGTGTGGAAACCGCTTCCTCTTCGCTGGTGGTGTGTCGGGACAAGCGAGCGGCGCCTGATCGAAGTGGATGCAGTGAGCCGAGAGGCTGCACTTCGCAGAGAAGTCGCGACGGTTTGCCACCCGTGCTGCACGTAAGGCGTCTTTACAGACCTCGCCGTAGCGATCTGGACGCATAAACAGTTGAATGCTGCTGCATCGTCCACCCAGGAGTGTTGTGGCCGCAACTCAGGCACACCAGTGACATCCGCGCTGGCTCGAAGTGCCGCACCATCGCATGGCCCCTGAAGCCGCAAAGGGCACACACTAGTCGATCCACGGTTATTACAGCGGCGGCACGGAACCGAGACCAAATCGTGATCCACAGATCGCGTGTTGGGCATCCCGGTCGAGGAGATGGGATTTAACGTCTGCAACGAGCATAAGATCCTCTCTCTTCAGGGCCAGTCCAGGTGACCCTGCTGCTGGGTAACGCGGCATCCACGGCGAAACCCCGCAATCCGAGGCGACTACTCAGGCGATACGCAAAGCAGCATCGATCATCGCCCGCCCAATCGTTCTCGTTTTTTGAAGAGGACTTGCGCTCATCGTAAGATGCCACGCGATCGCCAACATGAATGCTCTGTTACTCGCATGGTCCCGAGCGATCAATCGGCCCCGCCTGAGCGATCGCGCTTCCTGGTGTTCGCGCTCGCGCTAGACGATTCGGATACACGGCATCAGCCAGCACTCCTGGCTGCTCGCCGATCAGATTCGCGACTGGGCGATCGCGCTGGCGGGCCGTTCTCTCTGAGTTGCCTCCTGGCTGGCCCCGCCCACTGCACGCGTCGGGGGCTACACCATCGGCCCGGCGTTCTACTGGATTCTCTGGACGCTGCGCGTGGTCCTCGTCCGTGGTTCGACAATCTGCCGCAACGCCGGCGGAATTGGCCAGGCGGGCGCTGCAGTCGCTGGCCGACGCCGCGCCTGCTACCGTCGCGATCTGGAAGCGGACCGCCTCGCCGTGGATCGCGCTCGCAACGATCGTCATCGTCGCAACGGCTGCCTTCGATGTGAGTCTCGCGGCGCTCGTGTGGAATCCACCGATGGGCGCGGCGCTTGCGAAGCTGGCGATCGCCGCCAGTGCTCGCCGACTGGCACCGTGGATCGATCGTTCGTGCTGCAATCACGGCCGCGATCGCCTGGAGCGCTGTCCACGCGTATACGGGCGCGATCTTCGTCGTGCTCGGCGTGTTCACGGCGATGCTGATCGACCCGTTTCTTCGAGGCGATCGAACCGTCGCGCTTACGCAATGCGGTGGTTATCGCGGTCGCGGTTCTGCTGCTTCAACTGCCCCTCGTCGTCTTTCAGCTCACGAAACCCGCGACGCGGCCATGGGTGCGGTCACTGACAGCCTGAGCCGCGCAGTGCTGTCTGGAGAAAGCCCGCCGGAGTCGCTGAAAAGTCTGAATGGCTTCGTGCAGGCCGTTCAGGTGATCGAGTTCATGCCGGGGTCGGTGCCGGGACTTGATGGCTGCTGCTGATCTTCAGCGGTATTGTCTCGGTGCGTTACCTGAACGATCCAGCGCTCTTGTCTGTGACGGTCTTGCCTCAACTGGCAGCCATCGCCGGTTACCTCGCTGTTCCTTGATGATCTTGACGCCTACTATTACCTGTCGCTTATGCCGGCAACTGTGCTGACGTTCGTGCTGGCGGTGACGGCGATGCCGGCCGCGCGGTTCGCCCGCGCGCCACTGCCGTCGTCACGCTCGTCGTTGCTCTGGCCTTCGTTCCCACACGTCTTCGCAATGCGGCGACGATGTTTCAGATGCCGCAGCATCGGATTCTGGTCGACGCGTCGCGAAGGTCAGAAGTTTCGGGCAACCGATGCAGCAGATCCGGACCGACTTCGCGCGCCTGCCACGTCGAGCAACGCCGAGTTTCTGTTCGAGTTCTCGGCGGCACCATCGACCGACGCGCGCCATGGATCTGCGTGATTCGCGCCAACGGCGACGTGACGTTCAGCCGGGTCCCCGCGTCATGATAGCGCCTACTTTCTCCCGCTGTTGCTCGTATCAGCCGGCGGCAGTCCGCCCGGAAGCGCCCCGTCGCCGCACTGATTGTTCTCCTGGCAGATGTATTCGAGCAGTTGTTCGCCGGGCGTCCACGTCGCCATGAACCGCATGGTGAACGGCTTGGTGTAGGCCCCTGGCCGCGTCGATGGTGACGACGCCCTCCATGTGCCCATGTCCTGCGCGTCCATCGCTCGATGATACGAAGCTGCTCTCGGTGTGCGGGTGACCCCGGCGATCGAACCAGAAAGCAATACGTAACTGAACGAAGTACAA
>ERZ1370068.322-contig-10291_pt1 | contig 44094 bp, 51 predicted proteins | sample MGYA00561227_ERZ1370068 | MGnify/ENA primary metagenome ERZ1370068 (study PRJEB38410, sample SAMEA6850437) | metagenome | study: Metagenomic assessment of the ecological functions of the soil: analysis of the soil microbiota associated with the...
GCTTTGCCACCGTTGATAACCCAGTCGCTGGCGAGCTAGGCCCGGACGCCGCGCGCACCAGCGCTTCACCAGCAATCAGCCCTGCCGCCTTTGGCTGCCCGAGGGGCTGGCGCTGCCTCCGGGCAGCAGCGCCGCCGGGTCGGGTCCGGCCGGCGAGGCGCCACCGGGCCGGGCCCGGTCCGCCACCCGCGTCCCATCGAAATCCCCCACAACGGTGATAGCTGGATCCAGCGTAATACCGGGATCGAGAACCCGGGCTGGGCCGATACCTGAGGCCTGCCGAGCCGCCCGTCCGGGAGACGTGCTCACCCGCCACGCATCGTTTTCGCAGGTCAGCGGCTGTAACCAGCTCCTGAAGCGGGCCGATGAGTCAGGCGCGAAGAGCGCGGCACAGGCTTGCGCAATGGCGGAGCAGCACAGCAAGCCAGCTTTGGTGAGCCGGGACGTTCGGCCACCCCAGCGGGCGCCGGTCGGACCTGGGCGGTAAGGTCGACGGCGGGCCGGGGCCCAACCCACCGGGAAGGGCAAGGCGGCCGGGACCGACACTGCCGCGTCACGGTCCGGCGCTGGGTGCCGGTGGCCGGGTCCGGAGCGTATCGCGCACCCGGTGAAAGCCGGCTGGGGCCTGCCGACGCGATCACGCTGGATCGCGGCACGCGCGGTCGGCGACCGCTGGTTCCTGGTCACTGACCCGAAGGCGTCTCCTGACCACGGTTGCGGAGGCGCTGGTTAGAGGTCGGTGGCCCTGCTGGCTATGGACGGCGCCCCGGTGCTGGACGTCCGGGCGCGGCCCCCGCGCTGCGCGACCGAGGCCGACGCCGAACTGTCCGCCTTCTCGGTCGCAAGTGCGGGATTTCCCGCAGTACCGTGGGAGTGGCTGGAGGCGCCGGTCCACGTCGCCCCGACGCAGGCGGTCGATGCGCCGCGGCAGAGCACCAGGGCCGCCGACCTGCGCGTGCAGCCTGGGAGGAGCCGCGGGCGAACCTGGTCCTGACCTCTAGCTGCAGTTACGCCGCCAAGCCCGGCGCGGGGCCAGCGCTCACGAGGCGCTGCTGCTGGGCCGACGGTCCGGGTCGGCGAGGCCGAGATCGCGGATGAACCGCCCGCCCGAGCACTGCCTGGGGACTACGCTGAGGTGGAATACCTCCGGCACCGGTGCGCCTGGGGCGACCGTGTGGAGGTGCTCGCGATCCTGGACGGTCCCGAGGCGGAGGGAGCGGCCCGATGTGCTGACAGGCGCGCCGTCGGGAACTCAGGCGCGCGCCAGGTCTCTCCGCTGGGCAGCATCGCGACATCGTACCAGCGGTCCGCGCCACCCGTCTCGTCGGATCGGGACCGCACCCGCCGACGAAGGAGCATGACGTGCCGTCCCCGTCACCGTGACCGTGTCTGGCGTCCCAATGGTAGGTCGCCGACGACGCGACGGCTGCGACTCGTTCACCGGGGACCCTCCGTCGTGGTGGCGATGATCAACGGAGTGGCCCGCGACCGCCACCCTGCTGCCGTCTGACGCCGACGTCGTCGAGCCGGTCGCCGTGGAGTCCGGAGGACGGCCGTGACAGTGCTGCGGGCACTCGCGCCGCGCACGTGCATGGCGCAGGCGGTGCAGCGAGCCTCTACCCGGACGCGCAGCTCGGGATCGGGCCGCCGATCCGACGACGGCTTCTACTACGACTTCGACGTCGAGACGCCCGTTCGTGCCCGAGGACCTCGAGCAAGATCGAGACCGCGGATGCGCAAGATCATCAAGGAGGGCCAGCGGTTCTCCGCGGCGGGTGGTCACCGACGCCGACGCGCTCGACCGAGCTGCCAGGACGAGCCCTACAAGGTCGAGCTGATCGGCTAGCTGCAAGGGCTCGCGGGCCGACGCCGAGGCGATCGAAGGTGCCTCGGCCGAGGTGGGCGGCGCGGCGAGCTGACCATCTACGACAACGTCGCGCCGCGACGGCGAGGTGGCCTGGAAGCGACCTGTGCCGCGGCCCGCACCTGCCGACCACCAAGCGGATCCCGGCGTTCAAGCTGATGCGCAACCGCGGCGGCGTACTGGCGCGGCGAGCGAGAAGAACCAGCAGCTGCAGCGCATCTACGGCACCGCCTGGGAGACCCGGAGGCGCTGCAGGACGCACCTGCACCGGCTCGAGGAGGCCGAGCGGCGCGACCACCGCAAGCTCGGGCGCGAGCTCGACCTGTTCTCCTTCCCCGACGAGCTCGGCTCCGGCCTGCGCCGTCTTCCACCCCAAGGGCGGCGTGATCAGGCGGGTGATGGAGGACTACGTCGCGGCAGCGGCACATCGAGGAGGGCTTCTCCTTCGTCAGCACGCCCGCACATCACCAAGGAGGGGCCTGTTCGAGACCTCCGGGCCACCTGCCGTACTACGCCGACGACCATGTTCCCGCCGATGGAGCTCGAGGGCGCGAACTACTACCTCAAGGCCGATGAACTGCCCGATGCACAACCTGATCTACCGCGTCGCGCGGTCGGTCCTACCGCGAGCTGCCGCTGCGGCTGTTCGAGTTCGGCAGCGTCTACCGGTTCGAGAAGTCCGGCGTCGTGCACGGGCTGACCCGGGTCCGCGGCTGACCCATGGACGACTCGCACATCCTACGTGCACGCCGCGAGCAGGCGCCCGGACGAGATCAAGCACCTGCTGAACTTCGTGCTCGGCCTGCTGCCGCGACTTACGGCCTCGACGACTTCTACCTCGAGCTGTCCACCCGCGACGCGACTCGGACAAGTTCATCGGCACGACGAGGAGTGGGACGATGGCGACCGAGGTCGCTGCGCGAGGTCGGCCGACGAGTCCGGGCCTCGAACTCGTGCCCGACCCGGGCGGCGCGGCGTTCTACGGCCCGAAGATCTCCGTACAGGCGCGCGACGCGATCGGCCGCACCTGGCAGATGTCGACCATCCAGTACGACTTCAACCAGCCGGCGCGGCTTCGAGCTCGAGTACCAGGCCGCGCCGACGGCACCCGGCAGCAGCCGGTGATGATCCACTCGCGCGAAGTTCGGCTCGATCGAGCGGTTCTTCGGCGTCCTCGTCGGAGCACTACGCCGGCGCGTTCCCGCCGTGGCTGGCGCCGGTGCAGGTGCGTCGGCATCCCGATCGCCGAGCGCGCACGTCGACGTACCTGGAGGACGTCGCGGCGCGGCTGACGCAGGCACGGCATCCGGGTCGAGGTCGACGACTCCGACGACCGGATGCAGAAGAAGATCCGCAACGCCGCAGCAGCAGAAGGTGCCGTTCATGATGATCGCCGGCGACGAGGACGTGGCCGCCGGCGCGGTCTCCTTCCGCTTCCGGGACGGGCACCAGGACAACGGCGTGCCGGTGGCTACGAGGCCGTCGAGCGGGTGGTCGGCGGCGGTGCGCCTCGCGCGGGCCCAGGTGTAGCGCCAGGATCTAGGGCGAGCAGGTCTAGAGCCGGTCTCGCGTCCGCGGCGCTACGGGCGCTGCCGAAGCCCCGCTGATTACAATCCCCGCGTGAGCGGCGGGCCGGGCGAGGACGACGCCGGGGCCGACGGCTCCGCGCCGTCGCTGGTCGGTCCGCACGACCTGGCAGGCGATCCGACGGGTTCATGGCTCTGGACGCCGCACCGGATGGTCTACCTGCTCGGTGAGGACAAGCCCAGCGACTCTTCCGCCGCGCCGCAGTGCCCGTTCTGCCGGGCGCCGGGCCGCAGCGACGAGGAGGGGTTGATGGTGGCCCGCGGCGAGCTCGCCTTCGTCGTGCTCAACCTCTACCCTACAACCCCGGGCACCTGATGGTCGCCCATACGGCACGCCTCCGAGTACCTGAGCTGACCGGCGAGGAGACGGCCGAGTCGCCCGGTCACTCCAGACCGCGATCCGGGCGATCACCGAGGTCTCCGGGCCGCACGGCTTCAACGTGGGCATCAACTCAGGGCGGGTGGCCGGGGCCGGCATCGCCAGCACCTGCACCAGCACGTGGTGCCGCGCTGGAACGGCGACGCCAACTTCCTGCCGATCGGCGTCAAGCGCACTGCCGGAACTGCTCGCATCTGGCCCGCCTCGCCGTGGCCCGGATGGCCGGGACCCCTGCCGATCAACCACCCGGCACATAGCACCGCGCCCATCTGCAGCGATCGCGGAGGATCTGATGACCGTGGCTCGGGACCTTGTAGACCGCACCGATGTGCTGGGCGCGCGATTCAGGAGTATGAACGACTGGGGCGGAGGCGTTCTTCCGCCCATGGTTTCCGCGCCGACCACGACCTATGACCTCGGTCTGGACGACGCCGCTACCCGCCCAAGGCGATCCAGTACGGCCTATGAGTTCGCCACCGGCCGGCGCCCTCGCCTGCAGGATTTGAGGTGGCGGAAGAGCGGCGCGGTCATGCTTGGGACCCCGCTTCACCAGCCGCGACGTCCAGCCGGCATGGCCACCGCCGCGCCTCACCGGCCGGGGCTGGGCCGTCTGAGGCGGCGACCACCTTCTCCGCCTGGTGGCATCGGGGAGTGCTGCAGGTACCGACGGGTGAAGCTGCTGGTACCGTGCGCCAGGCTGTGCAGATCGATCGCATAGCGGGTCAGCTCGATCGCCGGAACCTCGGCGGACACCTCGGTCCGGCCCGCGCCCACCGAGGTCGTCCCGTCACCTGCCGCGCCGCGACGCGATAGGCGTCCCCGCTGACACTTCTGCTGCCGACCGTGATCGCGACCGCGTCGATCGGCTCCAGCATGGCCATTACCCGGCAGCGGCCGCCGCCTCCTTCAGCGCCAGCGACCCCGCGGTCTGGAAGGCGGCGTCGGAGTCCACGCTGTGTGCCTTGCCGCCGACCAGCGCCACCCGCAGATCGACCATCGGGTAGCCCGCGCGATCGCCCCTTCCGTGGTTCGGGCCCGGATCACCTTTGTCCACGCTCCCTCGATGAACTGGCGCGGGACCGACCCCTGACCACCTTGTCGACGAACTCGTACTCCGTTCCCGCAAGGCAGCACTGATGCCGCACACCGCGTACGGCCGCGCCCGCCGGACTGTTGACGCCGCCCGTGACCGGACGTGCGCCTTCAGTCGCCCCCGCAGGGCCACCTCACCGCCCGGTGTCGACGTCGAGGGACTGCCGTGGGTGCGCAGCCCGGTCGAGCACACCCGAGGTGGGCCCGCCCATCGACCAGAGCACCAGTTGACGGGTGTCGGGGTTCATCTCCACCCGGACCGTGGGTCCTCGGCGGCCAGCCGGGCCAGGCCGGAAGGAGAGCTTGTCCGTCGGCGCGCTGGTGCGGGCGGATCGTCGGCAGCAGCGGTTCTGGCATCACCCATGGCTCCATCAGCGCGGGCGACGGTGTCGGCGACGGCGTGTCGCCGGTCTCGGCCCGGGTCAGCCGGGCGACCGCGACGATAGTCGCCCGCGATCCCGTTCGGGACGGCGTGAGGGTCGCCCAGGGACGGGCACCGCGCCGACCCGCTCGTCGACGTCGTGGTCGGCATGCCCGCGGTCGGATCCGGCGAACTGTTCGAAATGCCCGCAGATGTGCACGGTGGCGTCTGGGGTCAGAGTGCCGGAGAAGACCCGCGACCAGTTCAGTCCGGCCGACGTACGGGTCGGTGGTGGATTCTTGACGACCTGCGCGACCAGCGGGCGGCGGCGGGGTCGGCCGCAGGTGAGCCCGGGCTCGCGCGGGTCGCCGCCGGCGGGCTGGTGACCGGGGGCAGCGGGTGCTCCAGCAACGGCGAGGGGAAGGCCGCTGCGACCACCACCTCCGAGCAAGCCTGGGGCATGCCGAGGCCGGTGGGCGAGACGCGCGGTAGCGAGGACGGGGTGGAAGGACCCGCGGGCCACCGGCGGCGATCTCTCCAGGTCATCGATCAGCAGCGTGGGTCGAACGCCACCTCCTCGCCCGCCGAGGCGCAGCGGTCGATGCAGCGGAGTCGTCCTCGGACTCCGGCGATGATCCCCTCGATCAGGGCGGCGCGGGTGGTCGGCGATCAGCCGCCAGGTGCGCGGGGTCGGCGGCCCGCTCTGGTCCGGGTGCCGGACTGAGGTGTCGGCGACGGTGCGCGAGGAGCAGGCCGATGAGGCCGGCGGGAGCAGCTCATGCTCGTCTGGCGGCCAGGGGCAGGTAGCAGGGGCGGCACGCCGTCTGCCGGGCACGGCATCCGCTGGCAGATCGCGACCGGGTCAACGTCGTCGAAGTCGGCGCGGTGGTGGTCGAGGTGGGTGACGACGACGGCGCGCGGCATGCCGACCGCGGGCGCACTCCTCCTGTCAGCATCCGGGTGCGGTGGCGTCCGCGCCGTCCCACGGCGGAGACGACGGTACAGGGCTGCGCGTCCGCGCGGCCCTGCAGGCCCGACCCGGAGGTCGCCGACGAAGTCCGCGCGTAGCCCGGGGGTGTCGCAGCAGTGTTGACCTTCACACCCCTCGCGCGTCACGACGCCACGGTGCAAGCGCGAGGAGACCGGACCGCCGCCGGCCGGTGCGGCACTGGGCCTCGTCGTGCCGATCGGTGACCGATGGTGCCGTCCTGCCCTCCGCCGGCCCGGGAGATGGCGCCGGTCGCGACGAGGAGCGCCTCTCTGCGCCAGCGTGGTCTTCCCGGCCGCCGGCGTGGCCGACCAGCACGACGTTGCGCACCGACCCGGGCCGACGCCGCCAGCCGCCGCGCCGGCCCCGCCTGCCTTGCCGTTGGACGCCATGAGACCTCCTCGTCCCGGTTTGCCCCAGAGCGCGCCTGCGGATGCGCGACGCCCGCCCGTCACCACTGATTAACCTCCACCCCGCGGCCGGGGCGGGGGCAAGTAGCGAACCTCGGTAGAGTTCCCTCGCCGGTCCCGGCGGCGTCCCGGCACGTCGCCGGTCTCGTGCCGGCGCTCGCGACTGCGGCACCCTCCAACCTGCGGATAACATGCTCAACCGATTCGCCCGGAGCCCCAGCTCACACCCGACTGCTGACCCTGATCGCCAACGCACTGCTCAGGCTCGGGATCAGCCCCGGACGTCGTCACGCTGGTCGGGACGCTCGGAGTGCGCGTGCCGGCGCGCTGACCTTCTACCCGCGCGGCGGAGTTCGTCATCGGGGCACCGTGGTGATCAGCGGCGTTCGTGTTCTCGATCGGTCATCGACGGGATCATGGCCCGGATGCCCGGTCGATCCGGTTCACGGCCTGGGGCGCCTACCTCGACTCCAATCCCTCGACCGGGTCGGCGACGCGGCCGGCCTCGGCGGGCTGGTGCTGTACTCATCGCCGGTCAGCGGGCGATCGAGCTGGCGATGGCGGGGCCCTGGCGCTGGCCTGCCTGGTGCTCGGCGGCGTGGTCTCGTACGCCCGGGCGCGGGCCGAAGGAGAAGCTGGGGAATGACGGCCGACGTCCGGGATCGCCGAGCGCGCGGGACCGGCTGGCCGCCGTGCTGGTCACCACCGGGCTGGTCGGCCTCGGTGCCTGCCCAGGAGCATCCTCCTGTTCACCGTGCTGGCCCTGCTCGCCGCGGCCAGCCTGGTCGACCGTGATCCAGCGATGGTCACCGCGGTGCGGGGTGCGGCCTGGCGCGCGGCCGGGTGAGCTCAGCGGGGATGCCTGGGCGTCTCGTCGTCTGGCGTACTCGGCTGGGCTGGCGGATCGTGGCCGGGTGCTGCCCGGGACGATCTGGCCTACCTACGCTGTTCGGCCCTGGTCGCCGACGTGGCCTGGCTGGCGGCAGGGCCGCGGGGTGCGACGGCTAGCCGAGGCGAACCTGGCCCGGGCGGTGCCGGCGGCCGGCCTGCGGATCGCAGCTGCGAGTCGCTGTCCCGCCGGGGATGCGGTCCTACCTGCGGTACTGGTGCGATGCGGCCCGGCTGCCGGGCTAGCTGGTTGTCGACAGCGAGCTGCCGGTCAGCGGGTCCGCTCGCCGCCGAGTTCCGCGTCTCGGGCACGCTCGCGGCGCCGTCGCTCGATGGCCCGGTCGAGGCGAACCTGCGACAGGCGTCGCTGCCGGCGTCGACCATCCGCGGACGCGCGTGGTGACGAAGGACGCGCTCGCGCTCAACGATGTCGACGCGCGGATGGCGGGAAGCACGGCACGGGGATCCGTTCGATGGGCGACCGCGTCCAGACGAGATCGCCGGAATCAGTGACCGGTTCGCTGCGGCTGGCGGATCTTCCGAGCCTGCTTGCCGTCAATCCCTCCGTCGCTCGCGGTGGACGGCGCCGGTGGACTTGACTGCGGCGCTCGCGGGATCGCTGGCGCGGCCTCGCGTCGCGATTCAGGGCGCCGGGCAAGGCATCAACCTCGCCGGTCAGACGATCGATGCGCTTCACGACGGACGCGCGGCTCGACGGCCGCCCAGCTCACCATCGAGCGGCTGCTCGCCGACAGCGAAGGCGGCCGGCTCGAGGCCAGCGCCGCCGTCGATCTCGCGCGCGACACGTATACGATGACAGAGCCGCCTGGACGAACCTGCCGATTCACCCGCTGCTCGACATGAGCGGCGAGCGCGGCACGCCGTTGACCGGCCGACGCTGAACGGGACGTTCGAAGGAAGCCGGATCGTTTCAGCAACTCGGCGGCCGCGGACGCGTGTCGATGACCGACGCTCGCTGGCGCGACGCTGATTTCGGGACTCGTGAACGGTGACGTGACGCTCGCTGGACGGCACTGGCGCGTTCACGATCGACGCGCGCGATGTCGCCCTCCAGGGCCGCGGCTCCGTCGGTCTCGACGCTGACGGCGCGATGTCCGTGTCCGCGACGTGGGAGCCGCAGGACGTCGCCGCCGTGATCGAGCGCCTCGTCGCTGAGCATTCCGATCTGCCGGCTCGGCCGCGCTGGCGCTCGACTGGAACGGCACGCGCGACCACATCGACCGCGGTCGCGCGCAGGTCAGCGTCAACCGCGCCGAGATCACCGTTGCCGATCAGGCGCTGCGGCTCACGCAGCCTGGACGCATCGACGCCGACTGCCAACGCCATCCGCATCACGCCGATCGTCCTCGCCACCGGGTCGTCCACTCTGACGATCGACGGCGCGCTTGGGCGATGCCTCGCGCGCCGAAGCCGCTGGCGCTGACGCTGGACGGCGCGCTGGCGGACTTCAGGTTCATCCGGGACATTGATTCAGCCGCGCGCGGACGGCGAACCTGCGCCGCCGCGGCTGGCGGGATCGATTCGCGGCGCGATTACGGCACAAGGCACGATGGCCGCGCCGCGGATCTCGGGCGCGTTCGAGGTGCGCGACGGCGTGATCCCGGTGACGGATCGCGCGCCGGTCTCAGCCATCGAGATCGGCGCCCGGTACGACGATGGCGTCGTCGTCGTGGAGCGCGCGCCGCGGCCTTCGAGGGCGCCACGCTTACGGCCACCGCGCGCGTTCCGAGCGCGGTGTTCATCGAGCGGCTGCCGGACGCCGTGCGCCGCTGGATTCCGACAGCAAGCGGCCCGGCCACGCTCTCCGCGCAGGTGCGTTCGATCACCTCGTCCGTCGCGGCGCCGTTCGTCGACGCCGGCACGCTCGAGCAGATCGCGCTCCATTCCGACGCGTCGATCGACCTCGAAGCCGATCGGCCGGATTTGGATCGCGTGCGCGGCGCCGTCGTGCTCAGCCGCGCAGAGCTGTCGCTGGCCGGCGTTGCGTTCGATCAACAGGCGCCGACGCGGCTGGCCATCGCGAGGCGGACCGCGTCACCGTCGAGTCATGGACGTGGGGACGCGACGACAACCGCGTCGTGCTCCGCGGCGGCCTGGCGCTCGGCGCCGATCCGGCGCTGGATCTCACCGCCACTGCCGCGCTCGACTTGCGCCTGCTGAACGCTTTCGCTCCCGCCGCGCGGACTTCCGGGCGCGCCGATGCCGAAATTCACGTCGGCGGCACCGCGAAGGCGCCGGCGCTCGACGGCTACCTGACGGCTCAGCGACGGCGACACGCGCGTCGCCAGCCCGCGCCTCGGTCGTCGACGATCTGAACGGGACCGTGATGCTCGGCGGCGACACGCTATCGCTGCGCGGCGTGTCGGCGACGGTCAACGGCGGCAGCGCCGAGCGTCACCGGATCGCTTCACCATCGCTGGCTCGTGCCGCTCGACGGCGCGATCACGTTCGACCGCGAAAGGATCCGCGCTCGACGATCTCGGGCCTGCGTGCGGAAGCCGACGCCGCGCTGCACCTGGACGCTCGACGCCAACAGCTCCACCGTCGGCGGCAGCGTCACGCTCGTGCGCAGCGCGTATCGCGAGCAGCTGACGATCGCCGGCAACCTGCTCGCGGCTCTTCGCCGATCGTCGACGCCGATTGCCGCGGACGCGACCAACCAGTCGCTCGCGCAGCGCACGCGACTCGACGTCCGGCTCGTCACCGACGAAGACCTGCTGATCGACAACAACGTCGCGCGGTTGACGCTCCACGGCGATCTGCGCGCCGTTGGCGCCGCCACGAATCCATCGGTGACCGGACGCATGGAATTCGGCGAAGGCGGCACCGTCTTTTTCAACGGCACCCGCTATCGCTTGTCCGACCGGCGCTCGATCGACTTCGCGAACCCGGCGCGGATCGATCCCGATCTCGATCTCCAGCGCCGTGGCCCGCGTGCAGAACTATGAGATCACGATCTCGCTCAAAGGGCACGCCGGCGACGCTGGAATCGACGCTGGTTTCCAACGACCCGCAGCTGTCGCAAAGCGACATGGTGTCGCTGCTGCTCGTCGGCCGAAAGGCGACCGGCGGCGAGACGCCGGGCGGTGACGAGCTGGTCGGGCTGCTGACCGGCAACTTTCTCGAGACGGCTGGGCGCGCGATCGGCTTCGACACGGCGCGCGTGGAGCGCGGCACGCCCGAGCGTCCAGTTCGACGCCGGCCTGGTGGCGACGGAAACCGATCCCGGCACGCGGCTCACGTTCGGCAAGACGATCGGCGCCCACTTCGAGCTGGTCTTCTCGCAGAGCCTGCAGCAGAGCGGCGGACTCACCTGGATCGTCGGCTACAAACCGCGCGCGGGGATCGACCTCGCGTCTGGTCACCGCTGGACGACAACGATCGGCTCTACACCTTCAGCCACGACATCAGCATCGGCGGCTCTCGGCGCGAGAGCTGCGTCCAGGGCGGTGCCGTCCGAACGCGTGACCGAGGTCGCCATCACTGGCGCCGGCACAGACGAGGCCGCGTTGCGATCGCGCCTGAAGCTGCAAGCGAACGATCGCTTCAGCTTTTTTCAGTGGCAGGACGATCGCGAGCGGCTGGAAGCGTTCTTCCACGAACGCGAGCGCTTCGAGGCGCGGATTGCGGCACGCCGCACCGCGGATCCGGCTGACGCTGCGCGCGTGCGCCTCGCCTACGAGGTTCGCCCGGGCCCTCGCACGACGATCAGCGTCGACGGGTTCTCGCTGTCGGCGATCGGCGATCACGGCGATGGAACGCGCCTGGGCCCGATCGGTCGTGGACGATTTCCTGATCGACGAAGTGGCTGCGATCGCGCGCGCCGAGTTAGCGGACGCGGGATACCTGCTGCCGACGGTGACCGCGCGGCTCGAAGCCGGCTACGGAACCAGCCAGCGGTGTCAAAACTGTGGCGTCCGGCTTTAGCCGGACCTGCAGGTCCGCCTGAAGGCGGACACCACGCTGGTTTTGACACCGGTTTCGAAGCAGCTCGCGTATCACGATCGACACCGGCGAGCACGCACGCCAGCGCCGCGTGGCATTCAGCGGCAACACGAACGAACCGTCGGCGCGGTTGCTCGCCGGCGCTGGCCGAACGCGGCCTCACGCGGGCGGTGTGGACCGATCCGGACCCGGTGCGCCGTGCCCTGACGGCGTTCTATCGATCGAACGGGTATCTCAGCGCCAGCGTCCGCGTCGGCGACATCACGGTCGCCAGACGACACCGCCGTGCGCCCCATCCAGATCGCCGAAGGCGACGCCTTCCGCGTCGGCACTGTTCGCATCGAGGGCGTGCACGCGTTCACACCCGAAGAAGCGGCGCAGTTCGCCGGGCTGTCGGAGGGCGAACGCTATCATGGCTTCGCGGCTCGAGGCCGCGCAGGCTCGCGCTCGATACGCAGCTACCGCGCCGCGGGCTTCAACCGCGTCGCCATCGACTATCAAGCGGCCGTCGCTCCGGGCACGCGACCGAAGTGGTCGTGCTGGTGCGCGTCGACGAGGGTCCGCAGCAGCGGCTGCGTGGCGATCGCGACGAAAGGGCCTCGAGCGGACGAATCCGACGCTGCTCAGCCGGTCGCTCATCGAGCTGAAGCTCGGCGAGCCGGTCGATCTGGCGGCGTGGAACGCCGCGCGGCGGCGCGCCTACGAAGACCGGCGCGTTCCGCAGCGTGGACATCCAGCGCGAAGTCCTGTCCTCCACCGATCCGGCGACGTCAGGCAGCGCCCTCGCGGAACGAAGCCGGTGCGCGCGACGGTGACCGTGCAGGAATGGCCGCCGCTCCGCCTGCGATACGGGCTCGAAGTGCGCGACGAACTGGACGCCGCGGGCGACGCAGCGCGCTCGAACACGATCGGCACCGAGGCGCCCGGCGGGCGCACGTTTGGAATCGGGGTCGCCGGCGACCTCGGGGCCCGGGACTCTTCGGTCGCGCGATCTCCGCTGGCGTGGCGGGCCGCTATGCGCCGAACTCGCGCGTCGCGCGCCTCTATGCCACGTCGCCGCTCTTCTTCGGCCGGCGAATCGCGTCCACGGCCTTCCTCGAGCGGTCGCGTGAGGTGCATGGCCGGGATCCGGACAGCAACCTCCTGCCGTTCGAAGCCATCGATCACCGAGCTCACGCTCGAGCAGCGCGTCCGGTTCGCGCGGCGAACCACGCTTCCTACGGCTACACGCGCGAGCGGAATCACACGCGGGGGCTGGAAGCCGGATGACCCCTTCGACCTGGTCGAAACGATCGGCTACTTCTCGTCGGCCGGCATCTTCGACACGCGAGACGATCCGACCGATCCGACGCGCGGCTGGTTTCACTCGTCGAGCCTGCAGTACGCGCCAGCCTGGTCAGAATCAGCAGTTCGTCAGGTAGCTCGTGCAGCAGCAGTAGCTTCGGCGCGCGAACCGCATCGTGTTTGCGACCGCCGCCCGCGTCGGCCTCGGAAGGGGCTTCGGGGCAGCGCTGGTGCCGTCAAGCGGTTCTTCGCGGGCGGCGGCAACAGCGTCCGGGGCTACGCCGAGGACGTGCTGAGTCCGGTCGGCATCCTTGGAGACGTCGCCGGGGGCCACGCGGTCCCTGGTGTTCAACCAGGAAGTTCGCTTTCCGGTGTTCAAGATGATCCGCGGCGTCGGGTTCTTCGACGGCGGCCGCGCGTTCGACCGGGTCAGCGACTTCTCGCTCGACGCGCTGGCGACCAGCGCGGGACTCGGCCTGCGCGTGCAGACGCCGTTCGTGCTGCTGCGCATCGACATGGGTGTGCCCTTCGATGCCGCCTTCGGTCCGCGACACCCGCGGTGGTTCATTTCGATCGGCCAGATGTTCTAAGACGGCTTCTCATCCGAGTCGCAGTTCAGTCGGTCGTCCTTCGGCCTTGGGCATTTGGTCCGTCCTCGGTCCGTTGTCCCTAGTCCACCCTGCGGACCCAGGACCCTGGACGAAGGACGGACAAAGGACCAAGGACCAGGGACCGACTCGCGCTTCAGGATTCCGAGCGCGCGCCATCGACCGAGCTGCTCTCAGAATCGACTGCACTTCACCCCGCTCAGGCGCCTGAGGCGCGAGCTTCAGAAACGCTTGAAAGTGCTCGGCGGTGAGGTCCGGCCGCCTCGCCTTCGAGAACGCGAGACCGGCGTTGAAGTGGGCGGTCGCCCAGTTCGGGTCGAGTTCGGTCGCCTTCTGGAACGAGGCGGCGGCTTCTCGGCGAAATCTGCTGCTGCGCTCATCGCGAGGCCGCGCTGGAAATGGGCCTCGGCGATCGGACCGCCGCGCGCGACCGCCTGGTCCGCTTCCTGCGCCGCACCTGCGGCGTTCGACGACAGCAACGCCACAGCCGATTTCCCGATCGCATCCCAGGGATCGCCGTCCGGGCCGCGCCGCCAGCTTCTCGCAGACGCTTTGGCCTGGTCGGGGTGCCGCAGCTTCTGCTGACTCTGCGCAACCAGGAACATGAGACGCGGATCCTGGCTGGCCGCGGTCGCGTCGATGGCCTGCTGATACTGGCCCGCGTCGAACATCGCGCGCACCTCGTTGAGCGCTTGCGCCGATGCCGTCGGCGGCAGCGCGGCGATCAGCGCGACGGCGAGGACGATCGTCTGACGAGTCATGAGCACCTCCCTGGTGCCTCATCATCTTGTCACGAATGCATCAGCGACCGCGCGCCGTGTCGGCATGGTTCGTGCTCCACTACGCACGTTTACTCGCCGTTCAGGGCATGTAGGAAAGAGCCTATGAACTGCGATGACGATCGAACGCTGGGCGAAGCGAGCTGAAGAGATTCTCGAAGCCACCGGCGGACGCGACGTCGTGAAAACGGCTGAAGCGTCGCCCGACTATCGAGCGTAGAACCGCTTCATCGCTGTCGACGGCGCAGCCCGCGCCGAGCTGGCGGCCGCCGTTCTCACCTCACCTGCCGGCCCATCAGCCGATCCCAGCCATCTCGCACCGTCATGTTTGATCGCTGGTCCCACGCCGCGGGCTCGCCGCGGTGTTCCGAAGCGATCCCGAGCCGCTCCGGAGGCACGCCTCGCGCCTTGCAAACCGCGAACCCGCGACGCAGCAGACGATGAGCTGTCGATACAATGAATTCATGCGCGGGCACGAGTGTTATCACTGCAAGCAATGGGTTGAGCAAGGCGAGCCGCACGATTGCTGGACGACGACCGGAGTCGGCGCTGACGCGCGACCTGCCGGAAGATCTGCAGGACGCCTACGAGCGGCTGCGCGAGACGGCCGCCGATTTCGGGGATCAGCGCATCTACGCGTCGCACCGCTGCATCATGTTCGCGCGCAAGGTCTGCTACTTCTTCGTCCGCCCGAAGCGCAAGGCGCTCGAGCTCGTCATCTTCCTGGGCCGGACGGTGAAAGCGCCGCAGATCCGGCGAGCCACGCCTTCGTCGAAAACGAAAGTCGCGCACGTCGTGCAGCGTGACGCATCGCGACGAAGTCGAAGCCGCCAATCACCGACTGGCTGGCCGAAGCCTACGAGTCGTCGGACGCGCTCAGCGCGAGAACCAAGAGCGTCACGAATCCTCCGAAGCGGCCAACTGCTCGGCGACCACGGCGGTATGAACGGCGGCGCCCTGCAGCATCGGCACGACGATCGCGGTAATCGCGCTGCGCCAGTGACCCTCGAGCGCCGAGTCCCAGCTCGGCGACAGCCTGCGGATCGCGGCGATCAGCGATTCGCGTGCCGTCACGTAGTCCTCCGGCCGCGCGCCCCAGTGCACGTGCTGCGCGCCCAGCTCGCGCAGCGACTCATGCAGCACCTTCATGTCGTCCAGATTGCGGACGACGAGCGCTAGCAGCCGCCTCGAAATGACCCTGCAGCGACGTGAGATCGGCGGGAAACAACGGCCGCAGATTCGGCGCGACGGCGAACGAGCTCCATGTAGAAGCGCGCCGCGAGCTGCCGCGGCCGCGCCGCCACGGCGCGCGTAGCTGGCTTTTCACGCGATCGATCGCTTCCGGTGTCATAATCCGCGCGTCTGATGTCTCCCGACCCGAGCGGGACGGCGGTCCCGGCACGTCGGGCGAATTGCTGCCCGAAGTCTATGACGAACTGCGCAAACTCGCGAGGGCCCGTCTCGCGCGCGAGCGCCAGCGCAATCAAACGCTGCAGCCGACCGCGCTCGTCCACGAAGCGTATCTGCGCGTCGCGGGCGATCGCGGCGAGCGAGCGCTGGGATCGCCGCGGGCCATTTCTTTGCCGCCGCCGCGCTCGCGATGCGCCGCATCCTGGTCGAGCGCGCGCGACACTACCAGCGGCTCAAGCACGGGAGCGGCGCCGAACACGTCGAGCTCGACACCGGCGTCATGCGCGTCGACCCGTCGCTCACCGACCTCGTCGCCGTCGACGAGGCGCTGACGCGTCTCGAGCAGATCGATCCGCGCAAGGCGCAAGTCGTCGCGCTCAGATACTTCGCCGGGCTTGAGCATCGAAGAAACGGCGGGCGCCCTCGACCTGTCGCCGGCCACGGTCAAGAACGAGTGGGCCTTCGCGCGCGCCTGGCTGTACTGCGCGCTCGGGCCGCTGAACGCCGCCGGGCCGACGGACGAAGCGTGACGGCTGGCAGCCGCGGAGTCGATCTTCCTGGCCCTGGCCGGACGTCGATCCCGCGCGACCGCGACGCGTTCCTCGCATGCGCGGTGCGGCGCCGACGCACGACCTCCGCCGCGAAGTCGAGGCGCTGATCGTCGGCGCTCGACGTCCCCGACGACGATTTCTCGATCCGGAACGCGTTCCGACGCTCGACATGGCGGCGGTCGACGGCCCGCTGCAGCCAGGCACCAGCCTCGGCGGCTTTCTCGTGCTGCACGCGATCGGCTCCGGCGGCATGGGCGTCGTCTACGCCGCGCAGCAGGATCGCCCGCGCCGCACGGTGGCGATCAAAGTGCTGCGGCGCGGCTACCGCCATCCCGAGATCCTCCAGCCGATTCGAACGCGAAGCCGAGATGCTCGGACGGCTTCAGCATCCGGGCATCGCGCAGGTGTACGCGCTTCATCCCGGCGATCGATCCGCTCCCGCGCATCTGGTGATGGAACTCGTGGCCGGTCCGCCGCTGACCGATTACGCGCGCGCCGAGCGGCTGCCGGCCGCGGCGCGCGTGCAGCTGATCGTGAAAGCTGGCCGACGCCATGCAGCACGCGCACGACCGCGGCATCATCCATCGCGATCTCAAGCCCGCGAACGTGCTCGTCGCCGACGGCGGCCAGCCGAAGGTGCTCGATTTCGGCATCGCTCGCGCGGTCGGCGACGACATGCCGCGCGTCACGGTCCAGACCGCGCACGGCCAGCTGATGGGGACGCTCGCCTACATGAGTCCCGAGCAGCTCCGCGGACGATCCGAGCGAGGTCGACGGCCGCAGCGACGTCTACGCGCTCGGCGTCCTGCTCTACCGGCTGCTCGCCGATCGCGCTCCGTTCGACATCGGCGAGCTCAGTCTGGCCGGAGGCCATCCAGCGCGTGCTGGAATCCGGACGCCGCGCCCCTCGGCGACGTGCAGCCGGCGCTGCGCGGACCGCTCGAACAGATCGCCGCCGCGCGATGACGCGCGGCCTGTCGGGACGCTACCAGACAGCCGCGGAGCTCGCGGCCGATCTGCAGCGCTTCCTCGACGGTCGGCCCGCTCGCCGATGCGAATCGCTCCGGCGGCCAGTTCCCGTCAGACCGGTGGCCGATCGAGGTCCACGGCGTGCGCGCACTGGCTGGCAGTCCCGACGGACAGTTGCGTGGCGCTGGGACTCGCCTCCGGATCGATCGAGCTGCGCGACGTGACCACCGGCGCGCTGCTCGAATCGTTCGGCGGCGATGGCGTCGCGGTCGCAGCGCTCACCTTTGCGCGACCACCGGACGTCATCGTCGCCGCATGGGACGATGGACGCGTGGCGACCATCACGCTTCAAGCACCCCGCCTCTAGGCTCCATTGCGGCGAACATCCTCGCAAGCGTGCAGGTTCGGCTGAAGCCGGACCCCACGGCACCGTTTCGTGCGGCTCCTTGATTGTTCGCTGGGGTCCGGCCTTAGGCGGACCTACCCCCGTCTCAGGCTGAGCGCCTGAATTCGTGAGTAGCGCCAGTCCCGGGTCCTTTGTCCCTTCGTGCTTGGTCCGTCCTGTGGTCCCGGTCCGTGGTCCGCGCTGCTGCCTTCCGGACGAGGGACGGGGACGGAAGGACGGACGAAGGACCAAGGCCCCAGGACGAAGGACAGGCTGCCACATCGGAACAAAACTGCTTTAGGCAGCGAGGGCCTGACGAGCCGCGTCGCGCATGGTCGTCGCGAGCAGACCGTAGACCGTGGCCCACGCCTCTTTCGTTTCCGGCGTGAAACCCTTGCCGAGACCCATCTCGAGGGTCCACAGGCAGCGCGGCGCCGACGGTGTCGTAGTGCGCGTCGGTGACTCCGTAGGCCGCATGCCGGCGGCCGAGATCCTGGAGGACGGGGACGAGCTGATCGATGCGGTCGAGTCCCTTTCACGGCCGCGGTCAGCATCTGCATCAACTTCTTCCGCTGGCCGGTCATGTCTTCGGGAAACATGCTGCCTGCAGCGACGGATCGATCTCGAACAGCGCGCTGGTAGAAGAGCGCCGCCGCATCGTCGGCGATCGGCGCTGATGATGGCAAAACTGCTCTGCACGAGCGCGGTCTGGGTCGGGGTCGGGTCAACATCGGACTGAGTCCTTGATGACGGAGGCCGGGTCATTCCGGCTGCTCGGAACCCAATGCGACGTTTCGGCGGAAGGTGGCTAGTGGCCTCGTTCGTGGTCAGCGAAGGCGCGGCGAGACAACGTGCGCAGATTCTGAGGAACGCGCGACGATCGCGGCCTGGCCGGCTGCCGGCTGCGCCTTGAACGCGTCGCGCGCCTCCTGGGCTTCACTGCGTGCCCGGGCTGCCGGCCGCCGGAGGGGCGTCTTCGCCGTGCAGGAGAATGGCCTCGCGCAGCGTGCCCGCCCGGATTGTCGTGCAGCCACGGTCCCGTGTTGCCGACGCCCCACAACTCGGCGGTCAGGAACTGATCGGCGGGAATCATCACCGGCTTGCCGTCGTATTTGAGCGACTCGCCGTCGGCCATGTCGGGGCTGTCGGGCCCAGCCAGGGTCCGCGAGCTGGCGGCCCATCGCGTGTCGTTTCAGATCGCCGCACAGCCGCACGGTCGCGCCGCCGCCTCGCGGCTGGTCTCGACCCGCGGCGGCTTCGCGTCGCGGAGCAGGTCGAACGCGAACGGGCGTTTGGGGTCGTAGCTGGGATCGCGTGCGCGGCGAGTGCGCGATCGTAGTAGTTGCCGTTGCCGCGCAGCGTCGGCTCCTCGAACCGCGTGTTGGTCAGACGCATCTCCGGCGTGTGACACGTGCGCGCAGCCGATCGCGTCGAACGCGGCGCGTCCGGCGGCGATCTGCGCGGTCTCCGCCGAGGTGAGCGGCTCCGGCGTAGCCCAGCGCCGCCAGCCGCGCGAGGGCCGGTCGGCGTTTCCAGCGCCGCCGTGTAGACGGTCATCGCCGTGACATCGCCGACCGACAACTCGCGGGTGACGCCGTCGCCGTCGGGATCGCGCGTCCTGTGTCGCCGCCGGGTATTTTCCAGCCCATCTCCTCGGCAACCATGCCCATGCCGAACGTGGAAGCGCCGGCGGTGATGTTGCGAACGAGCGGCGCGTCACCCTTCCATCCCATTGACGCACGACCAGATCCGGGTCGACGCCTTCGACATGCGACACATCGATCGCCAGTTGGCCGTCGGCCGACGCTTTCACGGTGATCGACCCGAACGACGTCCTCTTGGCGACTGAGCGGGCGTGTTACGTCGGTGCCGGGCGCGGCCTTCGCAGCGGCCGCCGCCGCGTCGCGCGGTGGCCTGCAAGCGCTTCGGTCATCTCCTGCGCGAGCAATTGCAGCAGACCATCGCCGAGCAGCGAGGTCACCGAACGCACGTTGAATGGCGTCAGGCCTTTCCCGGCGACGTCTCGCGCGACGCTGCTGTGCGCGAGTCCGCCGGAGGCCACCGCCGGCGCGTTGTGGCACTCGGCGCAACCCTGAGGCGGTCGGGCCCTGCGGTCCGGATCGGCGCGAAGCGCGCGACGCGACTGCCGTCGGGACGAACGGCGACGCCGACGCCGTCGAGACCGTTGAACGTGGCGTGAAACAACAGGCCGTCCGATTTCGAACATACCGGCTGAACGTGTAGCGGCCGGCCGCGATGTCCGCCGATTCGACGTGGGCTCGGGCGGAACGGCCGGACGCTCGGAGAGATCGATCGCCGGGGTGGGGCGATCGGCCCCTGCCCGCCAATGACAGCGGATGCCGCGATCACGAACGAAACCACCGCGATCACCGAGCGCGCTGAGTGTGCGCATCGTGGCCGTTCTTATAGCACGCGAATAGGGAATTGCCTTCCCTTGACAAACGTTGTCTGGCGGCCTACATTGCGTCGTGCTGCGCGCGCCGGACGTTGGCAGCCAGCTTCGGTGGTTCGGGAAGGCGAAGCGGGTTGATCAGTGATGGGTGATGCGGGGCTCGCAAGAGCGTGCGTCACAGGTCGCGGAACGAAACGCAGCCGTCTTCTTTCGGAGAGAAGAACCGAATCCAGGTCGGTGATCGGCGGACCGTTTCGGCGGGCGAAGGCGCGCAAGCGTCGTTACACCGACAGAAGCGTGACGCGGAACGCGGGCGCGGAGATCGGGACTTCGAATGCGAGACGCGTGAGCGTCTTCAACCAGTGAGGCCGGTCAAGCCCGTCTGGAGCGCGTCGGCATGCGCCGCCTTTTGCTTCCGTCCCAAATCCACCTCAGCCTTATCCGGCACTGCGTCCGGACATCGTCCTGCCAGACTTGCGCCTGATCGACATGACGGGCATCGAGATGTGCGAACGCCTCAGAGGCGATACCAAGCCGCCGAGGTGCCGGTCATCCCTGGTGACGTCGCAAATTCTTCGGCCGAGAGCGCGCTGAGCGATTCGGCATCGGCCGTCCGGTGCTGGTCGAAATCGGCGCTCACGCGCCGACGCGCTGCGCACGGCAATCCACGACACCCTTCTGGCCAGCCGCGGACGAACCTCCCCGATGCGTTCGCGCGGAACAATCCGGCACAGATCCTGGTCGTCGACGACGAAGACGCCGGCCGCTTCAGTAAAACCCAGACGCCGCGCCGCGCCGGTCTCCACGTGCTGGAAGCCGCGACGGGCAGCGACGCCTTCGCGCTGGCCGCGAGTGAACGGCCGGATCTCAGTAGTTCTGGACGTGAACCTGCCGGACATCAGCGGCCTCGAGGTGGCCCGGCGACTTTCGTGTCCCGGAGTCGGCTCCGCAGGCGCCGCAGATTCTGCAAATCTCCAACACCGCCGTCACCGCCGCGGATCGCGTGCGAGGACTGAACACGGCGCCGATGTCTACCTGACTGGAACCCGTCGAGAGCGGCGTGCTGGTGGCGACGGTCAACGCCCTGCTTCGCGTGCGGCAGGCCGAAACGGCGTTGGCAGCCGCGCCTCGACTGGCGACGCGCAAAGCCCCGTCAAATCGCCGAGCACGCGGAGCCGGCTGAAGCGACGAGTTCATCGCGACGCTGTCGCACGAGCCTCAGTGACGCCCCTTGAACCGCGCTCATGGGCTGGATCTGGCAGCTTCCGCCATACCTGCTCACCGAGGAGGCGACGCGCAGCGCGCGCTCGACAGCCTCGAACGCAACGCGCGGATGCAGGCGCAGTTGATTAACGACCTGCTGGACGTCTCGCGGGCGTCCAAGGGCAAGTTGCAGCTCGAAATGCGGCTGGTCAATCTCCAGGACGTCGTCACGGATGCGTTGAATTCGAGCGCGAGGCCGGTCGAGCGTCAGGAGTTGCAGCCTCGAGCACCGGATGAGCCAGTGTGGGTCGCAGGCGATCTGGCGCGTCTGCAGCAGATCGTCACGAACCTGGTGACCAAGCGCCGTCCAGTTCACGCCGCGCAACGGCCCGCATCTCGGTGACACTGGTCGAGGACGGCAACGATGCCGTGCCCTCGGTGCAGGACACGGGCGCGGGAATCGAGGCGGTCGTTTCTGCCGCACGTTCTCGATCAGTTCCGGCAGGGGCGAAGGCGGTCTGAGCCGCAAACACGGGAGGCCCCGGACTCCCGGCCTGTCCGTCGTCAAGCAGCTGATCGAGCTCCACGATGGATCGGTCAGCGTGACGAGCCCAGGGCCGGCGCATGGGACGATCGTTCACCGTGCCGGCTTGCTCGCGCGAGAGACACGCGGGCCCACGAGCGCCCGGACGGCGGTCGCTTGCTGCTCCAGGACATCAGCATCCGGCCTCATGACGAGTGGCGGCGCAGAGGCCGGCGTGTTGCGGAGCCTCCTCGAGATCGTCGGGCGCGCGCGTGGCCGACGACGACACGCCCGCGGCGAACGCGCGGCGCGAACGCCGGCGCTCGGACCGACCTGACCATCGTCGACACTGGGCAGCGGCCCGCTCACGCTGGCAGGTCCCGCGACGGACAGCCTCTACGCAACCCATCGCCCGCATGGCGAGCCCGAGTCATCGTGCGCACCGTGGCGCGGACGATGGTGACCAGCAGAACGCCGTAGCCACGCACCCGCCGGAACGACAATCATCAGGCGGAGCAAAATCATGAGCGACACTTCCCACTTGTTTGACGAGAGGAGCGGCGCGGCTGCATGTCAGGATGGAGTAAGCTCATCTTCGACAAGCCTCCAGTAGATGAGCGATGATGACACGAGCCTTGTGGCAGGCGGTGGCGACATGACTGGGCTCGCCTCGTCCCGAGCTTCGTCGAAGGACGAGCCTCGACCAGATGCAGTATACTGGTAAGTACATCCCAGACGCGGGCAGCCGACGGGTCGGCCTACGTTGGCACAGCGATGATTTGAGCTGCGGATTGCGGCCCATCGGGACGGCACGTCTGGCGGTCACACGCAGTTCGCCGCCGGCCCGTCACCCTTTCATATGCGGAAGCATTTTCTGACTCGGGATGACGCGTGTTTTGGCGGCGTGAGCGCCAGATCGGCTGGGGCTGGTCGCGGACCAGCGAAAGAAGCGTCGCGCCGACGCGCCGGGACTGGCGAGAGCTTTCGAAGCGGTTCTGAAAATCCGCTCATCCTTCGACAAGTCTCAGGGTGAGCGATGTCAAGGAGTCGGACCTGAAACCAACTCATCCTTCTGATTCGCTTTTGGCAACGTGGGCCAGTCGAGCGCCTGAGTCCCCTCGCCTCGTCCCGAGCTTGTCGAAGCGAGCGAGCGGCGTCACAGGCCTTGCCAGGCGACTCCCGGATCGATCGCCAGAGCCCTCAGCGGCAGTCCGATCCAGCGCCCAACCTCGATGCAGCCTTCTCGGCGGAGGCCCACGGACGAGGCAAAGGGGGGGGCACACTCCCGGGTCGCTCTGTTGGGCACAGAGCACACGACAAACCTTCGCGCTCAGCAGGGAATCGACGCCGCCGGGGGCCTCGCCCGCGTGGTCGTGCTGCCATGAAGCTGCAGAGATCGTGATGCCCGTCCAGAAGGATTTCAAAACGCCTCGTCCGCGATCGCATGACCAAGACCGGGCGAGTCGTATACCGCCGCGCGCGCCTTCAACTGCTCAAGAAGAACGAACCCGCACCTGATTACGCGTCGCTCGCCGGGATGAGCCGATGGCGATCACGACTCAAGACCGGCCGCTCGTGGGCTGAATGGTCCTCGCGAGCTCGACCGCGAACGCGCGGCCGACAAACCGCATCGGGAGATCGCACTGTTCGTGTCGTCGCTCGGCACGCCGGAATGGTGGACGGCACGGTGACGGTCGGCTACGAGCGCATCAGGCGTGCTCCGCGAGAAAGGGGCCAGCGGCGCGGTGACGGCGGCTACGAAGCCAGCAAGAGCCGGACGTTCAACGTGCCCGTGAAGACTCTTCGACGCGTTCGCGAACGCGCGGAAACGCAAGCGCTGGTTGAGTCGACGTTCACCATCCGCTCGGCGGCGCTGCTCAAACGGGATGCGTGTCACCTGCACCGACAACACGGTCGTGCAGATCGGCTTTTTCCCGAAAGCGACCGGGCCAAGAGCGCGCCGCTCGCGGTCCAGCATCAGGCGCGTGCGCCGATCGCGCGGTGGATGGCGACGAAGAAAGCGTGGACCGAACGATTTGACCGCCGGCAGAGATGCCGCGTGAGATCAAGAACGCAAAGGCCGCCAAGGGCGCAAAGAATTCTTCGCGGTCTTCCGCGATCCTCCGGATGGAGTAAGCTGGGCGCCCGAGAGGTGAGCCGCCATGACCTCTCGCCCGCTTTGGTATCCTGTTACTCTTTCGACGCCGCGGTCCTGTTCGCCTGCGGAACGCCTCGCCTCGCGCGCAAGACGAAGCCGCGCTCAAAGCCGCCTCTCGAGAGGCAGCGAGTCACCGTCCGCATGGATACATGCCGGGCCTCGGACGATGGCGTGGATGTGCGCGTGCAAACGGGCATCGTCTCGAGCATCAACCTCGATCTCCCGCGCTTACCGGAACGATCTGAAGCGCTACGGGACCGCCGATCCACGCCGGCGACTCGGCGATGGTGACGCTGGTCAAGGTCAAGAAGGACATCATCGAGTTCCAGCTCGATGGCGGCGGCTTCGGCACCTTCGGCGACAACACCAGCACCTCGTCGAACATCCCGCTCGTGGAAAGTCGGCTCGCGAGAAGACGCTGGAAAACCAATTGAAGACCGAGAAGGATGCCGACAAGCGGCGCTCGATGCAGTCGGAGCTCGACCGCCTGCGGATCGGCGCGCGAATTCGAGAACTGCCGCATCCGAGCGGAACGCGAGCGCGACGAGGAAATCAAGCGGGAGCGCGTGGCTGCCGATCGCCTGCGGGGCGGATCCCGTTTCAACATCCGCTACACGGACCGCGTGCCGCCCGGCGTGCACGTGGAAGACGTCCGTAACGGCACTGGCCGAGTTCGTCGACTTCAAGCGGCGCCGCGCCGGCTGCGGTCAACCTGCCGCCGCTCGAGCCGAGCGCGGGTTCTGCAAAGGCATGCTGCGGGCCGACGCGGAGAAGCTGCATGGTCGTCCTGAAAAACGCGTCGCAGAGAGACGCTTGGCGACTTCACCGTCGTGACGCTGGTGTTCGTGTCGGGCGAACAGCGGATCACGGCCGATTTCGTCGAGGATGCGCTGGTGCGGCCTATTCCATCGCGTCGAAGTAGGACGCGTCACCGACCCAACCGCACGCCGACCAGCCTGTTGACGCGCAGATGCAGTTCCATCCGATCCGCGCGCGTCGACGCTGGCGGTCACACGGTCACCGACCCGCGCCCGATCCCGCCGCCGGCGCGTGAACGCACCCCGCCTGACCCGCACGGTCCCAACTGGAACTGTTCGCGCGTCTGATAGAGCCCGCCACCGGCTACGAGGAAGGGTGCTCATCAGCCGCGGCGGGCCTGACGAGGGCGACAGGATGTCCCAGCGTCAGGTTCCCGGTCGCGATGGGCCGGTGATTACGGCCGCGCCTGAGCGAACGGCCGCGCCGTTAGCGGCGGCGGCCAGAACGCAAAGGACGAGTCGAGATGTGATACGATAGCAATGCACTCGCTCTCCTACAAAAAACTTTCTGGCGACCAAGAGCACATCCAGCCGACGTAGATGAGCCCAGACTATTTCTACGGCACGACCCGGAAGCGCGCGACGAAGCAGGTGGCGAAGCCGCGTCCCAACGAGACGCGGGGCAAGCCGGCGACCGGCAAGATCGCCAAGCTGCTCTTCGGCCAGGCCTACGGCTTCATCAAGATGCGCGACAACCGCGAGGCTACTTCCACCGCGCGGATGTCCAGGAAGGGACCTCGTTCAACGACCTCGAGGTCGGCGAAACCGTCAAGTTCGAGCTGCTCGACGACGCGGTGAGCGGCGCGCGGGCGCTGCGGGTCCGGCGCAATAAGTCTGCGATGATGTAGGTCCGGCTAGGCCGGATCTATCCAGACCCACCAGCCCCACCGCCTGTCCTGTCTTTCCGGTGATCCGATCCGGCGCGGTAGACGCCGTTCACCGGTAGATCGTCGGTAATCGACCGCCGATCGAACGTCGGCTCCGGCAGCCGCGGCATCCCGCGTGAACAGAATGCCCTGATACCCGCCGACCGACGCCGCCGGTGACGGACCGCACCTCGTGGCCCTTCGCCTTCAGCGCCGCGCCGACCAGGTTGAACAGGTTCGGCCTCGAGCGACAGCACGTTCGAGTTCTGATTGTGCGTGAAGCGCGCCGCGTCGGTCGTCATCTGCACGTTCATGCCGAGGTCGATCAGGTTGACCATGTGCTGCGCGTGGGTCTCGGGCTGCACGCTGCCGCCCATGTTGCCGAACGTCATCACCGGCTGGCCGTCCTTCATCACGAAGCCGGCGATGATCGTGTGGAACGGCCGCTTGTGCGGCGCGACGACGTTCGGGCTCTTCGGATCGAGCGAGAACGCGGAGCCGCGGTTGTGGAGCACGAAGCCGTACGGCGCGACCGGTGGCGCGGCTGCCGTAGACGCTGAACACGCTGTGGATCAGCGACACCATGTTGCCCCAGCGATCGGCGGTCGGTCAGATAGATCGTTCCGCCTTCGCGTGCCGCCGGTGACGGCCGGCTTCGACGCCATGTTCGGGTTGATCTTGTCGCACAGAGCGTCGCCGCGTACGACTTCGACAGCAGCTCCTTCACGCGGCACTTTCGCGAACTTCGGATCGCCGTTCTTCGCGTGCAGATCCGAGTAGGCGAGCTTCTTCGCCTCGACCATCAGGTGCCAGTACTGCGGATCGGACGGCCCGAGCGTCGCGAGGCTGGTGCCGAGCTTCGGCACGCAGACCTCGAGGATGTTCAGCATCTCGAGCGCGGCGCAGCCCTGTCCGGGCGGCGGCAGCTCGAAGACGTCGTAGCCGTGGTAGTTGGTCGAGATCGGATCGATCCACTCCGACTCGAACTCGGCGAGGTCCTCCTTGGTCATCACGCCGCCGTTCGCCTGCACCTTGGTCGACGATCGCGGTCGGCGATGTCGCCCTTGTAGAACGCGTCGCGGCCCTTGCGCCTGGATGATGCGCAGCGCGGTAGACCAGCCCCGGATTGCGAATGACGCTGTAGAGCGCCGGCGTCTCGCCGTTGACGAGAAAGCGTCTCGCTTCGAGTCCGGAGTCGTTGCGCAGGCCGTTGGTGGCGTTCTTCAGATCCGGAGTGGCGCCGCTCGGCGAGCTCCCCATCCCTGCTCGGCGAGCTGCGCGGCGCGCCTCGAACGTCTCTTTGAACCCGACGCGTGCCGAAGCGCTTCAGGAGCGCGTCGTAGCCGGAGATCGCGCCCGGCACGGTTGCCGAGTTGACGCCGTTGCCCGGCACGCCGCGACCACTGCCGTTACCGAGCGCACCGCGGCCGGTGCCGTTATCCGGCGCGCCGCGGCCGCCGCCCCTCCCGCCTCTCCTGAGGCGGGAGTTTGGCGAAGAACTCAGGCGTCCAGCCGGCGGGCGCCCAACCGCCCGAGTTGAGGGCGTACAGCTTCTTGTCCTTCGCGATGTAGACGAGGGCGAACAGGTCGCCGCCGATGCCGGTGTCGTTCTCGCGAGGTGACGTCCAGCACCGCGCCCGTGGCGACGGCCGCGTCGATCGCGTTGCCGCCTTGCCGCAGGATGCTCCAGGCCCGCCTGCGCGGCCAGCGGATCGCTCGTGGCGACCATGCCGTGGCGCGCGAGCACCTTCGGAGCGCCCCTGCGCCAACCAGCCTTGCGCGCGCGACCCGGCACAGCCGCGATGCCGGCGCTCGGCTGCGGCTTGTCGGCGTGTCGGCGTCCCGAAGGCGTTCGGCGACTGCGCCGAGCCTCGGACGGCCCACTACGGCCAGGGCGGCGACGATCGCGACGGCGACACGCTTCACAGGTGTGTTGGACATGCTGTTCGTCTCCAAATTCCCGAGGAGGATATCAGATCACGCCGCTTCGAACGCTACGGCAGGACGCCGAGCGTGGCCAGCTTCTGGCCGACGAGTTGGGGCCCTATTTTCGCCGCGCGCGGGCGCGAATTGGTTCCAGCATTGTTTCCGTCAGCTGCGCCGCCATGATGCGGCTGCCGGCGGGCGTGGGATACACGCCGTTGGTCGCGAGTTCGGGGTTGTGGAGATCGATCGCTCGACCAAGCGTCGACGTAGTGGAAACGATCGTTCGGTTGCGAACGCACGGGCCAGCGCGCGGCGGCCAGCGACAGTTGCTGCTGCTCGTGCCGCGCGGACAGATCACGGCGGCGTCGTCACGGAAGACGTCGCTCCCCTGCTGCAGAGGCGACGCCTACGGTTTCGATCATCGCGGCGCAGATACGCAGCCGACGCCCCTCGCACGACAGAATCATTGCCGACGACGGTTGCTCGACAAGTGATGGCGACGGTGAAGGTTCCGGTCTCGGTCGTCGCAGAGGGCCGAGCGAACCAGGCGGCGGGCGACTGCGGAAGATACCCGGTCAGCCGGAAGGCGATCGAGCGATGGCGGCCAAGCACCCCCACCGACCGGTCGTCGTCGTAGCCGTCGAGCACCCAGACGACATCCGGCCGCTGATGACGCGAAGTCGCGTAAGGCGTCTGCATAGTGCCAGCGCCCGCACCTGGGCTCGGCCAGGTCTCGCCACGCTGGCAAACGGTCCGCCGGGCGTCGTCCATCCGAGCCGTGCGTTGACGTCGCTCGCGAGATGAGCCGGCAGCGTGTCGCCCCACGGCGTCCGCGGCGCGAAATGCGGCGGTGCCACCAACGACGACGATGTGGACGCCCGGGTGTGCGGCGCCAAGCAATGGACCGCGATACCCCCACTGGTTCACGCCTGAATCTGCCGTTGCTTCTGCCGGTGCGCGCGCATGTCGAACAGCACGCCGACGAGCAGCGAGCACGACCAGTATCCGGCGGCGACGCTCCACGCGCCCATCGGTGAGATCCGGGTGTTCATGTCGGCGGGGCGCTCGAGCGCCGTGTCGCCAACCGGTTGTCTGAGCGCTCGGAACGCCGCGGACCGCGGCAATCACCAGCGACACCAGCAGCGCGGCGCGCGCCGCGTCGCGAACCGGCAGTTGCGCTCCCAACGCAGGTTGGCGATCCTGAACGGACGCAACGAACACCGCCGTCAGCCAGCCCGGGAGGTTCTGCAGGATCACCGCGGCAAGAGGAAGGACGATGAAGTGGAAATTCCAGAGGGCGCGCTCGGGCTGCTCGACGTAAACGAACGCCACCACGGCGGGCACGGCCGCGAGGGCAAGGAGACGGAGTTCCGCGGCTGCCACGCACCAGCCCGAGGGGCCACAGAAGGTACAGCGCGCCAAACTGGTGAAGAAGTATGCCGCGGCGCCGGTGACGCGGACGCCGCGCAGCCACGTCGCGAGGAAACCGCCGTGCAACAGGTCGGCGGACGCCGTCGAGCTCGTAGGCGTAGTTCAGCAGCGCCATGAACGACGCATGTGTCGCGAGCCAGGCGAGCGTGACCGTCGATGCCCAGAAGAACAAGCGAAGCGCGCTCGGCCAGCGGCGCTCCAGCGCTGAGAACGCCATGAAGATCCGGCCAAGCGGCGCTGCCGCGAATTCCTTTGGCCAAGATCCCGACGATGCCGGCGACGCCGGCGCGGGCGTAGCGGCCGCGCCAGATCCAGATCGCCATCAGCGGTCCGAGCAGATGCAATCAGCGGATCGGAGGTGTAGGCGTCGAACAGTGAATAGAGCGTGCCGGCGCCGAGCGCCGCGAGCCACATCGCGCCGAGCGCGGCGGTCGACGACTAGCGGACCGAGCAGCAGGCAGAACCGCGCCCATGGCGATCGCGCCGATCACGCGTTGGCGATCACCGCATAGGTCTTCCACTTGACGAGCGAGGATCCGCAGGCGCCCGAGCACCACCGTGGATGCAGGCGGACGGAAACAGTCGCCACCGAGGCACCAGCGGGCATCACCACGTCGCGCCCTGCTGTGCTCGTAGAGATCGGCGATTGCTTTCCGCCGGCGCCGGCGCGATCGCCGCAACGCGAAGCGAGCACCGCCACGATCGCGCGGCGGCATGAAGAAAAATCCGTGACACCGCGGCGAATCAGCTGGTCCTGCAAGAAATACAGCTCGTAGCCGTTCAGATCGCGGATGCCGAACCTGCGGCCGCCGTAGAAGGGCGTCGTAGAGATCTTCGATGAACTCCACCGCCCGACTCGCACGGCCTCGCCGTCGAGCGCCGCTCGCGCTGGCCGCGCGAACTGGCGCGCGCCTTCAGCAGCCGGCATAAATCGTCGATCCGTCTCCGTGTAGAACCAACAGGCTCACGTCGTGCCGCCCGGGCTTCCCGGTGCATGTTCAGCATCACCTCGGCATTGCCGAAATGACACCATCGCGAAGTTGAGCAACGCCGTCCTCGCCAAAACGTGCGAGCTCTTGAACTCGAATCGACAGATACCCAGCGCAGCGCCGCGGCGATGTCGGGCACCAGCGATCATCGGGACGATCTTCCGGGTCGATCCAGCCAGCCCCTGCCACCTCGCTCTCTGAGCGCGTGCCGGATCCCCTGGCGGCTGGCCGCGCCGGCAGCGCGCGCGCATGCCGCCATGGCCTCGCGATCGCCGCGCAGCATCGCCGTCTCGAGCGCGGCTTGATCGTGCAGGTTGCACGCCTCCAGATCCGCTCCGAGCGCGGGCGGCAGTGTCCACGGATGTCGTAGCGCTCCGGCTGATCGCGAAGTGGATCGGTGTCAGACCGTGCTCGAACGTCGACATTGCGGCGGCGAGCGCGCGCGGGATCGGCGGCCACGACCTGCCGGATGAGATCGAGGTCACCGACGCAACATCGCGGAAAAGATGTGATGGCGCGCGCCACGCTCGACGAGCAGCGCCACCGAGCTTCGCGTGCACGCGCCGAGAGCTCGCTGGGCGGCTCGTCGTGCGCGTGGAAGAAGGTGGCTCCAGCCGATTCAACGTCCATCTGTGGACGGTCGCCGACACCGTGAACATCGCCACCGGCATCGAGGAGCAGCGCGCGACCTCGACGTGTCGGGCGGCCGCCGCCCAGTGGAGCGGATAGGTGTTGTCGCCCCCTTCGCGCGCGTTGGGATCGGCGCCCTGCTCGAGCAGACGCCGGACGTCGTCGAGCCGGCCGTCTCGCGCAGCCGGAGTGTAATTCCGTCCAGTCGGTCGATGTGGATTCCGGATCCATGATCGAGCTTGGCGGCTCGGCATTCTACGTTAAATCGTGTTCCCAGCCTCCGCGCCCACTTACGTAAAACCGGAGCTGGCTCTGGCTTCGACTTCAACCAGCGCGTGCTCGACCAGGCGCTCGACGACTACCCACCCACTGCTCGAGCGCGTGAAGTTCCTCGGCCATCGTGTCGAGCGAACCTGACGCCAGCCTCTTCAGGCTGGAAAAAGTGTGGCGTCGCTCCTGCGGAAAGCGAGCGCGACTGTCGAGTGTCAGGTTCGACCGCGCCACGTCGGTGCGCTGGAACACGCCGACCGCGCACGTCCTCGTCGAGCTCGCCGGCGCACGAACGCCGTCGCCACGTCGTCACGGACGGCGTGGCGTTTCAACGCCCAGGAATATCTGATCACCTGACGCCGAACGCTCCCGCGAACGAGACGCGACCGGCATCGTGCCTGAACCTGTAGTGCCTGTCGACGCTAGTCCGCGCGGCCAGCCCGGGCCGCGGACGAGCGTCCAGGAGTCGCTCCGGTGTGTTCGCCGTCCTTCAACACCTGCGCGCCGTTCACCCAGACGTGCCGCATGCCGATGGCGTACTGATGCGGCTGCTCGTAGGTGGCGCTGATCGGCGATCGTCTTCGGATCGAACACGACGACGTCGGCGAAGTGACCGACGGTCAAGCCGGCCGCGATCCCGTGACCTTCAGCGTGTCGGCGGGCAGCGACGTCAGCTTGCGAATGGCTTCCTCGAGTGGAATGACGTGCTCGTCGCGGACGTATTTGCCGAGGAGGCGCGCGAAGTTGCCGCAGGCGCGCGGGTGCGTGCTCGTCTTCAGGAACACGCCCTCCGGTCGCCATCGACGAGGCGTCGGATCCGAAGCTCACCCACGGCAGCTGGATCTGACGCTTCGACGTTGTCCTCCGACATCAGGAAGTAGACGACCTGCACGCGGCTGCCGTCTTCGGCGACGAGATCCATCGCCGTGTCCTGGACCGACGTGCCGCGCAGCTTGCGCGACCTCGCCGAGCGTCTTGCCGGTGTAGATCCGCAGCGCCTCGTTCTTGAAGCCGACGAGCAGCGTGCCGTCGCCGCCGGCCGCCAGCAGCAGGTTCTCCCACTCGTCGCCGGGCGTCGTCATCTCGCGGCGCACGCGGTCGCGAATCTTCGGATCGCGCAGCCGCGCGGCCCACGCGTCGTAGCCGCCTTCCTGCACCCACGGCGGCATCGAGGCGTCGAGACCAGTCGAGCCGGCGGTGTAGGTGTACATGTCGGCGGTGATCTCGAGGCCGTCCTTTCGCGCCGCCTCGATCTTCGCGATCGCGGTCCCGAGCTTGGCCCAGTTCGACTGGCCCGCCGCCTTCAGGTGGTAGATCTCGGCACGGATGTGCGCGTCGCGCGCGATCGTGATCGTCTCGTCGATGGCCTCGAGCAGGCGGTTGCCCTCGCTGCGCATGTGCGAGATGACATGCCGCCCGCCGCCGAGGCGACCTTGGCCAGCTCGACGAGCTCGTCGGTCTTCGAGAACACGGCCGGCGTGTAGATCAGCGCCGTGGTCAGGCCCATCGCGCCTTCGTCCATGGCGATGCGGACGTGCCCGCGCATCGCGATCGAGCTCCTCCGCGGTCGGCGCCCGGTTGTCGAGTCCGATGACGTTGGCGCGGACGGTCGACGGCGCTCACGAACGACGCGACGTTGGTCGAGATCGCCGCGCGCGACCAGGCTGATCGAGATACTCGCCGAGCGTCGTCCAGGTGATGTCGAACTTGATGTCCGCCTGACGCGCCTTCATCTGCTGTTTCATCGCGTCGGTGAGCGGACCCATCGAGCTTTCGCCGAAGACCGACAGCGTGACGCCCTGCCGGATGCCGCTCTGGGAGCGGCCGTCGGCGATCAGCGACGTCTCCGCGTGGTTCAGCATGTCGATGAACCCGGCGCGACGGCGAGGCCGGACGCATCGACTCCCGCGTGCCGCGCGCGCCGGCTCAGATCGCCGCGGGCGGCGATGCGATCGCCCTGAATGCGCGAGATCCTCGACCGCGCCGCGGCACGCCGCTGCCGTCGTAGACCGTGCCGTGGCGGATGACGACAGTCGTGCTGCGGCGCCGCCGCGCCACGACGCCGCCAGGAGTCCAATAGCGAGGAGAGCTTCTTCACTCGCGCCTACACGAGACCGGCTTTGCCAAGCGCGACGAGCTTGGCCCACGCCTTCTCGGCGTCGGCCTTGTTGTAGATCGGCTGCCCTTCCGCCGACTTCGGCATGTCGGGGACGCACCAGCCGTGCAGTCGACGGATAGACGCTCGACTTCCACCGGCACCTTGGCCGCCGTGAAGGCCTCCTTCAGCTTGTCCTTCGCATCCGGCTGCCGCGCGATCGTCGTTCGACGCGACGCCGAAGCTACATCCGCGCCTTGATCTTCGGCGCGAGCAGATGCGGGCTCGTCGGGATTGCTCGTCGACCAGGCCGCCGCCGTGGAACGACGCGCCCGCGCCGATGCGATCCGGCAGCGCCGCCGCGGTCCGCACGACGAGCGGCCCGCCCATGCAGTAGCCCTGCGTGCCGATCTTCTTCGCCTTGTTCACCTGCGACTGCGTGTCGAGCCAGGCGACGAACGCGGCGCGTCCTTCTCCGGCGCGCCGGCCGCGTTGATCGACGCCATCAGCGGCCGCAGCTTCGCCATGTCGGCCGGATTCGCGAAGCTGAACGACGCGGATCCTCGATGACCGGCGCCTTCGCGACGCGGTAGAACGGATTCGGCACGAGCACGGAATAGCCTTCGGCGGCGATGCGCTTGCCGATGTCGCGCATCGACGGCCGCAGGCCGAAGGCATCGGGCCAGATCAGCACGGCCGGATGCGATCCGGTCGTCGGGTGAATGAACATCGCATCGCAGGTGCCATCGGGCGTTTTGATCTGCACGGCAGTTTCGACAACGGGCATGATCGGCGCCGGAGGCTGGAACCGGCAGCCATCGCCAGTCCCGCCGCGACGGACAACGTGACGAACTCGCGCCGCGACAAATCGCCGGCGGCGTCCACGCTCTCGCTCTGATCCGGTTTCTTCGTCAGACATGGCGCATCTCCTTGCTTCGAGTGGTCAGCGGTCAACCTTAACATGGGCCGACCGATGAGATACGTCTGTGGAGATGGCCTGGAAGTCGCTGCGATGCGCTGGCTGGGCGTCGACCAGCCGCGCGGAAGCCGAGTTCGCGCCGCTGCGAGAGACGCTCGACGCCCTCGACAACCTGGAAGCCCGAGCGCGCGCGGTTCCTCGCCGCGTTCGCCTATCTGCTCGGACGCGTCGCCAACGCCGACCAGCAGATCTCGCCCGAGGAAACGCGGACCATGGAAGCGCTCGTTCGCGAACACGGGCAGCTGGCGGAGGAACAGGCGATGCTCGTCGTGCAGCTCGCGAAGACGCGAGCAATCTGCCCCTTCGGCGGCACGGCGAATTTTCTCGTCGCGCGGGAATTCTCGGCGCTGGCGAGCTACGAGCAGAAACTGGCGTTGATGCGGTGCCTCGTTCGCGCTGGCGGCGACCGATCGGACGATTTCGACCGCCGAGGAGAGCGAAGATCCACCGCATCGCGAACGAGCTGCGGATCGATCATCCGGATCCGCCGCGCTGCGCGTCGCGCAACACGCGGTACCTGCCCGGACTTTCCCGCGAGTGATGGCGACGCGCACGCGCTCAGTAGCGCGGCACGTGAACCGATCGACGAGCAGCTGACCAGGCGTCGATGCCGCCCGCGCAGGTTGAAGAGATTCCGGAATCCGTGCTGCCGGAAGTATTCCGCGGCCTGCTGGCTGCGGACGCCGTGGTGGCACTGGAACACGATCGGCGTCTCGCGATCGAGCTAGGAGCAGCGCGTCGTGATAGGCCTGGTCGAGCAATCGGGCGGCCGTCGATCGCCGCCGTCGCCTGCTCCTCCTCGGTCCGAACGTCGACCAGCTCGACTGGCGTGCCGCTGTCGAGCATCGCCTTCAGGTCAGGCGCGCCGTCAGCTGGCGAATCGGAGTGAGGCTCGTGCGGAGGCGTGTGATCGCTCAACGGGTTGTCGATTATGGCTCAACTCAACGGGTGCATCGCACGACCGCGCGCGTTCAGCGTCTCGGTGCCGATTGAGATGAACAGCTCGCGGTCGGCGATCGAGAGTCCGAAGGCCATGCGGCGGTCGAGAGCGCGCGACGAGGGCGGCTGACCAGATTCCGGTCGATGGCGTAGACCTCGATTGCGTCACATACGGAGCGCTGCGGTCGACGAGATCCCAACTATCTACGTAATTGTGGCGCTCTAATGTACAGGTCAAAAGCCCTTTCGGCGGTCCTCGGTCGTCTTCTTGCTGCGGGCTTGCCAATCCATGATGCTCACCGCGCCGACGCGGACTTTGTGATCCGGGGTTCGACAGCAGTTGTTCGATTTCGGCAGGCGGCAATCCCGCGTACTGCCTGGCGAGTTTGAAGATCTCTCCCACGGGCATATCGCTGCCGAGTTGCTCTACGAACCGTTCAGCGGTAAGCTCGGGCATGCCCTGAAAGCATGTGCCAGAGCAGGGTACTGGCACCGCCGCGGTCCTCACCTGGCAGCCGAGGCATTAGCGGATCATTTGATCCGACAGTCGCGTTGCGGCGCCATGAGCCTACGTAGCCCACGCCTGCCACGGCCGCACAACCTAAACGCCGATCTGACAATGAGATGCCCGATCAAGATGTTGTACGCGCCAAAAGTACCAGCCGATGGTGTAATCTGATCGCATCGTGTCGTAATTATTGAGCGGTTGTTGACGTCGCGCTCGTCTAGGAGCTGGCCTGGTCAACGAGAGACCGCCTTGCGAATATGCTCGTTCCTCTGGTCCAGAGGGGCGCTCGCGGGAGACGTCCCGGGGCATTGTTATCATTACGTTTTGATTCGCGCTCATCGCGACGGCAAGTGCCTCGTGCATTGCCTCGTACTATCGATAAGTCTTTCGCAGCCGCCGCTGTCAGATGCGAGGAAGAGTTACCCAGAACATGGACCTCTGGGCTTCGAGCGCGTGCTGCTCAGTTGTGGAGCAGCGCAAACCCGGCCCGACGGACAATGCTCGACGACATGAACGCGACTGTCGCGGACCATCGAACTGCGGTAGTCGCTTCGCCGATACGCGTTGCCGAGATGCGCCACGTTACAGTAGGCGGCGGCACTTCGATGCTCGGGTACTCGCGCTCCATCAGCCACACTACGCGCGTCACAGGTTGCGCCTGGTCCAGAGGCTCATCGTGCCGCGCAATGTCGAGTAGTGGAGCGCGCCGTGGCGTGCGTAACGTTGCCAGGGATGCGACGACCACAACCGTCATTAGACCTGCCGCGATGGCGCCCGCCCGTCCGGGCGCGATGAGCGACTGACCGCGCAGCGCCCGCCAGGTCAACGCCAACCACCCCGAAATAGCCCAGGCCCCCGTCCACACCAGCCCCCGCCGGCGCTCCAGCAGCCGCGTCCGCGCCGCCCAGCCGATGAGCGGCAGCACGTTGATCGCGTGAATGCCGCGACGAAGTGCGCGACGCGCAGGTCACCGCCTTGTGTGCTCCAGCCGACAATTGGCAGGCCCGCGCCGCCGTCGTCGCTCCTGGGCGACGCCCACACTGTGTGCGCCCGAGTGTCCTGGGCCAGACCGCCGCGCGTACACGCTGCGCCGCGGCCGCCTGTTGCAGCCGGGTTCGCGCTGGTCATCAGGAGCGGCGACGGCCATGCCAACCAGTGCGATCGCGATGCCGAGTCTGAGCGACAAGGCAGAAGGCCGAATCGTCGAGTCGCTGACGCGACGAGCAGGACGGCAGCCAGCAGTCCCATCAGCCACACGACGACGATGCGTGCTGCCCATGATGCTGAACAGCAGCGCGTCTAGCTCCGTGCCGACGTTGAAGTGGGGCTGGCGGTGCCGCGCACGACCTGGGCGACGATGATCGACTGCTCGAGCAGCAGCCCGATCGCAGATCACCCAGGCGACGACGCCAACAATGCGCGCGTGTCCACGTAACGAATGACAACAGCCACAGCAGCGTGCAGCTTGTAGATGGCGATCGATAGGCCAAACTCTGGCCGCTTGAGTGCCACGCTGGCGCGCCAGTGATGACGCGCGGGTCGATCAGCAAACCGATCAGGGCGGCGACGAACGTGGCCAAGCGTGATCGCGCGGGCCAGCGCCAGCGGCCAGCCGCTGGCGTGCTCGATGAATCTCCGCATGCTAGTTCTCCCTCAGCCCTGCACGCGCTCGACGGACGGCAGCACGACCGCCCCAGATCGCGCAGCTTGCGCAACAGCGCGTGCAGCGCGCTCTTGATCGGCGACTTCGCCATGCGGCGTGCGGTTGACTGCTCGTCGCTCACGATGGACAGTCCGTCGAACCACTCGGACCAGCGTCGATCCAGCCGCTTCGGTGACGCGCGAGCCGATAGACGGCTGGCGTGTCGCTCCAAAGGCCATGCCTGCCAGTCTCGACGGCTGGCGGGCATCCGCCACCTATCCAGAGATAGGACCTGGAGATAGTGACTTACTGATGAGGCCGAAAGCTCCCGGCCGCGGGCGATGGCGCTCCGTCCGCCGCGTACCGCCAGCTTGCCGTACAGGTGATGGCAGGTACCACTTGATCGGTGCCCGCCGTCATCACCAGCCGCTCGGCGATCTCCCGACTGGCTAGACCGCTGGCCAGCAGCGCCAGCATCTCCTGCTCGCGAGCCGAGAGCACCGCCTCCGCGCTGGACCGCGTCTCGACCGGGCTGGCGCTGGCTGCGCGCGGCGGCGATCCGAGCCTCGACCCCGGTGGCACGCGCGCGCGGAGCGCGTCGTCCAGATAGCGGGCTGTTAACCGATCGCGCGCTCGCGCAGGAGCGTGTCCGTCCGCGGCCGCCGTCGCCCTGCATCGCGCCGCAACCAGGCGAGCTCGGAGCGGCGCCGCCACGCCGACCTGCCAGTGCGCCCCGTGCTTGCTGGAGGTGGTGGGCCTCGACCAGGTGCATCTCCGCGGCTGCCAGGTCGTCGCGTTGCAAGCGCCAGGCGTCCTTGCGACCGAGATACGCTCGCGCTCACCGCGCCGAGCGGCCGCCCGGGCGGAGTTCCGGCCGCCGCTCGATCGCGCGACGAAGCTCGGCTTCGGCGATCGCCGCCCTGCCCGCGGGCTAGGTAGCCACTCGCCCAGGTGGGCCAGGGCGGCAACCGCCGCGTAAACCGATTTGCAGCCACCCAGGCCACGCTCGACAGTCTGGCGGAACTGCGCCTGCAAGCTTCGTCGAAGCGGCCGGCCGCGGCCAACACCATCCCCAGGTGCAGATGCGCCGCCACCCGCCCTGCCGAACCGCGCTCGTGGAAACTGCACGAGAAAGGCCCGCGGTACCAGGCGATGGCCGGCGCGAGATCGCCACGGTCGTGCGCCGACCAGGCGCGCAACGCCGCGACGTTGCCGCGCAGGTCCGCATTACGGTTCGTGGCGAGTTGACCGCGCTTCTCCGCCGTGGCAAGCGCGCGTTCGGCGTCGGCCACTCCAGGCGTCCCGCTGCGTGGGCTGACCAATGAGCCCGTGCGCCCACGCGCCGCGGAGACGAAGCCAGATCGGCGCGCGCGCCGACGACGGGCCGCGGCAACTCGCCGAGCCAGCGCACCAGCGTGACCTGCTCGTTTTCGCCGAGCAGCCACGCGGACGCGCGCGCCACGAGGTCGACGGCCTGCGCCACGTCGCCAGCCGCGAGCGCATGCCGGAGGGCCTGGTCCAGAGACCACAGCTTCGTTTCTCGATCGGCCGCAGCTTGCTCGGAGTGTACCAGGACATCGCGCGACGGTGCAACGTGGCCAGCTCGTCGTCGAGGCTGGCAGCGCGCTCGAATCCTCAGTAAATCGGCGAACAGCGCGTGATAGCGATACCGACTCCGCCTTCCGCGTCGAGGCCCACGAGAAAGAGGTTGGTACGCGCTCGGAGCCGCCGCAACATGCAGGCGGCGCTCGCGTGGTCCTGTAACGTAGCGTCGACCAGTGAGACCGCTCAACCGCTCCAGGATCGCCGTGCGCAGCAGGAACCGCTGCACGTCCGCTCGGCTGCCGGGCTCGAGCACCTCGTCAGTCAGGTAGTCGAGCACGAACCGCCTGCTTGCGTTTGTGACGGTCCATGGCCCCACCGCAATCGCCCTGGCCGCGCAGGGACAACGCCGCCAGCTGCAGGCCTGCCGCCCAGCCCTCCGTGCGCTCCAGCAGGGTGGCGCGCTCATCCGCGCTGAGGCGGAGTCCGATGCCTCGACTGCAGTGAACGCGCCCGGCTCGTCCGCGGCGAAACGCAGGTCAGCCAAGCCGAATAATCTCCGCCAGCTGACCTGGCGCACGCAGCCGCGCGAGCGGCATGGGCGGGTCTTCGCGAAGTGCGGGCCAGCACCAGGCGCAAATGGCCCGCCTCTGCCTCGGCCAGCGTTTGCATCTGGCGCGGTGGATCGCGGCCTGCTCCAGCAGAGTGGTAGTCGTCCAGGACGATGAGCTGCGGGTCGGTCAGCTCGTCGGCCAGGCGAGCAGGATTTCCTCGACCAGCGCCTCGAGCTCGCCACGTCGTCCAGGAGGATCGGCTTCGCCGGATAGCCCGGTAAGACCCGCGCCGCCGCCGCCAGCAGATAGTGCGCAAAAACCGGCACTCGGCTTCGTTGTCCGCCCGTCGAGGCTCAGCCAGCCGAAGGGCAGATCGCGCTGCCGGAAGCGCCTGCACGAGCAGCGTCGTCTCTGCCGGACCGCCAGCTGCTGGGCGACCAGGATCAGCGGCGCGGCGAGGTTTCTCCTGGCGGAATCGCTCGACGAGCCGAGGGCGCGGCACCGCGTCGTACCGCGCTCGCGTGGCGCGCGCAGCTTGCTGGCCAGAAACGATGCGCTGCCGACGGTCATGAAATTGTCCGAGAGACTCGATATCTATCATGCGCCACTGGCCCAATGACAGCCCAATTCAGCTCGGACGTGACGGCTTGCCGCCGGGGTGCCGACAGGCCATGTCTAAGATCGTTCTGCACGCCGATCAACCCCGCTGGAGTCGACCTCGAGCCTGCCGTGAACGGCGTCGGCGGTCGCGAATCGTCGGCGCCGAGCGTAAGGCCGCGGCCAATGCCCTTTTCGGCCGCTGAGGCGCCGCAGTGCTGAGTGTGGGGATCTGACGATGGTATGGCAATGCGCCCGCTACCGCGCGTGTTCAGCAGAATCTGACCCCATGGCGAGCGCAAAGCGTCTCAGCGACCGAATAAGTGCACCGCACAGTGCATGATCTGCTGCATGCGTGTTAGGAAGCTACTGCGGGCGCGGGCGGCGCCGCAGCCGCCAGCGGGCGCACGCGGGTGCGCAGTTCGGCGAGGAACCGGCCGGGTTGGGTGAAAGTGAAGTGGCCGCCCGCGATCAGCGTCGACTCATGGGCGCCTCCACCTCGGTGGAAGTACCCTCGGCCAGGAGGAGGGTGATCACGCGCTCTCGCCCCGCAGCAGTGAAGAACGGGACCTGGAAGCGGGTGCCCAGCCGCCGCGCGCCAGGCCTGGTTCTCGTACATCTGGGCAGTCGACCACTGGAACCCGACGACAAGCGTGACCAGGTCGCGGACTCTGTAAATGGGCGAGGAGAGCGCGAGCGGAGCAGACGGCGGTCGAGGTTGGCGTGGGCAGGTTGGTTCTGAACGCCCAGGCCATATTGGTGGTCCAGGCGGTCCGGTGGGGTCGCCGCCGCCGATCGTCTCCAGCGGCCACGCCCCTGGTGCTGCTCGACCGCCCGAGGCGCGAGGGTCAGCTGGTACTTGTCGGCCTCATTGCGGGCCATGTCGACGTAGAGGTCGGTCACCACCACAGGGCGTGCAGCAGGTCGGGCGCGACCGGGCCAGTGGAAGGCCGGGTCAGGAGTGCCTCCATCGACTCGGCAAGCACGATCACCTTGTCGACGCCGATGGCGGCGTGAGGAACCCGATCAGCTCGATGGCGTCAGCGACCCTGCGGTCGAAGGTCATCAGGCTAGCTGCTGCCGCCAGCCTTGCCGTTGCGGCCCAGGCTCCAGCCATGCCGCGGTGGTCCCACTGACGATCGTGAAGTGCCGCTCCCAGGAGCGCAGCGGCAGGGTGACCAGGCGTTGGGCCAGCCCGCCTGCCATGCAAGACGAGAAGCACTGCTGTCGCGGTGCTCGCCCTGACGGATCCACTGGCTTCCTGCCGATCGGGACGAACCGTTGCTCGACGATCCCCGTCATGCTTGTGACTCCAACTCCTCTGGGCTACCGGCGCTGGCGCGCTCGGGCGCCATTAGACCGCCGACACAGGTGCGGCAACGAGGACCGCCGCCGCAGCCAGAATGATTCCATTCATACGTCACTCCTTCCCCTATACGAGACGAACCGTCTGTCTCATACTTTGGTACCATACTCCATGACCGAGTGCGCAAGCCTCTCGAACCCCGCTCGGCGCAGCGAGCGCTCCCGCCAGCGATCTCTGACCGCGACCGCCGACTCCTGATCGGCGAGGTCGGCTACAATTTCACGCTTCAGGCGGTCGAGGCGCGATCGCCGCACGAGCGGGCGTCGGCAAGCAGACGATCTACTGCTGGTGGCCCGACAAGCGCTCCGTCGTGCTCGACGCCTACCTCGCGCTTGTCGGGGCCGAGCAGGCTTTGACCTTTCCCGGATAGCGGCGACCTTGAGGCCGATCTGCGGCTGGTCGTGGGGGTCCATGGTAAATCTGTTGGCCGATCCGCCTCGAGCAGCGGTACCGGCGCTGCTCAGTGCGATCCTGACGACCCCAAGCTCGCGCGACGGCGCTGCTCTGACCGATTGCTGAAACCGTGGCTAGAGGCGACCGGGGAGCGGTTGCGTGCGGCCCAGCAGGCGGGGCAGATCGGCGCTGTCGACCCTGACGTGAGCGGAGCTGCTCTACGGCCCGCTCTACTACCGCTGGCTGCTGCGCACCGCTGTCGCGTCAGTGGCATTGCCGATGCCTGCTGGCGCGATCCTGCGGGCGCTCACCTGACCGATGATGCCTGATCCCGGCGGTGTGGCAGGGTGCCCGAATCTTGCCCGCCAACGCATTATTATCGATGTAGTCCCGCACAACACCCAGCTCCTTTCGCGTTCCAGAACACCCGAAGAAACGGCGCACAATCGGTTCTTCTGTCTATGGATCACGAGTTGCATACCACCGGTCCGTTCCGCCTCAGCGGCACCGATCTATACGGCATTGCCCCGGTATGCTCGGCCCAGCGCTCGCCGTGACCGAATTCGGCGGAGAAGTTGTTGCATTGCCGTATTGTGGGCGTCTTCCTTGGGCGCATCCCACGCGAGGAGCAGCTCATATCGCACCAACACCACGGCGGCCGTAGTCCCCAGCGCACTATTTCGCGATCCCTGACTGGCTGGACTGGGGGCTAGCGGTTGCTTGACGAAATCGCCAGCATACTCACGCGCGTTACCCGGCCAGGCCGCATATCGGGCGCGAGCCGCTCGATCCCTGTGCACGCCGGGCCATCCGTTAGTCTGCGCCTCCTGTACTAAAACCGTCTGAAAGTCACCTTCGGGCCAAGCGCGTAGCATCAGGCGGCCCATCGCCGTAGATGAGCGCCTCGCTGGTTGTACACAGGCGCTCATAGTCTCGACTAAAACGACGGTTCTGACAGAGCCAGGCAAAGGTCCGCTCCACGACCCACCGCCGCGGAAGAACACCACGGAAGACTTTCGGAGCGGGTGGTAGCGCTCACAGAAAACCATACCGTCCGCCAGTCTGTCGGTTGCCATGTGGGACCCATTCGCCGCGCGGATGCGGAGGATGCCGAACCACCTCCACGCGCCAGCCGAGATGCTCCTCGATCCAACTCTGCCGTGCCGATGTAGCCCTGATCCACCCACAGATGTTCGACGCGCGGGAACTGCTCGTCAGCACCTCTAGCGAGCAACGCAAACACCGGCGCGGTCCTGGATATCGGCGGTGTGCACTCTGGCGCGCAGCACAAGGCCGCCACTATCGACCAGGATGTGGCGTTTGCGGCCATTGACGCGCTTGGCTCCATCGTAGCCGCGGACGCCGCCGACCCCAGTCGTGCGTACGGACTGGCTGTCGATAATGCCTGCGCGTCGGATGGGCGTTGCGTCCGATGCTGGTGCGGAGCTGCTCGCGCAGGGCGGTGTTCACGTGTTCCCACGTGCCATCCAGGCGCCACAGCCGGAAGTAGTGATAGGCCGTCTGCCGGCCGAGAACTCGTGCGGCAGCAACCGCCAGGCACAGCCACTCCGCAACAACGTAGAAGATCGCGTTGAGGATCTCGCGCACGGGATGCCGTCTGGGATCGACCGATGGCCTGGCGGCGGCAAGAGCGGCTCGAGGCGCGCAAACTCAGCGTCCGGACAGGTCAGTCAAGTAGGGTCGCCGCAGGGTCAGACACCAGCCATCCTACCGCAAAAAAATCCTACCGCTAAAACTCGACCCGCGTCTCGGTGTTCAGACACAGTTTTTAGCCGCTGACGCTACTAGGCGGCACGTCCCAGGGGCTGCCCGCGTCCATACCCGACTCTGAGCGGTTCGAGACGGATGATCAACCGTCAGACCTTGGGATGAGGTCTGTAAAGACGTGTGGAAAATTGGTTTTACCTCCCGCCCAGGATCCGCGGGTTAGAGCAAAGGCACCTCCTTCCAGATCGGACGCCGAGGAGGTCGGCGATGGTGAGGATCTCCGCGCAGCTGACGCATTCACCGCCGATGCCCACCTTGCGGCACATCAGATTGCACGTCGTCACAGCGCCGGGCGTCCCAGGAAGCGCTCATTGCACGCCGGGCACTCGTATACGGTCTGATCGATAAGTCGCTGCGCCTGACGCAACCGGTTGGCGAGCTGGGTCAGCGTCGGTTGGTTCGCTTGACGGCGACGGAGTCGGAAGCGCGTTGGCGGCAGGTTGGGCCGCAACACATGCCGCGGCCTTGAACCGGGAAGGTCCGCCTGCACATCGGGCACGTCTCAGCTCGAGCTGGGAGCGTGACGGCTATCGTCACCCATGACGATCGTCTTCACGCGCCGACCGCCAGTGCCAGTGTCGGCGCGTCTTCCAGAACCAGCTGACCATCCCGAAACTGGTGGCCGCACGAGCAGCAGCCGCAACTGATTCGGAGCGTTGATGCCGCGCCAGTTCAGGCTCAGCCGCAGCACCAGCTTGAAGACCAGGTACAGCGCGTTTCCGGGCACGCGCAGCCGCTTGCTCGCGTTGGTCCGCAGCCGCACGCCGCGAGAAGATGGACTCGATCGGGTTGCTCGGTGCGCAGGTGCACCCAATGTTCTTCCGGGAAGTCGTAGAACGCGACGAAGTCCGCCCAATCACGCTCCAGTGCAGGCGGCGGCTGACTGCCTGACCTCGGCCGCGCAGCCAGGCGCACAGCGCAATACGTAACTGAACGAAGTACAA
>ERZ1370068.8095-contig-6975_pt1 | contig 44093 bp, 55 predicted proteins | sample MGYA00561227_ERZ1370068 | MGnify/ENA primary metagenome ERZ1370068 (study PRJEB38410, sample SAMEA6850437) | metagenome | study: Metagenomic assessment of the ecological functions of the soil: analysis of the soil microbiota associated with the...
ATTACTTCGTTCAGTTACGTATTGCTCATCGAACAGGGGACCTTCGGCATCTGCGAAGGCTGCCAGACGCCAGCTCCCGCTCGCGCGCCTCGAGATCCTCCCCTTCTCCGCTGCTGCGTGGGTGTACGCGCAAGCGGGAGGGTCGCACGGCATTGAGTGCCGATCCAGGGGGCCGGAGGGTCCAGTGCGACGGGCCTGGGGCTTCTGGCTCACGGCGCTCGTCATCCTCGTCCTCGACCTCTGGACGAAGCACCTGTGGTCTTCAACGACGTCATGAATAGGCCCCGGGCAAATTACGCGACGATCCAGGAGTTCTGGCACGACGCGCCGGCCGCGGTCCCCCTCATCCGGGACGCAGGTGCGTCTCGTGACGATGCTCAATCCGGGATGATGTGGGGAGCGTTCGACAAGTACCCCCACGTGCTCAAGATCGTCCGGCCGCTCGCCGTGCTCGTGATCTTCTTCCTCCTGAAGAGCCTCCCGTCGAAGAATTGGACCGCGCGGCTCGCGCTCACGGTGGGGATCTCGGCACGGGCAGCTCGATCACGTTGCTTTGCGCTACCCCGGCGTGCGCGACTTCCTCGGGTCGACTTCGACTTTCGCCCGTGTTCGATCCGTTCCCCGCGCCTTCAATCTCGCCGATTCGGCGATCTGCGTAAGATATTGGCCTGCTCGCGCTGGGGATGCTGGTGGGGGAAGAAGGCGCCGGAACGGTCCGTAGCCTGGCGCCGCCTGCGGGCACCTGCCGGGGGCCTTCGGGCGCCACTGATGGGGCGCCGCCGCTTGGCCAGCTCGTGACCCAGGTCGGTCCGCTGCGGCTGAGCAATCCGCTCCTCCTCCCGGGCACCTTTATTACGGGCGAGATGGCCGCCTGGATCGACCTGCGTGAGCCGGGCGCGGTCGTCTGAACCGTCGTTCCATCCGCGCCGCGGCAACACCGCCGCGCGTCGAGTGCCGGGCGGCATCCTCAGCTCGATCGGTCTGCCCAATGGACGGATCACCTCATCACCGTGACGCTGCCGCGCATGCGTGGTGCTGCGCGGCGCTAGTGGTCAACGTCGCCGGCGAGCGTAACGCACGGAGTTCGGCGCGATCGCCAGCTCGCGCCGCTCACCAGGCCCATCCGAGGACTTCAGGCGGTCGAGCTCAACCTGAGCTGTCCCAGCGTCGAATCGGGCTCCTTCGCAGAGCCGGAGGCTGGCGGGTGAGCGGTCCACCTCGCGCGCCAGCACACCTCGCCCTGCCGCTCTTCAGCTCTCGCCCAGCGTGGCCGACCCGGTCAGATCGCGCTCGCCTGGAGGGCGGCGCCGACGACACCCTCACCGCGCTCGGAATGGCGCTCGACTGGCGGACGGGAAGCCAGCTGGTGCCGGCCACGGCGGCTTCTCCGGTCCGCGCTCAAGCCCCGGGGATTTACGTCGTCAGGTCGCGACGGGATGCCGATCGCCGCGGGCGGTGTCAGACGGCCGAGGACGTGATAGACTGCTCGCCGCCGGTGCCTCCGTGCAGGTGGGGACGCGACCTTCCGCAATCCCTTCGCGCTGCGCGAGATGCTCGCGCGGCTGCCGACGCGTCACTGGCGGAGGTGGGGGCGACGACCGTCTCGCCGAACAGGTCGAGGCGCCCACCGCGTCGGCGGGCGGCGCGTGAAGCTCTCCGTTCCTCGCGACGACTTGAAGCGCCATCGGGAATCGTGTTTCGTTCAGTTACGTATTGCCCCAGGATCTGACCGACAGCGTGAACTTCATGGCCGGCAACCTGACGGCCCAGGTCCGCAACATCGCCGAGGTCGCGACCGCGATCGCGAGCGGCGACCTCTCGAAGAAGATCACGGTCGACGTGCGCGGCGAGCTGCTGAACCTCAAGGAGACGCTCAACACGATGGTCGAGCAGCTGCGCTCGTTCGCGGCCGAGGTGACGCGCGTCGCGCGCGAGGTCGGCACCGACGGCAAGCTCGGCGGCCAGGCCAGTCGTCACGGGCGTCGCCGGCACGTGGAAGGATCTGACCGACAACGTCAACCTGCTCGCCGGCAACCTGACGACGCAGGTCCGCAACATCGCCGAGGTGACGACCGCCGTCGCGCGCGGCGACCTGTCGCGCAAGATCACGGTCGACGTGAAGGGCGAGATCCTCGAGCTCAAGGTCACCATCAACACGATGGTCGATCAGCTGAACGCGTTCGCCGCCGAGGTGACGCGCGTCGCGCGCGAGGTCGGCACCGAGGGCAAGCTCGGCGGCCAGGCGCAGGTGCCGGGCGTCGCCGGCACCTGGAAGGACCTGACCGACAACGTGAACGTCATGGCCGCGAACCTGACCGAGCAGGTGCGCGGCATCGTGAAGGTCGTGACCGCCGTCGCGAACGGCGACCTCAAGCCGAAGCTCACGGTGAACGCCAAGGGCGAGGTCGCGGCGCTCGCCGAGACGATCAACGACATGACCGGCACGCTCGCGACCTTCGCCGACCAGGTGACGACGGTCGCGCGCGAGGTCGGCGTCGAGGGGCGCCTCGGCGGCCAGGCCAACGTGCCCGGCGCCGCCGGCACGTGGAAGGACCTCACCGGCAACGTGAACCTGCTCGCCGCGAACCTGACGACGCAGGTGCGCGCCATCGCCGAGGTCGCGACCGCCGTGACCCAGGGCGACCTCACGCGCTCGATCCAGGTCGAGGCGCGCGGCGAGGTCGCCGAGCTCAAGGACAACATCAACACCATGATCGACAACCTGCCGGCTCACGACCGACCGCAACACCGAGCAGGACTGGCTGAAGACGAACCTGGCGCGCTTCACCGGCATGCTGCAGGGCCAGCGCGACCTCGCGACCGTCGGCCGCATGCTGCTCTCGGAGCTGACGCCGCTCGTGCACGCGCACCAGGGCGTGATCTACCGCGTCGAGGGCGCGCGACGACGCCGGAGCTGAAGCTCGTCGCGGCCTTCGCCGACAACGGCCGAGAACGGCCATCCCGAGACGCTCGCGCATCGGCGAGGGTCTGATCGGCCAGTGCGCCGTCGAGAAGCGCCGTGTCGGTCTTGAACGAGCTGCCGACGGACACCGTCGCCGATCAGCTCCGGACTCTTCAGGCGGCGCCGCGCAACGTCATCGTGCTGCCGGTCCTCTTCGAGGGCGAGGTGAAGGCGGTGCATCGAGCTCGCGTCGCTCTCCGCGTTCACCGCGTCGCATCTCGCCTTCCTCGAGCAGCTGACGGCGTCAGATCGGCATCGTGCTCAACAGCATCGAGGCGACGATGCAGACCGAGGGCCTGCTTGCAGCAGTCGCAGCAGCTCGCCGCCGAGCTGCAGACCCAGCAGAGCGAGCTGCAGCTGACCAACGAGCAGCTCGCCCAGAAGGCCCAGGCAGCTCGCCGAGCAGAACGCCGAGGTCGAGCGCAAGAACCAGGAGATCGAGCAGGCGCGGCGCGCTCTGGAAGAGAAGGCCACCGAGCTCGCGCTCACCTCGAAGTACAAGTCCGAGTTCCTGGCCAACATGTCGCACGAGCTGCGCACGCCGCTGAACAGCATCCTCATCCTCGGCCAGCAGCTCGGCGAGAACGTCGAGGGCAACCTCACCGCGCAAGCAGGTCGAGTTCGCGCGCACGATCCACGGCGCCGGCACCGACCTCTTGAACCTCATCACCGACATCCTCGACCTCTCGAAGATCGAGTCGGGCACCGTGACCGTCGTGGCCGAGGAGGTCGTGCTCACCAGACCTGCTGGAAGGCGTGGCGCGGCCGTTCCGGCACGAGGCCGAGAACCGGCACCTGACGCTCGACGTCCAGATCGACGGCGGCGTCGAGCGCGCATCGATGGTGACCGACGCCAAGCGCCTGCAGCAGGTCTTGAAGAACCTGCTCTCGAACGCCTTCAAGTTCACCGGAGCAGGGCGGCGTGCGGCGTCCACGTCAGTCGGCGGCGGACCGGGTGGAGCGCCGAGCATCCCGATCCTGCGGCACGCCGCGCAGATCGTCGCGTTCGAGGTCGCCGACACCGGCATCGGCATCCCGCTCGAGAAGCAGCGCATCATCTTCGAGGCCTTCCAGCAGGCCGACGCCGGCACGAGCCGCGAAGTACGGCGGCACCGGGCTCGGGGCTCGCCATCAGCCGCGAGCTCGCGAGCCTGCTTGGGCGGCGAGATCCAGCTCCGCGAGCACGCCCGAACGTCGGCAGCGCCTTCACGCTCTACCTGCCGCAGACCTACGTCGGTCCGTCGCTCGCGTCGGCGTCGCAAGACGAGCCGGCGGCGACGAACGGCAACCGCGCGGCGCAAGGTCCCGGCATCGTTCGCGCGTGGGATCGGCCGATCGAGCCCGATGCCCGACGACCGGCACGACGATCGCGCCACGGCGACGCGGTCGCTGCTGATCGTCGAGGACGATCCGAGCTATGCGCGCATCCTGCGTCGACCAGGCGCACGCCCAGGGCTTCAAGGTGCTGGTCGCGGCGCGCGGCGCCGATGCGCTCGCGCTCGCGCGCGAGTACCGTCCGACCGCGATCTCGCTCGACGTCTTCCTGCCCGACATGCTCGGCTGGACGGTGCTTGAGCCAGTTGAAGCAGGACCCGGCGACGCGTCACATCCGGTGCAGATCGTCACCCTCGACGAGGACCGCCAGCACGGGCTCGCCCGCGGCGCCTTCAGCTTCCTGCCGAAGCCGACGACGCAGGCCGAGGGCCTCGAGGCAGGCGCTCTCGCGGATCAAGGACTACGCGCAGCCGCGACTCACGCCAGCTCCTGGTGGTCGAGGACAATGCAGGCCGAGCAGCTCAGCATCGCCGAGCTCCTCGGCCACACCGACATCGAGATCACGACGGCTGCGACGGGCAGCGAGGCGATCGCGGCGCCATGCGGCAGCAGTCGCTACGACTGCGTCGTGCTCGACCTGCGGCTGCCGGACATGTCGGGCTTCGACGTGCTGGAGCATCATTCGCGACGACGAGTCGCTCGCCGACGTGCCGGTCGTGGTCTTCACCGGAAAGGCGCTCTCGCCCGAGGAGGACGCCCGCCTGCACACCCTCGCGCGCAGCGTCGTCGTGAAGGGCGTCGAATCGCCCGGAGCGGCTGCTCGACGAGACGGCGCTCTTCCTGCACCGCGTGCTCTCCGACCTGCCGCCCGAGAAGCAGCAGATGCTCGAGCGGCTGCACCGCTCGGACGACGACCTCGTCGGCAAGAAGGTGCTGGTCGTCGACGACGACGTCCGCAACATCTTCGCGCTGTCGAGCGTGCTCGAGCGCCGCGGGATGGAGGTGCTGACCGCCGGCACCGGGCACGAGGCGATCGCCCGAGCTCGAGAGCTCCGGATCAGTCGGCGATCGTGCTCATGGACATCATGATGCCGGAGATGGACGGCTACCAGACGATGACGGCGATCCGGCAGAAGCCCGAGTTCCGGCGGCTGCCGATCATCGCGCTCACCGCCAAGGCCATGAAGGGCGACCGCGAAAAGTGTCTCGAGGCGGGCGCGTCCGACTACCTCGCGAAACCGGTCAACACCGAGCAATTGCTCTCGGCGCTTCGGATGTGGCTCCACCGCTGATGCCGGGAATGACGCACACGAACAACTCCGACAAGGTCAACATCCTGCTGGTCGACGACCAGCCGGGAAGCTGCTGACCTACGAGGCGATGCTCGCGCGACCTCGGCGAAAACCTCATCAAGGCGAGCTCCGGCGCGCGAGGCGCTCGAGCATCTCCTGCAAGCACGACATCACGATCGTCCTGCATGGACGTGAGCATGCCGAGATCGACGGCTTCGAGCTCGCCGAGATGATCCGGCAGCACCCGCGCTATCGAAAGACCGCCATCATCTTCGTCTCGGCAGTCCATCTAACCGATCTCGACCGCCTCAAGGGCTACGAGTCCGGCGCCGTCGACTACGTCTCCGTGCCGGTCATCCCCGAGCTCCTACGCGCCAAGGTCAGCGTCTTCGCCGAGCTCTACCGCAAGACGCGCGAGTTCGAGCGCTTGAATCGCGAGCTCGAGGAGCGGGTCGAAGCAGCGCACGATCGAGCTGCAGCAGGCCGTCACGAAGCAAATGGAGCTCGCCGACAAGCTCCGCGAGGCGGACCGCCGGAAGGACGAGTTCCTCGCGCTGCTCGCGCACGAGCTCCGCAACCCGCTCGCGCCGGTGCAGAACGCGGTGAGCCTCATGCGCCGCAAGGGCGCGGTCGATCGCGAGCTCGTCTGGTGTCACGACGTGATCGAGCGCCAGGCCGATCAGCTGAAGCGGCTCGTCGACGACCTGCTCGACGTCTCGCGCATCACCGCAGGGCAAGATCCAGCTTCGCCTCGAGGCCGGTGAGCGCTCGAAGCGGTGATCGGCGGGCGCGGTCGGAGACGAGCGCGCCCGACTGATCAACGCGCAACGGCATCAGCTGCGCGTCACGCTGCCCGAGCACGCCGGTCGTGGTCGCGGCGACGCGTCGCGGCTCACGCAGGTGGTCGCGAATCTCCTGAACAACGCCGCCAAGTATCAAAACGAGGCGCGGACTGATCGAGCTCACGGTCGCGCGCCGAGGGTGACGACGCGGTGATCACCGTCCGCGATCGCGGCATCGGCCTCTCGCGCGAGATGCTGTCGCGAGGCGTTCGAGCTCTTCGCGCAAGGCGAGCGCACGCCCGACCGCGCGCAGGGCGGCCTCGGGATCGGGCTGTCGCTCGTGAAGAAGCTGATCGAGCTCCACGGCGGGACGCGTGCAGGCGGCGAGCGACGGGCCGGGACAGGGCAGCGAGTTCGTGGTGCGGCTTCCCGCCGTCTCGCCGCCGCCGAGAGCGTCGCGTCGAGTCCGTCCCGACCCAAGACGATGCGCACCGACGCCCCGCGTCCAGCGCATCCTCGTCGTCGACGACAACGTCGACGCCGTCCGAGAGCCTCGCCATGTTGCTGCGCCTCGACGGTCACGACGTGCTGATCGCCCACGACGGCTTGCAGGCGCTCCGGCTCGCGACCGACGAGCGTCCGGCGATCGATCCTCCTCGACATCGGCTTCCCGGGATGGACGGCTACGAGGTTTGCCGCCGCCTCCGCGCGCGCAGGGCTTCACCGACACCCGCATCATCGCGATGACGGGCTATGGGCAGGACAAGGACCGCCGACGCGCCATGGAGGCGGGCTTCGACGAGCACACGGTGAAGCCCGTCGAGTTCGGGAAGCTGACGACGCTGCTCGCCGCCGGTTCCGATCGCAAAGCGACGGCCTGATCCGCGGCGGCGATCTGAATCCCCGACTTAGAGACCCGCCGGACCCGTGATGCTCCGCGGCAGTGGCACAGTGGGTGCCGTCGGGGAAAGCAGCGGAAACGTAGTCGCGCGCATCGCGTCGGGAACGATCATCACCATCGATTGATGATGGGCACGTCAAGTCCGCCGCTCGCGATCGAGCCCGCGGTACTGAATCGCCTCGGCGACGTGCGGCGCACCGACCTGTTCGGCACCGGCGAGGTCGGCGATCGTCCGCGCCACCTTGAGGATCCGCGTGTAGGCGCGCGCCGAGAGGCCGAGCTTCGCCATGGCGCGCTCGACGAGCGTGGCGCCGGCCGGATCGGGGCGGGCGCAAGGCGTGAAGCTCGCGAGCGTTCATCTCGGCGTTGCATCGGCGTCGAGCCGAGACGCGCGTGCTGGCGTTCGCGAGCGACGGCGACGCGTGCGCCACCGCGGCCGATGGCTCACCGTTCCGGGCGCCGCCGAGCTCGCGATATTTCACCGGCGCCACCTCGACGTGCAGGTCGATGCGGTCGAGGAGCGGGCCCGGAGAGCCGCGCGCTGCGTACTGCGCCAGCTGGTTCGGCGTGCAGCGACAGCCGCGCAGCGGGTCGCCGCGAAAGCCGCAGGGGCACGGGTTCATCGCGGCGATCAGCATGAGATGCGCCGGATACGTGACGCGCCAGCCGCTCCGCGCGATCGTGACCCGGCGGTCCTCGAGCGGTTGGCGGAGGCTTTCGAGCACGTCGCGGCGGAACTCGGGGAGCTCGTCGAGAAAGAGGACGCCGTGGTGCGCGAGCGCGAGCTCGCCTGGACGCGAACGGCGCTGCCGCCGCCGAAGAGGCCGGCGGTCGAGACCGTGTGGTGCGGCGCGCGAAACGGCCGGTCGGCGATCATCGGACGATCGCCGAGGAGACCGGCGGCGCTGTGGATGCGGGTCACCTCGAGCGCCTCCGCGAACGACGAGCGGCGGCAACAGCGTCGTCAGCCGCCGCGCCAGCATCGTCTTGCCCGCGCCGGGTGGCCCGACGAGCAGGAGGTTGTGGCCGCCGGCGGCGGCGACCTCGAGCGCGCGCTTGGCGTACTCCTGGCCCCGCACCTCGGCGAGGTCGAGCAGCGGCGCTCGCCGTCGCGGCGGCCGAGCTCGCGTCCGCGGCTTGCACTCGCCACGCGGACGCCGCTCAGGATCGTCGACGGCCTCGCGGAGTGGTCGGTCGGGATGACGGCGAGATCGGCAACGAGCGCCGCTTCGGCGCGTTCAGGCGCGGTACGACCAGCCGGACGCAGCCCCGCCGCGCGCGCGGCCGCGGCGATCGCGAGCGCGCCGCGGATCGGTCGCACGCTGCCGTCGAGCGCGAGCTCGCCGGCGACGGCGACGCCGCCGAGGTGCTCGTGCAGCGGGTGGCCGGTCGCGGCGAGGAGGGCGAGCGCGATCGGCAAGGTCGTAGGCAGCGCCCTCCTTGCGGAGATGGGCGGGAGCGAGGTTCACGGTGATGCGGCGGGGCGGGATCTCGAAGCCGGCGTTGCGGAGCGCGGCCCGGACGCGGTCCTTGCTCTCGCGGACGCTCGAGTCCGGGAGACCCACGGTTTGGCGTGTGCGGAATGCCGGTCGCGAGGTCGACCCTCGACCTGCACGGGATGCGCGTCGATGCCGACGAGCGCGCACGTGACGACGGTCGCGAGCATGCCGGCGAGCGTCCTCGCCGTCGGCGGCCGGCGCAACGCTACGAGTAGTCACACATCAGCGCGAACGACCGTGCTGTCGTCGACCGTCAGTACCGTGCTCATCGTCCTCATCCCCACTCAGCGCGGCAGGCGCTCGGCGGCCTCCCGTCGTGCTCCGGCGATAGAGGAGCGTGGAGCAGACGAGATGTGCCGGGGCGCACAGGCACGGAGAGACGTTCCGGGAATCGTGGTCGATCGGAGCGCCGTCGGTAGCCGCCGACGCTTGGCGATCGTCAGTTTTCGCGTCGCTTCTCGAGATAGAGAAGCGTTCTTGAGACCGGTCGGTCGCGTTCACGGGCTCGTCCCCATCGACCAGATCTTTGATGCTGTGAATCAGTTCTGAATTTGGAAGGGCGGAGCGAAGCGACGCCCCACCATGCGCACGAGGCAGCCCCGCAGGTTGCTCAAAAAGGTCGAGATGCGAGGCGCGAAGGAGCGAACGCGGAGGCGTAGCGGAGCTACGCCGCACAAGCGAAGGTCGACTGAGCAACGAAGCAGATCGGCCTTTTTCAGCAACCTGCGCGCTAGTCGAGGGGTGGGGCGGCGGCGCTCGTGTTTGGTGCGGGCCGCGGCGATGCTTCACGTCGAGCCGGCGCTCGACGGCGCCTTTCGACGGCCGGGTCGGTCGCCGCGGGCCGAGGGCGCGTGACGGCGGCGGCGAGCAGCATGGCGAGACGGGCGAGGGCGGCCGCGCGATTGCGGCCTTGATCGCGGGTGGCGCTGCTGGTCGCGATCAGCTCGCCGTCTTGCGTGAGTCGCGAGGCGAGGCGAGCGAGCGCGCGCGTCCTGGCGTCGGCGGGAATCGCGGTGGTGGCGCGGAGGTCGAAGCGGACCACCGCCTTCGAGGCGACCTTGTTGACGTTCTGGCCGCCCGGACCACTCGCCGCGGACGTAGGTGATGGCGAGCTCGGCGGCGGGGATCGTGATCCCGTCGTTCACGCGCAGGTCGCCGCGCGCCATCGTCGTGCCGCGAACGCTAGACGCGCGCGCCGACCAGCGCTTGCACCGCTTCGGCGAGCCCGTCGACGCTCAGATGGAACATCGGGAAGAGACGGCTGCACGCAGACGCGTCGTGTAGCGTGTGGTCCCACGAGCTTCTGCTCGTCGGGATTGATCCAGACCGCGCGCTCGAAGTGGCCCGCGAGCCGCTGCAGCCACGGTGATGCCCGGCGTCGGCGAGGTGTTGCGGGGATCGATGCCGCCGTGTCGCTTCGAGGAGCTCGGCGGGATGCATGGCGGCGTCGCCGACGATCGACGAGCTTCCAGCGCTCGTCGAGGCGGCGCAGCAGGTCGCCCGTCGGGACCGCGTCGGCGCGCGTCAGGCGCGCGCTCGTGAATAGACGTGATCGTAGACGCAGTTGTGGAAGTAGTACGGCTCGGAAGTCGCGAAGCCCGCGCTCGTCGTGGAGCGCGGTCAGCAGCTGGCTCATCGGATCGAAGTAGGGATCCATCGTGCCGCCGACGTCCATCAAGAGCAGCAGCCGCACGTCGTTCTTCCGCGGCGCGCGGAAGACCAGCTCGATCTCGCCGGCGTTCTTGCAGGTCTCGTCGATGGTCTCGTCGAGGTCGAGCTCGGTCGCGAGACCGGTGCGGGTCAGCTGGCGGAGGCGCTTCAAGCGCGACGCGCATCTGGCGGACGTCGAGCGCGACGTCGGTGCGGTAGTCGCGCGAAGCGGCGCTCCTCGGCGACCTTCATGGCGGAGCGCCGGCCGCCTTCGCCGCCGACGCGGATGCCGGTCGGGTGCTGCGCCGCCGTGGCCGTACGGCGAGCTGTCCGCCGGTCCCGACCCAGCGGTCGCCGCCGTCGTGCCGCTCGGTCTGCTCGGCGAGCGTCTCGAGGAAACGCCGCATGAGCTCGTCGGAGGCGAGGCGCTCGAGCGCGGCCAGCTCCTCGGGCGAGAGGTTCGGGAAGTTCTTCGGGTCCTGCAGCCACCGCAGGACCTCTTCGGTCACGTCGTCGAGAGCGCCCTCGACGCCGTGGAAGACGCGGGCGAACACGCGGTCGTAGGCGTCGAAGAAGGTCTCGCTCTTCACCAGGCAGGCGCGCGCCGAGGTGGTAGAAGCGGAGCAGGCTCGACCCGTGCAGTGCCGCGCTCGATGGCGCTCGAGGAGCGTCATCCACTCCTGGATGGCGACGGGGACGCCCTCGTCGCGCGAGCCGTAGAACAGGTCGAGAAACATCGCCGGCGCCTCTACTGGTTGTAGCGGGGGCCGAGCTCTTTCCAGGTGGTCGGGTAGCGGCCGCTCTCGCGCGTCGAAGCGCTGCGAGGGCGTCGGCGTCCTGCTCCTTCTTGAGGAGCGCGCCCGATGAACGGGATGTGGGCCTCGAGCTGGTCTGTGCGTGATGCCGGCGCGGAGCAGCGCGCTGATCCAGTCGATCAGCTCCGAGGTCGACGGCTTCTTCCGCAGCTCGCTCTGCTCGCGCAGCCAGTAGAACTTGATCAGCACCTGGTCGAGCAGCTTGGCGTCGAGGTGCGGGTGGTGCACGGCGACGATGCTGCCGCATGAGCGCCGCGTCGGGGAACTCGATGTAGTGGAAGATGCAGCGGCGGAGGAACGCGTCGGGCAGCTCCTTCTCGTTGTTCGAGGTGATGATGACGACCGGGCGCTCGCTGGCGACGATCTCGTCGCCGGTCTCGATGATCGCTGAAGCGCATCTCGTCGAGCTCGCGCAGGAGGTCGTTCGGGAACTCGAGGTCGGCCTTGTCGACCTCGTCGATCAGGAGCACCTGGCGCTCGTCGGCCGCGAACGCCTGCCCGAGCGGCCCGAGCTTGATGTAGCGGCGGATGTCGGAGACGTCGCCGGCGCCGAAGCGGCTGTCGTTCAGGCGCTGGACGGTGTCGTAGACGTACAGACCGTCGGCGGCCTTGCGACGTCGACTTGATGTGCCAGGAGAGCATCGGCATGCCGAGGCCTTCGGACGACGTGACGCGCGAGCAGCGTCTTGCCGGTGCCGGGCTCGCCCTTGATCAGCAGCGGGCGTTCGAGGGCGATCGCGCAGTTGACGGCGTCGACGAGCGGGCCGGAGGCGATGTAGCCCGCGGTTGCCGGTGAAGCGGTGGAAGTCGTCCTGCTGCACGGCCATGCCGAGAATCCTCCGTCGGAGCGTAAGGTTGGGGTCGAATGGCAGCCGGGGGCGAGCCGACCGGCTGGAAGCGATTAGCCGGTGCGCGCCGGGTGCGCAAACCGAGCGCCGAAGCTCACTTCTCGCCGCGGAGCACGCCGAGCGCCATCCGCAACAGCTGGTACGGTCCGGGCACCTCGCCTTCGGGCGTCAGCCGGTCGACGAGGGTCGGCACCAGCGCCGCGAGCGCCTCGGGCAGACGGCTCACGGCGATCCCGGCCTGACGCGAGAGCTCGCGCAGCTGCTCGGGATCGAGGACGCGCGCGAGCTGCTCGGCGGTGATCGGCTGGTTCGCGCCGGTCGAGACCCACGACGCGATCACGTCGCCGAGCCCTTGCTCCTGAAACCGCCGCACCAGCCCGTCGAGACCACCCCGCTGCTTGCAGCAGGTCGAGGAATCCTCGGGCGAGCTCCGGCGTGTTGCCTTCCGTGAAGGTCTGCGCCGCGCTTCGCCATCTGCTTCGCGAATTCGTCGAAGAGGCCCACGGGTTTTGCGCTAGCACGCGGCGGCAGCGCGCCGCGAGGTCAACTTGACAGGCTCCGCAATGCGCCGGCACACGCCGGGCAGCGGCGACGACCCCCGATCCCGAAGGAGGAGGCAGCCCATGTTGAAGGAGTTCAAGGAATTCGCCGCTCAAGGGGAACGCAGTAGACCTCGCGATCGGTGTCATCATCGGTGGCGCGTTCGGCGGCATCGTGACGTCGTTGGTGAACGACGTGATGATGCCGCCTATCGGCAAGCTGTTGGGTGGCGTCGACTTTTCGAATTTCTTCGTCGTCCTCGGCACCGGCGAGTATGCCAGCCTCAAAGCCGCCAAGGATGCGGGGGCGGCGACGGTCAACTACGGCCTCTTCCTCCAATACGGTCATCAACTTCACGATCGTGGCCTTCGTCCTCTTCTTCGTGGTGCGTGGGATGAACACGCTCAAGCGCGAGCAGCCGCGCCCGGCGGCGGCGCCCGACCGAGAAGCCCTGCCCGCAATGCGCCATGAACATCCCGCTCGCGGCCAAGCGCTGCCCGCACTGCACGAGCCCCTCTGATGAAGCCCGCTTCGATCGAGGTCCGCTCGGGGTGTTGACGGTCGGGCTCACTCGCGAGGCGACGACCGTCGCCACCCCGGCGGACTCGGCGACGCTGGTGTCCCCGCTCGTGCCCGACGTGTACGCGAGCGCACGCATGATCGGGTTCGTCGAGAGCGTGTGCGCGGACCTCATGGCCGAGCATCTCGGACCCGGCGAGACCAGCGTGGGCGTCGGGTTCCAGTTCTCGCACGAGGCGGCGACGCCGATCGGCATGACGGTCCGGATGCGGGTACGTCTGGCCGAAATGGAGCGGCGGCGGTGCGTCTTCGAGGTCGAGGGATGGGACGCCGTCGATCGCATCACGGTCGGCCGTCACGAGCGCTTCGTGGTGGAACGGGAAAAGTTCATGGCGCGGGTGCGCGGCAAGGCCGCGGGCGTGCGCGAGCCCGGGCCGCGAGGGGTAGGGATAGGACCTCCGCATGGAGGAGCACGACGACTGGAAGCTCGGGGACGACGGCGAGCCGGTGCGCTGTCCCCGCTGCGGCAAAGCCCAATCGCGCCGGCCTCGCGCTACTGCATCGATCTGCGGGAACGCGCTGGCCGACGGGCTCCGAGGACCGATCCCGGATCGCTCCGCACGATCGGCGAGGCGATGGGCGGGCGACGGGTGCGGAAGGTCCGAAGGCGAGCCGCTCGCTCCGCGCGTGGACGATCGCGGCGGGACTCCTGCTCGGCGTCGTCGTCGGCGCTCACCTGGGTGGAGACGCGTGACGAGCCGTTCCGCCTCGAAGACTGGCTTGCCCCGGCGCCGGCGACGGTCACGCCGACGCCGCCCCCGCCCGCGCCGACGACGATCGCGACGCGCGTCGTCGCACCCGACCAAGCGTCCCGTGCCGACCCCGACCGCGACGAGTCCCACCGCCCGAGCCGACCGCCGTCTGGACCGCGGTGCCGACCGTCCGTCGTACCCCGACGCGACCGCGGCGGGTCGTCGTGCCGCCACCGCCGGCTCCGCCGCACCGCGCCGGTCGAGCCCGCGCCGGACGAGGGTCGAGGTGCCGCTCGACGCGGCCGCGGGTCGAGGCCACCGAAAGCCGAGCCTCGGATCGGATCTGCAGGACGCGACGCGGGCCTATCGCCAGGCCGTCGAGACCCACAACGCGCGCGTCGACGAGTACAACTCGCTCGCCGACGAGGTCCAGCGGCGGAACGCCTGGGACGACAGCGAGGCGTCGGTCGAGCTTCGCCGCCGGCTCGATCGCGCGCGCGAGGCCGTCGAGAGCGCCCGCGTCCAGGCCGAGATGCTGCGCGCCCAGCATGGAATCGGTCCGCGGGCGTTATCGCTGACCCGCTACTTTGCGTCTTTCCGGTCCGAGAACTCGTCTGAGACAATCCCCGCCGCATGGTGGGGGTGGATGACGCGGCTTGGTGGGTTGCGCTGCGGGCGGCGCCGGGGATCGGCGACGTCCTCGGACGGAGGCTCTGCGAGCGCTTCGGGGGTCGGGTGCGGCGCTGACGGCCGCGCCCGCGAGGTTTGTCGCCGAGGCCGGCTGTCCCGCCGCCGTGGCCGAGCGGCTCGGAAGGTCGGCGATCGCGCGCGGCCGCGCGAGCGCGAGCTCGAGCGCGTCACGGCCGCCGGGGCGCGCGTCGATCGGTCTCGACGATCCCGAGTATCCGCCGCTCCTCCGCGAGCTGCACGACGCGCCGCTTGCATCTGATCGCCAAGGGGCCTGCCGCTTTCGAGCGCGGACCTGCCGTCGCGATCGTCGGCGCGCGACGGCGCGACGCCGTACGGCCTCGCGGTCGCCCGCGAGCTCGCGGAGGGCCTGACGCATGCGGGCGTGGTCGTCGTGAGCGGGCTCGCGCGCGGCATCGACGGCGCCGCGCACGAGAGGCGCGCTCGCGGCGCGCGGCTGTACGCTCGCGGTGCTCGGCTCGGGCATCGACGTGGTCTACCCGCGCGAGCACACCGAGCTCGCCGAGCGTGTGGCCGCGGCGGGACGCTGCTCAGCGAGCGGCCGATCGGGCACCGCGCCGCTCCCGGCGCACTTCCCCGCCCGCAATCGCATCCTCGCCGGCATGACCCGGGGCACCGTCGTGATCGAGGCCGCGTTCGGAGCGGATCGCTCATCACGGCCCGTCTCGCGAACGAGTGCGGCCGGGAGGTCTTTGCGGTGCCGGGGCGGATCGATTCGCCGCTCTCCTCCGGGCGCATCTATTGATCCGGCAGGGTGCGACGCTGGTCCGTGAGCGTCGAGGACGTGCTCGAGCAGATCACGCCCGCACTCGCGCGCTCGGGCCGGGAGAACCGGGTCGCGCGCGGCGACACGCGGCGGTATCGGGGCGACCGACGCCGCGGGTCAGATCCTCGACGCGCTCGCCGGCGGGACCGGCGTCGGTCGACGATCTGATCCGGCAGTGCGCACCTCCCGGCACCGGAAATCCTTGCAACGATGCTCGATTTGGAGCTCCGCGGGGTCGTCGAGCAGGTCGCCGGCCGACAATTTCAGCTGACGGGCAGATTTGCCGGGGTTGGTGGATTACAGTAAGGGGGATCGCTCCCGAGGACGGCCATGGCCAAGAATCTCGTCATCGTCAGAATCGCCTGCAAAGGCGAAAACATTGGGAAATACCTCGGTCGGAACTACACCGTGAAGGCCTCGGTGGGTCACGTGGTCGACCTTCCGAAGTCGAAGCTCGGGGTCGACATCAAGAACGACTTCAAGCCCGACTACGCCGTCATCCACGGCAAATCGAAGGTCATCGACGAGCTCAAGAAGGCCGCAAAGACAAAGAAAACATCTACTTGGCCCCCGACCCCGATCGCGAGGGCGAGGCCATCGCGTGGCACATCGCCGAGCGGCTCGGCAACAAAAGAACATCCATCGCGTCCTCTTCAATGAGATCACGAAGAAGGCCGTTCAGGAGGCGATCAAGAAGCCGCTGAAGCTCGACCGGGCCAAGTTCGACGCGCAGCAGGCTCGGCGCGTCCTCGATCGGCTGGTCGGCTACCAGCTGAGCCCGCTTCTCTGGGACAAGGTCCGCCGCGGTCTCTCGGCCGGTCGCGTGCAGTCGGTCGCCGTCCGGCTGATCACCGAGCGCGAACGCGCCATCCGGGCCTTCGTCAAGGAAGAGTACTGGACGATCGGCGCCGACGCTCGAAGGGCGACACTCCGCCGCCCGTCAACGCGCAACCTCTTCGAGCTCGCCGGCAAGCGTCTCGATCACAAGACCTTCCGGCTCGAGAACGAGGCGCGCCGCGACCGGCGGTCGTCGACCACCTCGCAGGTGCGCGACTGGGTGGTCGCCAAGGTCGAGAAGAGCGACCGCAAGCGCAACCCGTCGCCGCCCTTCATCACCTCGCGTCTGCAGCAGGAGGCGTCGCGGAAGCTCGGCTACCAGCCGCGCCGCACCATGGGCATCGCCCAGAAGCTCTACGAGGGCGTCGAGATCGGCGACGAGGGCGCGGTCGGTCTCATCACCTACATGCGTACCGACTCGACCCGGCTCTCGCCCGACGCCGTCGAGGCGGTGCGCGGGCTACATCGGCACGCGCTACGGCGCCGACTACGTCCCCGAGAAGCCGCCGGTCTTCAAGTCGAAGAAGAACACGCAGGACGCGCACGAGGCGATCCGCCCGACCAGCATCGAGTTCCCGCCCGAGCGCGTCGCCCAGTACCTCGAGAAGGACGAGCTCAACCTCTACACGCTCATCTGGAACCGCTTCGTCGCTTGTCAGATGGAGCCGGCGCGCCTCAAGGCGACCACCATCGACATCAGCGCCAAGGACACGATCTTCCGCGCGACCGGTCAGGTCGTCGTCTTCGACGGCTTCATGCGCGTCTACACCGAGGGCGTCGACGACGCGCGCCGGTCGACGACGAGGACGGCAAGACGCTCCCCGACTTGAAGGAAGGCGATCGGTTGCAGCTCAGGGCGAGCTCGAAGCCCGAGCAGCACTTCACCCAGCCGCCGCCGCGCTTCTCGCAAGCGACCCTCATCAAGGAGCTCGAGGAGAACGGCATCGGGCGACCGTCGACCTACGCGTCGATCATGCAGACGATCCTCAGCAAGGAATACGTGCAGGAGGATCCGCAGAAGCGGCTCTTCCCGACCGAGCTCGGCATGCTCGTCACCGATCTGCTGGTCGGCTCGTTCCCCGACATCCTCAACGTCGACTTCACCGCCGGCATGGAAGAAGACCTCGACGGCATCGAGGAGGGAACGCAGAACTGGGTCGAGGTGATGCGGCGCTTCTACGAGCCCTTCTCGAAGGACCTCGACAAGGCCGGCGTCGAGATGCGGAACGTCAAGGCCGAGGAGCGCCCGACCGACATCAAGTGCGACCTCTGCGGCGAGACCATGGTCATCAAGTGGGGCCGCCGCGGCGAGTTCCTGGCCTGTCGCAGCTATCCCGAGTGCAAGGGCACCAAGAACTTCACCCGCGACGAGAACGGCGACATCGTGATCGCCAAGGCCGAGACGACCGACGAGGTGTGCGACAAGTGCGGGAAGCCGATGCTCGTGCGCTTCGGCCGCTTCGGAAAGTTCCTCGGCTGCTCCGGCTATCCCGAGTGCAAGACGATCGTGCCGATGATCAAGCCCGCGAAGCTCGGGATCGCGTGTCCCGATTGCGGAGGCGCGAACGGCGCCGAGTCGTTGGGCGGGAGATCCTCGAGAAGCGCTCTCGGCGCGGCAAGATCTTCTACAGCTGCAACCGCTATCCCGACTGCAAGTTCGCGAGCTGGGACCGCCCGATCCCGATGCCGTGCCCGCTCTGCCAGGCGCCGTTCGTGGTCGAGAAGACGACCAAGCGCGCCGGCACCGTACGCCGCTGTCTCAAGGAAGGTTGCGACTTCCAGGAGACCGCCGACGTCGCCGCGGACGTCGGGACTTAAACATTTTCGCCCCGTGCGCTTTGCGGCCGCTCTGCGGCCGCAAATGCTCCGATGGGCCTCGGCGCCCGAAGTCGAATTCGGCGCCTCGTTCGTCGACGGCGGCGTGGATGCGCCTGGCTGCTCACGCAGTGGCGCGCGCGCTGGAACCCCGATAAGACACGCCGCTCACGTCATGGCGGAACGCGTCACCATCATCGGCGGCGGTCTCGCCGGCTCGGAAGCGGCGTGGCAGCTCGCGCGGCGCGGGGTCGGCGTCGACCTCTACGAGATGCGCCCGGTGCGCGGCACCGAGGCCCACCAGACCGATCAGCTCGCCGAGCTCGTGTGCTCGAACTCGTTTCGGAACGCCTCGCTCGAGACGGCGGTCGGCTGCTTGAAGGACGAGATGCGGCGGCTCGGCTCGCTCATCCTGCGCGTCGCCGATCGGACGACGGTCCCGGCCGGCGCGTGTCTGGCCGTCGACCGGACGCGCTTCGCGGCCGGCGTGACGCAGGCCATCGCCGAGCACCCCGCGATCCGGCTCCACCGTGAGGAGCTGACCGCGATCCCGGACGGCGTGACCATCGTCGCGACCGGACCGCTCACGTCGCCCGCGCTCTCGACGGCGCTCGAGCGGCTCTTCGGCGCAGCCCACCTCTACTTCTACGACGCCATCGCGCCGATCGTGAGCCAGCGACTCGATCGACATGACGATCGCCTACAAGGCGTCGCGCTACGGCAAGGGCGGCGACGACTACATCAACTGCCCGATGACGCGCGAGGAGTACTACGCGTTCGTCGACGCGGTGCTCGCCGCCGAGAAGGTGCCGGCCAAGCAGTTCGAGCGGACGGTCTATTTCGAAGGCTGCATGCCGATCGAGGAGATGGCGCGGCGCGGTCGTGACACGCTCGCGTTCGGACCGATGCGGCCGGTCGGCCTGATCGACCCGCGCACCGGCACGCGACCGTTCGCGGTCGTCCAGCTCCGCCAGGACGACGCCGAGGGTCGGCTCTTCAACATGGTGGGCTTCCAGACCAAGATGACCTATCCCGAGCAGCGCCGCGTGTTCCGCATGATCCCCGGGCTCGCGCGCGCGGAGTTCGTCCGGCTCGGCAGCCTCCACCGCAACACGTTCGTCGATTCGCCGAACGTGCTGCTGCCGACGCTGCAGCTGCGGATGGCGCGCACGACGTTCCTCGCCGGGCAGATCATCGGCGTCGAGGGCTACGTCGAGTCGGCGGCGGCGGGCCTGCTCGCCGGCATCAACGCCGGCTCGCCTGCTCGCGGGTGCGCCGCTCGTGACGCCGCCGCGCGACGACCGCGCTCGGCTCGCTGCTCGTCTACGTCACGCAGCGCGGGCGGAAGGAATTCCAGCCGATGAACGCCAACTACGGCCTCTTTCCGCCGCTCGCCGGCCGCGTCGCGCGGACGCGAGAAGAAGCTGAAGCTCGCCGAACGCGCGCTCGCCGACTTCGACCGCTGGGCGATCGGCGGAAGGCTTGGTGCGACGCCGGTGCCGCGCCGACGGCGGTCGCGGCACACGAGGCTCTGCCCTCTAAGGCGCCGACTTCCGCGGGACGCGGCGGACGCTCCTGGTCCGTGCGCGAGCGCGGGGGTAGTCTCGCCGCGTCCGCATGACCGCGTCTTCCGACACGCTGCGCGCCGACCAGGTGCTCGCCGGTTCCCTGCGCGCCGCGGGCGTCGCCGATCCGGCGGGCTCCTGGCGCGCCTGACCGAGGCTTGGCCGGGGAACGAGGTGCCCGCACCGGTCATCGCCGCGCTCGCGGCGGCGCCGGACCCGGCGCTCGCGATCGCCGAGCCTCGGGCGCATTCGCGACGCTGTTCCCGACGCTCTGGCCGCCATCGCCGCGGATGCCGCTCAAGGGACAGCGCTCCTCACGCTGCTCGGCGCGAGCAACTCGATCGCGCGCTGGCTGATCGCGGAGCCGGCGCGCTGGGCCGCCGTGCTCGGCACCGCCGCGGCGCGCACCCCGATCGCCGACCTGGAGCCGCGACCGACGCCTCCAGCCGACGCGAGCGCGGACGAGCTGGCGCAGCTCCTCCGCGTGCTTCAAGCGCCGGCGCGTCTTGCAGATCGCGGCGCGCGACCTGCTCGCGCGCGAGCACGCTCGTCGAGACCATGGCCGAGCTCTCGCGTCTCGCCGAGGACGCGCTCGAGGTGGCGGTCGCCGCCGTCCGCTCGCGGCTCGTCGCGGCGCACGGCGACGTGCTCGGTCCCGAGGGCCGGCCGCTCGGATTCTGCGTCCTCGGCATGGGAAGCTCGGCGGCGGCGAGCTGAACTTCAGCTCCGACATCGATCTCGTCTACGTCTACGGCGACGGCGGCGACGAGAGCGCCGGCGGCCCGCGCGGTGCCCTCACGGCGCGCGAGTTCATGAGCCGTCTCGCCGAAGGGGTGACGAAGGCGATCCATCAGCCGACCGACGACGGCGCGGTCTTCCGCGTCGATCTTCGTCTGCGGCCGGAAGGCACCAACGGCCCGATCGTCAACTCGCGCGCGAACGCGATCCTCTATTACGAGTCCTGGGGGCAGACCTGGGAGCGCGCCGCCTACTTGAAGGCTCGTCCGGTCGCCGGCGACCGCGCGCTCGGCGACGCGCTCCTCGTCGAGCTCGAGCCGTTCGTCTACCGCCGGTATCTCGACTACGCGACCCTCGAAGACCTGAAGCAGATGAAGGCCAAGGTCGCGCGCGCGCTCGCGGCGGCGCCCGACAAAGGGATCAACGTGAAGCTCGGCCGCGGCGGCATCCGCGAGGTCGAGTTCGTGATCCAGAGCCTGCAGCTGATCCACGCGGGCAAGGACGAGCGCATCCGCGAGCGCAACTCGCTCGCGGCGCTCGGCGCGCTTGGTCGAGGCGCGCTACCTCCCGGCCGACGAGAGCCAGCGGCTCGCCGACGCGTACCGATTCCTCCGCGACGTCGAGCACAAGATCCAGCTCGTCGACGAGCGTCAGACCCAGGTGATCCCCGCCGGCGATGGCGAGATCCGCCTGGCGCGCCGGCTCGGCTATCGTGCGCCAGACCCGGCGGTCGCGCTCGCCGAGTTTCGCGATGATCGCCGACGCCACATGGACGCCGTCGCCGCGTCGTTCGCGGCGCTCTTCTACGGCTCCGAGGCCGGCCGCGCGGAAAGCGACGACGGACGCGCCGCGGCGCTCCTCGCGGGTCTCGACGACGATCCGGCGGGGGCCGAAGCGGCGCTCGCGGCGCTCGGGTTCGTCGATCCGCGCGCGGCGCGCGATCACCTCGTGTTGCTGCGCGACGGTGCGCCGACGTCGCGCGCGAACCCGCGCCGGAAGCTGTTGCTGCTCGCGGTCGCGCCGGCACTACTCGGCGAGGTGACCCGCGCGCCCGATCCGGATCTGGCGCTCCGCCATCTCGCCGGTTTCATGGCCGCCATCGGTGCGCGGTCGAGCTTCCTGTCGCTTCTCGCCGAGAACCCGGCGACGCTCCGGGTGCTGGTGCGTCTGTTCGGCTCGAGCGAGTTCCTGTCGCAGATCCTGATCCGTCATCCCGAGATGCTCGACAACCTCGTCCGCGCCGATCTCGTGCGCCTCGAGCCGTCCAAGGACGCGCTCGCGTCCGAGGTCGCGGGGTCGTCGCTGCGGCCGACGGCTACGAGGCGCGGCTCGACGCGCTCCGGCGGTTCCGGAACGAGCACTTCCTCCGCATCGGGATCAACGACCTCGATAACCTGCTCTCGTTCCACGTCGCCAGCAGTCAGCTGAGCGATCTCGCCGACGTCTGCCTCGACGCCGCCTGGCGCGTGGCGGAAACGGAGACCTGCCGTCGCTACCGGCTCGAGACCGTACCGGGACGCTTCGCGGTGGTCGGGCTCGGCAAGCTCGGCGCGCGCGAGCTCACCTACAACTCCGACCTCGACCTGATCTTCGTCTACGTGCCGTCGGCGAGCGTCGCCGGCCCGGTCTCGGTCCACGAGTTCTTCACCAAGCTCGCGCAGACGTTGATGACCACGTTGCAGGTGTGCACCCGCGAAGGGCGGATGTACAGCATCGACACGCGGCTTCGTCCCTCCGGCAACCAGGGCGCGTTGGTCTCGTCGCTCGAGTCGTTCGCCCGCTACCATGCCGAGAGCGCGCAGCTCTGGGAGCGCCAGGCGATGATCAAAGCCCGGGGCGTCGCGGGCGAGTCGGCGCTCCGCGACGAGGTCGAGGCGATCGTCGAGCGCTTCGTCTACGCCCGCTCGCTCCGCGACGACGAGATCGACGAGATCCACCGTCTGCGCATGCGCCTCGAGCACGAGCTCGCGGGCGACGAGCGCGCCGAGTTCAACGTCAAGACCGGCCGCGGCGGTCTCCTCGACATCGAGTTCATGGTGCAGATGAAGCAGCTCCGACACGGAGCGGACGTGCCGGCGGTCAGGCGGCGGGCGACCCGCCACGCGCTCGCGGCGCTGGCGTCCGCGGGGGTGGTCGCCACGGAGGAGGCGGCGACCCTCGAGCAGAGCTATGCGTTCCTCCGCACGCTCACCAATCGCCTGCGCATCGAGCGCGATCAGCCCGTCGAGTCGATCGAGCGGGACGGGTATCGCCTTCCGGCGCTCGCACGTCGCCTCGGCTATGTCGGACCCAATGACGCAGTGGCCCGTCAGCTGCTCGCCGACTACGGGAAGCATCGCGAACGCGTCCGGGCCCTCTATGGGCGCTGGTTCGGCGTCCCGACCTGAGCCGCCCACGAAGCCGTAGTCGCCTTCACCCTTTTCCGCACAGGGGCCCACCCCAGTACGGGATTGTCGGTTTTGCGTTCGGAACCGTAGGGTCACCGAGGTTTCATCGGACCCACGCGTGCCGACGCAACAGCGTATCTCGGGCGCCGCAAACCGTAGCGAGGAGGAGTTCTCCCATGAGAAGGGCGACCCACGTCCCGTACGGCAGCAACACGCCATTTGGGGCTGCCCGGCTCGCCAATTGCGACTGGAACCTCAATTCGCCGACCTGCGGGCAGTGCGACGTGATCCACAGCGCGCAGTATCGCGGTGCCACCAAGAACTGCCTCTGCACCAACCTCGCGGACCGCGACGCCAGCTCGCGCACGATCTGCGATCCCGAGGCGTCGAGCTGCAGCGGCGCCGAGACGTGCGAGTGCTACCAGGGCGCGATTCTGCCGGTATCCTCGGGCGGCGCGCCCGGCTGCATCATCAATCGCTTCTCGCAGCCGCTCACCGGGACGGTCAACGTGGCGCTCACGGGGCCGCACGCGGGCGAGAGCGATCTCGCGATCCGGGCCGAGTCGGCCGTACACAATGGCCTCGGGCTCGCGAAGCCGTGTCCGCAGTGCGTCGGCGATCCCGTCTTCAGCGACGGCGTCAAGGGCGGGACGTGCGACGTCGGCTTGCGCGCCGGGCAGGCCGTGCGACGTCGCCGGAACCCATGATCTCTTCAGCACGGTGACGTTCGATTGCCCGCCGTTCGTGGCGGCGAACATCGGCTACCTCGACATCAAGGCGCCGCACGAGACCACCGGGACGAGCACGCTGCCGCGCGGCACGCGTTGCACCGGCATGGCGGGCGAATGCGCATGCAACACCTGCGCGACGGCCGGCGCGGAGCCGTGCAACGGGAACGCCGATTGTCCGCCCGGCATCACCTGCGGCGGGCGTCGTTGCATCGGCGGCAGCAACAGCGGGACGCCGTGTACGAACAACACCGAATGTCCCGGCGCGCTCTGCAATCGTCCGGGCGAGCCGTCGATGCAGAACTCGTGCATCGATGGCGTTTGCACCTTGAATCCGAGCGATCCGAACGGCACCGACGAAGGCATCTGCGAGTCCGGCCCCGTCGATCGTCTGGTGCAGCATCGAGAAGTTTCGCTCGTGCACCGGGGACTCCGACTGCAATCCGCCGCCCTCCGGCGGATGTCCCGATTGCGCGTCGGGTCAGGTGTGCGAGATCTCGTTCCGTCAATGTTTCCCCGATCAGTGCACCTCGTGCGTCCCGGCGATCCCGTTCTGCGGCAACCTCAACATCGAGCCCGGGGAAGCCTGCGAGCTGCCCGCGGATGGGGTGCAGTCCGCTGCAGCTGTGCGCGCTCTGTCAGCAGTGCGTCGACGTGCCGATCGCGATTTGCGGCAACCGCAACATCGAGCCCGGAGAGGTGTGCGAGCTGCCGCAGATCGGCTGCGGGCTCCTGCAGGGCTGTATCGCCTGCCAAGCCTGCCTCCCGTGATGATGACGCGCGGCGCGTGCGATGTACCTCGCAGCGCCGCGCGCGTTTCAGCGGCGCAGTCAAATTGACAACATTTCGACCCTCCGATAGCTCTCGCCGTTCGGAGGCGCAGTGCAAAAAGCGAACTGATCTGGCTCGATGGCGCGTTCGTCCCGTGGGACGAGGCCAAGGTTCACGTCCTCACGCACACGTTGCACTACGGGCTCGGGGCGTTCGAGGGCATCCGCTGCTACCAGACGAAGGACGGACGGTCGGCGGTCTTCCGCCTCCACGAGCACACCCGTCGGCTCTTCGCGTCGGCGCACATCCTGGAGATGACGATGCCGTTCGCGCCGGCGGCGATCGACGAGGCCTGTCTCGACACCATCCGGCGCAACAAGCTCCGCGAGTGCTACATCCGGCCGCTCGTCTTCCTCGGTGACGGCGAGATGGGTCTCGCCGCGGTGAACACCGTGCGGGTCGCGGTCGATCGTGTGGCCGTGGGGCTCGTATCTCGGCGACGACGGCATGCAGAACGGCATTCGCGTGAAGACGTCGTCGTACCAACGCTTCCACGTCAACACGATGATGACGAAGGCCAAGGCGGTCGGACACTACGTGAACTCGATCCTCGCCGCGCGCGAGGCACGCCGCGGCGGCTACGACGAGGCGCTGATGCTCGACACCGACGGGTTCGTGTCGGAGGCGAGCGGCGAGAACATCTTCATCATCCGGGACGACGTCGTGAAGACGCCGCCGCTGACCTCCGTGCTGCCGGGCATCACGCGCGCCACCATCATGACCTTGCTCCGCGAGCGCGGGTACACGCTCGTCGAGGAGCGCTTCACGCGCGACGAGGTCTACATCGCCGACGAGGCGTTCTTCACCGGCACGGCGGCGGAGGTGACGCCGATCCGCGAGCTCGACGACCGCGCGATCGGCAACGGCAAGCCCGGCCCGGTGACCCAGGCCATGCAGCAGGCGTACTTCGCGCTCGTCCGTGGCGAGGACGCCAAGCACCGCGACTGGCTCGCGTACGTCTGATCCGACGACGCGTCCATCTTGCGAAGTCGCAAGATTCTTGCTTGCTCGGACTGGTGACGCGTGCGATCGTTCCCGACGCGACCCCGCACGGTGTCGCGCCCGTGCAAGCTCCGCCGACGTCCTCGCCACCGAAATCCAGGCTTTATGGCATCCGCTAGATCAATATTTTCATTGGGTTACTGCCGATCTTGGGCGGAAAATGTGACGGGATTCCTGGTCCTGCTTCTTGCTCCCTCTCCCGCGAGTGCCGCGTCGTTTTCCCCCACATTCCTGGTCCTCACGCTTCTTCTCGTGAGTTTCAGTGGCGTTCCGGCGGTTGCCGCGGAGCGGACCTTCGTGCTCGCCCCGGCGGACCTCGTGTCGGCGCCGGATCTCTTCGGCGCCAAGGCCCTCTCGCTCGGCCATCCTCGGTCGTGTCGTCGGTCTGAAGCGCGGCGCGGTGCGCTTCGCGAAGGGGTCTGTCCGTCGCTCCTGGCGGACCCGACGCGCCACATCACGCGCGTCCGCCTCCTCGGGAGCCCGACGGGAGCACCGCTCGTGGTCGGGCGCAGTGTCGGCAGAGGCCTCACCAATGCGCTCACCTTGATGAGCACGGCCGACGTGGTCGGCGCCGGCGAGCGGGGCGACCCGCCAAGCGCACTGGGTCGTCGATGCGCCGGTCGGCGATGCGGTCGGATTCACGACGGCCGGCTTCGCGGTCGGCGATCAGACCGGCGCGCTCGGCACGGCCGATGGAGCGACCCGCGCGCTCGGCTTTCGGATGAACGTCAACCTCGCGGAGCGATCCCGGCGTCGGTACGGCCGAGCTCGCGATCGCGATCACGACCGAGCTGCCACCGAAGAAGCTCAGGAAGCCCGGCAAGCGCACCGAGTGCATCCTCGTGGCGTCGTTGCTGCCAGTCGACATCCACGCGCTGCGGGCGCTCGTGACGGCGACGCCTCTCACGAACGTCACACGGAACCGGCTCAACGCGCTGCTCAACACCGCCGAGCATTTCCTCGACAACGGCGCCCCGGATCACACGCCGCGCGGAACCTTCGTACGTTCGCTCTCGAGGTGGCGCAGCGCACCGAGTCGACGCTCCCCAGTCCGAAACGCCCATTCCCTCCGCCTTCGGCGACGCGATGATCACCCGCGCCAACGCGACCGCCGAGGTGCTCTGCATCGACCAGCCTTGCAACTGCCGGAAGCCGTGCCTCTGACATGCGTCGTCCGTCCGCCATTCTGATCGCCACGATCGTCCTCGCCAGCGTCCCGTTTGCGCGCACCGACGCGCGCGCAGGGCGCAGACCTTCCACCTCACGGTCGCCGACGTGCTCGGCGAGCGTCGGACGGACGAACGCGCTTCCTCGTCTCGCTCGGCAAGCAGGCCCGCGGTCTCAAGCTCGTGCCCGGAGGCGCGAAGTTCGCCGGGCTCACCTGCGCCGGCTTCGGCGATGTCTACAAGCTCGCGAGCATCACCGTGCTCGACGGTCCGAGCCGCGTTCCCCGAGCTCGTCACCACCAAGAAGGGCAAGGACGCGCTGGCGCTGCAGACCGCCTTCGGTCTCGCCGGCCTGACGCCGTGGCAGCCGCCCGCGACGGACGCGGAAACCGACCTCCAGTTCTGGTCGGCCTCCAACGTCCCGCACGGTTTGCTGTGGGCGTCCGAGGCGCTGCACCGCCGGCAACGACTCGGGGTCTGCTCGACGCGTCGTCGAGCGCGGGCATCTTGCGGTTCCGCGCCACGGTGCCGACCAACGTCACGGCGGGCGCGAGCTACCGCTTCCTCCTCGAGCTCAAGGCGCGCACCGTCGTCGACAGGACGCCGGTCTCGTCGCGTTTGGCGAGCAGCGCTGCTTCACGTTCGTCGACCTGGTACCGGTGGACGTCGGCGTGCTCGAGCGGCTCGTCAACGAGACCATCACGGACCCGTACGTACGGAATGGGCTCGCGAGCCGCGTCGTCGACGCTGAAGCAGCGCGCTCGCACGCGTGACTTCGTCAGGCGCTTCGACGTGATGGCGTACATCATCGGCCACCTCGTGGCCCGGACCCCGAGCACGCCGAGCCGGCGGCCGCCGCCGGGTGGTGACCGGCGTCTTCGACGTGCGTCGCGGTCTCGACTTCCGCCCGGCCAGCGGCCGGAGTGCGGCAACGGCACGCGCGAGACCGGCGAGGCTTGCGACGGCGCCGACAATGGCGGCTTCACGTGCAGCAGCATCGGCTACGCGAGCGGCACGCTGGTGTGCCAGCCGTCCTGTCTCTTCGACTTCAGCGGCTGCGTCGCGAAGCCGGTGTGCGGCAACGGTGTGGTCGAGATCAACGAGGAATGCGACGACGGCGCCCTGAACTCCGACACCGTGCCCGACGCGTGTCGCAGCACCAACTGCAAGCGGGCCTTCTGCGGCGACGGGGTGGTCGACCTCTTCGAGGATTGCGAAGGCAACAATCTGAGCGGCGAGACCTGCAAGACGCTCGGGTACGACGGCGGATCGCTGAAGTGCGATCCGGTCTACTGCGAGTTCGACGACCGAACGCTGCGACGAGGGCGAGTGAGCGTGCGTCGACCTGATCGTGGGCTCCGGCGCGCGCGTCGCCGGTGGATCGCCCTGGCGCGCGCTCGCTGCCGTCGTCGTGCCTGCCGAGCGGATCGGTATCGGCGGCGCCTCCCGCATACGTCGTGAACTACGGCGACGGGACCGTGTCGGTGATCGACACCGCGACCAACCTCGTCGTCAAGACGAGTCGACGTGGGGGGACAAGCCGCTCGGCGCCGCCGTCAATGCCGCAGGCACGCGCGCGTACGTGACCAATCAGACCGCTCCGCACGGAACGGTGTCGGTCATCGACACCGGCATCAACGGGGTCGTCGCCACGGTCACCGTGGGCGCGCGGCCCGTCGGGCGTCGCCGTGAAGCTGCCGGGCGATCGTGCGTACGTCACCAACCGCGACGACAAGAACGTGTCGGTCATCGACACCGCCAGCAACAGCCGTCGTGGCGACGGTCGCCGTCGGCAACAACCCGCTCGGGGATCGCCGTCGATCCCGCCGGCAACCCGCCTACGTCGTCAACAAGGGTAGCAACAACGTCTCGGTGATCGATACGACGAGCAACAAGGTCATCGCGACGATCCCGGTCGGCAACGACCCGAGCCAGGTCGCCGTCAGTCCGAACGGCCGGCGGGTGTACGTCAGCAACAACAGCAACGCAGAGCGTTTCCGGTCATCGACTACCGGCCTCGAGGGCGTCATCGCGACGGTTCCCGTCGGCAGCATTCCCGAAGGGCTCGCCATCGATCCCTCGGGGGCGCGGCTCCACGTCGCCAACAGCGGGCCCAACAGCGTCTCCGTCGTCGACACCGCCACCAACGCGGTCACCAAGACGATCGACGTCGGCACCACCCGTTCGGGCTCGCCGTGCGTCCGGACGGCGCTCGGCTCTTCGTGGCGAATCGCCAGGACGGCAACGTGTCGGTGATCGACACGGGAACCAACGCGGTCGTCGAAGACGATCGATGTCGGCTTCAGCCCGGCGGGCATGGGGCAGTTCATCGTTCCGTCGCTCCACACGCCCGTCTTCGGTGCCGCCGCGCGGAAGTGTCAGGCGGCCGTGTCGCGCCAGGGGATCAAGCTCGCCAAGCTCCATCATGGTCTCGAGGCGACGTGCCAGCTCGGCCGCATCAAAGCGGAAGCCGCGGGGAGCAGCACGGCGAAGGCGGAGGCGGCGTGCCTGAAGCTGCGCGATCCGGGCGATCCCGCCTCAAGCTCTTTCGCGCCCGCCTGAAGCTCCGGGGATCGGTCGCGCGGAGCTGCAGCAGGTCCTGCCGGGCGACCTGAACGCGCCGTGCGCGCGCGGGGCCGCCGGATTCGGCGACACCGCCGACTGCCTGATCGCGCAGCACGGGGCGCGCGTCGAGGCGATGGCGGCCGACGAGTTCAGTGCCACGCGCCCGGTCCCGCTCGGCGCCGCGGCTGGATCTGTGAGACGGCGATCGCCAAGAACGGTCGCCGTTTTGCCGACAAGCTGCACAAGGACCTCGGCGGATGTCTCGAAAAATTGCTGCTCGCCGCCGAGACCGGGAAGAACAGAGCCCAAGGCGATCGCGACGTGCCTCGGCAAGCTCGATCTCGGGAGTCCGATCTCGAAGGCGTCGATCGCGCGGAGCGCCGCGTTGCTGGCGATCGCCCAGCGATGCGCCGGCGTGGCGCCGGCGGCGCTCCGGAAGTCCGTGCGACTCGGCGGCCTCGGATCTCCCCGCGGTCGCGAGCTGCGTGCTGAGCAAGCACGTGGACGGACGTCGGGAAGCTGATCGCCGCCGAGTTCAACGACGTCTGCGTGATCCTCACGCGGATCGGCCTCGCGAGCGCCTATCTGGCGGTCTGCTCAGGCCACTAGCGCGCGTTCGGTCAGACGGCTTTCTTTTCGACCGTCCAGCGGCGGGCCGTGCGCTCGAAGGTCGAGACGGCGGCGATCGGCCCCGCGATGACCAAAGGTGTCGCCGGCTTCGAGTCGGCGATCGGGATCGAGGACCTCGAACGTGTGGCCCGGCTTGTCGCGCGGCTCGACGGCGAGCACGCTGACGCCGAAGCGTGCGCGACAGTCGAGGTCGCGAAGCGTGCGACCGTCCCACGCCGCCGGCACGGGGAGCCGCACGACCCGGTAGCCCTTCGACCACTGCGGCATCTCGTCGGCGCCGGCGGCCCCGGGATCGTCCGCATGGTCACGAGCGCGCGGTTGTAGGCGCGGATGACGTCGGCCCGCGAGAGCAGGCCGAGCACGCGCCGCGGGTCGTCGCTCGCCACTACCGGCAGCTCTTCGCGGTCGTCCTCCTCCATCCGTCCGAGCGCTTGCCGAGGCTGGTCTCGGGCGTGACGGTCGGGACATGGCGGTCGCAGAGGTCGGCCGCGCCGTCGCGCCGTGCTCGCCTCCGGGTCGAGGAGCACGGCGCCGAGACGCCGTGCAGCGACAACGTCCCGAGGAGCCGGCCCTCGCCGTCGAGGACCGGAAAGTGCGTGCTGGTGCTCTCGCCCATGATCCGGAGGACCTCCGCCAGAGGAGCGGCGGCGCGGATCGGCTCGAAGGTCTCGTGGAACGCGGAGGCGACCGGAATCAGATCCATGATCTGCTCGCGCGGCGGCTCGAGGCTCGTGCCGGCGCGCGCGAGACCGAGGGTGTCGATCGACTCGGGCTCGATCGTGCTCGCGACGATCACCGCGAGGATCACGGTCATGAGCGCCGGGAGCGCGATCTCGTAGCTGCCGGTGGTCTCGAAGAGCAGGAACACCGCCGTCAGCGGCGCATGCGTGCAGGCGCCGAGGAAGGCCGCGAGGCCGACGAGGGCGTACGAGCCGCGCGGACCGGTGAGCGTCGGGAAGCCACCACGCCGAGAGCGAGCGAAAGCGCCGCCGCTCATGGCGCCGATGAAGAAGATCGGTCCGAAGACGCCGCCCGGAGCGCCGCATGCGAGCGACAGGCTGCTGGTCACGATCTTGGCGAGGGCGAGCGTCAGCATGAGCGATGGCCAGCGAGCTTGCCGGCGAGGGCCTCCTGGATGACGGGATAGCCGTCCGGAGAGGTTCTGCGGCAGGAACACGCCGACGAGTCCGACCAGCACGAGCCCGCCGATGAGCTTCGGCGCCGTCCCGAGGCGCAGCGCGTCGCGACGCGCTCGATGGTGGCGTGAAAGAAGCGGACGTACCCGCGGCCAGCGACGCCGAGCGCGAGACCCATCAGCGCCGTAGGTGAGGATCTCGCCAGTAGGAGCGGAGCTCGAAGGTCTGCAGTGTGGAAGACGGTCGCGGCGCCGCCGAGCGCCCGCGACGCGATCACCGCGGTCGCGGTCGAGATGACGATCAGGCTGAAGTGGGCGAGCTCGACCTTGCCCTGCAGCACGATCTCCTGCGCGAACATCACGCTGCCGATCGGCGCGTTGAACGTGGTGGCGATGCCGGCGGCGGCTCCGCACGCCACCAGCAGCTTGAGGCGCGATTCGAGACGGCAGCGAGCTGCGCCACGAACGAGCCGATCGAGCCGCCGATCTGCGCGATCGGTCCCTCGCGACCGACCGACGGCGCCGGCGCCGAGCGAGATGGCGGCGCCGAGCGTCTTGACGATCATCCAGCGCCGCTTCACGCGCCCGCCCTCGAGGTGCACCATCTCGAGAAACCGCGGAAAGCCGTAGCCGAGCGCATGTCCCGGGAAGAGGCGCTCGAGGAGAGGAGCGCGACGCCGCCGGCGGCGAGCACGATCGGCGCGGCGAGCGGCTCGGCCGAGCCCCAGGCCCCGAACAGCGCGGCGAGGGCGCCGAACCCGCGTGCGGCGGTCGCGATCGCCGCCTGGAAGACGATGCTTCCGGCCGCGCCGAGGAGCCCGATCAACCCTGCCAGCAGGACGAGACCGGTGTACTGCGCGTTCGTCGATGCGGCTCGCGACCCCGACACCGCGTCACCATGCCAAAGGAGATGCATGCTTGCCAGTCGCGAACGGCATAGTATAGCTCAGCGTTCCATGAACCCGGAGGAGATCCGACAGAGCCTTGCGAGCGCGTTTCCGGACGCGCAGATCCTCGCCGAGGATTCGACGGGCGGCGGCGACCATTTCGCGGTCCACATCACGAGCGCCAGCTTCACCGGCTGCTCGTTGGTCGAGCGTCACCAGATGGTCTATCGCGCGCTCGGAGCGCTGATGCCCCGCATCCACGCGTTGCAGCTCAAGACCGACGCGCCGGGCGAGTGAGTGAAGGAGACGACATGATGGCAGATCCCGCGATCACCGAGATCGAAAACGAAATCCGCGGCAACAAGGTCATGATCTACATGAAGGGCACGCCGAGCTTTCCACAGTGTGGATTCTCGGCGGCGACGATCGAGATCTTCGAGGAGCTCGGCCGCCCCTTCGGCAGCGTCGACGTGCTGAGCCAGCCGGCCAAGCGCGATGCGATCAAGCGCTACTCCAACTGGCCGACGATTCCGCAGGTCTACGTCGACGGCAAGTTCATCGGTGGCTGCGACATCGTGCGCGAGATGCACGCCCGCGGCGAGCTGAAGAAGCTGCTCGATACCTCGTTCGCCAGCTAGCTGCGCGCGAGCGCTTGCGCGAGGTCGGCGATCAGGTCGGCGCCGTCCTCGATGCCGACCGAGTAGCGGATCAGGTTGTCCTTGATCCCGACCTGCAGGCGCTCCTCGGTGGTGAGCTCGTAGAAGCTCATCAGCGCCGGTTGCTCGATCAGGCTCTCGACGCCGCCGAGCGACGGGGCGATGCGTGGGATCCGGCAGCCGTCGACGACGCCGGCTCGCCGCGTCGAGATCGCCGTCCACCTCGAACGAGACGACGCCCCGAACCCGCGCATCTGCTTCACGGCGATGGCGTGCTCCGGGTGGCTCGCGAGTCCGGCATAGTGCACCCGTCGGATCTTGGGGTGCGCCTCGAGGAACTCGGCGATCGCCTGTGCGTTCGCGTTCTGGCGCTCGATGCGGAGCGCCAGCGTCTTGAGGCCGCGGATCAAGAGATAGGCCGCGAACGGGTCGACGACGGCGCCGGTCACCCCCAGCAACGAGCGGATGCCGTCGACGATGTCGGCCGAGCCGAGCACCGCGCCCGCCATCAGGTCGTTGTGGCCGCCGAGGAACTTGGTGGCGGAGTGCAGCACGAGGTCGATGCCGTAGCGCGAGCGGGCTGCTGGTTGTAGGGCGTCGCGAAGCGTGGCGTCGACGATGGTCTTCACCCGGTGGCGGCGGCCGATCTCGGCGAAGCGCTCGAGGTCGAGGATGCGGTTGTAGGGATTGGTCGGCGACTCGCTGATGAGGATGCGCGTGTTCGGCCGGATCGCCTGCGCGATCGCGTCGTAGTCGCCCGCGCGGACCGTCGAGCACTCGATGCCGTAGCGGTGCAGCGTCTGATTCAGGAATTGACGGGTGCGGCGATAGGAGTCGTCGGTGACGACCACGTGGGCGCCGCGCGACAGCATCGCGAAGAGCGTGGTCGTGACCGCCGCCATGCCGCTCGCGACCAGCAGGCAGTCCTCGGCGCCTTCGAGCGCGGCGAGCTTCTGCTCGGCGATGCGCTGGGTCGGGTTGCCGTAGCGCCCGTACTCCTCGCGCGTCGATGCGGCCCTCGAAGTGGTCGCGCGAGCTCCTGGGTGTCGGCGAAGGTGTAGGTCGCCGTCTGCATGATCGGCGTCGTGAGGGCGTTGCCCAGCTTTCTGGCGCGGCTCGCCGGCATGGACCGCGGCGGTGCCGAAGCCGTACTCGGGCTGCTCGGTGCCACCTTGCGACGGGTCGTCGACCGGCGGCACCGCCGCGCGACTGCCTCGCGTCCCATCACGCCTCCAGGAGGCGCGCGCGATCGACGTGGCGCGCGATCGTGTCCGCGACCTGCTTCGCGTCGGCGGCGAGCTCGACCGGCAGGTTCTGATGGGTCGGCGTGATGCCCGGGAGCGTGCCGAGGTGGTAGCGCCGTCTTCTGGTCGGCGAACTTGAGGCCGTGCGCGGTCGAGATCACCACGACGCGCTCGCTCGCCGTCGAACGATCTTGCGCTCGACGAGCTTCCGGAGCGCCGCCAGGGCGACGCCGGTGTGCGGGCAGTTGAACATGCCGGTGCGGTCGGCGCGCGCCGACTCGTCGGCGAGCTCCTGCTCGCTCGCCTGCTCGACGACGCCGTTGAAGCGCTGCAGCGTGCGGATGGCGCGCTTCGACGCTCACCGGGTTGCCGATCTGGATCGCGCTCGCGAGCGTCGTCTCTGCGCCGCGACGGGCTCGAACGTGCTCGAAGTGCGTCGAGATAGGAGCGGTAGAGCGGGTTGGCGTTCTCGCGCCTGCGCGACGCAGATGCGCGGCAGCTTCTGGATCAGGCCGAGATCGTGCATCATGAGGAAGCCCTTGCCGAGCGCGCTCACGTTGCCGAGGTTGCCGCCCGGGATCACGACCCAGTCGGGCACCTCCCAGTCGAACTGCTGGACGATCTCGATCGCGACCGTCTTCTGGCCCTCGATGCGCAGGCTGTTCATCGAGTTGGCGAGGTAGATGCGCTCGCTGCTTGGTGATCTCCTGCACGACCGCCATGCAGCCGTCGAAGTCGGTGTCGAGCGCAGAGCACGAGCGCGCCGTTGGCGAGCGGCTGGACGAGCTGCGCCGGCGAGACCTTGTTGCGCGGCAGCAGCACGACCGCGGGGATGCCGGCGGCGGCGCAGTAGGCGGCGAGCGCCGCCGAGGTGTCGCCGGTCGAGGCGCAGGCGACCGCGTCGATCGGCTGGCCGTCGGCGATCATCTGCTTCACGACCGACACCAGCACGGTCATGCCGAGGTCCTTGAACGACCCGGTGTGCGAGTTGCCGCACTGCTTCACCCACAGGTCCTCGACGCTGGATCTGGCGGCCGTAGCGCTCGGCCCAGAAGAGATTGCTGTTGCCCTCGAACGTCGAGACGATGTTCTCGTTGTCGATGAACGGGACGATCCATTCCTTCTTGCCCCAGACGCCCGGAGCCGTAGGGATAAGTCGTTGCTGCCGGTAGCGCTCGTCGAAGAGCTGCATCCACGCGGCCGGCGGCGCGCGTGCGCAGCGCCTCGACGTCGTGCTGGACCTCGAGCAGGTCGCCGCACGACGGGACAGCGGTAGATGATCTCGAGCAGCTGAGAACTGCTCGGGACAGCCGTTGATGCACTGAAACCACGCATTGTAGCTCATGATCGGTCGAGCTTCCGCCAGGCGTTGAGAAAAATCAACTCGCGATCGGGTTCTCAGAGCCAGCCGTGCGCGCGCAGCACGATCACCCACGAATAGCCCGTGCCGTAGGGCGTCGGGATCGAGCCACGGATCGAGGCGCGCCGATGAGCGCGAGGCGAACGAGACCGCGAAGGCGAGCCAGAACGCCGCGCCGCGCCGCGGCGCTTCCGGAGGCGTCGCATGGGCATCGGCGAGGAACACGAAGAGCAGCGGGATGAACAGGCAGAACCAGCGGACGCCGTAGCTGTTGCCGCCGGGGTTGTTCGAGGTGACGAGATAGTAGGTCGTCAGGATGACGCTCGGGATCAGCACGAGCGCGATCTCGCCGCGCCACGCGTAGGTCCGATCGAAGGCGAGCCGCAGCATGCCGGCGACGACGAACAGCAGCACCGGCGGTGTGCGAGAAGAGACCGCGCTCGCCGAAGAGACAGAGCCAGACGTACGCGGCGAAGCTCGCCGAGCGAGGCATGCGGCCAGGACGAGCCTGCCAGGTGAGCCGCTGCCGGCGGCGAAATACGAGCCCGGATACTCGAAGAGCCGCGGTTGCAGCGAGAGGGGAAGGGGACTGCCGAGAGCGCGTAGGCATAGGCGGCGTAGCCGGCGAGAGGCATGCCGCCGACGGACGCGACGAATGCGAGCGTCGCGGCGAAGCGTCGCGGTGCGCCCGGCCAGGCGACGTAGAGCAGCAGGAACGGCACGTAGAACGCCGGCGCCGTGGTCGGCGGTCGCCGCGATGCCGACGAGCGCGCCGCCGGCGATCGAGGCTCGCGAGGCCGGCATCGAAGCGGCGCCAGGCCCAGAGCAGCAGGATGCCGGCGAGGAGCGCCGTTCCGGACGGGGATGGTTCGAGAACGTTACGCTGCTAGAGCCGTATTCAACGAGCCGAGCCCGAGGCCGAGAATCGTCGCCGCGCGCCATCGCGGGTCGGGAACCACAGCGGCGGAGAAAGCGCGCGCAGGCCCGACGAGGCCGAGGACCGTCGTCAGGCCCGATGGTGAGAAGCGTCGTCCAGTAGTAGCGCCGCGCGAGATTCCCGTGAAAGGTGAGCCGAGCGCGCATCTCGGCGGCGTACACGGGGACGGCGAGCAGGGCCACCGCGGGCGGCTTGTCGGAATAGTAGTGACCGTCGATCATGCACACGTCGCCGCTCTTGCGGCCCATCTCGGTGCCGTCGAGGTAGAGCCGACCGTGCTCGACGATGGCCTCGGCCATGCCGAGCCGCGACGTGTCGTTCCAGCCGCCGTAGCGATTCGTGGGTGGCGAGCACGAGGTACACGGCGACCGCGACGAGCGCGGCGAGCACCACCGGCGACCGGTGGCGGCGCGCGGTGCCGGCGCTCACGACGCCGGTCTCGATGCGGACGTCCGTCCGCGCAGTTGCGCGACCCCGGCCGCAACTGCCGCCGCCGCGGCGAGGTTCGCGATCGTCAACGCCCACTCGCGCGGCCGGTCGATCGCGCGCGGAGCTCCGCGCCGGTGGGCGCGGACGGCGGGCGGGAAGACGCTCTCGTCGGGCTGGACGTGCATGGCGAGCAGGTTCCCCACTGCCAGGAGAGGATCTGCGAGGCTCATGGTGACGAGACACGCGGCGGCGGCGATGGCCGTCCGCGGGATCAAGAACGCGGTCGCGATCAGAAAGGGCGCCGTGAAGGCGCCGTACGTGCTGTGGACGCGCGTCGGCAGCAGGATCGCCGCGAGCATGACCATGTGCCGCGAGCGGCAGCATGGCGAGATCGTGCGCGCGCCGGATTGCGGCGCTCCCAGCGGCGCGCCAGTGCCATACGCCGCGGCCACGCCGGTCGCGAGCAGGAGCGTGCCCCAGGCGTCGCGCGCGAGGCCGAGGATGGGCACCCGCGGATCGAGCACGCCGGTCGTCAGCAGATCCGCGTACCAGACGTTGAAGCTCATCGCCGTGGTCCACTGCAGCTTGTAGACGAAGTTCTCGAGGTACGAGACGCGGAGCCACGCGGCTCCCGAATCGAGCCAGAAGGGCAGTGCCGCGGCGTTGATCACGACGAGTGCCACGACTCCGCCGAGCACGACCCGGACCCGGTCCGGTCGGAAGAGGAACGCGTAGAGCCAGAGCGGGGCGAAGATGAGCGCCGACGGTTTCGAGCGCGAGCGCTACGCCCCAGAGCGCCCCCCGCCATGAGCCAGCGGCGCCGCGTCATCGCGACCACCATCCAGATCCCGGGGCGAGGATCCACGATTCCGTCTGCCCCCAGAAGGGACCGTCGAGGAGGAGTGGCGGCGCGAGCCAGGTCGCGCCGAACGCGAGCGCCGCCGGCCACGGGCCGGCGAAGGACCGGACCGCCGCGGCGACGCCGAGCGCGATCGTGAGCTCGGCGAGCGTGGTGCTGAGCGCGTAGACCGTGCGTGCCAGGACCGTGTTGGCGACCGGTTCCGGCGCCGAGGCGCTCGAGCAGGCGACCTTCGAGCGCGAGACGTAGGCCGCGAGCGGTGGGTAGTTGAGACGCTCGCCGGTGCCGGTCGCGAGACGCTGCGGCTTGCCGTCGATCGATCATGTCCGTGAGGACGCTCTTCGGTGGGGTTCGATAGAGGTCGAGGACGCCCGCCGCGACGGCTTAGCGCCCCAGGCGACGTAGTCGACGTGGTCGCCGACGAAGGCGTAGCGCGGCGCGAGCCAGAGCAGCGCTGCGCGGACGAGAACTCCCGCGACGACGATGCCCGTCACGACCAGCACGCGTGCGCGGCGGGAGCCTTCGTGGTCGGTCGGGGGTCGCGCGGGCACCCGCGCTTGCTAGGCAAGCGTCGGCAGAAACTCAAGCCGGGTCAGAACACCACGGCGCGGATGGGCTCCACGCCGTGGTGTGGTGGGTGCTCTGGTGGTGCTACTGGGTGAGCGTGATCCGCCGGGGCTTGGCCCGTTCGGACTTGGGGATCTCGAGCGCGAGCACGCCGTTTTGCATGCGCGCCACGATGTGATCGGCGTCGACGTCGTTCGAAAGGGTGAACCGCGCGGGCGTAGTGACCGACGTTGTACTCGGTATAGAGCGGCGTCGTGTTCTCGTACTGCTTCACGTCGACCTGGCCTTCGATGGTGAGCACGCCGTCGGCGAGACGGACGTCCACCGACTGCTCGTCGACGCCGGGCATGTCGGCCCACAGCCACAGGCCGTCCTTGGTCTCGTAGATGTCCACTTGCGGGACGTACGTGCGACCCGCGCGCGTCGTTTCGTCACTGGCTTCCCGTTTCTCGGGAACGTTCAGCTCTTGGTTGGGCATGGTTTGCGATCCTCCTCGATGGATTTTTCTGGCGCTAGGCCGCCTTGATGGTGATCTGGCGCGGCTTCGCTTCCTCGCGCTTCGGGATGCGGACGGTGAGGACGCCGTGCTTGTAGCTCGCCTCGGCGCCGGGCGAGGTCGAGATCCGCGGGCAGTTGCAACGACCGCGAGAACTCACCGGTGCCGCGCTCGCGGCGATGGAAGCTGCCCGCGGTCGGCGCCGCGATCTCGCGCTTGCCGCTGACGGTCAACGTACGTCCCTCCGCCTCGATCGAGACGTCCTCGGGCGCGATGCCCGGGACTTCCAGTTTGACGACGTAGCCGTCGCGGTCGGCGAAAACGTTGACGGGCGGAAATACCCCACGGCCCGACGGGCCGAGGTCGATTCCGAAGCGGCTTGTCGAACACGCGCTCCAGTTCCCGCTGTAGGTTCTGAAGACCTGCGCACGGGATCGAAGCCGGACGAAAAGCGAAAGAGTGCCATGGTGAACCTCCTCGTGATGATTGGAATTCGCAGGCGACTCGCCGTCTTCCGGTGCCGCCGTGCTCGCGCGGAACCTAAGTTCGAGATGGCGATCGTCAAGGGTGTGCGGGCTCGGGCGGCTCCGTGCGGTCCACGGTGCGCGAAGTGCAGGGCTTGCACTAGCACCTACAGACGTGTAGGTAGGCGCCGATCATGTCCCCCGGACCCGTCCAGCGCCGCCGACGGAGCGCTCGGCCGACGACACCCGCGAACGCATCATCGACGCCGCCCAGGTGACGTTCGCTCGTGACGGTTTCGCCGGCGCCAAGATGCAGGAGATCGCCGACCGGGTCGGGCATCCAGCGTCCAGAGCCTCTTCTACCACTTCAAGAACAAGGAAGCGCTGTTCGTCGCCGCCCACGAGCAGCGTCTTCGCCCGGATCGAGCCGGTCTTCCGCGAGAGCCTGGCGCCGAACGGCGACCCGTTCGTGCAGCTCGACCGGGTGAGTCGCGCGGTGCTCGCCGTCATGGCCGAGGAGCCCGACGTCGCCCGCATGGTCGCGCGTACCTCGGTCGATCGTCATCCGGCGGCGGTGAAGATCGTGCGCACCTACCTCCAGCCGCTCGTCGATCTGTCGGTCGGATTCGTCCGCGAAGGGCAGCGTCGCGGCGTCTTCGCGCGACATCGACCCTTCTTCTTCACGCTCAACAGCTGGGGTGCCGCGCTCATGTACTTCATCGCCCGCGACCTGCCTCGCTCCGGTCGCGAAACCGACCGATGCGAAGGACGTGGCCCGCTTCACGACGACGTTGCTGCAGATGGGCAACCGCGCGCTTGCGTCGAATGATCGCCGGACGCTGCGCGCCGAGCGCGCGTCCTGAAACGCCGCCGCACCGGAGGAGAACCGATATGGAACGCCGAGTCTTCAACGAGGAGCACGAGCTGTTTCGCCAGCAGTTCAAGAAGTTCTGCGAGCGCGAGGTGACGCCCAACGTCGAGCGCTGGGAAGAGCAGCGCATCGTCGACCGCGAGACCTGGAAGAAAGCGGGCGAGCAGGGCTTCCTCTGCCCGACCCTCGATCCGAAGTACGGCGGGTCGGGCGTGGACTTCGGGTACTCCGCCATCATCAACGAGGAGGTCGTGCGCGCCGGCTCCTCGGGCTTTCACGGCCGGGCTCCACAGCGACATCGTCGTGCCCTACATCGAGGCCTTCGGAACCGAGGCCCAGCGTGAGCGCTGGCTCCCGGGTGCGCGAGCGGCGACACGATCACCGCGATCGCGATGACCGAGCCCAACACCGGCTCCGACCTGGCGGGCATGCAGACCACGCGCCATCCGCGACGGCGACTCCTACGTCATCAACGGCGCAGAAGACGTTCATCTCGAACGGCATCCTCTGCGACCTCGTGATCGTCGCCGCCAAGACCGACCCCGAGTCGCGCCACGGCGGGATGAGCCTGCTCGTGGTCGAGAACGGCACGCCGGGCTTCGAGCAGGGCCGCAAGCTCGACAAGATGGGCATGCACTCGCCAGGACACGTCCGAGCTGCACTTCGCGGACTGCCGCGTGCCCGCCGACAACCTGCTCGGCGCAGGAAGGGCAGCGGCTTCTACTATCTGATGGAGAAGCTCCAGCAGGAGCGGTCTCGTCTGCGCGATCGGCGCCCAGGCCGGCATCGAGGTCGTGCTCGACGAGACCGTCAAGTACACGCAGAGCGCCAGGCCTTCGGCAAGCCGATCGCCAAGTTCCAGAACACCCAGTTCAAGCTCGCCGGAGATCGCGACCGAGGTCGAGCTCGGCCGCGTCTTCGTCGACCGTCTGATCGCCGAGCACATGGCCGGCACCCCCATCATCAAAGAGACCAGCATGGCCAAGTGGTGGGTGACCGAGATGTGCAAGCGCAACATCGACCTCTGCCTGCAATTCTACGGCGGCTACGGCTTCATGGAGGAGTATCCCATCTGCCGCGCCTACCGTGACGCCCGCATCCAGACCATCTTCGCGGGCACGACCGAGATCATGAAGATCATCATCGCCAAGTCCATGGGACTAGTGAGTCCCCAGCCCAAAGGAGAATCTACAGATGAAGAATCCGCGCAAAGTCATCGTGATCGGCGTCGGCATGACCAAGTTCTTCAAGCCCGGCGAGAAGGACTACCCCGAGCTCAGCAAGGAGGCGGGCGAGCAGGCGCTTGACGGACGCCGGCGTCCCCTACGACCAGATCGAGCAGGCGTTCGTCGGCTACGTGCTACGGCGAGTCGACCTGCGGCCAGCGCGCGGTCTACCAGCTCGGCCTCACCGGCATCCCGGTCTACAACGTCAACAACAACTGCTCGACCGGCTCGACGGCGCTGCTACCTGGCCGTACCAGGCGATCGCGAGGCGGCCTCGACCGAGTGCGTGCTGGCGCTCGGCTTCGAGAAGATGGAGACGGGCTCGCTCGGCGCCAAGTACACCGACCGCACCAACCCGATGGACAAGCACATGCAGGTCATGATGGTCGACGCAGCGGCTTCGCGCAGGCGCCGCGCCGCGGCGCAGATGTTCGGCGGCGCCGGCCGCGAGCACATGGAGAAGTACGGCACCACACGCCGAGCAGCTCGCCAAGATCGGCGGTGAAGAACCGCAAGCACGCGGTCGCAACGAGCCGTACTCGCAGTTCCAGGCAGGCGTCGACGCTCGAGGAGATCCTCGCGGCGCCGATGGTCTTCGAGCCGCTCACCAAGCTCCAGTGCTGCCCGACCGACCGACGGCGCGGCCGCCGCGATCCTCTGCTCGCGAGGAGTTCGCCAAGAAGCACGGCGTCGAGCAAGGCGCGTCGACATCGCCGGCCATGGCGATGACCACCGACTACCCGTCGACGCTTCGAGGCAAGTCGATGATCAAGATGGTCGGCTCACGACATGACCAAGAAGGCCGCGCGAGAAGGTCTACGAGCAGAGCGGGCCTCGGCCCGGAGGACGTCGCAGGTGATCGAGCTGCACGACTGCTTCACCGCCGAACGAGCTCATCACCTACGAGGCGCTCGGCCTGTGCGCGGAGGGCGAGGCCGGGAAGCTCGATCGACGAGCAACCAGACACCTACGGCGGCAAGTGGGTGGTGAACCCGTCGGGCGGCCTGCTCTCGAAGGGCCACCCGCTCGGCGCGACCGGTCTCGCGCAGTGCTCCGAGCTGAACTGGCAGCTGCGCGGCTCGCGGCCGACGAGCGCCAGGTCGACGAGCGCGAAGGTCGCGCTGCAGCACAACCTCGGCCTCGGCGGCGCCTGCGTCGTCACCGATGTACCGTCGCGACTAGCAGCTGCCGGTTGTCGACGTCGAATCACGGCGCGCCGGGCTGCCGCCTGGCGCGCCAGCTTTCGTCCGTCGCTTGTGGCCGGGCAGACGTTCACTGCATATACGCGCGCCCATGACTGAGGCGCACGCGGTGTCGCTGGGGCCACGCTCCGTTCTGGTCGATCGCTCTCTTCGCGCTGATGCTGCTCGGCGATCGCGCTCGCTGCCGCTCCGCTGGCCGCACTTCTGGGAGAGCAACGCCAACAAGGGGCATCGTGAGCGCTCGTGCTCGGGTGCCGGTCGCGCTCTACGTCGCTGACGCACGACCCGCATCTGCTCTGGCACACGCACGCTCGAGTACGTGTCCTTCATCGTGCTCGCTGGGCGCGCTCTTCACGATCTCGGGCGGCATCGTGCTGCGCGGCGACCTGCGGGCGACGCCGCGCGATCAACACGGCGTTCCTGCCGGCTCGGCGCGCTGCTGCGCGAACCTGATCGGGACGACCGGCGCCAGCATGCTGCTGATCCGGCCGCTGCTGCAGACCAACTGCGAGCGCAAGCACGTCGCGCACATCCCGATCCTCTTCATCTTCGTGGTCTCGAACTGCGGCGGCCTGCTGACGCCGCTCGGCGACCCGCCGCTCTTCCTCGGGTACCTGCGCGGCGTGCCCTTCTTCTGGACGCTGCGGCTCGTGCCCGAGTGGCTCTTCGTCGTGGCGCATGCCTGCTCGGTCGTCTATCTCGTCGATGGACACGCCGCGCGCGTCGCGCAAGGAGCGGCTCGCCGACCTCCGGCGCGACGTCGCCGAGCAGCGGCCGCTGCAGCGTCGCGGGCAGCGACAACGTCGTCTACCTGCTCGGGCGTGCTCGCGGTGCTCGTGAGCCCGTCGCTGCCGGACGGGGCTGTCCAGGATGGCGTCGCGGCTCGGCGTCATGCGCGCCATGACGGCGCTCTCGCTCTGCGACGCACGCCCAGCGGAGCTTCGCACGGCGAACGGCTTCACCTTCGGCCCGATCATCGAGGTGGCGGTGCTCTTCGCCGGGCATCTTCGCTGACCATGATCCCGCGCGCTCGAGATCCTCTGAACGCGCGCGGCGCCGAGCTCGGCGTCGCGCGAGCCCTGGCAGTTCTTCTGGGCGATCGGGGCGCTGTCGTCGTTCCTCGACAACGCGCCGACCTACCTCACCTTCGCGTCGCTGGCGCAGAGCCTCGGGCCAGGAGCGACGTCGCCGTGCACCTCGCGGGCGGGCCCGTGCTCGGCGACGCTGCTCGCCGCGATCTCGGCCGGGCTCGCGTGCTTCATGGGCGCCAACAGCTACATCGGCAACGGTCCGAACTTCATGGTGAAGGCGATCGCCGAGGAGCAGCGGCGTCGCGATGCCGAGCTTCGGCGGCTACATGCTCTGGTCGGGCTCGATCCTGATCCCGATCTTCGTCGTCATGACGTTCGTGTTCTTCTGCGAGTGAGCGACGCGCGGCAGCGATCCGTCGTGATGCTGCGGTCGCCGGCGCGGCGGTGCTGTTGCGCCTCGTCATCGCGATGCTCGCAGTCTTCCCGGCGGCGACCGGTCGAGGCGCAACGTGCCGGGCTTCGTGAGCCCGGTCGTCGGCTTCGAGCTCGCGTCCGACGCCCGAGCACGTCTTCGGCATCCTCGGGCATCCCGAGAACCCGGCGCGCCCGCCGCGGTCGCCGGCATGAACCGCGGCAACCGCATCGACTTCCTCTTCATGATCGCCTATCCGGCGCTCTACGTCGGGATCGTGTTGCTGCTGCGGGCGCGCGGCCGTCTGTCCGCGGGTCTCGGACGCTTCCTGTTGCTGCTCCCGTCGTGATGTGGCTCGGCGACCTGCTCGAGAATCGCGAGCTGCTCGGCCTCGCCGCCGCTCACCGACCCGGCGGCGATGACCGATCACCTCGCGCGCGCTCCGGCCGCTTCACGATCATGAAGTGGCATGCGCCTCTTCGGCGCGTCGGCGCTGATCGCCTATCCGATCTGGCAGGACCGAGCTGGTGGCGTTTGCCGGCGTCATGTTCGGCGTCGCGGCGCTCACCGGGCTTCTGCTCGGTCGTCGCGGTGCCCGGCGATCGAGATCGCGGCCTATCTCTTGTCGCTGGCCTGGCTCACGACCTGGGTGTACTCCTCCGGGTGTGAACGACGCCGCGTTCTGGATCGAGCGCCTCGACCTCGACCGCATCCCGAGAGGCGGCTACTTCCGCGAGACCTACC
>ERZ1370068.134-contig-10117_pt1 | contig 44087 bp, 59 predicted proteins | sample MGYA00561227_ERZ1370068 | MGnify/ENA primary metagenome ERZ1370068 (study PRJEB38410, sample SAMEA6850437) | metagenome | study: Metagenomic assessment of the ecological functions of the soil: analysis of the soil microbiota associated with the...
CCATTACGTATTGCTGTAGCCTTTAATTTGGCATTTTGGAACTAACCGGACAGCCCGCGGTGGACAGCATGGCCGCCGAAATCTTCTCCGCCGTCATCAGCGTCGGGAAATTGGTGTTGGCGCAGGGCACCACCGGGAAGATCGAGGCGTCGACCACGCGCAGGCCCTGCACGCCCTTGACGCGGCCCTGCGTGTCGACCACCGCCATCGGATCGTCGGCGCGGCCCATGCGGCAGGTAGCAGGAGGCGTGCCACACGCCGATCGCCGCCTTGCGCACGAAGGCCTCCAGCGCCTCGTCGTCGGTCATCACCTGGTCGAAGGTGAAGCCCTCGACGACGAACTTGTCGATCATGTAGCGGCGCAGCGCCGCCGGCCCGTCGAGCAGCTGCGCGACGATGCTGGTGAGGAGCCTGTTCTTGGTGTTGACCACGCCGATCTTGCGCACGCGGTCGGTGTAGGCGGCCGGGAAGGGCGTGTCGGTCACCGCCTGCAGCGGCGTCGCTCATCTGCAGCGCCGCCATCATGCGGAAGCCGCTCATCAGCCGGTCGAGGTCGCGCCTGTCGGACAGCAGGTTGAACTCGACGATCGGCTCGGCCCGCCAGTCGCGCGAGGCGAGCTTGACCTGGCCGGTCTCCGAGTAGGTCTTGTTGACGAAGGTGAGCAGCGAGGCGATCTGCTCGCCGACCGCATGCCAGGCCGACTTGCTGACGACGGCGACGAACATGTCGCCCGTCGGGATGCCGGGCAGCTCCGAGGAGTAGCGCAGCGCCGAGCATGGATGTGGCGCCGCGTGTGCTCGTTCATGCGCGCGCCGCGGCGGCATGAAGGACGACAGCGAGATCGACGGGATGGTCCATCAGCCGCTGGCCGACGCCGGCGCAGGGCGGCGACGCACCGGGATGCCGAGCTCGCTGCAGATGCCCGACCGGGCCGATGCCGGCGCGCAGCAGATGCGCCGGCGAGTGGATCGCGCCCGACGAGAGGATGACCTCGCTGGCCGCGGAACTCCTGTCTCCTTGCCCGTCGACCAGCGCCTTGACGCCGACGCAGCGCGTGCCCTCGAACAGCAGCTCGACTTCACCTGCGTGTCGGTCGAGATCGTCAGGTTGGCGCGCTTGCGCGTCTCGGCGATCGAGATAGCCCATCGCCGCCGACACGCGCCGCTCGTCGGCGTTGGAGATGCGTGACCGGGAAGTAGCCGTCGACGAACTCGCCGTTCTGGTCGGGCAGGAACTTGAAGCCCTGCGGCCTTGAAGGCCTCGGCCACCGCCTTGGCGTGGCCGCGTCCAGTGCTCGGGCGGGATGCGGCGCACCGGGATGCGGCCGTCCTTGCCGTGCTACGGCCCGTCGAAATCGAGGTCGCGCTCGACCTTCTTGAAGTAGGGCAGCACGTCGTTCCAGCTCCAGCCCTGCGGCGCCGCGCGCCTCCCATTCGTCGTAGTCGGTCGGCGCGCCGCGATTGGCCATCTGGCCGTTGATCGACGAGCCGCCGCCCAGCACGCGCGCCTGCTCGTACTTGCGCAGCGGCGGGCGGTTCTCCTGCGGATTGTTGTGCGACGACGACCTGGGTGTGGACCTTGAGCTCGGTCCAGTGGAAGCGCGGGTCGAAATAGGCCGTGCCGGAATAGCTGTCGGCGATCTCCGGCGGCTCGTTGCCGGGCGGCGTGTCCTGGCCGGCCTCGCAGCAGCAGCACCTTGTTGGCGCTCTTGGCCGACAGCCGGTGGGCCATGACCGAGCCGGCCGAGCCGCCGCCGACGATGATGTAGTCGTACACGAGCATGCCTCTTGGCGTTTCCCTCTTTTGTTGGGCAGACGCTAGCACGCCTGCGCGACCAGGTTTCTGCGTTCAACCTTGCCGTCCGCTCCTCAAGCCTGCAATCGTTTGGCCAAGTCAGCGAGGGAGGTTTCGTATGCCGGACATCACAGCCGCAAATCCCCGACATCGCCACGCCGGAACTCATGAAGGCGATCTCCGGCCGCCTTCAACAGCCGCGACGTCGACCGCATCGTCTCGCATTTCACCGACGACGCCACCTTCTGGCTGGCGCGCGGGCCCGAGCCGGTCGGCCGCACGCTCAAGGGCAAGGAGACGATCCGCAAGACGCTCGGCCGACCGCTTCAAGGTGATCCCCGACATGCGCTGGGACCACAAGGAGTACATCTTACGCCGGCAACCGCGCGATCTCGGTGTGGACCGTGAAGGGCAAGGGCGCCGACGGCGAGGACCTGAACTACCAGGGCTGCGACATCTACACGTTCCGCGGCGGAAAGATCTGCGCCAAGGACACCTACTGGAAGATCGTCGAGCACAAGGACCGACTGCTGATGGCGCTCGATCTTCGTCATCCGCGGCGGCACCGTCGTCGACGGCTCGGGCAAGCCGCGCTTCGCGCCGATGTCGGCATCAAGGATGGCCGCATCGTCGAGATCGGCACGCATCAGCCAGCGGCCGCGCGCACCATCGATGCCGACGGCCTGATCGTGTCGCCGGGCTTCATCGACGGCCACACCCACATGGACGCGCAGGTCGCGTGGGATCCGCTGGGCAGCTGCTCGTGCTGGCACGGCGTCACCTCGGTGGTGATGAGCAATTGCGGCTTCGCGCTGGCGCCCTGCAAGCCGGACGACCGCGACTGGTACGCGCGCTGCCTGTCGCGCGGTCGAGGACATCCCGACCGAGGCGATGGCCGCCGGCATCGACTGGACCTGGGAGACCTTCCCCGAATATCTCGCGACCGTCGAGCGCCTGCCCAAGGCGATCAACTACGGCATGTATATCGGCCACTCGGCGCTGCGCATGTACGTCATGGGCAAGCGCGCGCTGTCGGAGAAGGCGACCGAGGACGACATGAGCGCGCATGGCCGCCGGCCGTGCAGGAGGCGCTGCAAGGCCGGCGCGCATGGGCTTCTCGAGCTCGCGCGCCTCGACGCACGTGACGCCGGACGACACGCCGGTCGCCAGCCGCATCGCCGAATGGGAGGAGATCGACCGCATCATCGGCGCCATGGCCGAGCTCGACGCCGGCATCTTCCAGGTCGGGCCCGACATCGCGCAGCGGCGCGCGACACCGCGCCTTCCTCGATCGCGCTGCGGCAGCTTGCGCTGCGACTACAAGCGGCCGATCATGTTCGGCGTGCTGTCGACCAAGCAGGGCGACGATCCCGACGCCTGGGACTATCCAGACGCAATACATCGACGACACGGTCGCGCGCCGGCGGCCGCATGTTCGGCCAGGGCACGACCACGCTCGATCAACGCGATCTTCTCGCTGAAATCCTACCTGCCGTTCGACGTGCTGCCGGCCTGGCGGCCGATCCGCGCGCTGCCGATGGCCGAGCAGAAGCGCCGGCTGCGCCGATCCGGCGGTGCGGCGCGAGCTGGTGGCGGCCGAAGCCGCGATGAAGCCGCGCGACAACGACGTTCCAGGGCGGCGGTGCGGCGACCACCGATCCGCGCAAGCCCGACTACGCCAACCTGTTCGCCATGAAGGGCGTCGACTGGGACGATCCGACGGTCGACGCAGCTCGCCCAGGCGCGCGGCCAGCATCCGGTCGAGGTCATGATCGACCTGTCGCTGGCCAACGACGAACCAGGTCTACGTCCAGCCGCTGGTCAACGAGATCGCCCGACGACGTGCTGGGCATCCTGAAGCATCCGCGCACGCTCGCGACCTTCTCGGACTCCGGCGCGCATGTCTGCCAGGAGATGGGCTCCTCGCTGCAGACGCATCTGCTGAGCTACTGGGTGCGCAAGCGCGGCGCCTTCACGCTCGAGCAGGCGATCAAGAAGCTGACGCACGACAATGCCGCGGCCTGGGAGCTCGACGGTCGCGGCCTGGTGCGCGAAGGCTACCACGCCGACCTGCGTGCTGTTCGAGGAGAACGGCATCCGGCCCGCCATGCCGACGGTCGAGAAGGACCTGCCGGGCGGCGCGCGCCGGCTGGTGCAGAAGGCCGAAGGCATCAAGGCCACGCTGGTGAACGGCGCCGTGGCCTTCGAGGACGGCGAGGCGACCGGCGCCTATTTCGGCCATGTTTTGAAGGGTAAACTGGCGTCATGAGAACTCTTCTTCTCGTCCTGGTCGCTGATCGGTTTCGCCGGCGCTGCCGTCGCGCAAGACCAAATCCGCGCCGCCGGCCAGCATCGATGGGCACCGCCAGCGTGAAGACGCATCTGCAGGCGCTGCATTACAAGGACGTCCGCGACCTCGCGGCGTCGGCTCACGACGGCCAATGGACCGGCAAGGCGACGCAGGGCAATGTTCCGAGAAGCATGGTAACGATCGGCTCCCGACGGGCACCGTCACCGCGCGTTAAGTCACAGCGTGTCATCCCGAGCGAAGCGAGGACTCTCGCTACGCCGATCAAAGGGCGCCTCGCGTTCGCTCGGGATGTAATGCGCTAACTCAGCTCCTTCCGCACGATCGCCGCGCCCTTCGGCGAGCGACTTCAGTTTCCCGAACGCCGTCGCGCGCGGCAGGTACTTCATGCCGCAATCGGGCGCCGGGCAGGAGCTTGTCGGGCGCCACGTACTTCAGGCCGGCGCGGATGCGCTCGGCGACCTTCTGCGGCGTCTCGATCTCGGGATCGTTGAGGTCGATCACGCCCAGCATGACCTTCTTGCGGCGCGAGGTCCTTCAGCACGCCGAGGTCGAGCTTGGGCTGCGCCGATCTCGATCGAGATCTGCTGCGGCGATGCTGTCGGCGAGCTGCGGCAGGAAGGAGTAGCCGGTCGGCTTGAGCCGCCGGGCACCACGGCGGCGTAGCCGAAGCACAGGTGCACGACGGTCGGGCACCGTGATGCCCTGCAGCGCGCGGTTGATCGCCTTCACCGCGTAGCGCTTGGCCGCCTCCGGGATCGTTGCGCAGCCACGGCTCGTCGAGCTGGATCACGTCGGCGCCGGCCTTGACCAGGTCGTGCGCCTCCTCGTTCACCGCGGCGGCGATAGTCCATCGCCATCTCCTCGGCGTCCTTGTAGAACTCGTTCTTCGCCTGCTGGCCCATGGTGAAGGGGCCGGGCAGCGTGATCTTGGCGGGCCGCTCGGTGTTGGCGCGCAGGAACTGCATGTCGCGCAGCTCGACCGGCCTGCGTGCGCCGGATCTTGCCGACCACGCGCGGCACCGGCGTCTTCTGGCCCGAGCGCGTCGATGACCTCGGCCGGGTTGGTCGTCGTCGATGCCCTCGAGCGCCGTGGCGAAGCGGTTGGAGTAGCTCTCGCGCCGCATCTCGCCGTCGGTGATGATGTCGATGCCGGCGCGCTCCATGTCGCGGATGGCGAGCAGCGTGGCGTCGTCCTGCGCCTGCTCGAGGAACGGCTCCGGCGACGCGCCAGATCTCCTGCATGCGCGTGCGCGGCACGACCTTGCGACAGCATCTGCGCGGTTCACCAGCCAGTCGGGCTGCGGGTAGCTGCCGACGACGGTGGTCTGCAGAAGTGGGTCTGTCATGTCATTGCACCGTGATGCCAGCCTGCTTCACCAGCTCGGCGTTGTCCTTGAGTTCGCGGCGCGATCGATCTTGTCGAAATCGGCCGGCGGGCATCGGCGCGGCGTCGGCGCCGAGCGCGGCCAGCCGCTCCTTGACCTCGGGCGAGGCGAGGGCCGCCGTGACCTCGGCTTGTTGAGTGCGCTCGACGATGGCGGGCGGCGTGCCGGCCGGCGCCAGCATGCCGACCCAGAAATTGTAGGCGCTGCCGGGTAGCCCGCTTCCTCGGTGGTCGGCACGTCGGGCAGCACCGACGCGCGCTTGGCGCTGCCGACGGCCAGCGCCGTGACGCGGCTTGTCGCGCACCATCGGCAGAGCGCGGCGATGACCGGTGCAGAAGAAGATAGTCGACCCGGCCGTTCATCGTGTCGGTCAGCGCCTCGGGCGTGCCCTTGTAGGGGATGTGCACGGCGTCGATGCCGGCGCTCACGCGGAACTTCTCGGCGTTCATGTGCGTGCCGCTGCCGGTGCCGGCGGAGGCATAGGTGAGCTTGCCGGGCTGCGGCCTTGGCCGCCTTCACCAGATCGGCCGCGGTCTTCCAGCCCTTCGACGGCGCCACGACCAGGATGTTGGGCTGCTCGGCGAGCAGGCTGATCGCCTGCAGAGTCCTTGGCCGTGTCGTAGGTCGAGGCTGGGATAGATCGAGGGATTGACCGTGTGCGCCGACGAGTTGACCAGCAGCGTGTAGCCGTCGGGCGCCGCCTTGGCGACCTGGGCCGCGCCGATCGTGCCGCCGGCGCCGGGCTGGTTGTCGACCACGACCGCCTGGCCCATGCGGTTCTGGACAGTGCCTGCGCCACCGCGCGCGCCACCACGTCGGTGCGCGCTGCCCGGCGTGAAGGGCACGATGACGTGGATCGGCTTGGTCGGGATAGGTCTGGGCCGTGCGCTGCCGAGGCGGCGAGCGCGACGGCCGCGGCCATCATCACGAGACGCATGGAAGTCCTCCTGTTGCGTTTTCATTGAGCGGCAATCTGCGCGGCTGACGCTTTTGATGTCGAGATGGGCAGGATGCGCTCGCCCGACGCCGCGAGCCTGGCGCGCACGGCGCCGAGATCGGAGCGCAGCAAGCCGGCCGTCGCGCTTGGCGAAGCGTGCCGGCCACCAGCACGTCGCGCACCCGGGCGCCCGAGCCCTGCATGACGACCGAGGCCACGGCATCGTGCACCGGCCACATGGCGAGCGGGCCGAGCGACATCACCGCGATATCGGCCTGCTTGCCGGGCGCCAGGCTGCCGATGCGGTCGGCTCATGCCCAGCATCGCCGCACCTCGGGTGGTGATCCAGTCGAGCGCCTCGGCGGCGGGCACGGTCGAGGTCGGCGGGATGCCGCCGCTGCTGGCGCGCTCCGCCGCATTGTCGAGGGCGCGCTGCGAGGCGAGCGCCATGCGCGCCACGGTGAACATGTCGCCGCTGATCGCCGATTCGAGATCGACGCCGACCGATGGCGCCGAACCCAGCGCGCGCAGCCGGCCGGTGATGGGATGGCCGTGGCCCTGCGCCATCTCGTTCTCCGGCGTGATCGAGAAGCTCACGCCCAGATCGACGAAGGCCTTCAGCTGGGCGTCGGTGAGGTTGTTGCCGTGCACGATGTTGATGTGCGGGCCGACCAGGCCGCTGCGCCATCAGGGTCTCCCAGCCGCCCGGCGTCTTGGCCTCGCCGCCGCCCTGATGCATGGAGGCGACCAGGCCCATCTCCTGCGCCAGAGCGAAATCGTGGGCGCTGACCTCGAGCGTCGAATAGTGCGGGCCCAGCACCGCCATGCCGAGCGTGACCAGCGCATTGCGATCGGCCAGCGGGCCCTTCAGCAGGCGCTCGATCTCGCGGCGCGGGTGCGGCACCTCCGAGAAATGCGGCTCGCCGGGCTTGGGATCGGGCTTGGGCGAGCCGTGGAAGAAGGCGGCGCGGATGCCGCTTTCCTTCAGGCCGGCGATGCCGGCGTCGGTGTGCTCGGGCGTCGGATTGTTGTGCGCACCAGTCCACCAGCGTCGTCACGCCGTGGTCGAGCTGGTTCAGCGCGCCGGCCAAGGTGGCGATGTGGATGTCCTCGGGCGTGAACACCGTGGCGAGGCCCGCATGCACGTGGCGGAAATATTCCAGCAGCGTCCAGTTGGCCGCCACCGAGCGCAGCGCCGTCTGCCAGGTGTGCATGTGGGCGTTGATCAGGCCCGGCAGCACGAAGTGACCGGCGCAGTCGATCGTCTCGGCGTCGGCCTGCGAGCGACGGCGCGATGGCGGCGATGCGGCCGTCCTCGACCAGCACGTCGCCGCGTCGGCAGCACGCCGAGCTTGGGATCCTGCGTGACGACGATGCCGGCCGAGGAGTTTCATGGACGCGTAGTCTGACGCCAGGCTCATCGCAGCGGCCATGAGGCCGCTGGGCATCGCGGTGTCACTCAGCCCGTCGCTCACCTTCGACGTTCTCCGGCTCGAGCTTCATGCCGGCGGCGCGCGCCAGCTCGAGCAGCAGCACGGAGAAGTCGATGTCGCCGGGATACTGATGCGACAACGGCGAGGATGCTGTCGCGCGTCACCGAGGCGGTCGGCATCATCACGCCGAACGACTTGGCGGCGCCCATGCCGAGCTCCATGTCCTTCAGCAGCAGCTTGGGCGTGAAGGTGCGTGGTGAAGTCGAGGTTGACCAGCGCCGGCGTCTTGTACTTGGTGTACATCGAGCCCAGCACGCTCTGATTGATCGATTCGAGGAAGACGTGGCGCGGGATGCCGGCCTTCTCGGCCAGCAGGGTGATCTCGCACAGCGACTGGATGATCACGCCGAACATGGTGTTGTGGGCGATCTTCCAGATCCGCGAGAGCTCGCCCTCGCCGACATACATCGCCGAGCGGCCCGAGCGCCGCCAGCAGCGGCTCGCACGGCGTCGTATTCGGCCTTCGGGCCGCGACGCCACGACCAGCAGCTTGCCGGCCTTGGCGACCTTGGCGTTGCCCGAGACCGGCGCGCTGAGATAGGCGACGCCCGCCTCGGTCAGGCCCTTGCGGATCTCGGCCGAGCCCGTGTCGGAGATCGACGACATGTCGACCACGCGCTTGGGTCGCGCGTTGCCGGTCAGCACGCCGCCCTTGCCGAACAGGATGTCCTTCAGGTCGTCGGTGGTCGAGACCATGGTGAAGACCGTGGCGCAGTGGGCCATCGCCGGTCTTGTCGGTCACCACCTCGGCGCCGATCTGGGCCAGCGGGTCGGCCTTCGACGCGCGTGCGGTTCCACACCGAGAGCCCGTGGCCGGCCTTGACCAGGCGGGCGGCCATGGCCTCGCCCATGCGGCCGAGGCCGATCCAGCCGATGTCGTGCGATGCTTTGCTGCTCATGCGATGGAACCTCGTGACAGTGCTGTGCGTTGCGGAGTTGCGCCGCAGTTTGAGAGGGGATTCAGTCGCTGTCCATGTCCGTGACCTTTGCGCGCGGGCCCAGGCGGTTCGCCAGCCTTGTCCTGCTCGGCGCTGCTCGCTTCCTGCGCCGGTGATCTGCCGCAACACCGATCTCGTCGCGATCGCAGGGTGAGCGCGACTACAGCGCGCTGCCGCCGTTAGCGATCGCGATCACCGATCTCGCGAGCCGCGGCATCACGATTCCGGACGGACTTTCGCCCATTCCGCCGCTCCTCGAGCAGGTGCGACGCGAGGTCGCCAAGAGCGATCCCAGCGGTCAGCTTTGCCGGCATCACCTACGACCTCACAGGCGGCAACCGGCTGCCGACGGACTGGCTGACACAGAAGCCCGACGCGCTGGGGCCGTCGCGCCGACGACCTGCCGCTCTATGCGCTGGACTGCAAGAGCTGCGACCGCGACGTCATGCTGCCGTCCTGCAGCAGTGACGCCGACTGCCCCAGTGGTGGCACCTGCGGCGATCTGGGCGGCTGCCAGCGTCCGGCGTCCAGCAGGCGCAAGGTGTGCTTCGGACACTCCGACGCCGCTGCTGCTGCCTGTGCACGACCTGGTCGCGGGTGCGCGGCGCTTTGTCGACATCGCCGCCGCTGCAGCCCGAGCCCGACACGCGCTTCCTGGGGCGCTGCGCGCCGGCCTCAACGAGCTGGCGGCCAGCGGCCGGCCGGTCACGGTCCGTTTCATCGTCGGCCAGTATCCGCCCGACGAGGTCGACGCGGCGGCGCTGCTGGCGTCGCTCACGTCCGAGCTGCGCGACATTCCGGGCGCGCCCCTCACCATCGACGTGGCCGCCATGCAGCTCGTGCTCTGCCTTCGAGACTCTGCAAGGGCTTCTCCTGGCCGCACGCCAAGTTCATCGCCGTCGACGGAAGCGTGGCTCGTGGTCGGCGGCCACAATCTCTGGTCGGAGGACTACCTCGATCGATAATCCGGCGCACGATCTCTCGATGCTGGTGCGCGGCCCGGCGGCGGCCAGCGCGTCGCGCTTCGCCGACCGGCTGTGGCAGTTCGTCTGCGCCAATCTCGACAAGAAGCCGGCGGTGCAGCTCGCGACTTTCGCCAGTGGCCAGTGGCGGCGCCGGCGCCTGTCCCGCGCTCGACGCGCGCTGCCCGTCGCGGCGCGCCGGCGGGCCGGCGGCGTGCCGATCCTCGCCGATCGGCCGGCCTGGGCGCCGGCATCACCACCGACTTCGCCAACCAGAGCGAGCTCGCGCGTGACCTGATGTTCGGCGCGGCGCGCCACACGATCCGCATCTCGCAGCAGGATGTCGGCTTTAGATCCTGGGCCGCGCCGACCCGATCTTTCCCGACAGCACGCTCGATCGCCTGCTCGACTTCATCGAGCAGCGCGACGGCCAGGTCTACATCGTGCTGTCCAACCCGGCGCGACCGGGCAGACAGCGGCAGCACCTACTTCAACGGCGTCAGCCTGGCCGGCGCTTCGCGCGCCACCTGCGCTGACATGATGCAGAAGCGCGTCGACGACGCGCGATCCCAAGGCACGCTACGAGGTGAGGAAGGGGCCCGATCCCGATCAACGCACTGCTGTGCAGCCACGTGCACCTGGCGCCGCTGCGTTTCGGACCCGACGCGACCTGGCCGGGCGGCAAGACCATCGCCAACCACGCCAAAACTCTGGATGGTCGACGACCGCGTCTTCTATGTCGGCTCGGACAATCTCTATCCGGTGAACCTGCAGGAGTTCGGCTACATCGTCGACGATCGCAAGGCTGCTGCCGAACTGCTCGACGCCGTATTGGGATCCGCTGTGGCAATGGTCGCAACGCGCCGCCGTCTCGGGCGACGAGTGTCGAGCCCTGCATCTTTCGCGCCGCGTAAAGTAAGCTCTTTGTCAGCGAATGAAGCCGACGGTGTGTCAGCGCCCAGTAATCGCATGGCCGCATTGAGGCCGCCATCGGGCACTACCTCGACATCGCTCGATCACGAGCATGGAGGTAGACATGATTGCGAACCTCAGGTGGCTGATGCCCTCGTTGTCGTCGGGCTGCCGCTGGCGGCGTCCGCGCAGGTCAGCGATGCCACGTACTGCAGGCGGCTCACCGCTCGCTACGAGGCATTCATCGAAAACATGAACGGCCACAGCATGCAGCCGGGCGGCCTCGACGGCCAGGTGGCCGTCGAGCGCAGTGCAAGGCAGGCAACACTGCCGCCGGCATCCCCGTCCTCGAGCGCAAGCTGCAGGACGCCAGGTCGGCCTGCCGAACCGCAGCTAGTCGGACGTCGGGTCGATCAGGGCGACCGGCCCCTCGGTCGTCTCGATCGCTCGGCCCGCCAGAGCGTCGAGCGCAGATGCGCCGTCAGCTTGTCGTCAGAAAGTTGGCGTAGACCCTTCGCCCTCGATTCAAGCAGCGAAAGGGAGCGTCATGAAGATCAATCAATTGGCTGGTGCCGGCCGTGGCGGTCGTGATGCCGTTCGGCGCTTCGGCGCAGACGAGCGACGCCGACTACTGCAAGGCGCTGACGCAGAAGTACGAAGCCTACCATTTCCAACATGTCAGTCCGGCCGCACGCCGGGCCAGGGCACGATCGACGGCAGCGTCGCCATCGAGCAGTGCAAGGACCGGGAGCACCGCGCCGGCATTCCGGTTCTCGAAGAAGCTGCGCGACGCCGAGATCGACCTGCCGCCGCGCAGCTAGCGGCACGGATCGATCGGCGTCACCACGCCTTCGGCCGCCTCGATCACCTCGCCGGCATCGAGGCAGAGATCCTCGCGGTTGCGCATGGCCATGATCTGAACGCCGGTGCGCAGCTTGCCGTGGCTGCCGACCGGCACGGCGAGGCCGGGCAGGCCGAGCAGCGGCGCGCAGCAGGGCGGGCCGCATCGACTCGCAGGATCTGCTTCTGGCCGCCGACGGTCGATGTCGGTCGACCTGCTTGGGCGGCAGGTCGGCGAGCGTCGGCAGGATCACCAGCGGCCATTGCTGGAAGAAGGTCATCCAGCGCAGCAGCAGGCCCTCGCGCTCGGTCAGCGCGCCGACATAGGTCGGCAGGTCGACCGGCTTGTGCAGCTCGAGCCAGCGCCTTCATCGCGGCGATGCCGTCGGGATCGCCCATCTTCTGCATCTGCGGCCACAGACCGCTGAAGACGTCGGTGACGCAGATCATGTGCCAGAGCTCGACGCCGCGCTCCATGTCGGGCGGCAGCACCTCCTCGACGACGTAGCCCGCCGCCTGCAGATGCTTGCCGGCCAGCCGCACCGCGGCGGCCTGCGCCGGATGCGTCGGGCCGCCCGGCACCTCGGGCACGATCGCGACCTTGATCGGCCGCGCCGGCGGCGGGCCCTGCATCGGCACGTCGTTCCAGCGCCAGTCGCGGCGATCGCCGCGCGCCATCACCTGCAGCGCCAGCCGCGCGTCGCGCACCGTGCGGGTGTGCGGCCCTGCACCGCCATCAGCACGGCGCCGATCGGCCGTGCCGCGTCGGCGCGCTGGGATTGAAGGACGGGATGCGGCCGAAGCCGGTGCGCAGGCCGACCACGCCGTTGCAATAGGCCGGGATGCGCACCGAGCCGCCGATGTCGTTGCCATGGGCGATGGCGCCGATGCCGGTGGCGGTCGCCGCGCCCGCGCCGCCGCTCGAGCCGCCCGGCGTCACCGCGGATCGCGCGGGTTGAGCGTGCGGCCGTGCAGCGCGTTGTCGGTGAAGATGCGCATCGAGAAGGCCGGCGCATTGGTGCGGCCGACGATGATGGCGCCGGCATGCTTGAGATTGGCGACGACCGGGCTGTCCTCCTTGGCGATGAAGTCCTTGAGCGGCACCACGCCGTTGTCGGTCGGCAGCCCGGCCTGGTCGACATTGACCTTGGTCGTGACCGGCACGCCGTGCAGCGGCGGCAGGGCGTGGCCGCGCGCGCGGGCGGCATCGGCGGTCTCGGCGGCGGCGCGCGCCTCGTCCTCGAGCACGCGCACCACGGCGTTGATCGCCGGATTGACCTTGTGCAGGCGGCCCAGCACCGAATCGACCGCTTCGCGCGCCGAGGCCCGGCCGGTGCGGATGAGGCGCGCGAGGTCGGTCGCGTCGTATTGCCAGAGTTCCATGAGTTCCTTCTTCGCAGCTGTCGTCCTGAGCGCAGCGAAGTGTCCTCATGACGGACCGCTGATGCTGGCGACATGATGAGTCCTTCGCTGCGCTCCGGACGACAGATCATGAAGCCTTCTTCGATTCCATGCCGAAGAAGATCATGTTGCCGTCGAGGTCGGCAACGTCGAAGTCGCGCAGGCCGTAGTCGTAGTCCTGCGGCGCCTTGAGCACCTTGCGCGCCGCGCTTCACCAGGTCGGCATGCAGCGCGTCGACATCGTCGACGAAGATGCGTGACGGCGCCGTGGCCGGGCAGGCGCGGCGTTTCGCGAGGCGGAGATCAGGTGCAGGGTGACCTCGCCCGAGCACAGGCCGACATAGAAGGTCGGCTTGCCGTATTCGAAGGCGACGTCGAAGCCGAGCTTGTCGCGGTAGTAGGCGAGGCTCGCCATGACGTCCTTCACGGTGAAGACGGTGGTGCTGCCGTGCATCATGGCGCTCTCCCTGGATCGAAGTCGGACCTAGCATGCTGAGGTTCGGCCTGTTGAAGGAGGAAGCGCCATGAAGTGGCCCGACCGTCGTCTGCTCGACCTGTTCGGCATCGACCATCCCATCATCCAGGCGCCGATGGCGGGCGCGAGTTCGGCGCAGATGGCCGTCGCGGTCTCGCAGGCGGGCGGCCTGGGCTCGATCGCCGCCGCCATGCTGATCGCCGAGAGCGCTGCGCACCGAACTGCAGATCGTGCAGCAGGGAACCGGGCGGTCGATCAACGTCAACTTCTTCGTCCACCAGCCGCCCGTCGCCGACGCGGCGCGCGAAGCCGGCTGGCGCAAGCGGCTGGAGCCGTACTATCGCGAGTTTGGCTTGGCGGCCGACGCCGGCAGCCGGCGGACCGGTGCGCGCGCCGTTCGATGCGGCGCTCTGCGACGTGCTGCTGGAGTTCAAGCCCAAGGTCGCGAGCTTCCATTTCGGCCTGCCCGATGCCGCGCTGGTGAAGCGCCTGAAGGCCGAGAAGATCGTGCGTCATCAGCTCGGCCACGACGGCCGAGGAGGCGCGCTGGCTCGAGGCGCACGGCGTGCGACGCGGTGATCGCGCAGGGCGCCGAGGCGGGCGGCCATCGCGGCATGTTCCTGGCCGACGACGTCGGCGCGCCAGGCCGGCACCATGGCGCTGGTGCCGCAGGTGGTCGACGCGGTGAAAGTGCCGGTGATCGCCGCCGGCGGCATCGGCGACGGCCGCGGCGTCGCCGCGGCGCTGGCGCTGGGCGCGGCGGGCGCGCAGATCGGCACGGCGTTCCTGCTGACGCCGGAGGCCAAGACCGTCGGCGCTGCATCGCGCCGCGCTGAAGACAGGCCGAGCGACGACAGCACGACGCTCACCAACCTGTTCACCGGCCGGCCGGCGCGCGGCCATCGTCAATCGCTTCATCCGCGAAGTCGGCCCGATCAGCGCCGACGCGCCGGCCTTTCCGCTGGCGGCCGGCCGCCGCCTACCGCTGCGGGCCGCCGCCGAGGCCAAGGGCTCGACCGATTTCATGCCGCTGTGGAGCGGACAGGCGCCGTCGCTGGCGCGCGAGATGCCGTCGGGCGAGCTGATCGCCGCCCTGGTGAGCGAGACCGAGGCGGCGCTCAGGCGCGCGCGGGGATGACGGCGTCGAGCAGCTGGTCGACGAAGCCGCGCGTGATCGGCGCGTGGCCCATCAGCAGGCGGTAGAACAGCGGCCGAAGATCAGGTCGAGCGCGAGGTCGATGTCGGATGGACGGTCGACCAGCCGTCCTCGATGCAGCGCTCGAGCAGCAGGCGCGCGGCGTCGCGGTTGCGGGCGATGAACTCGTTGCGGAAGGCCTTGGCGAGCTCGGTCTCCGACTGCGCCGCCGCCACCATGGCGGCGACGCTGCGGCCGGCGGGTGCGGCGAAGGCGTCGGCCACGGCGTGGAGCTGGGCGCGCAACGCCGCGAGCGGCGAGCGGCTGGCCTTGCGCGGCCGTCGGCGCGCCCGAGGCGTCGAGGAAGGCCGCCATCGCCACGGCCGGCGCGTTGGGCCAGTAGCGGTAGATCGTGGGCCGGCTGACGCCCGCCTTGCTGGCGATCGCCTCGATGGTGACGGCGGTGAGTCCGCCGCGTTCGAGCAGCGTGCGGGCGGCGGCCAGGATGGCGGCGCGGGTGCGCGGATCGCGCGGCCGGCCGCGGCTGGCGGGAGAGGGGCTTGACGGGGCATCTATTTACGTTACGATACGTAACGTAATATAACACAGGTGATGCCATGAGCGCAAAGAGCCGATAGCCAGACCTTCGCGGCCCACATGACGGTGCACGACGCCAAGGCGGCGATCGCCTTCTACGCCAAGGCGTTCGGCGCGACCGAGCTGTTCCGCCTGACCGAGCCGTCGGCGCAAGGTCGGCCATGCCGAGATCAGGATCGGCGACAGCGTCCTGATGCTGAACGACGAGTATCCCGACTTCGGCGCCAAGAGCCCGGCCGCGACCGGCGGCTCGCCGGTGGCCTTCCACATCCAGGTCGCCGACGCCGACAAGGCGGTCGACCGCGCCGTCAAGGCGGGCGCCACGCTGGTGCGCGCCGGTGCAGGACCAGTTCTACGGCGACCGCTCCGGCATGGTCGCCTGTCCCTTCGGCTATCGCTGGTTCCTGGCGGCGACCAAGGAGGTCGTCAGCCCCGCCGAGATGCAGAAGCGCTGGAGCAAGATGCTGGAAGGCGGCAAGGTCGAGTAGCGATGGGCTTCATTTTCCGCCGCTTCTTTTGCCCTGGCCGCTCGGTCGCGCTCGGCCGGCACCACGACGATCTGCCTGAGCTCGCTGCCGGCGATCACCGACAAGGTCGTGGCGACGCCGATGCGCTCGCCGCCCAGCAGGCGCACCAGGTCGTCGGCGCCGGTCACCGGCTCGCCGTCGAGCGCCAGCACGATGTTGCCCGGCTGCAGCCCGGCCTTGGCGGCGGGACTGTCGGGCTCGAGGCTGGCGATCGCCACGCCGCGCGCCTGCGTCGAGGCCGAGCGCCAGCGCGAGGCGGCGCGGCAGCGGCACGGTCTGGCCGGCGACGCCGATGAAGGCGCGCCGCACCCGGCCGTGGCGCACGATCTCGCTCACCACGATGGCTCGCGGTGTTGCTGGCGACGGCAAAGCAGATGCCCTGGGCGCCGGCGATCACGGCGGTGTTGATGCCGATGACCTCGCCGCGCGAGGAGACCAGCGGCCCGCCCGAGTTGCCGGGATTGAGCGCGGCGTCGGTCTGGATCACGTCGTCGATCAGCCGGCCCGGCTGCGAGCGCAGCGAGCGGCCGAGCGCCGACACGACGCCCGCCGTCACCGTCGATTCGAAGCCCAGCGGATTGCCGATCGCGACCACGAGCTGGCCGCGCCGCAGCCCTTTGAATTGCCGAGCCGCGCCGCCGGCAGCGAGACGTCGTCGACGACGCGCAGCAAGGCGAGGTCGGTGTGCGGATCGTCGCCCAGCACGCGCGCCTTGACGGTGCGCGTGTCGGCCAGCGCCAGCCGCACGGCGGAGGCGCCCTGCACGACGTGGCTGTTGGTCAGCACCAGCCCGTCGGGCGAGATCACCACGCCCGAGCCGGTGCCGCCGCGCTGGCGCTTGTCGCGGTCGGGCGGCGTCTCGACCCGCACGACGGCGGGGCCGACCCGGTCGACGACGTCGACCACGGCCTGCGAATAGGCGTCGAACAGCGGCTGTTCGTTGGGGGTGGTTTCCGGCGGGAAACCTGCGTTCTCCGACGAGACTCAGCTCGTCGGAAACGAGGGAAGGATGGAAGTCGAACATGCCCCTATATGGGGATTGCGCGACGCGAGTAGATCCCGAAGCGCGGCCCGCAGTCCAACGCTCAAAACAGCGAAAATACTCGCGCTGTTCCCAGTCGCTGACCTCGAGATTCGAAGCGGTCGATCTCGGCCTGCTTCAGCTTGAGGTAGTAATCGACGAAGAAGTCGCCGAAGCCTGCGCGCAGCGCCTTGTCGTCGCCGAGCGCCGCCAGCGCCTCGGCCAGCGAGCGCGGCAGCGGCGGCGCCTTGGTCTCGTACGGGCGTGTCGGCCGACGGGCCGGGATCGAGCTTGCGCGTCGAGCCCGTCGAGGCCGCTCACGATCTGGCTCGCCATATAGAGGTAGGGATTGGCGGCGGGCTCGCCGACCCGGTTTTCCAGATGCGTCGCGGGATCGCCCGGGCCGCCCAGCACGCGCACCATGACGCCGCGGTTGTCGCGGCCCCAGATCGCGCGGTCGGGCGCCAGCGAGAAGGGCGGTAGCGCTTGTAGCCGTTCGAGCGTCGGCGTGCTGAAGGCGGCCGCGCCGCGCGCATGCGCGCAGCAGGCCCGCCATGTAGTGCATGCCGAGCGCCGACAGCGGCTCGCGCCCGTCCATGAAGGCGTTGGCGCTGGCTCTTCCTGTCCTTCAGCGACTGGTGCAGATGCCAGCCGCTCGACATGACGTTGGCGCAGCTTCGGCCGGCACATGAAGGTGGCGTGATAGCCGTGGCGCTGCGCCGATCTGCTTGGCGGCGCTGCGGAACAGCACCATGGCGTCGGCCGGCTCCAGGCCGGTGCCGGCGCGGAAGGTGAACTCGACCTGGCTCGGCCCGAACTCGACCTCGATCGAGCGCAGCGGCAGGCCGAGATCGACGATGTTGGTGCGCAGGATCTCCAGGATCGGGTCCATCTCGTCGTAGCGCTGCTCGGTCAGGTACTGGTAGCCCTGGTTGAGCAGCGACACGTCGGGCGGCTCGCCGCGGCTGGCCGGCCGGCGTCGGCCGACGCCGAGCCTGCGGCTTCTCGAGCTTGAAGAGATGGAACTCGACTTCGAGGCCGGCGATGAAGTCGTAGCCGCGGTCGGCCAGCGTCTTGAGCGCGCGCGCGATAGACGTGCCGCGTGCCGAGCGGCATCGGCCGGCCGTCGGCGAAATAGATGTCGCACAGCATCCAGCCCGAATGCGGCGCCCACGGCAGCACGCGGAAGGTCGTCGGGATCGGGCAGCATCACGACGTCGGCCGCGCCCTCCAGCTCCTTCATGCCGAAGCCGCCGCCCGGCGTGCCAGACCGGGAACACCGTGCGGTGCGCGGTGTCCTTCAGCGAGCATCGTCGTGGTGAAGCCGACGCCGTTCTTCAGCGCGCGCGTCGATCTCGCCGGCCACCAGGGTCTTGCCGCGCAGCACGCCGTGCTGGTCGGCGAAGGCCAGCCGCACGACCGACGAGCTCGCCCGCCTGGATGCGGCGCTCGGCCTCGCGCGTCGCGGTCTTGCGGTCGTCGGTCCACAGACCCGGCCGTTCGACCGAGGTCATGCGGCGCCTAGGCGACCAGCGGCGGCATGGTCTTGGCCGCCCAGCTCGAGCCGCTGCGGCGGCGCGCATCGACATTCCTTCCAGTAGGACTGCCAGCCCTCGGTCGGGCCCATGCCGTCGACGGTGATCGGGCCGCGGATCGTGGCGGCGCGCGCCGGGTCGAGCCACATCGGCGGCTTCTCGCCGTTCGCCACCTGGCCGATCGCCGACAGCAGCATGCGGCGGTAGGCGACGATCGCCTTGTCGGTCGTGCCGAGATGCTCGCGCGTGCGGTCGGCTGATGCGGCCCTGGCCTTCGATCGCCCACTGGTCGTGGACGTTGATGTCGAAGCCCATGCCGGTGAAGGTCTGCGCTCGCCTGCTCGGCGACGTTGTAGCCGTAGTCGTTGTGCGCGGCCGAGGCGCGGGCGATAGTCGGGCAGCTGGTAGAGCTTCAGCCGCTGCTCGCGCATCTGCTGCGTGATCGACCGGCGCGCCGAAGCTGGTGAAGATCGCGTACCAGTAGCAGGACGTGTCGTCGATCGGCACGTGCCACTGGGTGATCGTCATCTCCGTGCTCATCGGGATCACGAAGGCGTAGGGGAAGACGAGGTTGGTCACGCGCACATGCGTGTGCTTGTCGTTGATCTGGCGCAGGGTGAACAGGCGCAGGCCGTAGTCGGTGCCCTCGACGTCGATCTGCGGGCCGCGTGAACTCGCGCATCATGCGCGTCATCGGGATGTCGGAATCGGACGAGGCGGCGCGGAACTGCTTGCCGTAGGCTCGCCCGACGGTGTCCTCGTCCTCGTAGAAGCGGTGCAGGTAGGAGGCGTGCGCCGGATCGATGCCGACTTCCAGCGCCTGCAGCCAGTTGCAGTCGATCAGGCCCTTGAAGGCGAAGGCATGCGTGCCGGGCGCCAGGAAGCAGTCGAAGTCGGGAAAGGCGGGCGCCTCGCCTTCGCCCAGATAGGCGAAGACGATGCCGTTCTTCGACCACGACCGGATAGGCGCGCTGGCGCACGCGCTGGCAGAGCACGCTGCCCTCGGGCTCGGCCGGCGTCTCCAGGCACTTGCCGTCGACGTCGAACAGCCAGCCATGGAACAGGCAGCGCAGGCCGCCATCCTCCAGGCGGCCATAGGCGAGATCGGCGCCGCGATGCGGGCAGTCGCGGTCGAGCAGCCCGTGGCGGCCGCGCTCGTCGCGGAACAGCACGAAATCCTGGCCCAGCACGCGCACCGCCTTGGCCGGCCGCTCGGCCGGCAGTTCGTCGGCGAGCGCCACCGGATGCCAGTAATGCCGCATCAGCGCGCCGCATTTGGTGCCCGGGCCGATGCGGGTGATCAGCTCGTTCTGCTCGGGACTCATCATGGACAAAAGAGTGGCCGAAATACTCATGGCTGTCATCCCGAGCGATGGTGTCAACCTGGCGTCGCTAGGATGCCACTGTGCTCGGGATGACCGGTTATACAACTGGGCCATGAACACTCCTCGAACGGCATGCCGGGCCCGACGTCCCGGCACTACTTCTCCCAGCGCCTGCGTCTTCACTATGTCGACTGGGGCAATCCCGACGCGCCGCCGCTGCTGCTGGTGCATGGCGGGCGCGACCATTGCCGCAACTGGGACTGGGTGGCCGCAGGCGCTGCGCGAGCGACTGGCACATCATCTGCCCCGACCTGCGCGGGCACGGCGACAGCCAGTGGTCGCCCGACGGCAACTACTCGATGTCGGCCTACATCTACGACCTCGACCAGCTCATCCATCAGCAGGGCCTGGCGCCGGTGACCATCGTCGCCCATTCGCTGGGCGGCAACATCTGCCTGCGCTATGCCGGCATCTATCCCGGACAAGGTGCGCAAGCTGGTCGCCATCGAGGGGCTGGGCCCGTCGCCCAAGGTGATCGCCGAGCGCGGCACAAGACGATGGCCGAGCGCATGCGCGAATGGATCGACGAGCAGCGCAAGCTGTCGGGCCGCCTGCCGCGGCGCTATCCGACCGATCGAGGACGCCTTCAAGCGCATGCAGGAGGAGAACAAGCACCTCTCCGCCGAGCAGGCGCGGCACCTGACGCAGCAGGGCGTCAACCAGAACGAGGACGGCACCTATAGCTGGAAGTTCGACAACTACGTGCGCGCCTGGCCGCCCTACGACATGAGCTACCGCGACATCGAGCAGCTGTGGACGCGGATCGCCTGCCCGACGCTTGCTGGTCTACGGCAAGGAGAGCTGGGCCTCCAATCCGGAGAAGGACGGCCGGCTGAAGCATTTCAAGAACGCCGAAGGTCGTCGAGTTCGACCATGCCGGCCACTGGGTGCATCACGACCGGCTGAACGACTTCGTCGACACGACGCGAGGAGTTCATCAAATGAAGGCGGCGATCTTCCGCGGCGGCGACATCGTCGTCGGCACGATGCCCGAGCCGGTGCCGGCGGCGGGCCAGGTCCTGGTCAAGACGCTGGCCTGCGGCATCTGCGGCTCGGACCTGCATGCCGCCAAGCACGCCCATCGCATGGTCGCGATGTCCAAGCGCATTCCCGGCCGCGTGCCGATGGACCTCGTCGCGCGACGTCGTGTTCGGCCACGAGTTCTGCTGCGAGGTGCTGGACTACGGGCCCGACACCGAGCGCCAGGCTGAAGCCCGGCGCGCGCGTCTGTGCCATGCCGGTGATGCTGTGAGGCCGAGACGGCACCACGGGCATCGGCTACTCCAACGACCTATGTCGGCGGCTATGCCGAGCAGCATGGTGCTGGCCGCGCCGCTGCTGCTGGAAGTGCCCAACGGCCTGCCGACCGAGCATGCCGCGCTGACCGAGCCGCTGGCGGTCGGCGTGCATGCGGTCGAGAAGGCGGCGCTCGACGGGCGACGAGGCGCCGCTGGTCGTGGGCTGCGGGCCGGTCGGGCTCGCCGTGATCGTCGGCGCTGCGGCTGAAGGGCATCCGCCCGATCGTCGCCGCCGACTTCTCGCCCAAGCGGCGCGAGCTGGCCGCCAAGATGGGCGCCGACATCGTCGTCGATCCGGCGCAGGAGATCGCCTTATGCGAAGCTGCCGCGCCGGCCAAGCGCGCGGCGATCTTCGAATGCGTCGGCGTGCCGGGCCTGCTGCAGCAGATCTTCGAGGCAGGCGCCGCGCGATGCCCGCATCGTCGTGGTCGGCGTCTGCATGGAGCCCGACACGATCGAGCCGATGTTCGGCATCGTCAAGGAGCTCAGCCTGCAGTTCGTGCTGGGCTACACGCCCGAGGAATTCGCCCGCTCGCTTCGCCTGCTGGCCGAGGGCCAGGTCGATGCGAGGCGCTGATCACCGGCAAGGTCGGGCTCGACGGCGTGAAGGGCGCCTTCGACGAGCTCGGCAATCCCGAGCGCCACACCAAGATTCTGGTCGAACCATGGCGATGACCGGGGCGCCGGCTGTTGACCGGCAGCCGGCCGATTTGATAGCGCTGGCGCCGCCTATGGGAGGAGACAAATGAAACTCTACAATTCCGTCGGGCCCAACCCGCGCATGGTCCGCATGTTCATGGCCGAGAAGGGCTTCGACGTGCCCAAGGTCGAGGTCGACCTGCGCGGCGGCGAGAACCGGCGCGAGCCCTATCTCAAGGTCAATCCGTCGGGCCAGATGCCCGGCGCTGGAGCTCGACGACGGCACGGTGCTGGCCGAGATCACGGCGATCTGCGAGTACGTCGACGAGAAGAAGAAGGACACGCCGTCGCTGATCGGCGACACGCCCGAGGAGCGCGCCAAGACGCGCATGTGGACGCGCCGCATCGACCTCAACATCGCCGAGCCGGCGGCCAACGGCTTCCGCTTCGCCGAGGGCCTGAAGATGTTCGAGAACCGCATCCGCTGCATTCCCGAGGCGGCCGACGGGCTGAAGGCCACGGCGCGCGACAAGCTCAAGTGGCTCGACGGGCTGATGGGCTCGAAGCCCTTCATCGCCGGCGACAAGCTCACCATGGCCGACATCCTGCTGTTCGCCTTCGTCGACTTCATGGGCAATGTCGGCCAGCCGCTCGATCCCGACTGCAAGAACCTCACCGCCTGGTTCGGCCGCATGAAGGCCCGGCCGAGCGCGGCCGCCTGATCCGGAGACATCGACGATGCGCTGCTCTGATCGCCTTGCTCGCCTTCATCGTCGCGACCGTCCGTGCTGCCGCGAGCCGGTCTTCGCCCAGGCCGATGCCGCCGCAAGGGCCTGTTCCTGCGTCACCGACTATCCCGTCGCAGACGGTGCGCGCCGGCGAGATCGCCACCATCCGCGTCAAGCTCACCAATGCCGGCCTGCCGCCCGAGCCGGTGGCGCTGTCGCTGGCGGGCGTGCCGGCCGGCTGGAAGGTCGACATCCTGGGCGGCGGCCAGCCGGTCGCCGCGGCGATGCCGGGCGTCAACCAGGACGTCAGCTCTGCAGCTCCGCGTCGACGTGCCGAAGGACGCCCAGCCCGGCTCGCAGAAGATCGCGCTGCAGCGCCAAGGGCCCGCTCAGCCAGGCGCTCGATCTGCCGCTCACGCTGACCGTCGGCAGCGAGGCGCCGGCCAAGCTCAGCCATCGAAGTCGCGCCTGCCGTCGCTGCGCGGCACGCCGCGCTCGGCCTTCGAGTATACGGTCACGGTCGGCAACGACAGCGGCAAGGACCTGACCGTGGCGCTGTCGGCGCAGGGGCCGGCCAACTTCCAGACCACCTTCACCGAGGGCTTCGGCTCCAACGAGATCAGCTCGATCCCGATCGAGGCCGGCCAGACCAAGGACATCAAGGTCAAGGTGACGCCGCCGCGCGACGTCAAGGCGGGCGACTATCCGGTGCTGGTCAAGGTCGCGTCCGAAGGCGCCACCGCCGAGCTAGCGCGTCACCCTGCAGATCAGCGGCCAGGGCAAGCTCGCGCTCTCGACCAAGGACGGACGGCTGTCGCGGCGAGGCCGAGGTCGGCAAGGCCGTCGGCCTACACGCTGGTGCGTCAGCAACGACGGCACCGCGCCGATCGAGGAAGTCGAGATGTCGGGCACCGTGCCGGCCAACTGGAAGGTCGAGTTCAACCCCAAGACCATCGCCGAGCGTGGCGCCCAACGAGAAGAAGGAGGTGCAGGTCGCTGGTGACGCCGGCCGACAAGGCGATCGCCGGCGACTATGTCGCCTCGTTCCGCGCCAGCGGCCGCGGCGAATCGGCGTCGGCCGACTTCCGCATCACCGTCACGACCTCGACCCTGTGGGGCATCGTCGGCATCGGCATCATCGCCATCGCGCTGCTGGTGCTGCTGGGCGCGGTCGCGCGCTTCGGCCGGCGATAAGCCGTCGGCGATGAGTCGACAACGTCATCGAGGCGCGCGGGCTGCTGAAGCTCTACGGCGCGCACGCGCGCCGTCGACGCCATCGACCTCGACATCCGGCGCGGCGAGATCTTCGGCCTGCTCGGGCCCAACGGCGCGGGCAAGACGACGACCATCCTGATGATGCTGGGCCTGACCGAGATCAGCGGCGGCACGGTCGAGGTGCTGGGCTTCGATCCGGTGCGCCAGCCGCTCGAGGTCAAGCGCCGGGTCGGCTACCTGCCCGATGCCGTGGGCTTCTACGACCACCTGACGGCGCGCGAGAACCTGCGTCTACACCGCGCGCCTGCTCGACATCCCGCGGCGCGAGACCGACCGGCGCATCATGGAGGCGCTGGAGAGCGTGCAGCTCGCCGACGTCGTCGACAAGCGGGTCGCCACCTACTCGCGCGGCATGCGCCAGCGGCTGGGCATCGCCGAGATCGTGATGAAGCAGGCCGAGGTCGCCATCCTCGACGAGCCGACGTCCGGGCCTCGATCCGCACGCCACCTTCGAGCTGCTGGAGATGATCCGCGGCCTGAAGACGGACGGGCGTGGCGGTGCTGCTGTCCTCGCACCTGCTCGACCGGGTGCAGAGCGTTTGCGACCGGGTGGCGCTGTTCAACAAGGGCAAGATCGCGCTGATGGGCACCGTGGTCGAGCTCGCCAACCAGGTGCTGGGCGCCGGCCATCCGATCCTGGTCGAGGCCGCAGGGCATCGACATCGCCGGCGCCCTGCGCGGCATCGAGGGCGTGCAGACCGGTCGTGCCGGAAGGCGAGAGGCGCCTGGCGGGTCGTGGCCGACCGCGACGTGCGCGCCGCGGCGGCGCAGCGCATCGTGCTCGGCGGGCGGCTCGCTGACGCGGCTGGCCGACCTGCAGCCCAGCCTCGAGGAGGTCTACACGCGCTACTTCCAGGAGGCGCGCCATGCAGCGTAGCGTCGCGCGGCGCGAAGGCTCGCCCTTCACCGGCCTGGGGCCGGTGTTCATGAAGGAATTCGCCGATCACCTGAGCAGCGCGCGCATGATGGTGCTGATGCTGTTCGTGATCGTCTTCGGCGCGCTGCCCGGTCGGCCTGTCGCTGCAGGAGCTGCGCAACGTCACGGAGTCCGACCCGTTCCTGTTCCTGCGCATCTTCACCTCGGCGCCGGAGCGCGTCGCCGTTCTCCTTCACCGCTGCGCTGCAGCTTCATGATCCCGCTGCTGGCGATCGGGCTGGGCTTCGACTGCGGTCAACAGCGAGTTCAACCGCCGCACGCTGTCGCGCGTGCTGTCGCAGCCGATCTATCGCGACGCGCTGCTGCTCGGGAAGTTCCTGGGCGCGCCTCGCCACGCTGGCCGTCGCCCTGGTGGCGCTGTGGCTGATCGTGCTCGGCGCCGGCCTGCTGCTGCTCGGCCTGCCGCCGCGCGGCGTCGAGGTGGCGCGCGGCATCGGCTTCCTCGTGGTCGCCATCGCCTATGGCGGCGTGTGGCTCGCCGTCGTCGATGCTGTTCTCGGTGATCTTCCGCTCGACCGCGACCTCGGCGCTTGTGCGCGCTGGGCGTGTGGCTGTTCTTCCTCATCCTGTGGCCGCTGGTCGTGCTCGGCGATCATCACTCGCGCTTCGCCGACCGACGTCGCAGAGCACGAGCGTCGATCGACGAGACGCTGGCCATCGATCGAGCTTCAGTCGATCCTCGAGCGGCTGTCGCCCAACACGCTGTTCGGCGAGGCGGTGATCGGCCTGCTCAATCCCGAGACCCGGACGCTCGGGCCCGATGCATGCCGAGCCAGATGCGCGGAGCGATCCTCGGCGCGCCGTTGCCGTTCGACCAAAGCCTGCTCCTGATCTGGCCGCAGATCACCGGCCTGATCGCCGGCATGATCGTGGTGTTCGCCGCGGCCTACGTCGTCTTCCAGCGCGAGGAAGTCAGGGCCTGAAGGACTGGACGCTCACGGCCGCCCTCAACAACGCGCGCTGGTGCGACGCGGTCTGCCGCGCGCACGGCCGGCCGGGCACGCTTCCTGCCGCATATCTGGGTCAATGCCGAGCCGGTGCCGCGCTTCTATCCCAACGCGGTGACGCTGGCGCCGGCGACGCGGCACGTTGCCGAGCAGCGCAGCACGGTCGACATCCTGCTGAAATCGAACCTGCCCGGCCGCTGGGCGGTGAAGGACAGCTTCAACACGCTCGACCTCGTCGCGGCCGGGTTTCGACGTGCTGTTCGAGGCGCAGTGGATCCGCAGCGCCGATGCCTGGTCGACGCGACCGTCATCGGGACATCGTCTGGCAGCGCGAGGCCGAGGGCGAGCGCGTTCCGGCTGCGCTGTTCGAGCGATCGAAACTTCGCGATGTTCACCGGCCGCCGCGACGGCGAGGTCGTGGCGCGGCGGCACGCTCTATCGCGGCCGACGAGCGTCGTCGGGCTGTCCAACGTCGTGGCCGAGGCCGACGACGCCGTCGCCGTGTGGCGCGATCTCGCCGCGCTGGCGGCCACGACGTTTCCCGGCCTGCCGCTGGTCGGCTACAGATCGGGCGACGAGCTGAAGGCCGCCGCCAACGCCGGCTTCGAGATCGGGCGATCCGCTGCGGATCTGGGTCAGGTCGACGCGGGACGTGAAGCCGCACGGCCTTCAACGCCTCGATCATGTGCGACGGCGGCGGGGCGCTGACGCGCGATCGGCGGCTTGGTCTTCGACAGCGGCAGCACGATGCCGCGCGAATGCAGGTGCAGTAGCTTGTCCGGGCTCGCGCCGTGCCATAGAGCCGGTCGGCGATCACCGGACAGCCGGCTGCGGCGCAGTGCACGCGGAGCTGATGCGTGCGGCCGGTCTCGGGTTTCAGCTCCAGCCAGCGTCATATCGGGACCGCGTCCCAGCACCTTGTAGCGCGTGACGGCGGTCTGGCCCTTGTCCGAGACCTTCACCGACCAGCCGCTTCTGGTGTTCACCTTCGAGCAGCTTCTGGTCGAACACGCCTTCGTCGGCCGGCGGCGCGCCCTCGCACGACGGCCCAGTAGGTCTTCTCGGTGTCGCGGCCGGAGAACAGGCGGCCGAGCTTGCTCAGCGCCTTGGGATGGCGGCCCAGCACCAGCACGCCCGACGTGTCGGCATCGAGCCGATGCGCCAGCGCCGGCGGGCGCGGCAGGCCGTAGCGCAGCGCGTCGAAGCACTCCTCGAGGTTGGGCGCCTTGCTCGGGCCGGCATGGACGGCGAGGCCGGCCGGCTTGTCGATCACCAGGATCAGCCCGTCGCGATGGAGCACGCGCGCCTGGATCTCCGCCGGCGTTGAGCGGCGGCGCGCCTCACAGGTCGGGCCATCGCGACGAGCCAGTCCTCGCTCGCCTCGTAGAGCGCCGCCGCGCGCAGCACCGAGGCCTCGTCGCGGAAGCGGCCGACGAACTGCAGGCCGATCGGCAGGCCCTCCGATCGTAGCCGCAGCACAGCGTGAGGGCAGGGATGGCCGGTGATGTTGAACGGCATGGTGTAGGGGAACCAGTTGCGCCTGCAGCTCGCCCACCTCGATGCCGTCGATGCTGATCGGCTCGAACAGGTCCTGGTCGATCGGCAGCGCGGTGCGCGACAGCGTCGGCGTCACCGAGGTAGTCGGCCGTCTCGAACCAGCCCTGCACCATGCGGAAGAGGTCGGTGCGCTGGAACATGGCGCGCTGGTAGTCGGCGCCGCTCCACTTGCTCGGCCATCGCCACCTGGCCGCACCAGCGAGGGCGACATGCGGTTGCCTTCGCGGCGGATCATGTCGTCGAAGCGCGCCCGCCAGGTCGTGTGGTTGATCACCTTCCAGATCGGCTCCATGTCGGGCAGCGCGCTCGGTCGAGCTCGACCAGCTCGGCGCCGAGCTCGCTCAGCTTGCCCAGCGCGCGCTCGAAGGCGGCGCGCACGTCCTGGCCACGACGCGTGTTGCCGAGCGTGAGCGCTGTAGAGGATGCGCTTGCCCTTGAGGTCGCCCTCGGCCGCGCGCGGCGGTGATGTAGTCCTGCGGCTGCACGCCGATCGACCAGGGATCGCGAGGGATGCGGGCCCGCCATGGCCTGCAGCATCAGGCGCGGTGTCCATCACCGTGCGCGTCATCGGCGTCACGTAGGTGTAGTTGCCGAAGGCGTCGGCCACCTGGCTGTGCGGGATGACGCCGTTGCTCTGCTTCAGCCCGACCATGCCGTTGGCGGCCGCCGGGATGCGCGTCGAGCCGCCGCCGTCGGTGGCGATGCCGATCGGCCCGATGCCGGCCGCGACCGCGACCGCGGCGCCGCCGCTCGAGCCGCCCGACGTGTGCTCTGGCGCTCCAGGCGTTGCGCGTGCGGCCGAACAAGGGGCGCGTCGGTCAGCGCCTTGTGGCCGAACTCCGGCGTCGTGGTCTTGCCGAACAGGATCGCGCCCGCCGCCTTCATGCGGGCGGCGCGACGGCGTCCTCCTTGGGCACGTTGTCCTCGTGCAGCAGCGAGCCGAAGGTCGTGCGCACGCCGGCGGTGTTCACCAGATCCTTGGCGGCGAAGGGGATGCCGTGCAGCAGGCCCGAGCGTGCTCGCCCTGCATCACCGTCGTCCTCGGCCTGCTTGGCGGCCGCCAGCGCCTGCTCGGGCACGAGCGTGATGAAGCAGTTCAGCACCGGCTGCAGCTTGTCGGCGCGCGCCAGCACGGCCTTGGTCAGTTCGACCGGCGAGATCTCCTTCGCCGCGATTTTCTCGGCGCAAGATGGAGGCCGGCAGTCGCCAGAGATCGCCAGTCATGACATCGCCTCATGCTCCTCCCCGCTAGGGAGGCTGGGTGAGGGGCGACGACGATGACCCTCATCCTCTCCCTAGCGGGGAGAGGAGCCTGAGGTGAGAGACGGGAATATCCCAGCAACCCTCGTGCCGCCAGATTGCGCATCAGCGCCGTGACGCCGAAGGTCCAGGGCGGGATCTTGTCGCAATGATTCACCCGGTTGGTGAGCGTGCCGAGCTTGGGCGAGCGGATCGAGACCAGGTCGCCGACCATGTGGGTGAAGCCCGTGCCGCCCGGCGTGCGCGGCTCGGTCGGCGCGAACAGCGTGCCGGTCATCAGCGCCATGCCGTCGGGATACTGGTGCGTGCTGCCCATCGCGTGCGCCACCAGATCGGTCGGATCGCGGCTGATCTTGGAGAGATCGCTGGCGCCGCGCAGGCGGAACTGATCGGGGCCGGTCACTTCCAGCTCGACCTTGGCCTTGCGCACGTCGTCGAGCGTGAAGGTCGCATCGAACAGCCGGATGAACGGGCCGATCGCGCAGGAGGCGTTGTTGTCCTTGGCGATGCCCGAGCAGCAGCGCGCTGCGGCCTTCCATGTCGCGCAGGTTGACGTCGTTGCCCAGCGTGGCGCCGACGATCCTGCCGCTGCGCGTTGACGATCAGCGTCACTTCGGGCTCGGGATTGTTCCAGTCGGAGTCCGAGCCGGATGCCGATCTCCGCGCCGTAGCCGACCGCCGCCATCGGCGGCGCCTTGGTGAAGATCTCGGCGTAGGGGCCGATGCCGACCTCGAGATAGGGCGACCAGGCGCCGCGCGCCATCAGGGTCTTCTTCAGCGCCTCGGCCTCGGGCGAGCCCGGCTTGATGGTGGTGACGTCGGCGCCGATGATCTGAGTTCAGCTCGCCTGCGCACCTGTCTCAGCGCGCGCCGGATCGCCCTTGGCGTGCTCCTCGATCAGCCGCTCCAGCAGGCTGACGGCGAAGGTGACGCCGGCCGCCTTGATCGCCTGCAGGTCGATCGGCGCCAGCAGGTCGCCGATCATCGTCCTTGAGAGTGCCCAGCCGCTCCCCCGCGGTGTTGCGGACGAGCGCTGCAGGATCGGGCGCATTGCAGAGGTCGGCCACCGTGGGGGCCGCGGCACGTGATGTCGAAGACGCCGTCGGCCCGCACCGCCGACGACGCTCGGCCTGTCCGGCATGCCGCCCCGGTGGCCGTAGCGCCAGACGCGGCCGATCAAGGTTCCGTTGGTGCCGTCTTCAGGCAGGATGTCGCTGGTCGAAGCTGGCACTGGACGTCTCCGTTCCTCACATGATGCTGGGCTGGCCGAGATCACCCAACATCACTAAAATCCATTGTACATGAGCCCTGTTTGCCGGGGTCATTGAGCAATATCGTCCTCGCTCATAGCGGGTGAATCTTACTACGGCCCAGTATGGTCGGTCTCGGCGTCGATGCCAGCGGTCTCGCCTTTCCCGCCGAGCGTCCGGCGAAGGGACGGCGCAAAAGGTGTTCTGGCCGAGCGACTTCCATGCCTCAGATTCATCTGGCTCCCGCAACTCCGGCAGTTCATGCTCCCGGAATACGACCTGGGGGGAGCCATGAGGGGCTGGCTGTGGTAACCGCATCGCGGGCGAGGTAGCAATGGGTGACACCATCGTTGTCCGTCCGCAGGACGACTATGTGGCACCCGCCCTCCGGGGCTCGCATTGGGCGCTACGTCGTCAGGTCCGTACTGGGGCAAGGCTCCTTCGGCATCACATATCTTGCTCACGACGGCCAGCGCTCGGCAGCGATGTCGCCATCAAGGAGTACCTGCCGACGGCGTTAGCCGTCCGGCACGATGGCGTGACCGTCGTCCCGAACTCGACCAAGGTCGCCGAGGAGTTCGCCTTTGGCCGCGAACGTTTCATCGACGAGGGACATACCCTTGCCGGCTTCCGCGGCAGGCCCGGCATGGTCCACGTCTATGACCTGGTCGAGGACAACGGGACCGCTTACATCGTCATGGAGCTGGTTCACGGCTCCACCCTGGACAAGAAACTCGAGCGGACGGCCCGCTTTCCGCACAAGACGTGGACCGCCCGCTGCCTCCTTTGCTGGACGTGCTGGCCACGGTGCACCAGGCGGGTTTCGTGCATCGCGATATCAAGCCCGCGAACATCCTGCTGGACAGGGAGGGACGCCCGATCCTGATCGATTTCGGCGCCGCGCGGGCTGCAATGGCCGCGCGCACCACCGCCATGACGGCGGTGTTTACGCCGGGCCATGCGGCCGTCGAACAGTTCGTCGAGGGCAAGCAAGGGCCGTGGACCGACATCTACGGGCTCGCAGCTACATTCTATCGCGCCATTTCAGGCCGCATGCCGCCAAGATCCGTGGAACGGGCGCTGGGGGACGGCTACCAACCCCTGGCCGAGCTGAAACCCGCGGGCTTCGCGGTCCAGCTTCTGAGCGGCATCGACCGTGGGCTTGCCGTACGGCCGGCCGATGGGCCGCAAACCATCGACCAGTGGCGCGCCGCCCTGTATTCCGGCACCCGCGCCGGCTGCTGCGCCAGCTGCTGCGCCAGCGGTGGGCCGACGATGGCGGACAGTCGTGTATGCAGGCGTCGGCTCGCTGGCGGTGGTGGCCGCAGCCGGAACGGTCCTGCCTCGTGCAGCAGACCGACCCTTCCGCATGGCTTCAGGACGCCTGGGGCGAGGAGGCGAAGCCGGCTGGTCTGCCAATGCCGGGCGTCGGCGAAGCCGGCGAACGGTGGCGGCAGAGAGAAGCAGCGGCAACTCCTGGGAGGAAGCCGAGACGGCGGCAAGGCCCGAAGTTGCCTTGCCTCGAGCCGAGGCCCAGGACCTTGCTACAGCAGACGCCGCCTACAAGCGCGGCGACTATGCGACCGTGCTGCAGCTCATGAGGCCGATGGCCGATGCCGGGAACACAAGGGGCGCAGACCTACCTGGGCGTGCTGTACGACAATGGTCAGGGGCGTGCCGCAGGACGATGCGCAGGCTGTGGCCTGGTACCGCAAGGCTGCCGACCAGGGAGACGCCCGCGCGCAGACCAATCTGGGCGCTGCGTACGAAACAGGCCGCGGCGTGGCGCGGGACCTGGCGCAAGCGCTGAATGGTATCGCAAGGCTGCCGATCAACAGCACGCGGCAGCCGAGCACATTCTCGGCAAAATGTACGCAACCGGCCGGGGCGTGCCGCAGGACTACGGGCAGGCTGCCGAAGTGGTTTCGCAAGGCTGCCGATCATGGATACGCAACGGCCCAGTTCAATCTCGCCTACCTGTACGGCGAGGGTCGAGGCGTGCCGCAGGACCGCGGCCAGGCCCTCGCCTGGTATCGCAAGGCTGCCGACCAGGGCCACACCGGCGCGCAGACCAACCTGGGTGCCGCGTACGAAGCAGGCCACGGGGTGGAGCAGGACTTCGCGCAGGCGGCCGACTGGTATCGCAAGGCTGCCGATCACGGAAACGCCGTGGCCCAGTACAATCTCGGCAAGCTGTACGGCAGCGGTCGAGGGGTGCCGCAGGACTACCGCCAGGCCAGTGGCGTGGTACCGCAAGGCCGCCGCACAGGACCACGGCCCTCGCGGCGGCCAGCCTCGGTTACGCCTACGACGTTGGCCGCGGCGTGCCGCAGGATCCGGCGCAAGCGGCCAACTGGTATCGCAAGGCTGCCGATGACGGAAGCGTCGATGCTCATGTACGCCCTCGGCCTCTTGTACCAACAGGGCCGAGGCGTGCCGCAGGATGTTGTCCAGGCCGACAGGTGGATCGTCCTGGCGATCCAGCGCGTATGCGGCCTCCGAGAAGGCGCAAACGTGAGAGAGCGGTCCAGGCGCGCAAGAACATCGAGAGCAAGATGACTCCGGCGCAAATCGAGCAGGCGCAGAAGCTCGTTCGAGAATGGAAGCCGGGCGTCCAATGAGGCCGCAGAAGAGGCGATGTCGTTCCAAGCGGCGCCTCCTCGAGGCCCATCTGCGGGGTGCGGGTCCACCGGCGCGTCCGAATACAGCTGCTGCAGCCAAGGTGCCTGCCACATCTGGGGCGTACCAACGCGATGCTCGCCGGCTCCTGCTCGCCTTCTGAATGCCTGCAGCGATCTGATGACAGTCGTCGCTCGGGATCAGCTTCCCGGTGCCGCCCGGCTATGACGGCCAGCACCGCCTTGTAGCGGTGATCGACGAGTCTTACCCGGTGCTCTTAGATGCGGACGGGACGGAAGTTACAATGCCTGGAGGTTGAGCTTGCGCACGGCCTCAAGCGAGCCTTTCGTCCCGGGCGCGAGTTTGGCGCCCGGAAATAATCGTAGTACATGCTTGCAGGCGGCGGCGTGGGCCTTGCCGGTCGGCGTTTGCCCTGAGCCCGCCACATCGTCGTACATCTGTGCTCCCAGCCCGCCCGGCACTGGCGCATATTTCACCCACATCGCCGCTATCCTCGCTCGGTGCCCATGACGCGGCCTCAAACTCGGGCAGCGATTTCGCGTACATCATGGCCGGATAATTGATCTGGACCTCGCCTTCTTGGCGTCGAGCGCCGGCCGGTCCGACGACGAAAACGGTAGCAGCCGGAGTAGCCGGCGATCATTCACTGTGTGCGGTGTGGCGGCACTTCTCCGAATGATATTGAACATGCTGGCCGCCGATGGCGCGCGACCGTGAAGTCGAGCCTCACGAGATCCACCCGCTAGTTTCATTCGCGCTTCCGCCGGCACCACCAGCGTGCAGCGGTGCAATGTCCTTCATGCCGGCCCCAGTCGCCTGCCATACTTTGTCTTCGAGGCCATCCTCGCGTGCGCTGCCCGAGGCGATTTCGCGCCGGGCGGCTGGACCACCACCGCGCCCGGGATGGTGCCGGCGACCTGTGACCTCCGCGACCAGTCCTCCTGTAACAACGGCTCGTCTTTGTTTGGACCGAATCTTTTGCCGTCCGATCGATTTTGGCGTACTTGTCGATGCCTCTATTATACGCAGCGCCCATGATCTTCTTTGCTTCGCGAGCATTTCCTTAAGATCGATCGCCATGGAAGCCTCGTCTCTTGGCGGCAGCGGCCCAGTCCGTGCCGTATGGCTGACTGGTAGCACACTTTATGCGTGCGTGCATCGATATTTTCTGCAGGAGCCCTGCATATCCCAGCCCCTTGAACGGCTGAAATCAGATCGCATCGAGCGTGACAAACGTGGTCTGGCGAGCCGGCCTCCGTTTCCAGCGGCGCTCATGTGGTGCAAACACGGGCGCCAGAAGCCGGCCAACCTTCGGAGTGTCGTGACGGATCCGTGAAATGCAGCAACTACAGTCTTAAATCGATGCGCAGCCGGCTGATAATTAGTGACTGGACGTCTCCGGCGCTTCGTTGCAGAACAGGCGCGCCACTCGCCGGGAGAAATCAAGATCATGGCCGCAGCGCGGATCAAAGGCGTTCTTTCGCCGGTCGTCACACCCTTCAAGCGCGACCTGTCGCCCGACCTCGGCCGCTTCATCGCCCACTGCAAGTGGCTGCTCGAGCCAGGATTGCGGGCTGGCGGTGTTCGGCACCAACTCCGAGGCCAACTCGATGTCGGCCGACGAGCGCATGGGCCTGCTGGAGGCCATCGTCTCGGCCGGCGTGCCGACCGACCGCATGATGCCGCGGCACCGGCGCCTGCTCGATCAACGAGGCGGCCAAGGTGAGCGCGCATGCGACCAAGCTCGGCGTGTGCGGGCGTGCTGATGCTGCCGCCGTTCTACTACAAGGGCGTGCCGGAGGAGGGCCTGTTCCGCTTCTTCTCGGAGGTCGTGCAGCGCGTCGGCGACGAGCGGCTGCGCGTCTATCTCTATCACATCCCGCCGGTGTCGGCAGGTGCCGATCACCCACAAGCTGGTCGAGCGGCTGATGAAGGCGTACCCGAAGCAGATCGCCGGCATGAAGGACAGCGTCCGACGACTGGGCGCACACCAAGAGCATGATCGACGCCTTCGCCAAGGACGGCTTCGACGTCTTCTCGGGCAACGAGAAGCCCCTGATCGACAACATCAAGTCGGGCGGCGCGGGCTGCATCAGCGCCACCGCCAACATCAATCCCGGGCAAGATCGCCGAGACCTACAAGAAGTACGCGACGGCCGAGGGCGAGAAGCTGCAGAGCTGGATCAACGACGTGCGCGGCGTCATGCAGGGCTACGTCATGATCCCGGCGCTGAAATACTGCATCGCCCACTACGGCAGCGATCGCGCGTGGACGCCGGTGCGGCCGCCGCTGGTCGAGACCGACGAGAAGGCCGGGCAAGGACATGATCGCCAAGCTCGACAAGCTCGGGCTTCACCATGCCCGGGCTGAAGCAGGCGATGGCGGTGGCGGCGGAGTAGGCCACCTCAGTCGTCGGTCCGTCCCTTCAGGTTCAGTCTTGAAGCCGACCGCCATCTCGTAGGTCAGCCTCGACGGTCTTGCCGTCGAACGCGAACGTCAGCCGCGCGACGTCGTCGTTGCCGAGCGTCTGGACCTCCAGGACGAGGTCTGTGCCGTCGGCCGACCAGGCGCCGCGGGCGGCGCTCGGCCCGTAGGCGCATGCGCCCGCCCACGCGCGATAGTGGCCGTCGAAGCCGATCGGCCCGCCGAACCGCGCCCGGCGGCGCGCCAGCCGGGCCGCCATCGAGCCTCGTATTCGAAGGACGGTTCGGGGTCGTCGAGCTGCAGCGTGATGGACTTGATGCGCAGCGTCGATTGGTCGGCGAACCGCCAGGTCTTGCCGGAGACGGCCTTGGCCATCGCCGGCTGGCTCGCTGAGCCGCCGGCGCCGGCTGCTCGATGGCGCGCCTCCTTCACCTGCTCGGCGAGTGCCGGCCGTCGCCGCAGGATCGGCCGCGACGGCTGCAGTCGGCGGTCACGGCGGCCCGCGAGGTGATCCACCAGCGTGCCGCGAAGCCGTAGCGCGGCCTGGTCGGCCATGCCGCTCGCGGTCGGGAAGCGCGCCGAGCCGGTCATCACCGCCACGATGTCGAGCTTGGGCATGACGACGATGAGCTGGCGGTCATAGCCGACCGCCAAGATAGGCGTCGCGGCCCGGCATCACCCAGAACTGGCTGCCGTAGCGCAGGTCCTGCGCCCAGCTCTCGCGCATGTCGACGTCGGCCTGGCGCACGCCCTCGATCCACGACGCCGGCAGGATCTGCTTGCCCTCCCACACGCCGCCGCGCAGCCAGAGGTAGCCGATCTTCGCCATGTCGCGCGGATGCAGGTAGAGGCCGGCGCCGCCGCCCGAGATGCCCTGCGGGTCGCCCCGCCACAGCACGTCCTCGATGCCGAGCGGCCCGAACAGCGTCTCGCGCGCATAGTCGAGCGCGCTCTTGCCCGTGACCTTGCTCAGGATGGCCGACAGCAGATGGCTGTTGCCGCTGTCGTAGTAGAAGAGCGTGCCCGGCGCCGCCGCCATGGGCCGGTCGAGGACGAACTGCTGCCAGTCGGGGCTGCGCTCCATGGCGATGAAGGATCGGGCGATGCCGTCCAGGCCCTCCGTCCATGTCGAGGCCCGATGTCATGTCGAGCAGATGGCGGATCGTGATCGCCTTCTTGCGCTCGTCGAGGTTGGCGATCGTGCGGTCGGCGAAGAAATCCACGACCCGCCGGTCGGTGCTGTCGAGCCGGCCGTCCCTGCAGCGCCATGGCGACCAGGCGTGCTGATGACGGACTTGGTGGCCGAGTTGATGCGGTGCTTCAGCCCGGCGCGGAACGGCGCGTAGGTCGCCTCCAGCACGATCCGGCCGTGGCGCGTCACCAGCAGGCTGTCCATGTTGTTGGAGCCGCCGAACTCGACCAGACGGGCGAGCCGCTCGGAGCTCATGCCCTGCTCCTCGGGCGAGGAGGTCGGCCATTCCTTGGTGGGCCAGGGGTGAGCGTGTTTGCTGCGCCGCTGCGAGCGGCGCGCAGAAGAGCGCCGACCGTAGCCAGCAGGATCGCCAGAAGCGTGTTCGTGAGCCGATGCATCAATCGACACTAGCACCTGGTCCGGTTTGCATTGAAACCATGCCCGTCGCACGGACGCGATTTGACTTCACGCGCTGCGGTGGAGCGCGTGCGCCGACGGATGGTCGACGTCGAACGAAGGTCCCAGGCGGCCGCGGCTGGCCGGCGCGCCGACGCCGGTCGAAAGATTCGTAATCATCGAAGGCGACGTCACCGACAGCCGTACAAGTCGCTGGGCGACGTCTCGGTGACGGTCAAAGGGCGTGACGATCTTCAATGCCGATCCGACGCTGCAGATGGTCGACCAGAGACTGGAGGACCGAGGCGGCCAAAATCGGCGCCGATGCCGTGATCCAGGTCCGCTACGGCACGGTTGGCATGTCGTGGATGGTGAGCTGGGGCTCGCTCGATGGCAAGGGGCGCGCCATTGCCTACGACAAGCCGGGTAAGGCCGCCGCGCTCGCCGCACTGTTGGTCGCAACGTGGGCTGTGCGCGCAATTCGCCGGCGCTTCCGCCGGATCTCAGTCACTTCGCCTCCCGGCCAGTAGCGGCTGCTCGCCGGCGATGCCGACAGTCCCGAGGCCAAGATGGATTGTGCGACGTTGAAGCAGGAAGCGACGCGCAATCGCGCGGCGGTTCAGCAACATGAGAGGGCGTGATCGTCGCGAACAGGGGACAATAACCAGGCGGTGGGGCTATGCCGGCGTCGTGCTGTTTCCGCCGCTGTTGTTAAGCCGCGGCAACGACGACGAGGCCAAGAAAACCTCGACGAGCTGCAGGCGAAGGCCGACCGCATCGATCGGCTGTCGAAGGCCAAGGGCTGTCAGGGCGGGTTGCTCGATTGACAAAACAGCCGTGCGGGCCTTTATAGAATGCCCATGACCACGAACCTGCTCCAGAAGGGTTGGTACTTTTACGCTGCTGACATAGGCGGCGCGAAAGGTCATGACCTGACGAAGCCGCCGCATCCCGGCGGCTTCTGTGTTTCTGGAATGGGCCTCCGGGCCGCGGCGGACCGCAGACGGAGGACGAGATGTCGATCAGTTGAAAGCGAGGACAAACCAGAGCGGTGCCGCCGCTGCCGATCCGCGTGAGGCTGGCCGGCCCGCGCGATCTGCGACGGGTGCTTGAGCGCCTTGCTCGACGACCCGGCGCACGCGCGCGAGCAGGTGCTGGCGTGGCTCGAGAGCCCCGGCACGACCCTGCTGGTGGCGCAAAGCGAGGAGGGCGTGCTGGGCGTCGCCGTGCTGCTGATCGCGGGTCGTGCCGCTGGCGGCGGTCGACCCACAAGGTGGTCGAAGTCGACAACTCCGTGGTGCGCGCCGACCAGCGCGGCCGTCGCGATCGGCCGGCGCCTGCTGGCCGCCGTCGTCGAATGGGTCGCGCCAGCGCCGCGCCGTCACAGGTCGAGGTCGGTGGTCGGCGACGGCGACGCCAGCGCTTCTACGAAAGCTTCGGATCTCGCCGCGGCGAACGATCGGCTGGTGCTGGCGGCATGACCGCCAAAACCGGTTCACATCCGCCCGGCGACCTTGGCGACTACGACGTGCTGGTCGCCTTGTTCGACGAGCTCGATGAGCTTCATCGCCAAGAGCGACCGGACTTCTTCCGGTCCTTCGACGGGCCGGCGCGCACGCGCGCGCAGGTCGAGCAGTGGCTCTGCGAACCGGGGTCGACCGTGCTGGTGGCGGAGCGCTGGGCGGACGTGATCGGGCCTCGCCGTCCTGCTGACGCGCCCGCCGTCGTCCTTTGCCGGCGCCGTGCCGCGCAAGGTGATCGAGCTCGACAATCTCGTCGTGCGCGCCAACCAGCGCGCGGCTGGCGCGTGTGGACGCCGGTTGCTCGGCGCCACCGTCGCGTGGTCGCGCCAACGCGGTGCCACGCACGTCGAAGTGGCGGTGCATGCGTTCAACCGGGATGCCAGGCGCTTCTACGAGAATTCTCGGTTTCGCCCCGTCGATCGACCGGCTGGTGCTGGCCGCCCGCTGAGGCGATTGCTAGATGACCCACGGGTGCGCATCGCGTCGCCCGCATGAGCCGATCCGTCGCGTCCGCTTCAGTGACCCGGTAAGCGTACCAACCAGCGTAAAGCCTGCCTGCACCTGATGACTCTGAACGGGGGACCAATGGCGCGCATCCCAACGGCCATTCTCGCCGGCATCGCCCTGTTGCTGGCGCTGGCGCCGCTCGCGCCCGGCGGCGGCGCGCAGAAATCGGGCGGCGTCCTGAAGATCCAGTTCTTCGACAGCCCGGCCAGCATGTCGATCCACGAGGAATCGACCATCGCCGGCCAGGGCCCGATGATGGGCGTCTTCAACAACCTCGTGATGTACGACCAGAGCGTGCCGCAAAGCGGCCTGAAGTCGGTCGTGCCCGACCTCGCCAGCGAATGGTCGTGGGACGAGAGCCGGCACCAGCCTGACCTTCAAGCTGCGCCAGGGCGTCAAGTGGCACGACGGCAAGCCGTTCACCGCGCCGCGACGTCAAATGCACCTGGGATCTGCTGCAGGGCAAGGCAGCCGAGAAGCTGCGCGTCAATCCGCGCAAGGCCTGGTACGCGCAACCTCGACGAGGTCGTCGCCAACGGCGACTGACGAGGTGACGTTCAAGCTGAAGCGGCCGCAGCCCGCCTTCATCGCGCTGCTCGCCTCGGGCTTCTCGCCGGTCTATCCCTGCCACGTGCCGCCGGCTCGAGATGCGGCGGCGGCCGATCGGCACCGGCCCGTTCAAGTTCGTCGAGTTCAAGCCCAACGAGGTGATCAAGGTCGCGCGCAACCCCGACTACTGGAAGAAGGGCCGGCCCTATCTCGACGGCATCGAGTACAAGATCATCAAGAACCAGTCGACCGGGCGTGCTGGCCTTCGTCGCCGGCGACGTCGACATGACCTCGCCCTATTTCTTCCAGGTGCCGATGCTGAAGGACATCAAGGCGCAGGCGCCGCAGGCGACCTGCCAGCTGGTGCCGACCAACGTGCAGCGCAACGTCATCATCAATCGCGAGGCGCCGCCGTTCAACAACCCGAGCTGCGCCGCGCGGTGGCGCTGACCGCTCGACCGCCAGGCCTTCATCGACACGCTGACCCAGGGCAAGGGCGACATCGGCGGCGCGCTGCTGGCGCCGCCCGAAGGCATCTGGGGCATGCCGGCCGAGCTGATGCAGACGCTGCCGGGCTACGATCCCGACGTCGCCAAGAACCGCGCCGAAGCGCGCAAGATCATGGAGAAGGCGGGCTACGGCCCGGACAACCGGCTGAAGCTCAAGGTGTCGACGCGCAACATCCCGCCCTATCGCGACCCGGCGGTGATCCTGCTCGACCAGCTGAAGCAGATCTATATCGACGCCGAGCTCGACGTGCTCGACACCACCGCAGTGGTATCCCAAGGTGCGCCGCAAGGACTACACGATCGGCGCTCAACCTGACCGGCAACGGCATCGACGACCCCGACCAGGCCTTCTACGAGAACTATGCCTGCGGCTCGGAGAGCAACTACGACGGCTACTGCAATCCCGAGATCGACAAGCTGTTCGACCAGCAGTCGATGGAAGCCGACCAGGACAAGCGCAAGAAGATGGTGTGGGACATCGAGCGGCGGCTGGCCGAGGACGTCGCGCGGCCGGTGCTCTATCACAACCGCTCGGGCACCTGCTGGCAGCCCTACGTCAAAGGACTACACGCCGATGATCAACAGCATCTACAACGGCATGCGCATGGAAGACGTCTGGCTGGACAAGTAGGCAGACAGCAGTTCACCCTTCATTCGCCTCCACCGTCTACGGGAGGTCCGCGTTCACGCGCGGGAGGGGAGGCCCCGAAGGCCAACGAGGGAAACCGCGACCATGCCGCACGAGGCCTGCAAATCCCGCCAATCGCCGCTTGCCGACGACCGCGCCGCCGTGACGTTCACCGGCGGCACCGACCCGGTGCTGCCGACGCCGTTCCGCATCGGCGTGGCCGGGGCGGCGACCGCTCGCCGCGACCGGGCTCGCCGCCGCCGATCTGTGGGAGGTGCGCACCGGGCGCCGCCAGATCGTGACGGTCGATCTGCGCCGGGCCACGGCGTCGCTGCGCAGCGGGCACTACATGAAGCTGGGCGACGGCGCATCTGTCGGCACGCGCGCAACGGCATCATGGGCGTCTATCCCACCACGCGACGGGCGCTGGAGCTATCTGCACTGCAATTTCCCGAACCATCGCGCGGCGGCGCTCGGCGTGCTCGGCGTGGCCGAGGATCGCGACGCGGTGGCGCGCGCGGTGGCCAACTGGAACGCCGCCGATCTCGAGGAGGCGATCATCGCCGCCAAGGGCGCCGGCGGCATGGTGCGCACGCAGGCCGAATGGGCGCAGCATCCGCAGGCCGCCGCCATCGCCGCCCTGCCGCTGATGGAGATCGTGCGCATCGGCGACAGCCCGCCGGAAGCCGCTGCCCACGGGCGACCGGCCGCTGTCCGGCATCCGCGTGCTCGACCTCACGCGCGTGCTCGCCGGCCCGACCTGCGCGCGCACGCTGGCCGAGCATGGCGCCGACGTGATGAAGATCACCGCCGCGCATCTGCCCAACCTCGGCTACCAGGAATGGGACACCGGGCACGGCAAGCTCTCGGCCCAGCTCGATCTGCGCCAGCCGAGCGATGCTCGAGACCCTGCGCGGGCTGGTGCGCGAGGCCGATGTGTTCTCGCAGGGCTACCGGCCCGGCACGCTGGGCGGCCGCGGCCTGTCGCCCGAGGAGCTGGCGGCGCTGCGGCCGGGCCTCGTCTATGTCTCGCTCTCGCGCCTTCGGCCACAGCGGGCCGTGGGCGTCGCGGCGCGGCTTCGACACCGTGGTGCAGACCGTCAGCGGCATGACCGACCCGCCAGGCCGAGATCGTGCCCGGGCAAGACGGCGGGCCCGCAATTCTATCCGGTGTCGGCGATCGACTATTGCACCGGCTACCTGATGGCGTTCGGCGCGATGGTGGCGCTGGCGCGCCGCGCGCGCGAGGGCGGCAGCTGGCTGGTGCGCATCTCGCTCGCCCAGGTCGGCAAGTGGATGGCCGATCTCGGCGAGGTGCCGGCCGCTGCGCTCGCAGGACGTGCCGGCCGAGTTCGACGCGGCCGAGCTCGAGCGCTGGTCGACGGTGAGCCAGACGCCGTCCGGCCGCTGCGCCATCTCAAGCCCGTCGTGCAGATGTCGGAGACGCCGCCCTTCTGGGCGCGGCCGTCGGTGCCGCTCGGCTATCATCAGCCGGTGTGGCTGGCAGCGCGCGGCGGCCTGAGGGTCCATTCTCACGACAAAAACGCGCTGCGCACGCGGAACGTTGCAACTGAATCGCAGATATCCCGGCTTGCGTCAACGCTTGCCCAGGATGCAACGGCCTTGCACTATGCCGCGCCGCCACATCGGCCGGCAGGACAGCAGCGAGGAAGAGAGAGCATGGCAACGTTGGCAGCAAGCATCCACGGAGACCGTCGTGTTGCAGCATTCGGGATACCGCGGCGATCCCGCCACCAACGCGGTGGCCGTGCCGATCTACCAGACGACGAGCTACCAGTTCCGCGACACCGAGCATGCCGCGAACCTGTTCGGGCTGAAGGAGCTCGGCAACATCTACACGCGCATCATGAACCCGACCAACGACGTGCTCGGAGCAGCGCGTCGCCGCGCTCGAAGGCGGCGTCGCCGGCGCTGGCGCTCGGCTTCGGGCCAGGCCGCCTCGCTGTTCGCGGTCCAGAACATCTGCCAGGCCGGCGACAATTTCGTCAGCTCGACCGACCTCTACGGCGGCACCTGGAACCTGTTCGCTCAACACGATGATGAGACCATGGGGATCGAGGTGCGCTTCGTCGACCCGGCCGACCCGGAGGACTTCCGGCGCGCGACCGACGCCGACGACGCGCTGCTACTACGCCGAGACCCTGCCCAACCCGAAGCTCGAGGTGTTCCCGATCGGCGAGGTGGCGCGCGATCGGGCGCGAGCTCGGCGTGCCGCTGATCATGGACAACACCGCGGCCCCGGTGCTGCTGCCGGCCGCTCGACCACGGCGCCGCGATCGTCGTGCATTCGACGACCAAATACATCGGCGGCCACGGCACCTCGATCGGCGGCATCGTCGTCGATGGCGGCAATTTCGACTGGGAGAAGCACGCCGACCGCTTCCCGCTGCTGAACCAGCCCGACCCGAGCTATCACGGCGCGGTGTGGACCCAGGCGGTGAAGCCGCTGGGACCGATCGCCTACATCATCAAGATGCGGGTCACCCTGCTGCGCGACCTCGGCGCGCCGATGAGCCCGTTCAACGCCTTCCTGTTCATCCAGGGGCTCGAGACCCTGCCGTTGCGCATGCGCGCCCATTGCGCCAACGCCGACGGCCGTCGCGCAACATTTCTGGCCGAGCATCCCAAGGTCACCACGCGTCATCCATCCGAGCCTGATGGACCGGCGAGGCCAGGCGCCGCGCCGACGCCTATCTGAAGGGCGGCTATGGCGGGCTCGTCGGCTTCGAGCTGAAGGGCGGCGCGCGAGGCCGGGCGCGCGCTTCATCGACGCGCTGCAGATGTTCTACCACGTCGCCAATATCGGCGACGCGCGCAGCCTGGCGATCCATCCGGCGACGACGACGCACTCGCAGCTGATCGCCGGAGAGAGCGGCTGGCAGACCGGCGTCTCCGACGGCTACGTGCGCCTGTCGGTCGGCATCGAGCATATCGACGACGACATCCTGGCCGACCTCGACCAGGCGCTGGCCACGGTCGGCTAAGCCGGCTCCTTGCGCGTCCCACATCGTCAGGCGCGCGGCCTGGCAGGCGGCGAGCCAGGCCTTCACCGCTGGCGCCGCCGTCGAACAGCTCCGGCGCGCCTGGGCGTAGCGCACGATCTCGGCCACGTTGATGTCGGCCACGGTGAAGCGGCCGCCGACCAGCCAGCCGTCCTCGCCAGCGCGCGATCGAAGACGGCGAAGGTCTTTCAGGCGGTTTTTACCGACGCGGTATCGGCGATCTGGTGATCCTCAAACCTCTGGATTGCCGACGCGATGGTAGACAATGTTGATCGAATGTGGGTGCTCTCCGACTCGGTCGCCCACAGCGGCGACCACGCGCCCATTTCGCCGGCCCGGCGATGGTCTTGCGCCAGCGGCCGCCATGCTTCTTGGCGAGATAGAGGTTGATGGCGATGATCTGTGAGCACCAGCCTCGCCAACGTCATCGATCGACGGGATGCGGCTGCTGGGGTTGACCTTCAGAACTTCAAGCGAAGTGGAAAGCTGACACCGGCGCGCCGGCCGCCGCGGCGTCGGGCAGGCGATCGTGCCGTGGATCACCGGCACATGCTCGAAGGGCAGGCCGAGCCGCTGGCTGTGCTGTGATGTTGCAGCGAGGCGCGCGAGCGGTAGACGCTGTAGATCGTGAGTATCAGGTCCCCACTGTGTTGCTGGAACGCTTCGACGGAAAGGTTCATAATGCTTTTGCTGTTCGTTGCGAAAAGCATGAGGTTGGACCATGAAGGCGGAACGTTGCGCCCGTGAAGGCACGCCGGTAGCCATCTCTATGAGGTCGAGCGCCGTGCGCGTCATGCCGAGCGGCCGGGTCGCATCAGCGAGCTGCAGCCTACGACCCAGACCGTGAAGCGCACTTCCATACCAATATCAGCGACACGTTCTATGCTGGAAGGGCAGATGCGGCTCTTCCTGCAGAATCCCAGCGCGAGGTGGCTCTATGTTGGTCGAGCTTATCGCCGTCGCCGGTCGTCCGCATCTTGTCACCAACGCAGGCGATGGCTCGCCCACCTTCCTGATCCGCAGGTCGGCGAATACGACTACGTGCCGCTGGTTTGATTGGCCTCGCGCCATCGTCGGAAAGCAGCTCAACTCTCTTATGGTGCGCAATTTATTCTGATCCGCTTCAGCAAACACGCAACCTGAACGAAGCAATAA